>JGI24698J34947_10002291_pt1 | contig 10283 bp, 8 predicted proteins | sample TergutMp193P3_FD_34947 | JGI IMG/M metagenome (IMG submission 34947) | reverse complement strand
CCCTGGCTTGCCGTTTTAATCCGGGTTTCCCGGTAGCTGGAAATTGCGTTCGTATAGGCCAAAATGATCCCCTCCGTGGATAGAAGGCTGTCGTAGGATGGCTGTCCTCCGGACAGCTATCCTCAGCTTACAGACACCCGCCTCAATTATCGGCATTGGCAATTTTAACTTTAGGTTTTTTTTGCATCAATTTCGATGCTTTTAGGTTATCTTCTTGGTCATCACAAGAACATTTTTGCCGTCCTCTTGCGTATAGTTAACCGTATCCATGAACTTTTTAACAAGGAAAACCCCTAGTCCGCCTATCTCACGCTCCATCAAAGGTTTGGTAAGATCCGGGGCTGCTGTTTCAAGGGGGTTATAGGGTTTGCCTGAGTCCTCAAACCTGAGAATCACCTCATTCCCGGCGGCAATGCCTATGACGGCTTTGCCTGTTGCCGGTTTATATGCGTAATTTACAATGTTCGTGAAAATTTCATCCACGGCAACTTCAATCTCCCTTTGTAGCTCAGGCGGGCAATTCTCGCGTCTAAGCTCCTCGTTTACAAAATCCAGTACATCCTCGAGCTTGTCGGCGTTTGCATCAATTGTCAGTTCTTTCATTTCAGGCTTTGCCATGCGATCCGACTTGCTGTAGCAGTCTATTTCCAGGGCAAGCATTGTTATATCGTCCGCCTGCTCCGCCCCGTCTGCAAAATCATCAATCTCCCCTTTAATCGCGGCCAACAGCCCTTTTGGATGGCAATCCCTGTATTTTTTAAGCACGTCGTGCAATCGTGGTTCTGAAAACAGTTCTTTGCCCTTATTCATGGCCTCGGTCACGCCGTCAGTATATAAATATAGGGCGTCCCCAGGTTCAAGCATTATTTCATTTTCAGTGTACGATGTGTCTTCCAGCCATCCAAGAATGAGGCATGGTTTGGTGGTCAAAAACTCAAAATCCCTTCCCTTTTTTTTTAACAAGGGCGGATTATGCCCGGCGTTGACATAAACAAATTTTCCGGTTGGTATATTATAAAAACCAATAAACACCGTAACAAACATACCAGTGTCATTGCTCTCACAGAGCTTGTTATTTACCACTTCAAGAATACCTTTTGGGGTTTTACATGAGCTACAGTTCCTTATCAAGGTTCTCGTGATAACCATAAATAAAGCCGCAGGAATGCCTTTGCCTGAAACATCGCCGATTACGACAGCCAGGATATTTTTGTTTATAAAATAAAAGTCATAGAAATCCCCACCGACCTCCTTTGCCGGATTCATGGAGGCGTATATGTCAAATTCACTTCTGTCGGGAAATGGCGGAAAAATGCACGGAAGCATACTGGCCTGTATGTCAGCCGCAACGTTTAGCTCTGTCGCGATACGTTCTTTTTCCGTGTACACACGGGTATACGCTTCAATGGACTCCATCAAATCGGTTTTCATTTTGTTAAACGCATCGGCGAGCAAACCAAATTCGTCTTTTGAGTTAACATCAATGCGTGTATCGAGATTGCCCAAAGCAAGCCTTGAAACGTCAGTCGTCAGGCGTTTTAGGGGCGCGTTGATTAGCTTTGAAATCAGGATGTACGCGAAACACAGCAATATAACCGATGAAAACGCTATTATCAGGGAAAAACGGTTATTCTGGCTTTCAACTTCGGCAAAAATTTCATTTTCAGGAATCTGTACCGACAGGAGCCAGCCGTTGTCCATATCCCTGTGAAATGGCAGATACTTAATGCCGTCAAGAAAAAAGGAGTCCGCGTTTATATCCCAGGGAAGGCTTTTTAAAGATGCGTCGTTGTCTGAATTCGCGTATGTAATGGAAATTATGTCATCCTGTTCCGGCGAGCAAAGCAATACAAAGCTCTTTTCTGTCGGCTTAATTGTCGATAACTCCCCGACAACCCCGTCTATTCTCCAATCAATGATTGATATTCCCAACAAGTTTCCGTCCCTGCCAAAGATACCGGCTCCCGCTGTTGTCATTAAAACAAATGATGTGTCGTCAAGGTAAGGCTTGGTCCAGACCACCTGGTATGGCCGAGTTACCGCATCGGCGATTTCGCGATACCAATTCAGGCTGTGATAGTCGTATACTGCCACATCAAAGTTGTCCAGACGCACTTCACCTTTCTCTGCGTCAAAATACGCGTAGATACATGCGCGCAAATCGTCATTGTTATAGGCATAAGGCTCGAACCAAAAACCGCCGCCGGAAGCAGCCGGAAAACCGCGAAGGGATTCCAAAACCGCTGTCTCGCCGAGACTGTAGGATTGCGATTCATGGAACAATAATCCGTTGACTGCCATTTCTATGGCGCCGTGTTCCATCTCCACTATTAACTTGTTTACTTTTTCCGTTTCAAATGCGACAGTTTTCTCAATGCCCTCAAGCCGCAGTCTTTTATAATTCCTGGTTGTCGCTATTGAGTACAAAACAAACGCCGCCCCAAGAAACGCCAGGGAGACAAGCGTTATTATCAGAATCTTCGTTCTTATCGAGTGCATGGCTAATTAATCAGCATCTCATCAAGCGCGGTCATGCCCAAAACATTTCTGACACTTTGGGACGGCTTTTCAATACCCAGTTTGCCGCCCGCTTTTTTGGCGTTTTTATACGTATTCAGGATTACCCTTATTCCAGCAGAGCTTAAATACTCTACCTGGGACATGTTCAGGATCAGCTGTTTATCCCCTTCATTCAAAGCCCTTTCCAGCCTAAAATTCAACACTTCTGAACTATTGGAATCTACCCTGCCCTGTAGGATGAACATAACGACCCCATCGTCTTTCTCATTATCTTTTTCTTCCGTTATTAACAATGCTTCATCTTTCACTTCATCGCCTCCTTGTCCCAATATTAAGCATAACACATGTAACGGGAGGGGACAAGTTCTTACCTTTTCCCAAGGCCAAGATAATAAGTCTCAAATGATTCTGTTCTGCACGCCTTCGGCTTAAAGCCTTTCCCGCTTTCAAAAAAATCGCGCATTTGTTTCAGCAAATTTCCCGTATCCCCACCCTGAAAAACCTTGACCACAAAGTTGCCTCCTTTTACCAGGGCGGCCTCGGCATAGTTCAAAGCCGCCTCCGCAAGTTCCAGGGAACGTAGGGTGTCTATTGAGCGGTTGCCGGTTGTGGATGGGGCGGCGTCGCTGACAAGGAGGTTGTAAGGCCCCCGGGAAAGGATTTCCTCCCGTATCCCGCTTAAGGTGAAATCCCCTTGAATAAAAAGGAATTCCGGTTTTTCGAAAAGGCCCTCGTCGTATTGCCGGGAGAGCGGCGCCAGGTCGACAGAAACCAGGGAAGGTCCGGCGATTGGCGTTTGCATTGACCCGCCACTGCTTACCCGGTCGGTGATTTTTCGCAGCATGTAGAGGCTCCAGCTTCCGGGGGCGGCGCCAAGATCCAGCGCCCTGAAATTTGAAAGAGTACCCCTTAAGAGGCCGAACTTATCGTCCATTTCCTCGAGCTTATAAACGGACCTGGCAGGGTAGCCTTCTTTCTGGGCTTTGAGGGCAAAATAATCCGGTTTACTGTAATTAGCCATTGAACCCTTCTATACAAAATTGAATTATGTAATAATATCCAGCATTCATGGAAAAAGAGTATACTCAGCGGCTTGAGAAAATTGAAGCCGTGCTTGATACCTGGCTCCCCGAGGTTCCCGATTCCGCCTGGCTGGAAAGGGTGTTCGGCCCATTTGCATTCGGTCTTCCACAGGGGGCCCTGGTTTCCCCGGAACTCACGGCATCCCTTGCCCGGCCCGGCAGGGATTTGCTGAGCCGGGGGGGCAAGCGATGGCGGCCCCTGCTCATGCTCCTGGTTGCGGAAAGCATAGCCGGGGAACACGGGACTGAGGCGGCGTTGCCACTCACGCCGCTAGTGGAGTTTCCCCATAACGCCAGCCTCATTCACGACGACATTGAGGACAATTCCGACGAGCGGAGGGGAAAACCGGCCGTTCACCTCCTCTATGGGACGGACACGGCGATTAACTCAGGCGCTTTTATGTATTTTCTGCCCCTGGCTTGCCTCTCCACTTGGAAAAACCCTACTGATGCGGCCCTGAAGGACAGGATTTGGGCGGTCTGGGCTTCCCACATGAGAGCTCTCCACCTTGGGCAGGCCATGGATATTGCCTGGCACCGTGATTTTAACGCCCTGCCAGAACTCGACGAGTATGACAGGATGTGCCGACTCAAAACCGGCTGCCTTGCCCGGCTCGCGGCGGTTCTTGGCGTAAGCATATCTGCAAAAGGTGACAGTCACCTTTCCAGCATTTTTGGGGAAGCCGCCGAACAGCTTGGGGTGGGCTTTCAGATCCTTGATGATGTGAAGAATCTTGACAAAGGGGTTCCGGGCAAAAAGCGAGGGGACGATATTGTCGAGGGGAAAAAGAGCCTACCGGTGCTGCTATACCTCCATAGGTATCCTGAAAAGAGGGACTTTGCCGCCCGCTGCTTCGCTGCGGCCCGTTCCAAAGGGACAGGCGCCCCTGAACTTGAGGAGTTTATCGTCAGCCTGCAGAATACGGGCGTTTTGGAGGAAGCCCGCGAGAAAGGGCTGGAATACATACAGGAAAGCCGAAAGGCCTTTTCCGCACCCCAGGCCGCCGGTTTCCGGCTGCGGAAAGAAGCCTGTTCCCTTCTTGCGGGCCTCGTCGATTTGCTCGGTTAGCCTATCTTCACTCGAATTCCCTCTGGAAAAAAGTAATAAAGGGGTTATAATTATAGTACCAAGAGTGAAATGGTGAAAAAAACTTTTGTAAGACTGCTTTTCATTACTAGCCTCATCATTTACTTTTCGGGAGCAAGTTTCTTTCCAGCGATCCGAGACAAGGCGGCTTCCAAAAACGCGCCAATAGAGACGGGAAACGAGGGTGTGGGCGGCGGAATTTTCCCGGAGAATATAACGTCCCATCCGGAAATAGACTTTGAAATTCTAGGGATGCCGGAACCAGAGGAATACTCCCTCCCCCATATACTTACTTTCGGTTCTCATGTGATTGTTCAGGGCGACATGATCGGCTACATAGCGATAAGGAGCGGCCTCAACGAGGACACCCTCATTTCCGTGAATGACATAAAAAACACCCGCCTTTTACAGATAGGCCAGGTCATCAGGATTCCCAATCAGGATGGTATTTATTACACCGTGAAAGCGGGCGACACCCTTGAAAGCATAGCGACACAGTACAGCACCACCGCTTCACACATCAGCTTTGTGAATGAGCTATTTTCCGAAACCCTCAGCCCCAACTCCGTGCTTTTTATCCCGGGCGCCAAAATGGATTGGGTAAACCGCCAGGAAATTAACGGCGACCTCTTCATCTGGCCTATTACAGGGCGCATAACTTCGTCGTACGGATACCGAACAGACCCCTTTGCCGGCACGCGGCAATTCCACACCGGGCTTGATATAAGCGCTGTCGAGGGCACCCCCATCAAGGCCGCCATGGCCGGGCGCGTGTCCCAGGTCGGCTACGATGACTCTTACGGCAACCATGTCGTGATCACCCACCACTCCGGCTACCGCACACTTTACGCCCACATGAGCGTCATTCGCGTCAAAGCCGGCGCCTACGTCGAAACCGGCGAGCGCATCGGCGACGTGGGCAACACCGGCCAGAGTACCGGCGCGCATCTTCATTTCACGGTATATAAAAACGGCTTGACCGTGAATCCGAGAAGTTTGATGAGGTAAGGGAAACCCCCGAAAGAAATTTTAGCACGAACAAACACAAACCAGCACGAACAAGAAGCGAGGAAACGGAATGTAGATCCCGCACAAAATTCCATATCACTGTCGATAAAACAAGATTTATATGTATAATTTTCTATTATTAATTAACGGAGGTGAATAAATGTCACAACAACGGCCTGATTGGTGGGGTTGGCTGGAACTAGATAAACCAGTACATGAACCAATGAGATTAAAAGATAATGCGCCCGAATATGTTAAGGAAAAATATAAGGAATGGCAGAAGAAAAAGGCTAAAGAAAGGGCCAAAGGGATATGGAAGTAAACGCATGAGGCGTGAAGCAATCGGCAACGGTGAAAGACCATGCAAAAGAACTCCGTAGAATCATTACAGAAGAAAAATGTACTGGATTAAGCATAATTCGAGTGTTAATGTTGAGCCTCTATAGACCTTCTTCCTTTATTATTAAATAATTTCGGTGGATGGGTTTTCAAGCAAAGTGGAGAAATCTTCTCCCCCCCTCTTTGACAATAATATACATACGCGAGCCGATTAATCTCTGAGGGCAGCATATGGCGCAAAAAAGGCCATGAGTGACCTGACCACATAAAAAGGTGACAATCACCTTTTTATGTGGTCAGGTTAGGCCGACAGAAAAACCCATGCGCCATCGAGCTGCCCGAATGGGCTTGCTCGGCCTCACAATATGTATGTTCTTGTCTAGCTAATGTTTTCGAGGCGGCACTTACCCACCCGTTAACCGGAGTTATTTTCACTTCGTCACCTCGTCCACCAGTTCCTTAAACTCCCGGTTAAGGGTTACGGCGACCTCGGGAGAAGGAGCCAATACATTCTCATTTATGAAGTGAACCCCTTCCATTTCACGTATTATGTCGCCGTCTTTGTGCCCTTCTTTCCCGGCGTCGAAGTCTTCCAAGGGTTCTACCTCCGCAATGCTTAAAATGCCAGAAAACAGCGTGGTGATAATAGGGAGCCCCTCACCAACGTAAGAGTCAGTATTTATGCCGTCGGTAGCTATATTGAGTTCATCATCCTCTTTACCGCTTTTTTCGTTCGACTGGTCCTCTTTTGCCTCGCCAGCTTTGCCGGCGACGGCATCACCGGCAACGACATCGTCCGTGTCGGAACTTCGTTCCGGCAAAGAATCAAACACCATCGTGGAGAAGGGAGACACAATTTCCAGCCCATCGTCGAATAACCTTTCATCCGTCTGCTCGGTTTCGGTATCCGGGCTGAATTCTATTTGAGTGGCCAGGTTATCAATGTCGATCTGGGAAACAACTTGAGGCGCCTTGGTTTCGTCAACTTCGTCCAATTCTTCGAGGATTTCGATTTCCTCCGCTAATTCGATTTTTTCGGAAGATTGCGGGGAAACAACCATCCGTGCCTCAAGAAGCTTGTTAAGAATGGAGGCGATTTTTTCTTCGTCTAATGACGATTCTCCCGGAGTCGCAAGATTAGATGGAATCGGCAGATTCGACGTAATCTCTAGATTACGACGATTGCCCATCATCACGAGAAGCTCATCCCAAGATCTGTTTATCATGATGTCCAGTTCAACGCTTTTATTTGAATCAGTCTTGATGCCCCGTTTCAAAAGGGCGCGTATCTCCTCCCGTCGGTTATCCAGCTCCCGAATCCACCGCGCCCAGTCCGCCTCACCCTTGCGCTCGTAAAACTGCTCAAGAAGGGAAATCTGGAGCTGTTTGAGCCGGTTTTGAACGACGGTAAGCGGATCCTGTTTCAAATTGAATAGCATGAAGATGATAAGAAACGTTGTTAAAAAGAAAGAAACGAGGAGGATAACCTTCATGACTGTTGGAAATAAAAAGACATCCTCGTTTACAAGGCGTCCGATGAACAGGTCGAATAATCCGGTAAAAGCAAGAACCGAGAAAACGCCAAAGAGTAAAACCGCGATGAGTAAACTAATCACCGCCTTTTGAGAAGTAGTCACATTCCGCCCCGCGCTATTGAAGAATATCAAAAATTCCTGTTTTATGCTATAAGGGTACAGGAGAAACATGAGTAAAACAACCGTTGTTGAAGAGAATAATAAGCGGGCCTTTCTGATAGGCATTGCCAATCAAGTTGGCATTGCCAATCATGGCGGGCGGGAAGAAAAACTTTCTTCCTCTGAGCTGGATTCCATGAAGGCCGAGTTTTCGAACCTGGTCGATACGCTGGGGCTTGAAATCGCGTCCCAGGAATGGATTCATGTCAGGGAGAAGAACGCGAAGTACGGTATCGGAACCGGAAAGGCTGAGGAGCTGGCTCAAAAAGCAGTTTCGCTGGAAGCGGATTGCATAATTTTTGACCACGATTTGACCCCCTCACAGCAAAGGAATTGGGAAGAGCTGGCGGGGATGCCCGTTATAGACCGCCAGGAACTCATCATTCAAATTTTCGCAAGCAGGGCGCGCACAAAGGAAGCCGAGCTTCAGGTTAACCTGGCCAAACTCGTTTATTCCCTGCCCCGGCTCCAACACAAGTATATCGACCTTTCCCGGCAAAGGGGCGGCCGTTACGGAACACGAGGCGCCGGGGAGACACGGCTGGAAACGGATCGGCGCCAGGTGGAACAGCGGATTCACCGGCTCAAGGACGAGCTTGAGGCTGTTAAACGCCAGCGCGAAGTTCAACGCAAACAGAGGGAACGCCGGGGCATGCCGATATGCGCTTTGGTGGGCTACACGAACACTGGAAAATCCACGATTCTCAACGCGCTGACGAATGCCGGAGTCCTGGCGGAGGACAAACTTTTTGCCACACTGGATTCAACCTCGCGGCGGCTTAAACTTCCCACCGGGGTGACTGTCCTTCTGGTTGATACCGTGGGTTTTATCAGGCGCCTTCCCCATAACCTGATCGACGCCTTTCGCTCCACTATGGAAGAGGCAAGCTACGCCGATGTACTCATCAACATTCTTGACGCCTCAAGCCCCGAAATAGATACTCAGTTTGAAACAACCTTGTCGGTATTGCAGGAAGTTGGGGCTGAAGGGATTCCAATGATCACCGTCCTCAATAAAATTGACCGTTTGGAATCCAAAGACGATTTGGATGCACTCATAAAACTTTATCCTGAAAGCGTTCCGTTATCTGCGGTAAACGGCATTGGCTTTTCCGATCTTTGCTCGCGAATTACCCGCATTACAGAGAAAGCCACATCGACGCCGAAACCTGAACAGATGGAAACACAGCAGGCAACCGTAAATGGCGGAACTTGAGCTTTTGGCCCCGGCAGGCTCCACTGAGGCGTTGGATGCTGCGATTGGGGAGGGCGCCGATGCGGTGTATCTGGGCCTAAAGGATTTTAACGCCCGGATGCGGGGTGCCAATTTTACCTGGTCACAATTTGAAGCAGCCCTCCATTCCCTCCGCCGCATGGGCCGAAAGCTTTACGTAACGGTAAATACGGTTTTCGAACAGCGGGAAGCGGACAGGGTTTACCAGCTTTTGAAATACCTGGCTGGCATCAAACCGGATGGTATCCTGGTTCAGGACTTTGGGATCATAACCATGGTCCGGGACAATTTCCCCGCGCTTAAACTCCACGCCTCCACCCAGATGAATGTCGCTTCCGCACGCGGGGTTAACCTGCTTTCCAGATACGGTTTCTCGCGGGCAGTACTGGCCCGGGAACTCTCGCTGGATGAGATTCGTGATATCCGGGCGAATACAAACATGGAGCTTGAGGTCTTTGTCCACGGCGCCCTCTGCGTAAGCGTTTCGGGGCTCTGCCTTTTCTCAAGTTACCTTGGCGGGAAGTCCGCCAACAGGGGGATGTGTACCCAGGCTTGCAGGAGATTCTACACCGCATACAAAGGGAAGGGTTTTGAAGCCCCGGAAGTGGAGGGCAACGGCTACTATTTCAGCCCGTCCGATCTTGAGCTTGTCGAACAACTCCCTGCACTTGCAAAGGCTGGAGTAAATTCGTTAAAAATCGAAGGCCGGATGAAAAGCGCCGAATATGTGGGAACCGTGGTTTCCGCATACCGTCTGGTGATTGATAACCTGGACGCCGGGGAAGATAACCTTCACAAGGCAATTTCTGACGCCCGGTCAATCCTCAAAAACGACTTTGCCCGCCCAAAAACGGTTTACCTTATCAACGACGGGACCGACATTCCTGGCAATGCCGACATAGATTGGCTAAATCCAGGACAAAGTGGAGGAACCGGCATTGCCTTGGGGAAGTTGCTTCGCGTAAGGGGCCGGGACGAAAGAAGAATGGGCATGATTCAAGACGGGGCTATCGCCCCTTCACAGGGGGACTCGATCCGGCTTCACAAGGCGGACGATTCCGAACGCCTTTCCCACAAAGTAAACGCCGTTGAAGCCAGCTCAAACGGGGACAGATGGATTTCCATCCCCGAGGGCTTCGAACCGGGAGACGCAGTTTACCTTATTCAAACAAGGGCGATGACAAAACGATACCCCCCCGTGATCAGGGGCGAGCCCTCTGGCCGCGTTCCCGGCAGGGAAAAGGCGCCCCCGCCTAAAGCGGAATGGTTGGAAAAAAAGCAAAGCGCAAGCACTCGAGCCGGTGAAAAACCACAGGGAA
>JGI24698J34947_10002290_pt1 | contig 10285 bp, 7 predicted proteins | sample TergutMp193P3_FD_34947 | JGI IMG/M metagenome (IMG submission 34947) | reverse complement strand
AGAGCGTTTCCGCCCCAACTGCTAACAAGGGCCGCCGCCGCGTCCGCTATCCGGCCAAAGGAGTCGCGGTAAATAAGCCGGTAATAGCGCAGCCACGCTTTTTGCCAATTCGCCGTAGAAACGTAACTTTTCAAAACGTTGAATTCTCGCTCTACCAAAGCCTGCGCAGCCTCGGCGTCATTTTCCCGGATCATGGCGTTAATCCCGCTTGAGCCAAGCGCGGCCTGTTTCATCTCCCCGCGGGGATAGCCGTATTCCGTTATGGGGCCGGGAGAACGCCGTTCATCTTCTGAGGGAACGATTGAATCCAGCGCCGAAAAATGAAAAAGGTGCAGTCCTCTGTTGTCCGCCGGACCGTAGGCAAGAGCAAGAAGCATGGGCCGCTTGGTACCGGCGGCGCTTCCGGCCAATTCAACGCAAAGGCCCCAGCCGCCGGATTTATCGAACGCCAGTTCCATGATTGCCGCCTGCTTGTCGCCGTATTGGAAGTAATCAACATCGCCTCTGTTTCCGATCCTTTTAGCCGCGTCTTCGGCAAGCTCTTTTACAGACCCGTAAACGCCGTTGTAGACAACAATGTCAAACATCGTCCCGCCCGGCCCGCTAAAAGAAAATCTGTCCTTGCCGTCCCCTCCGGCATACTCGTAACCTTCGGGAAGATCCATCTTGAAGCCCCATGTTGGTGAAATCATAGGCTCGGCAAGGGCGAGAGCCGGAACAAGGATCAATAAAAAAAGAATACGTTTCATGCTATTATTATCGGAGTGAAAAACCTGGAAATACTCTACGAAGATGATTTTTCTATAATAGTGAACAAACCGGCGGGCCTTGCCGTTCAGGGCGGAAAGGGAGTAAAAACCTCGCTGGACAAAATTTTGGCCGAAATCCGCTCTCCTGCCCCGCTTTTGGTACACCGCCTGGACAAAGACACATCCGGCCTGCTTTTGGCGGCAAAAACAAAGGAAGCCGCCGCCCGTTTCTCCCGCGTTTTGGGCGCAGAACGGAAAGCCGTAAAACAGTACACCGCCGTCTGCGCCGGCCGCCCCGAAAAAAGCGAAGGGATCATCACCGAAGACCTGCTAATCCGCCGCACCGTAAAAAAGTCCGTAACAAAGTACAAGGTGATAAAAAGCGGAGAAATCTCCCTGCCCGAAGCGCAGGAATTTTCCGTCCTGGAGATTGAACTTGGTACCGGAAGGATGCACCAAATCCGCCGCCACCTTGCCATGAACGGCAGCCCCGTCCTGGGCGACGACAAGTACGGCGATTTCGCCCTCAACAAAAAACTGCGAAAAGCCGCCGGCCTTAAACGCCTGCTTCTTCACGCCTCGCGCCTCATTCTCAAAGACGGGTTTAATTTGGACATCCGCGCCCCCCTGCCCGAATATTTTCATTTTTTTACCATATAACGCAATCTTAATCATTCCCGCAGACCGGCTAGCTTTCATATTGTAAATAACTACTACAGCCTTGCAGTTGGGTAAAGGTCAATCTTCAAAAAGAAAGCATTTGCGCTCACAATGTAAGTGTAGCTTTCATTCGTAAGTGCGATATTTAACGGCATGAATATAGTCATGTCTTTTTTGATTTTAAGTGAAAATATTTGACATTGGATAGCGAAACGACAATAAATATAATAAATAAATTTTTTAAAGGATTAGGAGTTTTTTATGAAAAAAATGTTATATGTATCCTCATTAATTATACTGGCAAGTTTTCTTTTTTCCTGTCTTTCAATGTCAACTGAAAAGCCTGTAAATACAAAAGATTATGGGGTATACAATCCAACAAATGTACCAGAAGAAGAGCTATGTACAATAATAATAGATCAATTTGTTCTTGTTGTTATGATGAATGATGACGCTAAGGTTGGATGGAATGAAAAATTTACAGAAAAAACAGTAAAAATTCCATCTGGGGTACATACATTTTATTCTTTTTATAATGATAGGCAAAGGATATCAACTGGTTTTGTTCCCGTTATTGGACAACTGGAAAAAGGTAATACTTATCTTTTGAAAGGAACCATTGCTAATAAAAGGATACAATATCAAATAGTTTTATATAATGACAGACAGAAAGGCACTGATGTAACATTAAATATAAACAGATTGCAGGGAAATGATCCAACTACGTTATCAAAATATATAAAATATGTATTAAATCCTGTTTCAAGTGAAAAAGGAAATACTATCAAGCTGGAGAATGAAAACTATTTCTTACTATTTGAGCCAGATATGGTATATACATTAACAGAAAAAACAACGGGGAAAATAAGTAAGGGGCGGAGTGGTTTCTCAATGGATTTTAGTATGACTAATGGTAAGATATTTCTATATGAAACCGATATTGAAAGAATGTCCAAGCAGCAATTTTTGGCAAGCCATTATCAAGAGAATGCTCAAATAATACTGATACCAATTAATTGTACAGAAAATAAAGTAACTTATAAATATGAGAAACCAGCAGAACTGCAAGGAAATGAAATTACTTTCTCAATAACAGAAATAAAGAAGTAATGACTCTTTATACACAAGGAGAATAAATATGAGCAAAATATTTTTTTGTATTTTTTTTATCTGCGGCTATATAACATTTGGTCAGCAGGCAAGTGTTCATCGAATCCAAAATGGTGTTTGGCCGATAAATAATGCTGAATATCTTGTTGTAGGCAATAATGTAAATTTACGAAATAGACCTTCAGTTAATTCTGAGATTATAGGGCGTTTATCCTTTCCGGAAATTGTTCATGTGATGGAAATACAAGGAAGCAATGAAATAAAAAACGGCATGGTTGATAGGTGGGCTAGGATAAGAGTAATGTCGCCTGATTTTATTGATGATCACTCAACAACTCAATCTCAAATTTGGATTAATTGTTATTATATTGCCAGCTTCCCATTAATAGTTAGTTCAAGAACAAAATACGATACCGAAGGGAATTCAGAAGATGATACGATATTTATTACAGGTCATTACGGGAGTGATGGGAAATTATATTTTAAAATAGAAGCAATGTTAAATCCATACTACCATGATGATATAACATATAACATAGCAGCGCGTCCTGTAATTCAAGGTATATCTATCATTGATAATTCATGGACACGTTTATATAATTTTTGTGATATTTTTACTAAAAGACTACATGAACTTAGTAATACTTGGTCAACTTCAACAGAAAATCCGGATTATAAATTTGATTATGGTATCTGTGTCGGTATGGATACAAGATTACTTGAAGAAACACTTGGGAGATTGTATGGTATTGAAGATACCTCATGGAATAGACGAAGCGCAAAAAAATATAAATACTCAGCTCATTATATTGGACATGGGCATGAAATTGAATTTATAATCGTTAATAATAAAGTTGTAAGAATAAATTATGTACTAATAAAATAAATATATCTTAGAATAATAATTATTAGGGGTCAGTGTATGATAAAAATAAATATTCTTTGCGCAGTTTTTGTTGTTTTGCTATTATTGTCATATTGTTCCAGAAAAAGCAATGAACAAGAAAAGAAAAATGAAACTGCCAATATTTCTATTGAACTAAAAGAGAATATGATAAAAGAAGATGAAATCTTACGAGAAAAATATGCTCATGAAATATCACTTGCAAACACTCTGATAAATAAACTTGAAGAGTATTATTCTCAAAACAATGAATACCCTAGACCAGTTGGTTTTATATATGAAGATTTGGTACAAGATATTCAAAATCAATCTGGAAAAGTATTCTATTACACATGGCTTATTCGACATTATGTACTAACATATGAATTACCAGATGGAACTGGTTTACTATATTTTAGTGAAGTAGAAATATGGAAAATATCAGAGTATTTACCGTGACTGGATGAAACAAAGATTTTTGGTATAGAGGTATTTTTTTATGAAAAATGTAATAGTTTTCCCCTTTACCATACTATGTATGGTGCTGGCACTAAGTTCATGTTCAAAAACAAACAGCTACGCGGCAGATATTTATGATCTAAATGGAACTTGGCAGCCTGACTGGTCTTACAAAGCTACTTTAGCAATGCCGGAAGAAGAAAGAGACGATAGCTTTACACAGTGTGAATATTCCTGGGGGATTGGGAAATCAATACCAAACACAATATTTAGTATTGATATAACAACTGAGGAACCATTCATTCATGCACCAGGGGCTAGCTCCTTTTATAAAACTGAAATAACTCAGACTGGGACAAATTCAATTAAAATCAATGCGGTTAGCGCGAGTGGCTGGGCTGTTGAAGTTATTTTTCACTTTATTGACAGAGATACATTGTGGATAGAAACAGAAAATTTTACAGGAAGCCGTGAATACGGCAAAGGCGCGTTATGGCACCGCTTGTCGGGGCCGGCTACACAAGAACGCGTAGTTTCTCGTACCCAAGCAAAGCAGGAGAAAGAAAACATAAATCTCGGTGACGGCTATATAAATGATAATAACCTGCGAATAAGAAGCAATCCAGATACAAATGCGGAAATACTTGGAATATTAAATTTAGGCGATTATGTATCGGTAATTGATATTACAGAGCATAAAACCACAGTAAATAATTTAGAGAATTATTGGTATAAGATAACAACAAACGAAAATATCACCGGATGGATTTTTGGTGAATATCTTGAATTAATTGTATCTGAAAAACCGGCCAAGTTTGCGGGAAAAAACTGGAACAGTAATTTTGGAAGTTTATCTCCTGTAGAAAATTTTACGCTAAACGATTTACAGTCTTGTTCATGGAAAAGAAATGATGTCATTTTGATTTTTTCCGGCGAAGGGCATTATGCCAGAATGGGGCAGGACGGTTATTATTTTGGCCGTTATATACTTGGAAGTAATATGGTACATTTTTTCCCGCCGTTAAAAACTGTAAGATTTGCCGAAGAATATACAATTATCAGTTTACACTATTCCAATGAAATGTATTATGAGGGTACTCCCGTTCTAAAAAATGACGATGAAACAGTTATATTTTCTGCAAATGAAGCGAAAGAAGCAATGATCGGGGAAACTGTAAAGCTGCATCAATATTATTGCGAAAAAATATGGGAAAGGGGGACAATAAATACTAATAGCGTTTTATATTCACTGCCGGATATTACATCAAAAAATATGTTTCAAGATAATTATTATGGCAGAAAATCAACAGATGCAATTGTTGTAAAACTCGCAAAAACAACTATTGGCGATGTAATTTGGTATTACACATTATTTGATTTTACCAGCGGCGAACCCTCAGACGGCGGCGGACCATTTTACGATGGCTGGCTTCCGCAAAAATATTTTGAGTAATAATAGGCATTTTTCAGGAGCAGCCGGATGAGTCAAGGAATATATTTTGCAGCAAATAGACCCGCTAAAAAATGCGCTTAAAAACGAAGAAAAACAGCAAAAGGAGCCATCCAGCCTGTAACAAGCCTTTTCATTTATTTCTCCATCCGCCTAAGTCTTTTATTATCTTAACTTGGATCATCATAAAAATTAAATGTCACGCCATTTATTTTAATATAAGATTCTTCGTTTGGATTTGATCTATCAAAATACTTATCGGCTACAGGACATCCAACCAGTGAAATTAATTTTACTCTCCCAAAATTAAGATCGCGTTCAATTTCATGGATTGGATTGCAATCTAAAATCAGAACTTCACAATAATCAAATAACATCGCTACATCTCTGAGTGTGCTAATATTACTATCCAAAAGATTAATGTATACTAAATTCACTGGCAGTTTTATATTACTAAAATCTAGTTCCCTGTATTTTTGTAAATAAAGATAATTCAATTTTTTCATGTTGCTGATATCAAAATGTCTTAATTGATCAGACCTAAGTATTAATTCATTCAAATCTTCAAATAAAATAAGATTAGAAACATCTTCAAGCGCATTTCCTGCAAGGGCTAACCTCTGAAGACTATTATTTCTGTCTGGTATTCCTTGCAGTATTTTCATCGGCGAATTATGAATACTGAGATATTTAAGACTTGGAAATAATTCTATTCCGTCAAGAGAGTTGATATTCTCCCCATTTAATATATAAATATAATAAACACGGTTTATTTCGTCTTCGGTAATTCTCTGGCTAATTTCGCGTAATGAATATGGTTTTGAAATATCAGCATTGTCAAGTTCTTCTTGCATTATTCTTAAGTTTGCATAGGTGTTCCCGCCGCTGGATGGTTCAATGTTAAGTTTAACACCATTATTTTTAATATTAATAGGCACATCTTCATTTTCTGCAACTTTCTTGTTTACGCAGTTACAGAGGAAGATAGCGATTAGTAAGATGTATGCAAAATGTTTTCCGTTCATTTTCTTCTCCTTGTTTTGGGGTTAAACCCCGCCCCGAAGGGCGAGGTTTTTGATCATCTCAGTCCCCGTGTATAGTTTTCAATGTTGTACGTCACTTTCCTTGATGTTATACCGTTATGGGTACAAAACAGAGTACTTATGGAGCTGGTCCCGACAAACGGTGCCATAAGGCCTTTTTTTCGTATTCAATGCCAGTAAAATTTTTTGTTTCTATCCAAAGAGTATCTTTGTTAATAAAATGAAAGACAACTTCCGTAGACCAACCAACAATTGGATCTTCTGCAACTACATGAAACAAAATGATTTTTATTAAATCATTTCTTGTCTGCGTGATGTCCTTTATAAGAAGATGGCCAACGCTTGGTTCTATAACGAATGGTTCCTCAGCTGTTATGTCAATATTAAAAGTTGTGTATGGTATCATCTTACCAATCCCCCATGAATATTCACGTTGCCTTAAATAGTCATCCTTTTCTTCTTCCAGCATTTCTAAAGTAGCTTTGTAAGACCTGTCAGGCTGCCAAGTTCCGTTTAAATCGGAAATATCCGCCGCATAGCTGTTCGTTTTTGAACATGAATTTAGTGCCAGCACCATACATAGTATGGTAAAGGGAAAAGTTACAACATTCCTCATAAAAAACACCTCCATAAAGAAAAGTTTTTATTTTGCATAAACGTAAACTTTATCAGCTCTTGTAATTTTTCCAGTTGTGTTTCCAGGATTCCAATAATTTCCCTTTGATAAATCACCGGTTAAAAAATGATAACCGTTATTACCGTAAGGTACTTGTATCTTATACCCAATTAATGATGACGTTACACCTGCTGATGAAGGATTAAAAGATAGTCCTATCTCATTTCGTCCTAACTTCTGAATGGCAATATTTGCAAGTAAATCGTAGTTCACTACTGTCCCTTCTGCATCCATTATTTTCGGATTTTTCACAGCTTCATTCCAAACGGCCATTTGTTGCTCGGCAGATAAATTTTGACCTGTTACTAATTGAGCATACGCAAGCGTAGCTAAAAAATTACAGCCCCATTTTTTTATTGCCGGTATGGAAGCGAAAGCAGGGTCGTGCTGGGACAATAATCCTTCCAAGGCAGGATTCTCCCTGTCAAGCATAAACAACAAAATATCAAGGTCGTTCCCGTCTTTATCTTTTAAAGTAAAAGTATTTCCCTGATATAAGTTTTGCGCGTTTTCAGGGAGAGTATTGGTGTTTTTTTGAAATAATCCACCGATAAAACTTGTAATGCTATTGAAACTATTCTTAAGAATGTCCAATGCACTTTGGGCTGTTGTAGTTGCATTTTGCCAGAATCCAGAATTTGATGCTGTTTCTTCCGGTTGTACTTGCGGGACATATCTGGCAGACTCATCTTTTACAAACCACAGATTGCTTTCGTTATCAAAACCCAGACCGGAATCTGCCATAATATTATTCATTTCCAATTTACTTATGCCGTTGCCAACTGCTGCTGCCAATGCCGCAGATACGCTTCCCGATTGTAAAGACAAAGCCCGCTCTGTTCCATCTGCATCAACAATAACCGCATTGGTATAATCACCTCCAAAAAGGACTTTTCCAACAGTTCCGTCTGCATTCATTATTACCCGCCAGTAATGCGCCCTCGAATCATAGTTGTTGTCAACATAGTCATTGAAAAGAATGTCTCTTGCCAGATTTTCATTAGGAAGCGCGTTCATTTGGGTTTCAAGATCATTGTTATTCGTTACGGAGCCGTCCCTGTTCGCCTCATATTCGGGAATTTCCGCTAAACGCATCTGGTCACCTATACTCCTTCCTATTGTGGTTCCCGCCATGAAGTCCTCATAGTCATTGAGTGTGATATCTTCCCTCCCCTCAAGAATATCCCATAATTGGTCTTTTTGTATACTGTTTACATAATCATATTGGGCGAGTAATGCGTTTTTTATGGCCATCTCGCTTTTTGCTAAGTCTTTCTTGAAGTTATTATTGACATTCAATGCCAATGCGCCCTGAAAGGAAGCATATAAATTGTCAGGGCTGATGTTTGCGCCGCCGGTTCCCAGGTTCATTGTTGTTGAACCGTCGCGCCCGATGTGCAGTTCGAGTAAGCCGACGTTCAGATTATTTAGTTTTCCGTCTATAAAACTTGTAAACAAGCCCGCGTTGAGGATATTAAAAGTAAAATCTCCTCCCATTGCGATGTTTACCGCCTGCCCGGCAAGAGCGCCCGCAAGTCCGTTAAGGCTTGAAAAGTTCTTTTCGTTTAGGTTGTTAAAGTTTCCTAATTTATCCGATAAAAGGCTGTTGCTTATGAATTGCATACTTGAGGAAACAAATGTGCTTGTCATGGATGACAGCACGTTTACCGCCAGATTATCCATCCCGTCTTTGAATGCGCTGGTGGAATATCCTATGCCGTCCTGCCGGTTATATGTAATTCCGTTGATTGCGCTGGTAGCTAATGTTGATGCGGCTGTTTGTGCTCCCACCATTGCGGTTTGAATCGCTATTTTGTTGGCTGTGCCTCCAACGGCATTTACGGCGGCTTTTGTAAGTCCGGTTTCAAGGACTGTGCTGCCAACGCCAGAGACGCCGCTAAAGACCCCGGAAATTGCTGTGCTTGCGGTGTTTATCGCTAACGTTTTTCCAAATTCAAAACCTGCCTCTTCAATAGTTTTGTAATCATAAACTACGTCTAAAACGCCGAATACCAAATCGTCGAGTGTGTTGGCAGCGATAGTAAGCGCGAGCATTCCTACTGCTAACGGAGTTGCTGCGCCGAAGGATACTACGGAAATTACCGCGGAGGCGATTGTCCCTGCGATCTGGCCTACCAAACGAAGACTGGGCGCTTTGAACCAACTGTTTGAATCGTCCCATATTCGTTTTTCCCAGGATGCAATGTGGAGTTCTGCGCTTCCTATTCCATTGATAACAGACCAATAGATATAATCAGACAGAAGACGGCCCAACTCTCCTCCGCCTTCGTCATAAAAAATCGAGTCTCTTTTGTTTTTCATTTCTTCCTGAGGCTTTGTGTCCGGTTCGTATCCGATATGAGCGCCGAATTTACCTGGAGATTGTTCTCTCATTCCAATCCCCGAAGTATCTTCGCCTTTTTCTTTTTTTACTAAAACCTCTAACGCTTCTTCAACTGTTAGGCTTCTTTTTATTTTTGTTGATTCTTCGGCTTCTTCTCCNAATATCTCACCNAAAATGCCTTTTATTTCTTCGCTTAGATCATCCAGCAGNGCCATTACAACAACGGAGCTTAAACCGGCCAGATAGTCTTCATTCACGTTTGTTTTCAGTGATATTGCCNCNACTTTAAAATCTTCGTAGCCGGCAACAGTTGCTGTTTCCGAAATGACAGGTTGGGCAAGCGTGGAGCCTTTTACGATCGCTTTAACATAATCTTTTCCGCTCTTTCTCCATGCTCCGTTTATAATAAACGTATTATCCATACTCTCCCGGAAACTTTTGTTGGCTAAATTAACATTGTCATAGATACTGCTGATTGCCTCATTGGCGGACAAACTGGCAACGCGGGCAAGCCTTCTTGCTTCGTTATCTGCAATTTCGGTATTTGTTTTTACGGCCAGATCGGATGCCGCTGTTTTTATTAGAGCGGCGTCCCATGTTGAAACGCCTCCCATACCCCGTCTTACAATAGTAGACGCGGCGCCGGTGATGTTGTTAATAGAGCCAAACGCGCCGGTCATATTAACAATTCCCGAGGCTTGCAAAAGTTCGGCCATCAATGTTTGCGTTTCGGGAACCGCGTTCCGTATGCCGAAAGGTTCTCTTGTGTCCACAAAGCGGGATAGACGTTCTCCTTCCGCGCCTGTAAGCGACAGAAAGGCTTCCGTAGACGCCTGATTAGCGGCGGCAGCGGCCTGTTCCAGCCATTTTTCCTTGTCTTCAAGACCCGCAAGATACGCTATTGCCCATTC
>JGI24698J34947_10002289_pt1 | contig 10285 bp, 8 predicted proteins | sample TergutMp193P3_FD_34947 | JGI IMG/M metagenome (IMG submission 34947) | reverse complement strand
CGACAAGGGCGGAGCACGTGCGCGACGCTCTCGGTAAAAAGGTAGACATGATCCTTGACGGCGGACAGACAAAAATCGGGCTTGAATCGACCGTTCTTGATCTGACGGGCGAAAGTATAAAGATACTCAGGCACGGCGGGGCGACGAAGGAGGCAATTGAAAAACTGATCGGCCCCGTACAGGACGGCTCCGCCGCCGTCAGAGCCGACCCCGCCTCGCCGGGCCAAATGGAGAGCCACTATGCCCCAAAAACGCCCCTTGTGGCGTACCCTTACGAAAAATTCATCGAACAGCCGTACATTGCGCAGGACAGCGCCTTCCTCTTTTTTGACGGTTCCACCAGGGACGCATGGCTCTCGCGCCAGCGCAAAAAACCCTCCGCAAAGACAATAATCAGGGTGCTTTCCGAAAAAGGCGATGATATAGAAGCCGCCTCCCGCCTGTTTGAAACACTCCACGAAATAGATCTGCGCAACAGCGAGACAAAATGGAAAATATCCGTGCTGTTTGCCCAATTAGCCCCCGAACGCGGACTTGGAAAGGCAATTAACGACCGACTTATGCGGGCCTCAATGAAATAGGGATAATTTTGATTTTTGCTACGGCTGCCTCGTCCACACTGCGGCGCTGCCAGCACCGCTTGTTACGGTATACGTTCCAGGCGTACCGTTGGTTGCATTCGTTTCGTAAAACTTGGCGCGCAAATTGCCGGGAAATACAGAATTAAAACCAGTTCCATTATCAAACGAACCGCTGGCAATCGTACCTGCAAACGTTACGCTCTGAAGGATGCTGAGACTTGTATAGAACGCCCCTCTGCCGAGACTCGTTACGCTTGCGGGGATGGTTACGCTGGTAAGCCCGTAAGATGCGAACGCGAAGTCTCCGATAGACGTTACGCTATTAGGGATGGTTATGCCGGTAAGCCCTTCGCAACCTTCTAACGCCCCATAGCCAATAGACGTTACGCCTGCGCGGATGGTTATGCTGCCTTTTGCTGACGGATATGCAAGCAAATTTGTTTTTGCCTTGTTGTACAGTATCCCGCCTTCGCTTGCGTAATTGGGGTTGTTGGCGGCTACCGTTATACTGGTAAGGTTGCTGCTAAGGCGGAACACGCTGTTGCCAATAGACGTTACGCTTGCGGGGATTGTTATGCTTGGAAGGCTGTAACACTCGGAGAACGCGCCTTCGCCGATAGACGTTACGCCTGCGGGGATGGTTACGCTGGTTAGACCGGAAGCGGCGAACGCTGATTTGCCGATAGACTTTACGCTTGCGGGGATGGTTATGCTTTTAAGGTGATTTGCACTATAGAACGTGGTGTCGTCGATAGCGGTAATCCGGCTGTTTGCCGCAAAGGTGACGCTGGTTATACCGGAACCGTAGAACGCTCCGTAGCCGATAGACGTTACGCTGGCGGGGATTTTTATGCTGGTAAGGCTTTCGCACACGCAGAACGCCTCGTAACCGATAGACGTTACTCCTTCGGGGATAGTTACGCTGGTAATTTGCCAGCAATTTTCGAACGCCTGATCAGCTATAGCCGTTACGGGCAGGGCCGGGCTGTTGGCATTGGGGCTGTAGTAGACAGGTATACGTACCGCTCCGCTGTTTACCGAGCCTCCGCTTACGCTGTAGGCAGTACCGCCGTCGATAAGCGTAAAGCTCAGTCCCGGCGTGCCTGTATCAAGTTCCCACTTTGCGTATAACGTGATGTCGGCGGTTGGGACGACGTCGAAGTCCCACGGTTCCTCAAAGGTGCCGTTGTCAATGTACCATGTTACAAATTCGTATCCGATCCTTGACGGCCGTTGCATTGGCACCTTTACACCCTTGATTACAGTCTTGCTCGGTACATGGCTGCCGCCGTTGCTTTCATAGGTAATGGTTTTGGGCTCCAGTATTTCCCGCATCCAGGGGTTTTCGCAGGAGGCGCATATCAGCATTGTTGTAACCGCGTACGCGGTTACAACGAATATAAACAATAAGTATTTTGCTTTCATAATTAACCTACAGTTTCTTTTGGCTTAATAAAGGCTTGAATTCCATAATATGATACTATAAAAAACTTGTCAATAAGCCCCGGATAGGTGTCTTAACGAGGTTGAAATTCCGGGGGTAAATGTCTTTTTTGGCGGGAAAAAAGAGTGAGGTTTCTACTCAAGTCTCCAGCTTCCTTCGGAAAGGGTGTACCTGCCGGGCCTTCTTCCGTTGGAAGCGTAGTATGCGTCGAAATTATTGGCGGTAGTAAAAAGAATGTTTCCGCTTACATCGGTGTAAACAATATTGCCCCTGATGCGTCCGTCCGCCGAACGCATATCAAAAACGCGGTTCCCCAGTGTTTGCAGAGACGGCGGAATTGTAACGCTTGTTACATTGTTGTTATAAAAAGCGCCGTCCCTGATAACGGTAACCCCGGAGCCGATTTCTATCGACGTAAGTTTGTTGCCGGAAAAAGCGCCCTCCCCTATCAGCGTAACGCTTGCGGGAAAACTGACGCTCCTCAGTTTGTTGCTGAAAAACGCGTAATCGTCAATAACGGTTACGGTCGCGGGAAGAGCCACCGATTCAAGGAGGTTGTTGGAAAATGCCCCCTTGCCGATATTGGTTACGCTTGTGCCCATTGTAACATTGACAAGCCTGTTGCCTGTAAAAGCGCCCCTGCCTATTCTTGTTACGTTATTCCCGATAGTAACGGTAGTCAGTCTGTTAAATGAAAAGGCCCCGTCGCCTATTATGGTCACGGAATTGGGGATAGTCACCTCTGTCAGTCCCTTGCCGGTAAAAGCGCCGTCGCCTATCTGCGTGACCCGCTTGCCGTCAATGGTTTCAGGGATATCAAGGGCATTTGCCCTCCCTCTGGAACTTGTAATGGTAAGGCCGGTACTATTTTCCTCCACGACAATCTGAAGCCCTTCGTCCGCAAAAACCCCGGCAGCGAGAAAGAAAAACAGTAATGATAACCCTTTTTTCATAAATCCTTACTTTAATTATTGTACATAAGAGTGAATTTTTCCATAGAAGACGAGCCTGTTAAAGACTTTTTAAAAAAAGGAGTAAACCGGGCTCCGGCTTACCGGAGCAGTTTACTCCCAAAAAATCATGGGCGGTACAAGACTTGAACTTGTGACCCCCAGCTTGTCGAGCTGGTGCTCTAACCAACTGAGCTAACCGCCCGTCAAAAGACGCAGTCAAGTATAGGATAAACCAAAAAAAGTGTCAATAGCAGATAATCGGGGCCGCGATTCATGCGGATTATGGAAAACATTTTATTCGATATATTCCGCAAACAAAGGTAAAATAAAAAAGAGGCTCTTGCAAAACTTTAATTTTTGAAAAGCCTTTATAAAATAAATTAATGGAGATACGCGATGCTAATAGGAATAAATCCTGTAATCAGCCCTGAACTTCTTGACGCTCTGTTCCGCATGGGGCACGGCGATGAAATTGTCCTCGCCGACGCTTTTTTCCCCGGCGATTCGATGAATCCCCGCGTGCTTAGGGCGGACGGAATCAGAATCCCGGCGCTGCTTGACGGAATCCTCGCCCTTATCAATCTGGATTCATACGTTCCGCATCCGGTTGTCATGATGGCTCCGGTTCCCGGCGACGCTCTTGATGAAACGGTCGAAAGATCGTACCGGGCGGCAATCGACAAACACTGGCCGCAAACTCCGGCGGTTGAACGCGTCGAACGTTTTGCTTTTTACGAAAGGGCAAAAAAAGCCTTTGCCGTGCTTATGACCGGAGAGACTGTAAAATACGGCAATATCATCCTGAAAAAAGGTGTTATTCCAACAGGGAATTGATGTTATCATATAAATATATTTTTCATGATCCAATGAGGAGGGAGAAATGGCGGTGAATCGTTTTAAAGGCGCGTATCCAAAGATCGGCATAAGGCCGACTATCGACGGACGGCAGGGCCCCCTGAAAGTGCGGGAATCTCTGGAAGCTCAGACAATGAATATGGCGCGGGCCGCAAAGGCTCTGCTTGAAAAAAACCTGCGCTATTCCAACGGAGAGCCGGTGCAAGTTGTTATCGCCGATACCACTATCGGAAGGGTCGCGGAAACAGCGGCTTGCGCGGATAAATTCCGCCGCGAGGGAGTGGATGTCACCCTAACGGTTACGCCCTGCTGGTGTTACGGCAGTGAAACAATGGATATGGATCCCTCAACAATAAAAGGCGTGTGGGGCTTTAACGGCACGGAACGCCCCGGCGCGGTGTACCTGGCTTCGGTGCTTGCGGGTCACGCGCAGAAGGGACTGCCCGCCTTCGGCATTTACGGGCACGATGTTCAGGACATTGGCGATACGGAAATTCCCGCCGACGTGCAGGAAAAATTACTGCGCTTCGCCAGAGCGGCGATTGCGGCGGCGACAATGAGGGGCAAGAGTTATCTGCAAATCGGTTCCATCTGCATGGGCATCGCGGGTTCCATCATCAACCCGGAATTTTTTGAAGAGTATCTGGGAATGAGAGTCGAAAGCGTTGATGAAGTTGAAGTTATCCGGCGCATGGAAAATAAAATTTACGATGAGAAAGAATTCCAAAAAGCCCTCGCGTGGACGAAACAGAACTGTAAGGAAGGCTTTGATAAAAACCCGAAAGAGATTCAAAAATCCCGCGCCGAGCAGGACGCGGCATGGGAATTTGTCGTCAAGATGATGTGCATAATTAAAGACCTCTTTAACGGCAACCCAAATCTGCCGCAGGGCTGCGAAGAAGAACGCCTCGGCCATAACGCGATTGCCGGAGGTTTTCAGGGACAGAGGCAGTGGACGGATTTTTATCCCAACTGCGATTTCCCCGAATCGATGATGTGCTCCTCTTTTGATTGGGAAGGCGCGAGAGAGCCGTACATTCTGGCAACAGAAAACGACACGCTTAACGCCGCCGGAATGTTATTCGGAAAACTTTTAACCGGCACCGCGCAAATTTTCGCCGATGTCCGCACCTACTGGAGTCCGCAGGCCGTCAAACGCGCGACAGGTTACGAGCTAACGGGAAAGGCAAAAGAATCCGGCGGCTTTATCCACCTGATCAATTCGGGGGCGGCGTGTGTTGACGCTTCGGGCGAAATGAAGGACGCAAACGGCAACGCGGTCATGAAGCCGTTCTGGGAAGTAAATGAAAAAGATCGGAAAGCGTGCCTCGATGCGACAACCTGGAACGCGGCGGATTTCGGCTATTTCAGGGGCGGCGGTTTTTCCTCGCGCTTTATCACCAGAGCGGAAATGCCCGTCACCATGTCCCGGCTTAACATCGTCAAGGGCGTCGGCCCGGTGCTTCAGATTGCCGAGGGCTGGACGCTCAATCTGCCGGAAAATGTTTCGGAGATTCTGTGGAAACGCACAGACTACACATGGCCCTGCACATGGTTTGCCCCGAGGGTTACAGGGCATGGCGCGTTCAAAACAGCCTACGACGTGATGAACAACTGGGGCGCAAACCACGGCTCCATTTCTTACGGCCACATCGGCGCGGATCTGATTACCCTCTGCTCCATACTGCGGATTCCGGTCTGCATGCACAATGTTTGCGAAGAACAGATTTTCAGGCCCGCGTACTGGAACGCGTTCGGCATGGACAGGGAAGGCGCCGATTACCGCGCGTGCGCCGCTCTGGGGCCGATGTACAGATAGACAAGCCGGAATCTTAATTTTTAAGCGCGGCAAATTTTTGGCGCTTGCGCTCCCACGCCGCTTCATCCTGCGGCAGATACGTTACCAGTCCGGTGATTTTGGCGCGGGCTTCTTCCACATTTTTAATACCATCGCCGCTGATCAGCTGAACAATTATATTGCCAAGAGCGGTGGCTTCCGCCGGGCCCGCGATTACTTTTTTGGCGGCGGCGTTTGCCGTGTACTGCATAAGGTTCGTGTCCCGCGAGCCGCCGCCGATTATGTTGATAGCGGTAAAATTCCTGCCGGTAATGCGTTCAATTTGCTTAATCCGGTAATCGTAACTCAGGGCAAGACTCTCAAGAACGCACTGCACGATGTCAATTTTATTCGCAAGCCGTTTCTGCCCGGTCGCTTCAAAATAATTGTTGAACAGGGCGGGAAGGTTCCCCGGAGAGCCAAACTCTCCGCGCTCAACGTCAAGGTAAACATCCGGCGAAGTATTTTTCGCGACGGCGTTTTCAATCTCGTTAAATGTAAGATTTTCGCCTTCCAGCGCCCACTGCCTGCGGCTTTCCTGTAAAAGCCATAAACCGGAAATATTTTTCAGAAAGAGGATTTTTCCGTTGTAGCCGCCCTCATTGGTAAAGTTGCATTTAAACGCGTCATCGCCCGTTTCAGGCGCGGAACTTTCAATGCCCAACAGCGACCATGTGCCGCAGGAAATATAACAGCGATCAGTATCATCTAACGGCGCGGCGATAACCGCGTCGGCTGTGTCGTGCCCCGCGCCCGTTATCACCTTTATTTCGCCAATTCCCAATTCACGCGCCAGATCAGGCTTCAATGTTCCAAGCTCCTGCCCGCTTTTGCATATAACGGGAAAAAGCGACGGCTTTATCCCCATCTTTTTTAAAATTTCAGCATCGGCTTGTCCGGTTTTCAGATTGATCAGCCCGCTAGTGGAAGCTATTGTATGTTCGCAGGCTGTCTTCCCCGTTAGCAGAAATCCAAACAGGTCCGGCATAAAAAGTATCTTGTCCGCTTTTTCAAAAATTGCGGGCCGCAGTTTTTTAAGCGCGTAAAGCTGAAAGATGGTATTAAAACGCATAAACTCAATGCCCGTACTGGTATACAGTGTCTCCTTCGGCACAAGTTTAAAAACTTCGTCCATCACATCGCCTTCTGTCAACTTGTCGCGGTAGTGAAGCGGAGAGTGAACAAGAGAGCCGCCCGTGTCAATAAGGGCGAAGTCGCAGCCCCATGTGTCAATGCTTATGCTTTGAATATCAAGTCCGGTCTGTGCGCATTTTTTAATGCCGGTCTTTATCTCGCTGAAAAGCGCGTCAATGTCCCACTGTAAATGGCCGCCGCGCTCCACAGGCGTGTTTTCAAAGCGGTGAATTTCCTCAAGCGAAATACCGCCGCCGCTATACGTTCCCAAAATAGCGCGTCCGCTTGACGCGCCCAGATCGAAGGCAAGAACTTTCATACTGCCATTTTAACACATCCCGTATAATGCGTCAAAAGATCAAATATGTTTTCTAAATAACAAAAAATATGTTAGAATACAAAAACTGATAAAGAGGCAGATATGGAAAAAAAGGATCAATGCGCCCCGCAGCCGCCGATGGGCTGGAACAGTTGGGACTGTTATGCCGCAACGGTTACGGAAACGCAGCTTTTGGAAAATGCCGGATATATGCAAAAAAATTTAAAACCTTACGGCTGGGAATATATTGTATGCGACATTCAGTGGTACGAACCTTTAGCCGGTACGGAAGAGGGGGATTACAGGCCGTTTGCCGAGCTCTGTATGGATGAATATTCCCGTTTGATTCCAGCGGAAAACCGTTTCCCTTCCGGCGCGGGGGGCAAGGGCTTCGCTCCCGTCGCGGAAAAAATTCACGGCATGGGCTTGAAGTTCGGCGTTCATTATATGCGCGGCATACCGCGCCAGGCTGTCCACCGCCGCAGCGCGATAAAGGGCTCAGGGATTACTGCCGATAAAATTGCCAATCCGTTTTCCATTTGCAGGTGGAATTCCGATATGTACGGAATCGACACGACAAAGCCGCAGGCGCAGGATTATTACAATTCGGTATTTGAACAATTCGCTTCATGGAACATTGATTATGTAAAAGTCGATGATATCTGCAATACAAATATGTATCCTCACGCTCCTTATTCCGCGCAAAAAGAAATTGAGCTTATCCATAACGCTATTGAAGCCTGCGGAAGGCCGATGGTTTTAAGCCTTTCGCCCGGACCCGCACAGATTGATAAGGCATGGCATCTTTCCAAATACGCCAATATGTGGCGCATAACAGACGATTTTTGGGATAATTGGGATCTTTTAAAAGATATGTTCCGCAGATGTGAAATATGGCAGGCTCATGTACGGCCCGGCTGCTGGCCGGATTGCGATATGCTGCCGCTCGGCCATATCGGCATCGGATTTAAAAAGCCCCGTTACTGTAATTTTACCCGTGACGAACAGCGTACGATGATGACCCTCTGGTGTATTTTCCGCTCCCCCCTGATGATCGGCGCCGCCCTGCCTGATAATGACAAATGGACATTGTCCCTGCTTACTAACGCTGAAGTTCTTGCCGTGCAAAAGTACGGCGCAAAACCAACGCAAATCGCCCTGAATGACAGGGAAGCGATCTGGATGAATGCCTCGGAAGCGGGCGTTAATCTTGCCCTATTTAACCTGTCCGATAAAAAAAGAACAGTAAACTGCCCGCTTGCCGAACTGGGTTTTCAAAAAGCGGCACTGCGCGATTTATGGAATAAAAAGGATACGGGTATTATTAAAAACGAAGTTACGGCGGAAATTGCCCCGCATGGCGCTGTGTTATACAGGCTTACGGAAATAGAAGATTGAAAAAAAGACCGCTTCAAAAGATTAATTGCCGCGTGTTCTCCGCTGTCAAAATAACACGGGATATGATACAATAAAAAAATGAAAAACATTACAGAAGCGCCGTTTTTAACAGAAATCATGCGCATAACCGCGAATATGTACCGGCTTGGCTGGGATGAACGCAATTCCGGCAATATCAGCTTTCTGCTTGATGAAAAAGAAACAGGGGAATATCTTGCTCCAGGCGCGGTAAAAAGGACGTTTCCTCTTAATTTTGACGCGCAGGCTCTCGCGGGGAAAATTTTCCTTGTAACAGGTACGGGCAAATATTTTAAGAATGTCCAGTACAATCCTGAAGAAAATCTGGGAATAGTCCGCATATCGGCGGATGGCAAATCGGCTGATCTTTTATGGGGTTTTTCAGGCGGCGCAAGCCCGACTTCGGAATTTTCCGTTCACCTGATGTGCCATACCGCAAGGCTAAAATTAAATCCGGCAAACAGGATTATTATGCACGCGCATCCGGCAAATCTGATTGCCATGACATATATCCATTCAATTGATGAAAAAGAATTTACGCGCACGCTGTGGCAGTTTTGTATCGAAGGCATTGTGGTTTTCCCGGAAGGCATCGCAGTCCTCCCCTGGATGCTCTGCGGAACAAATGAAATCGCGGAAGCGACGGCAAAAAAAATGGAAGATTTCAGGCTTGTGGTTTGGTCTATGCACGGCATCTTTGGCGCCGGAAATTCTTTTGACGAAGCGTTCGGGCTCATCGAAACCGCCGAAAAAGCGGCTGAAATTTATTTAAAAACAGCGCATTTGCCGCGCCTGTCTATTCCTTCGGACGCGCAGATAATTGCTTTAGCCGAAAAATGGAACGCCAATTACCGGAAAGACTGGCTTGGTTAAAAATAAAAAAACCGCGCTGGACGCGGAGAAAAACAATTCCTCCCGTCACTGCGCGGTTTGCCTTTTAAAAACCGAAATTTCCACACAACTACACAATGAATGTGTACACAATGAGTGTGTATTGCTTATTTTACCCTCTCGCGGATGGCGACGTTAACTTCAATTTTTCCGTTCTCGCCGAGTTCCATCGGTACTATGAGAGCTTCCACTTCGCCGAGGTTTGTGGAAACTTCCATATTCTCACCTGTAAACAGAGCCGGCGGGGTAAGGTCAAATTTGAAACCCAGCTCGTGCAGTTTTGTTACAGCCTGGGCGGTAATCATGTTCGCAAGCTCCTGAATAGTCGCCTTGCCAAGCTCGTCAAGAGTTGTGAATTTTTCACCGTTCATTGTACCCGCTACATGCAAAGCCGTATCTTTTGTCATGTCGAAAAGAACACGCCCCTCAACATCACCGGCAAGGCCTACAAGAGCCGCAACGCCCATTATTTTCATTGACGTAGGCTTCAGGTAAATATCCCCGCGTTTTACATCAGAGTTCAACACCTCTTTTAGTACACTGAAAGCGGACTCCACAAAGGGGTTTATATACTCAACTCTCATACCTCACTCCTTATAATTTATTATGCCGTATGTAAATAAGCCGAAATCGGATCATCCGCTATGGACTGCCAAATGATGCCGTTTAGTTCTTCGTTTCTTCCCAGAATGACTACTCCCCGGTTTTTCAGCCTTTCCGAAAAATCCGCGATAACTTTTGACTGATCGCCTGTCGGCAGGAATGAAATTAAATCCCTGGCAAGAATAATATCAAGTTCCGGCAGGGAATTTTCATTTGTAATATCATGGTACTCGAAAACTATCGAGTCCTTGA
>JGI24698J34947_10002288_pt1 | contig 10285 bp, 6 predicted proteins | sample TergutMp193P3_FD_34947 | JGI IMG/M metagenome (IMG submission 34947) | reverse complement strand
CCTCCGCCGCCGCCGCCCCCTCCGCCTCCGGCCCAGAAGCCGACCCCCGCGCCGCCTCCGCCGAAGACGACGCCGATTCCGACGCCGGCCCCCGTGCCGCCTCCGAAGCCGGCGCCGACGAAGGAGCCGCCGCGAAAGGAGGTTGCGCCGACAAAGGAGCCGCCGCGCAAGGAAACCGCGCCGACGAAGGAGCAGCCGAAGCCGACGCCCCCGCCGCCTCCCAAGGAGGAGCGGGTCGTGAGGGACGTAGAGGAGAATCTGGACGATTTGGCGGCGCTCTTTGACGCCCCGCCCGCTCCGGCGCAGGTGAGCGCACCCAGCGACTTCAAGTTCCACTGGTACTTGAACAACGTGCGCAACAAGATAGAGAGCAACTGGCGGCCGCCCACGGAGGACAGGAAGCTTGAGGTGGTGGTCAGGTTTATCATAAACAACGACGGTTCGGCGTCGGATATTTCCGTGGCGAAATCGAGCGGGAACTCGACGCTTGACAATCTGGCGGTCAGGGCCGTCACGATAGCCTCCCCGTTCGGGAAGCTGCCGCCCGGTTTTTCGGGCGACAAGTTGGAAATATCGTGTACGCTGCGGCCTACAAGAAGATAAAAAAGGATAAAGAACGAATGAAGAAAATTTTGTTATGCGCGATGTTGGTTATCGTCCCCGCCATTGCCGGCGCCGCGGAGAAGTTCGACCTTGAGGTTTACGCCAGCAAGTTCGACAGTATTCCTATCGGGGTAGTCAACTTCAAGCCGACAAACAAAAACGTTGTCAGGGAGAATCTGCCGTGGGAGATTATCGCCAACAATTTCGACATCTGCGGGAAGTTCACCGTGGTGACGAGCCCGGTGTTCGACAGCGCCCTTTTCACGGCGAAAAACGTGGGCATCTACATAGAGGGGCAGTATACATTGGAGGGGAACAGCATTACAATAGAGTGCAGGCTTTTGGACGTGGGCACGCGGACGCTCATCGTGTCGAAGAAATACAAGGGCGAGCTCAAATTTTTGCGCAGCATGGTGCACCGTTACTCTAACGAGGTGGTGGAGATGCTCTTCGGCGACAGGGGGATTTTCGAGAGCCGCATACTCTTCGTAAGGAACGAGGGCTCGAGGAAGAACATCGCCATCATGGATTTTGACGGCTACAACCGCTCCATGCTGACGAACAGCAACGTCATCAACGTATTTCCGGCGTTCGTGGACAAGTCGACGGTGATATGGACGTCCTACATGCGCGGCAAGCCCGACCTCTACAAGGGTTCCATAAAGGACGGGACGTCGAAAATTTTCATACAGGGGAGGGCGCTGACCGTCTCGCCCGACGTCTCCCCCATTGACGGGACGGTGGCCTTCGCCTCTTCCCAGACGGGCAGCCTGAACGTCTACACCTGCGCCGCGAACGGCTCCAAGATACGCCAGCTTACGTTCAGCCGCGGGATAGACACGTCGCCGAACTGGTCGCCCAACGGCTACCAAATCGCGTTCACTTCCGACCGCGCCGGCAACCCGCAAATCTACATAATGGACGCCGACGGCGCGAACCAGCGCAAGGTGACCTACGAGGGCCGCTACAACGACTGCGCCTCGTGGTCGCCAAAGGGCGACAAAATCGCCTACGCCTCGGTAGGCGAAAACTACCAGTTCAACATATGGACGGTCTCCACGAACGGCAGCGACGCCCAGATGGTCGCGAACATCCCGGGCAGCAGCGAGAACCCGACATGGTCGCCCGACGGGAACCTGATAGCGTTCGTGAACACGAGGGGCGGCAGGAGCGACCTGTACGTAGTGAAACACGACGGGAGCAGGCTGCGCAGGATTACGAAAACCGGCGACGTGAAAATGCCGCGCTGGTCGGGTTTTTGAATATATATTTCTGTTTGACGCAAGGCGCGTTTTGCGGGGGCTGCCGGCCCCACGGTAAAAAACGATTTTATGAGGAGGTACGTATGGCCAAATTTTTCAAGGCGCTCGCGCTCTGCTGCGCGGCGGCGGTCGTCTTTTCGGGCTGCTCGAAAATAACGGTTCTGCGCGTAAAAGAGCTTCAGGCGGTTCAGGACAGGGTCGACTCCCTGCACAGCGAACTTGTCGAGCACCAAATCCGGCTGTTGGCCGAGCAAAGGAGGCTCATGGAGGAGCAGCAGACGAATATCGAGATGCTGCGCCTCTTGCGGGCCGACCAGCAGATGCGGTTCAGCGAAATAAACCGCAAGGTCTCCGCCATAGAGAACAACGTCTTCGAGAGCCAGTCCCGCCTGTCAAGGCTCGACCGGCAGACGGCGGAGGTCGGGCGCAAACTGGAACAGAAGCTCGCCAACGACGAGGAATCCGCGAACCAGCGCAGGCTCCAGCTCGAAAAACTGTTCGAGATAGCCATGGGCGATTTCAACGCGGGCCGGCACGATTTGGCGGTCAGCGGGTTCCGCGATTTTGTCAAGCAGTTCCCGGACGCCCCGCAGACGATAGACGCCGAATACTGGATAGCGGAAGCCTACTACGCGAAAAAAGAGTACGAGACCGCCGAAAAAGAGTATTTCGAGTTCGTAAAGAAACACCCGGACGGCGCCAAATACTGCGTCTCCCTCTACAAACTTGGCTTGGCCTACGAGTATCAGGAGAAAATGAAGAGCAGGGACATGGTATGGAGGAACCTGTTGGAGAGGTGCGGGAACTCGCCGGAAGCCCAGGCGGTCAGGAGCCGGCAGAGGACGAAGTAGGGGGCGGGTTTTGTAAAAACGGCTTCAAAACCGGCGGGGTCAGGGTTTAAAGCACGGCATCAGGCTCATTTTGTGCAGGTTCTGTTCGTGCAGCCTGTCGATTTTTTCTTTTATCGCCGCGTCTTCGCAGACGCCTTCCCTAATGTATTTGTCCAAAATAGCATACGTAAACCCAAGGTTTTCCTCGTCCGACAGGCCGGACAGGCCGTCTTCCGGCGTTTTGTCGACTATTTTGGGCGGCAGGCCCAACGCCCTGCCTATCGCCCTGACTTCCGTCACCGTCAGGTTGGCGAGCGGGCTGAAGTCCCCGGCGCTGTCCCCGAACTTTGTCGAGTAGCCTACCCAGTCCTCGCTGAGGTTGCAGGTGTTGGCTACGCGGCCATTCANGATGGCGGAGACGGCGTAGAGGGCGGACATCCTGATTCTGGCGGGGGTGTTGACCTCCGCCGGCCGCGTCAGCGTCAACCCNGAGGCGGCGACGGCGTCCANCAGCGCGTTCGCGCTTGCCCCGATGTTGACTTCGTAATGCTTTATCCCCAATAGCGCCGCCACTTCGCGGGAGATGTCGATGTCGTACTGCTCGCCGCGCGGCATAAGCACCCCTAAGACGCTCTCCTTACCCAAAGCCTCGACGCACAGCGCTGCCGTGACGGAGCTGTCCTTGCCGCCGCTGAGCCCCACCACGGCGCGGCAGCCCTTCCCGTACTCCTCGAAATAGCCCCGAATCCAACAGACCGCGGCGTCTTTGACCTTATTTGCGTCGAACATGGTTCACCTCCCGTTACTTATAATTGTATTAATAAAGTACATCTCCGGTAACGATATAAGCGGCCTGCGTTTTCGGACAAGTTTTAGAATTTGTTCGCGAACGCGCGTTATTTAAACCACATGACTTCCCAGTCGTCGCTGTCCGTTTTATTTATGGAACGCAGCCCGAAATACTTCGCGATGTCATTGTTGGGCCATTCGTCTTTATTGTGCGTAATGTCCCGCAAACCATGCGAAGCGGCATGTTTATCCCATACCGGTATAGGGGCCCTCACTTCAACGTCAAAATTGCCTTTCGCCTTTTCCTCTTCAATGTACGCTATCCGTTTGTTCCATTCCAAATATACGCCGATGATGTTTCGGCTCGAATTCAGAAAAGAAAAAGAAAACCCGATTAGGCAGCATACGGCAATAGCCGCCGCGTTCCGTTTTATTATTTCCGGCAGTTTTATTTCCGTTTGCGATAAAATATTTCCCAGCGCTATGCCGGCGAAAACTATCACGATGAAAGAAGCCCTTGGCGGAAACGACGGGGATAAAAGCATCGAGTACGCACCGGCGACAGCGGCTAAGGCGTAAAAATACGAGAACGTATTCACGCTGCGTTTTTTATTGCGGATTAAGTCAAAAGCCAAAACCGCGTAGGCCGCTACAAACGCAAACCCCAAATCTTTCCCAAATACAAGCGTGACGCCGGCAAGGCGTTTTAAAGCCATGAACGACTCGCCGCCGTAATGGTGAAGGTGCCCCTGGCGCATGTCATTTCCGGGCGCCAAAATAAGCGCAAGGAAACCGATTAAAAACCCGAGCGTACCGAGAACTTCGAACAGGGAAAATTTATTTTTCCTGATAATTTTTACGGTAAAATAAGCTACAAGCAGAAAAAATGTGGCTGCCGCCGCGTTTTCCGTGCCGCAGCCGGCAAGAATACCCAAAAACAAGAATAAAACTGACAAAGGCATATTTAACTTATAATCAATATTATCCTGTTTTTTTCTGAACGGGACAAGAAACAGCAAAATAAATACCGCTGTCCAAAGATAATAGCAGCTTCCGGTCAACCACAGGAAATTTTGCCCCCAAGCAGGCACAAAAAACCATAAACATATATTGATAACCAAGAACATAACGGGATTATATTTCAATTTTCCCATTATATGGAATTGAACCAAAAGCACAAATACGCAGTATACTATTGTGTTAGCCATATTGAAAAAAAGTTTCCCCGCAAGTAACCAAAAAAAGGTCAGGCAAGTGGCAGCCAACCTGCCGCCCCAGAGGAGGTACATGTCATGCGTTTTCTGTACAATGTCGGAGAAAGAGCTTATTCCAAGTGAAAGGGTAAAATCATCGGTTGTCAATGGCGTAAGGACGTTCAAAATAAAAAACGCCGCCACGACAATCAAAGACAGCACGCCGGCAAATTTCCGCAAAGAAATGTTACATGCGCGAGTCGCTAAATTTTTTATAAAAATCCTCATACAAGCCCGTCTCAAAAAAGGGTTTATCGCCGCCGGCATAAAGGAATATAATACAAAAACATGCCGCGTGTCAATAAGCCGCCAATTTTTGTTGGGTGGAATCGCCGCGCAAAAAAGCCGGCCAACTTAAAGGTCGATTTTTTTGTATTCTTCCACGCTCGATAGTATTTTCATTTATAGGCAGCTGTGCGGCAGGAACGGCAGGGTCGCATAGTCGGGATTTGCCTGTATTTTCGGGAAAAAGCGGGTTACGGAACCGGATTTTATGATTAAACGGATTGCGGAAACATACAGGGCGCTGTTTGAGGCGCCGGAGGAGCTGTTCGACCGCAGCACTTTTCACGGCGAGCTCAACTATGAAACGGACAGGATGTATTTTGTCCTCTTTATCGCGCTCGCGGTATGGCTGCCGTACATCCCGCACGACCTGACGCTGCACCCGCACCCCGCCTTCGTCGTCACGCTCAGGCTGGGTTTGACCGCGGTCAGCGCCCTCTTTCTCGCGCTTAAACTTACCAAGCGCTTTAAGGGCAGCGCCGGCTCGCTGCTCATGGCGTTCGTCGCCTACATCCTCCTGGCCACCGCGGCCCTCACCGGGGCGGCCGGCGAATCCGCGCCCTCCTATATCGGCGGGCTGGCCTACGTCATCATGATACCGGTGTTCGCCCCGTTCCCGCTGGCGTTCAAGTTCCCGCTCACCATAGCCTCCGTCGCGGTATTCTTCCTGTTCGGCGCGTTGACGGGGCTCGAATTTTCGGAAAAGCACATCTCCTACTCCGTCAACGACCTTGTCGGCGTGCTGTTCCTGTCGCTACTCCTCTCCCTGACCCAGAACAAACTGCGCTTCGACGCTTGGAAACAGCACGCGGCTATGGCGTTCATGGTGAAGCAGGACCAGGAACGCTTGGAGACCATATCGAACCTCGCCCACAGAGCCGAACAGGCGTCCAAATCCAAGAGCAACTTTTTGGCCAAAATGAGCCACGAGATACGCACGCCGATGAACGCGATTATCGGCATGTCGGAACTCGCGCTGCGCGAGAAGGAAATGTCGCACAACGCCCGCGGCCACGTGCTGACGATACGGCAGGCGGGCTCAAACCTCCTTGCCATCATCAACGACATTTTAGACTTTTCGAAAATAGAAAGCGGGAAGCTCGAAATCGTCAACGGCGACTACCACTTCACGTCCCTCATAAACGACGTAATCAGCATCATCAGGATGAGGGTAATCAACACGAACATCCGGTTAGTCGCCAACGTGGACAGCAATATCCCCTGTGAGCTCCACGGGGACGAGGTCAGGATACGCCAGGCTGTGCTCAACCTCCTGACAAACGCCGTCAAGTATACCGAGAGGGGCAGCGTCTCGTTCACGGTTTCCGGCAAAATCGCCGACGANAGCACCGTCGTACTCACCATAGGCATCGCCGACACCGGCAAAGGCATACACGAGGACGACATGGAAAAACTCTTCAAGGACTTCGTGCAGGTNGACATGGCGCACAACAAGAACGTGGAGGGTACGGGGCTCGGCCTCGTCATAACCAAGAACATCATAGAGGCAATGGGCGGGAGTATTTCCGTNTCNTCGGTATACGGCAAGGGGAGCACGTTCACCGTCACGCTCCCGCAGAAATACAACAGCCCCGAAAAAATCGCGTCCGTGGAAAACCCCACGGAAAAAGGCGTGCTCGTCTACGAGCGGCGCGAGGTATACGCCGACACCATAATCCGAACGCTCGACGATTTGGGCGTAGGCCACGCCGTCGTCTCGGACGACGACGGGTTCAGGGAAGGGCTCGCGAGCGGGAAATACGCGTTCGTCTTCGCCGCGTCGAGCTTCGTGGGGAGCGTCAGGAGGATGTGCGCGGAACTGAAGTCGAAAGTGCGCATAGTGCAGCTCACGGCGTTCGGGGAGACGACCGCCGAGCGGGACGTGGGCGTGCTCGCCATGCCCGTCTACTCCGCCACCGTCGCGAACGTCCTCAACGGGAAACCCGACGCCGGCAGCTACATCGAGGAGGTAATCTCCGCCGGCAGGTTCACAGCGCCGGACGCGAGGGTGCTGGTCGTGGACGACATAAACACCAACCTGAAAGTGGCCGAGGGGCTGATGGCGCCTTACGGAATGCGGGTCGACCTCCGAAAAAGCGGCTACGAGGCCATAGAAGCCGTTAAAACAGAGCGTTACGATATAGTATTCATGGACCACATGATGCCGGAGATGGACGGCGTGGAAGCGGCCGGGCGGATAAGGGAACTCGGCGGCGAAGAGTACCGGAACCTGCCCATCGTCGCGCTGACCGCGAACGCCGTCTCCGGCATGAAAGAGATGTTCCTCCGAAACGGCTTCAGCGACTTCCTGTCGAAACCGATAGACACGTCCAAACTGAACGCCGTACTTGGGAAGTGGATACCGAAAGAGAAGCAAAACCGCTCCGTAGAGAGCTGCGCGGCCGCCGAGGCGGGCTGCGCGTGGATAAACATAGACGGCGTCGACGTGGAAAGGGGCCTCAGTTTGGCGAGCGGGCAAGTCAAAAACTACCTGCAGACGCTCTCGGTATTCTGCGAGGACTTGCGGGAAAAAAGCGTCGAGATAAAAAGGGCGCTCGGAAAAAACGACATCGCTTCCTACACGATATATGTTCACGCGCTCAAAAGCGCCGCCGCGAACGTCGGGGCGCTCAGCCTGTCTGAAGACGCGAAAGAGCTTGAGGCGGCGGGAAAACGGATGGACGCCGAGTTCATTATAGCCCGCACGCCGCTGCTTTTAGCTGATTTGGAAACGCTGCGGAACGACATCTCGGAAGCCGTGTCGGCGGCGCACGAGGCGCGGATGTCGGAAATGCCGCCGGTAGACGAAACCGCCGTAAAAGCAACCCTTACGGAACTCAAGGCTGCGCTCGAAGACTGGGACGCGGGCGCGATACGCCATTGCGCGGGAAAAGTACGGAACTTAAACGCACCGACGCCCGGCGGCGCGGTAGACAAAATAATGCAAAAAGTGCTCGTAGGCGATTACGACGAAGCCGTGGAACAGATAGACAAACTGCTCGGAGAAAAATGAGCCCCGAACCGAAAATAGCAGCGTACGGGCGAACTACGTTCGCCCGTACACATATGCCAAACCCTGCTCAGTAGAAATAGTAGCCTAAGGCTTTTTTAATGGTGATTCGGTTCTTCTTATTCGGGTCTGTTGTATTTATGAACGACACCTTTGGATTTCCGGTTTTCTTGTCGTTCAAACACTTTATGAATTCGTCGCTTTTGCGATTTGGCGGGATACCGGGGTCGCAGGTTAAGGCGCTGAACTCGCTTAGAGCGGTCTCGTCAAAATCAATTTCCACGTCTTTGCCTTCCCAGTTAAACGTTGGGTTTTTAGCCCTAGTAGTGTCATGATAGGCGAAATTGTGGATCGCACCATGAATAGTAGTCTTGTTTGGGTCATTATTCTCTCCCAACTTTATATGATGTTCCCCATAGTTATCTGGGTCAATACATATCAAACCGCGGAAATCGCCGCCCTTGCCAATATCAAAACCACCCTTGATATTGGCTTCGCGGGAATTGGCATATATCAATGTACTTGCGCCCAACCCGCTGTTGTAAAATTTATTCGCTTCAAGAGTACCACCATCTTCTATGATAAACATTACTTTTTTTTCAAACGTAAGACCCGTCATATCTGGAAAATTCGCATGTTTATCAATTTTAATCACAAGATGGTCATTATAGAGTTTACTATCATCGTTATATAATTCATTTAACTTGTTAATAAATCCTTGACCGTCATTACGGAACTTTTGTAATGTTGTATCAAAGCCCATAAACACAGTTGGTGGAATCCCGTCTATGTGAATCATGGGTTCCTCCCTGCGCTTATCAAGAGAATCCATACCCAACTTTCCCAAAACAGTGGTATCTAATTGTTGCCTTCCTGTGGGTTCCTTATATCCCGTAATCTTGTTAACGTCGCTTCCGGTGTAAGTATAATTGCCTCCTTTGCCAGGGTTGATAGAGGCGCTATCTTTATTGGAAATCCTCATATGACCATTCGGGTGCGTTGCGCAAGTAACCTTATTACTCCCTAGACTACATTCCCATACACATGCTGGCATCGTTGAATATTGTGGATTTAGATTAGTAGGAATTGGAGACTGACAGCAATAAGGGTGTTTTTCTGGTAAATCACATTCCAAAGCCGCCAACGCATTATAATTCCAGAAACTTTTTTTAATCCGAAGCTCATTGGTTTTATTCTCATTATTGATGTTGGTGTAGTGGCAATCTTGAGAGCCATTGCATGGCATAGGACAATAGGTGCAACCATTTGGTATATGAATATAGTCTGGTAAAGTAAACACAAAATAGCCTTTCATCGTAGTGGATTCTCTGCCGACAATATGTTCTTTGGGTTCCGATGTTTGAATCGGAAGTTTATCGGAATAATAAAAACCAGAATCAGAACGAATACCGTTCACGGTAATATTATTATAATCATATGGCGCATTAACTACAATATCTCCGCCAACGTTTAATGTTGCGTTAGTTGCGGCATAAAAATAGTCATTGAAGCCGACGCTGCTCTCAAACATTGTGCTATAACTATTAAGGCTCTGCAAGAGAGCTCTGTCATGAAAATACACCTTATCTTGAAATACGGTTCCTTGGGAAGCGTCAATACGAACGGTATCTCCAAAATAAACCTCTCCGCCAAATTTAGACTTCCGATGGAGATCTACTGTTCCCTCAACTGTAACCCGTCCGTTAGTATAAATACCGGCTTTAATGTGACTACCTAAGTCTTGTGCAGAGTAAAGAGCGTTCTTGGCGCCATAGGGAGCGTTATCAGATACTATCTTAAAGTCTCCGTCTTCGGCGCCTGTCTTATAGTACGCGATGGCTCTTTTGACGTCTCTCCCATTTTTGCTTTTTCCGGCGCTGATGCTGAATATCGCGATTGGGTTGATGACGCCTTTTTCAACATCATCAAATCGGCTACTGAAGGATTGGTTGTTTGAGAGTTCTATTTTACGTTTTTTCTCGCCGAATATATACGGTTTTTTGCCAGCCGCCGCGTCTTGAAATAATGAATCGATTTTATCTGAATCCCCACTACGAAAGAACGTCTCCGTCGCAATCATTCCGCTTCGGACGGTAGACGACATGACGTGCATATTTGAGTAGCTTCCGCTTGCTGTCGCTTGGCTTCCGGTGTTTTTGAGCATTGCCGCTGTTACGATGCCGATAAACAGCATGGCCGCTATAACCGCTAACATAGTAGACCCTTTTAGTCGGTTATAAAACGCTTGGGGAG
>JGI24698J34947_10002286_pt1 | contig 10286 bp, 8 predicted proteins | sample TergutMp193P3_FD_34947 | JGI IMG/M metagenome (IMG submission 34947) | reverse complement strand
AACTGCGAAATCCACAAGATCGTACTGTCCAACGAGTCGAAAGCGGACAAGGACATTGATGTCTTTTCGTTTATCGAATTCTGTTTATGGAACGCCTTCGATGATATGACGAATTTCCAGCGCAATTACAGTATTGGCGAGGTTGAGGTTGAAGGATCGCGCATTTATCACAAAACAGAATACCGCGAGCGGCGCAATCATTACGCCGTATGGGCGGTTAATGTCCCCGTTGCGGGTTTCGATACGGATCGCGAGACTTTTCTGGGTCTTTACAACGGTTACGATCAGCCGGAAACCGTCTTCGCAGGGAAAGCGAATAACTCAGTCGCTTCCGGCTGGGCGCCGATAGCCTCTCATCATATTAAGGTACGCCTTGCGCCTAATGAATCAAAGGCAATGGTTTTTGTGCTGGGCTACTGCGAAAACCCGGAAGATAAAAAATGGCAGCCCAATGCGGCGTTAGGTGTTATAAACAAGGCTCCCGCCAACGCGCTGCTCGAAAAGTACAGCTCCACGGAAGCGGCGGACAGGGCGCTGGCGGCGTTGAATGACTACTGGAAAACGCTGTTGGGTCGTTTTACCGTGGATGCCGATGACAAACGCATGGCGCGCATGGCGGGCGTCTGGAATCAGTACCAGTGCATGGTTACCTTTAATATGTCGCGCAGCGCGTCCTATTTTGAGTCCGGCATCGGGCGCGGCATGGGCTTCCGCGATTCAAATCAGGACCTCCTGGGGTTTGTCCATCTTGTCCCGGAGCGCGCCCGCGCCCGTATCCTTGACATCGCGGCAACGCAGTTTCCTGACGGCAGCGCGTATCATCAATACCAGCCACTGACAAAGCGCGGTAACAACGAGGTTGGCTCCGGTTTCAACGACGACCCCCTGTGGTTGATCAGCGGGGTGGCGGCGTATATCAAGGAAACAGGCGACTACGGCATCCTTGATGAAAAAGTTCCGTTTGATAACAACGAAGCCCTGGCGGACAGCCTGTTTGTCCATCTCAAGCGTTCATTCGATTACACCCTAACGCATACCGGGCCGCACGGACTGCCCCTGATTGGCCGCGCCGACTGGAACGATTGCCTCAACCTCAACTGTTTTTCCGCCACGCCCGGCGAGTCTTTTCAGACTACTGCCAATTTTGAAAGCGGTATCGCCGAATCTGTTTTTATTGCCGCTTTGCTTGTTTGGGCTGGTCCTGACTACGCCGAGATATGCCGCCGTACGGGCAGGTCGGAAGAAGCCTCACGCGCAGATAAGGCCGTTGCCGCGATGGTCGAAACCATCAAGGCGCACGGCTGGGACGGCGATTGGTTTATTCGTGCCTATGACGCGCATGGTAAAAAGGTCGGCAGCCATGAATGCGAGGACGGCCAGATATTTATCGAATCAAACGGGTTTGCAGTGATGGCGGGTATCGGGCTTGATGATGGCCGCGCCAAAAAAGCGCTTGACTCGGTAAAGGATCGGCTTGACACAAAATACGGCATCGTGCTGTTGCAGCCCGCCTATAAAGAATACCATCTGGAATTGGGCGAAGTCTCATCCTATCCGCCGGGTTATAAGGAAAACGCCGGTATCTTCTGCCATAACAACCCGTGGGTTACAATCGCGGAAACCAGATTGGGCCGGGGTACGAGGGCGTTTGAAACCTACACGAAGATATGTCCGCCTTACCGCGAAGACGACAGTACTCTTCGCCGCATGGAACCTTATGTATACCCGCAAATGATCGCCGGAAAGGACGCCAAGCGTTTTGGCGAAGCGAAGAATTCCTGGCTGACCGGAACCGCAGCGTGGACCTTTGTCAGCATTTCGCAGTATATCCTGGGTATACGGCCTGAGTACGACGGTTTGCGGATCGATCCCTGCATTCCCGCCGCAATGAAAGGCTTTTCCGTTACGCGCCATTTCAGGAATGCGGTCTATCGCATAACGGTGGATAATAAAGCCGGCGCGGAGAAAGGCGTTAAGTCAGTTGCGCTTGACGGCAAACCATTAAACGCAACCGGTGGAGGCGCGTTGCTGCCTGCCCTTGGTGACGGAAAGACGCATGAAGTTACCATTGTGATGGGCTGAGGGTTTTATTCTCCAGCGGTCCCCTGTATTGCAGCAGGTCCAGCCTGTCGAGCCGGCGCCGGTGGATCTCCAGGCGTTTGGCGAAATCCGCCAAATCTTTGGGTTCCTTTTCCGACCAGAGGGCCTCGGCGATGGCGCATATACGGGGGAAGATCATGTACTCGGCAATTCTTCCCGCGTAGATGACCTCGGACCAGAGATTTCCCTGTCCCCCCAAAACCAGTGAGGCGGCTTTTTCGTCCATTTCCGCCGTTATGGGCTTTAGGTTGAATCCCTGGGCAACTGTTCCGATTGGGCGTCTGCCCATCTCCTCCGGCAGGTCTATGGGCCTGAAATCCAGGTAGCAGCCGCTGGTCTGCGGAGACATGATGACGCGGTGTCCGCGTGATGTCGCCGTGTTTCCCCCTTTCTCGCCCCGCCACGACTGGACGACCATATCCGGGGGCAGCGGGAATTTTTCGGTGTTTTCCAGTACCTCGTCCCATCCTATGGCGGTTTTGCCGTGTTGACGGAGCATATCGGCAAGGCGCGAAGTGATCCAGCTCTGTAATTGCGCGGGCTCACTCAAGCCCAATTCTTCCATCCGCTTCCGGCATTTCGGACATTCCGACCAGCGGTTAAAGCGCACCTCGTCCCCGCCTATGTGCACGTAATTTGACGGGAAGAGTTCGGCGAGGGTGTCGAAGACCGCCTCAGCCAGGGGGAAGATCCCGTCGTTTCCTGCGCATAACACGTCCTCAAAAATACCGAAGCGGTCTTCAACCTGATAGGGGCCGCCGGTGCAGCCCAGGCCGGGATAAGCCGCCAGAACAGAGCTTGTGTGGCCGGGAAGATCGACTTCAGGTACTACCTCAATATGCCGTTCGGCGGCGTAAGAGACAATCTCCCTGATTTCCTCTTTGGAGTAATGTCCCCTTCCAGAGAATGCGCCGCTCAGACGGTGATCCCTGCGCTTTGAGGCGATTTCGATAAGCAGTGGATAAGCTTCTACCGGAAGCCGCCAGCCCTGATCGTCTGTCAGGTGCCAGTGGAAGATATTGATGTGCTGAAGAGTAAGGCCATCGAGTAACTTCTTGATAAACTCAACGGAATAAAAATACCGTGAACAGTCGAGCATAAGACCGCGCCAGGGGAAACGGGGCTTGTCCTCAATGACGCCGCAGGGAATGGAAAGGGCGCCGTCGTTGTAACACGAGAGAAATAACTGGCGCAGGGCCTGAAGCCCCCGGTATATGCCGGTTCCAGTCGAGGCGTTAAGCGTAATCCCATCGGCGAGAATTTCCAGGCTGAAGGCCTCTTCCGCTTTGAGGCTGCCGGTTTTCAGCAGCCGGATATCGCTTGCGCCCGAGCCAAAAGCCCCGTCGCCATAAACCCGGCGGAGCTGATCGGTGAAAACCCGCGCCTCGCTTTGAAAATCCGCGTTATCTGCTATAAGCGGAAGGCCTGTGCATTGAAATGATCCGGAAAGGTATTGTACCGAAACCGGTTGCGGGATGATCAAGTATTCGCTCATTATGAAAATCTCCTTCTGAAAAACAACCTTATCGAGTCAAGAAGCCGTTTGAAGAAATTGCCCCTTTCGACTTCCCCTGTTGTAAGCAGGGGAATGCGCCGCAGTTCTCCGAGTGTGTCGTATAACACAACGCTTCCCACCTTGCTTTCAGCCGGGATGGGAGCGATGAGGGTTTCTTCCTGTTCTATTGCCGTGTCAAGGTATTCGCCTCTTTCGGCGAGGGCGGTAAAATCGAGCGGCTCGCCCGGATAAACGCTCACATAGTCCGTCTTGCCCTTCCAGACGCGGAAAGGCATGATGACGCCGATGCTTGGCCGTATCGTCTTGTAATTGGCAAAGACCCAGTTTATGAGTCTTTCCCCATCCTCGTCCCTGATCCTTTCACTGGGACCGCCGAGTATGACTGCGATAAACCGGGTACCGCCGCGTTCGGCTGTCAGTGCGATGTTGTACCCGGATTCAAAGATGAAGCCTGTTTTAAGGCCGTCCACCCCTTCGACCCTTCCCAGAAGCGTTATGCTATTCCGCCTCAGCCTGGTTCCCGGATTTGCCCTGTATTGTTCGGGCAGGTTCTCCGGCTTTGGGTAGGCGAATTCCAGGACCGAGTGATATTCCCTGAGGCTGTACGGGTGCGCCTCCAGGTAGATACGGCAGAACTCCGCATATTCCCTCGCCGTCGTCATGTTGTCTTCCGAATAACCGGAAGCGTCCACGAAACGAGTTTTTTGGAGTCCAAGGGCCGCCGCCTCCCTGGTCATAATTTCCGCGAAGGCGCTCAGTGACGGCGCGAAACGCAGGGCGGTGGACGTGGCGGCGTCGTTGCCGGAAAAGATCGCCATGCCCAGGAGAAGGTCTCTCAGGCTGACGCTGTGCCCCGCGTTAATGCCCATCAGCGAAGAAAGGGGAGGCTGGCTCACCGCCCAGCCCTCCCTTGGCGGAGTGAAAATTTCATCCAGTGAAGCCCTGCCGGATTCAATCTCCCTGAACGTTAGGTGCATGGTCATGAGCTTTGTAAGCGATGCCGGCGGGATTTCCTCATCCGGGTTTTTGCTATAGACGATGGTTCCCGTTGCCGCGTCCATAACAACCGCCGCGTGGGAAGCAATTTCCGGAAAACTTTGCGCCTCGACAGGAGAAAGAAAGATGAAGAAACCAAACACTAAAAACAGGGAAATAATAAAAAAATCCTTTCTGCTCTCAATGTTATTTATCCACGAACCACACGAACTTTTATCTCGATATTCTTTTGTTCGTGTGCGTTCCAAAGGAACGAGTTCGTGTCTGTTTGTGGTGGAAATCTTTTTTCTTCTCATGTCTGTCTTTTCATGCTTAGAATTCAGCCTGTCCCGGAGCCCTTGGGAAGGGGATCACGTCCCGTATATTCACCATGCCCGTAACGTATTGAATCAGCCGTTCAAAACCGAGCCCGAAGCCTGAGTGCGGAACGCTGCCATAGCGGCGGAGATCCAGGTACCATTCATAGTCCTTTTTATTGAAACCAAGTTCCTCAATACGTTTTTCAAGTTTGGCATAACTGTCTTCGCGTTCGGAACCACCGATAATTTCACCTAACCGTGGGACAAGGACATCCATTGCCCTGACTGTTTTGCCGTCATCGTTTTGCTTCATATAAAAAGCTTTGATCTCTTTGGGGTAATCGGTGACAATCACCGGCCCGCCGGTGACCTTCTCGGAAATGAACCTTTCGTGTTCGGTCTGGATATCGCAGCCCCAGTATGGCTTGAACTGAAAAGGCCCTCCCTTTTCCAGCTCCGAGATTGCCTCGGTGTAGGTGATGTGGGAAAACTTTGAGGACGCCACAGATTGAAGGGTTTCAATGATTCCTTTTTCGATATGGACGTCGAAAAATTCCAGGTCATCGGCGCAGTCGCGCAAGACCGCCGAAAAGAGGTGCTTGAGAAAATCTTCCGCCAGCGCCATGTTGTCCTCAAGACAGAAGAAAGCGGCCTCTGGCTCGATCATCCAGAATTCCGAAAGGTGCCGGGTGGTATTGGAATTTTCCGCCCTGAAGGTTGGCCCGAAAGTATAAACCCTGCTGAGGGCCTCGGCGTAAGACTCGGCCTCCAGCTGGCCCGTAACGGCAAGGCCGGTCCACTTGCCGAAAAAGTCCTTTTCGTAGTCGGGCGCCTTCCCCGATTTTGCCAGGGCCGCGAGGTCAAGGGTCGTTACCTGAAACAGCGCCCCGGCGCCCTCCGCATCGCTTGCGGTGATGATCGGCGTGTGAACGTACAGGAAAAAGCGGCTCTGGAAAAACTCGTGTACCGCGACGGCAAGCCGGTTTCTCACCCTCGCCACCGCTCCGAAAGTATTGGTTCTTGCCCTGAGGTGCGCGTGTTCCCTGAGGAACTCAAGGGAGTGCCGCTTTTTTTGAAGCGGGTAGGTTTCCGCCGGAGCTGTGCCGATAATCGCAAGCGATGAGGCGGCCGCTTCCACCGCCTGCCCTGCCGCCGGGGACGGGACGAGTTTGCCTGCGATCTCCACCGATACACCGGTGCCAAGCTCCGCGAGGGCGGTGGCCGTACCCGAATCAAGGCCCGCGGCCGTATCAAAGGTACACTGGATGTTTTTAAAACAGGACCCGTCGTTCACTTCAACGAAGATAAGGTTTTTCATTTCACGCTTGGTTCTTACCCAGCCCCGTACCTTTATTTCGCGTCCGTCCGGCTGAGAATTCAAGAGTTCTTTTATTAGGGGAAACATAACGCAAAATATAACAGATTAACGCTGAAAGTGAAAGGCTTAAAGGTCAGGGCTTTGATCCAATAATGCCGCCAGGTCTTTAAATGCGCCTTTATCGACTTTGGTGCCCGCGCCGCCAAGGACAATCTTCGCGGCATTGTTGCCCAGGTCGACGCATTCGGGGAGGGATTCACCCCGCGCCCAGGCCGTGAGGAAGGCGCCGCAGAAGGCGTCGCCCGCACCAGTGGTTTCAACAGGCTCCACCGCATCTGTTCCGGCGTTATAAGCCTTTCCTTTCGCGAAACAAATTGCCCCGCGCTTTCCCATCTTCACCACGATGACAAGTGAGGGGCTTTTTTCTGTGAGGGATTTGAAGAACTTCCGTATTTGTCCAATTTCCGCCGCTGTCCGACCAAGTGCATTGCGGAAAGAGACGGCCTCGTCCTCGTTCATAAAAAGAAAAAACGGAAGCTGTCGCGCGTTAGACGACACACCGTCCGGCGACACATTTAATAACGCGACGTAAGACACAATCTCCTCCGCCTCTTCGGCGGCGATGGCGGCGGAGCCAATGTCGATAGCCACCGCCGCTCCGTGTTTATTCACGAGCGTCAGAATGTGTCGTACGATGCCGCGCCTCCCAAGCATGAAACCGTCGATTAAAACCACTTTGGCTTTTTTTATTTCTTCTTCATTGATATCATCTTCTGAAAATTCCAGCGCCGCTGAGGGAGAGGCGGCAATGCGCGTTCCGCCCCCTGTTCGCAGCACGAGGCACAAGCCCGTGGGTGAGCGTTTTCGTGCCAGAAATGTTTTCACCCCGGCGGCTTTCAGGTCCTCCCCGAAAAGCCGCCCGAATTCGTCACCAACAGAGTTGTCATCGCCAACAGGGTTGGCGCCGCCAATCGCGCCGGTAAAGCCCACCTTCGCCCCGAGAAAGCCTGAGACCTTTGCCGCGTTTGCCGCGCCGCCGCCGGACACAGCGGTAGTTTCGCCTAACTCGGAGAGAATGGTTTTCAGTTTTTCAATTTCGATATGCTGAATGGGCTCGCATAGCCCATAACGAAGGACGAGACCGCTATCGTCATTGGCAAACACATCGACGATGGCGTTGCCTATACAGAGGAGTTCTGTTTTTTTATCGTCCACCCGCGTATTGTCCGACAAATCTATTTTGGAAGAGCGATGATCTCTTTCAATTCCGGCGTCTTGACCAGTTCCTCCTTGAGGCCCGCCGCCCGGCCCTTGTTCACGTAATCGGCGCCCTGGAAGGAATACCTGAAATTGGTATGAATGTCGTATTTTCCTGCCATGAGTGCGTAGGCGTCTTCGGTCATTACCAGCTCCTCGTCGGTGGGGATGACGAAAACCGGGATCTTCGATTCAGGCTTGCTGATCAGTGTCTCGGTATTGCGGGTATGCGACATTTCGTTCTTTTTGGGATCGAATACTATGCCAATGCCCTCAAGACCGTCGAGGATCTTCTTCCGCATCCACCACGCGAACTCGCCCACACCGGCGGTAAAGACGAGGGCGTCGACGCGGCCCAGAACGGCCTGGTAAGCGCCGATATACTTCTTGACCCGGTGGGCCTCAATGTCCTGCGCCAGGGTTGCCTGTTTGTCGCCCTTGAGATTCGCCGCCTGTATATCCCGCCGGTCGGTAAGCGCGCCGGTAATGCCAAAGAGCCCGGACTTTTTATTGAGGGCGTTTTCGGCGGCGTCGGCGTTCATACCTGTCTTTCGCATAACGTAGAAGGGCAGGGCCGGGTCAATGTCACCGGAGCGGGTTCCCATCACAAGCCCCTCCAGCGGGGTGATACCCATGCTTGTATCGTAGGAACAGCCGTCCTTGACCGCGTTGATGGAAGAACCGTTCCCCAGATGGGCGATGATGAGGTTCGTCTTGAAGGGGTCCTTTCCCAGCAGCACCGCCGCGCGCTTTGCCGTATAGAGGAAGCTCGTGCCGTGAAAGCCGTAACGCCGGACCGAGTACTTCTCAAACCACTCGTAGGGAACCGCATAGAGATACGATTCGGGCGGCATGGTCTGGTGCCAGGCGGTGTCCATGGTCGCGCACTGCGGCACGTTCGGCAGCACCTTCCTGGCCGCCTCAATCCCGAGTATGTTCGCCGGGTTATGGAGGGGGCTCATATCCGTCATCTCCCTGAAGGCCGCCATCGCGGCGTCGTCCACGATGACGCTCTTGGTAAACTTCATTCCCCCGTGGACCACCCGGTGGCCCACCGCTTTTATGACGCCCATGTCGCTCAAAACCCCCACCTTCGGGTCGGTCAGGGTCTTGATGATAAGGTCCACCGCCTCCGTGTGGGTGGGGCAGTCGTAATTAGCCGTGTACTCTTCCTTGCCCTTAGCCTTGTGGGTGATGAAAGACCCCCCAACCGTAACCTTCTCCACAATCCCCACAGCCAGCACATCCTTGTTTTCCCAGTCGAACACCTGGTATTTTGCGGAAGAAGAACCGCAGTTCAATGTCAAAATTACCATCGCGAACCTCGCTTTTTCGTCGTTTTTACCAGTTTAACACAGAAAGGGGAAAAAGTCGACAATTCGTATTATTAAAGAAAGCAGGGAAACACTACTGGACAAACAAGTCCAAATATGGTACATTATAAGTACTGGAGGGCTTTATGGCTGTAAATCTTCGAGAAAACGTGAAACCTATTTCATACGTAAAAACAAACGCAGCTGAGATGATGAGATATGTAAGCGAACGGAAAAACCCCATAATTATTACCCAAAACGGTGAAGCAAAGGCCGTCTTAATCGATATCGAGACATACCAGGATACTGAGGACGCGTTTGCTTTGATGAACATCATCAAATTGGCGGAAACGGACATAGAAAACGGGAAGGTAAGAAAGGCCGATGACGTATTTAATGATCTGAGGGAAAAAATAACGGAAAATGGCTAATGAAACAGGTAGGTATGACAAGTATGTTGTGAACATTACCAAAAGCGCCGAAGATGATTTGAATGAAATAATTATGTATATTGCCCGGAATAATCTGCAGACGGCAATAAAAATAATGGAAAGACTTAAGGCGAAGATAAACACATTGGATCATTTTCCGAACCGGGGAGGATATGTTCCTGAATTATTGGCAAGGAACATAAAAGAATACAGGCAAATAACAGAAACGCCATGGAGGATAATATACAAAGTAGACGGGGAAATAGTAAATATTCTGGCAATAATTGATTCCAGAAGAAATCTGCAGGATTTATTGGTGAGAAAATTACTGAAATAGACACCCTTGGCAAAGCTCAAAGCTTATTGTAAGGTAACTCACATGAACGAGGCGCTTGAAAACCTGAAAACACGGGGCTTCTTTGCCCAATGCAGCGACACGGAGGGGCTTTCCCGCCTGATGGGCGAGGAACCGGTAACATTTTACGTGGGCGTAGACCCTACCGGGTCGAGCGTCCATATCGGCCACATGGTCCCCATTTTCGCGTACCGCCACCTGGTGAACTCAGGCCACAGGGGGATTGCACTCATGGGGGGCGGCACCGCGAGGATAGGCGACCCTTCCGGCAAAACCGAGACGCGGAAGATCCTATCCTACGAGGAACTGGACGCAAACACGGCTTCCATCGTCGCCCAGCTTGACCGCTTCATCGGCTTTGACGGGAAGAAGGCGATGACGGCCAACAACAAGGACTGGCTCGCGAACCTCAACTACATCGACTTTCTCCGTGAAATCGGGCGCCACTTCTCGGTGAACCGCATGCTCAGTTTTGAAGCCTACAAAATCCGCATGGAGACCGGCCTTTCCTTCATCGAGTTCAACTACCAGCTCCTTCAGAGTTACGACTTCCTCGAACTCTACCGCCGCTACGGCTGCCGCCTCCAGATTGGCGGGGACGATCAGTGGGGCAACATCGTCGCCGGGACGGACCTCATACGCCGCGTCGAGGGCGCCGAGGCCTTCGCCCTGACCTTCCCCCTTGTGCTTACTTCCGACGG
>JGI24698J34947_10002285_pt1 | contig 10286 bp, 7 predicted proteins | sample TergutMp193P3_FD_34947 | JGI IMG/M metagenome (IMG submission 34947) | reverse complement strand
ATTTAACCGATGTTGAAACGATTCGCAAACAGGCAAAAATTGCAAAACAGCATGGAATATACGGGTGGTGTATTTATTATTATTGGTTTTCCGGCAGACGGCTCCTTGAGAAACCGCTGGATATTTTGCTAGAACATAAGGATATCGATATAAATTTTTGTCTTTATTGGGCAAATGAATCTTGGACAAAACAATGGGTTGGAGACGATAGTACTACAATTTGCAAACAAGAATATTTACAGGATGACCCGGAAAAATTTATCAATGACTTGAAAAAATACTTTGATGACTCAAGATATATCCGGTTGAATGGAAACCCAGTCATACATATTTATAAACCTCTTCTTGTTCCGAATCTCAAGAATATGGTTGAGCGTTGGCGGGCACAAGCCCGAAAAATCGGAATTGGCGAAATTTGCGTTCTGATAAATTGCACCAAATTTTCTCCAAAAGAATTAAATTTTACAAGTATCGTAAATGGAGCTTCATATTTACTTTGGTATGACCCGCTCATAAATTTGTTTCGTTATAAGTTTGAAAACTATAGCGGTTCAATTTTTAATTATGCAAAATATGTCGATGCTTATTTGGATTTTGTTAATCGGGAACTTAGGTTTAAGCATTTTTACCGTTCCTGTTTTGCTTTATGGGATAATTCACCTCGTCATAGTATTGAGCAATCAAATTTTAGTGTGGTGGATTTTGAATTTTCTCTTACAAAATTTTATGAATTTATGAAAGCTAATGTTGATGAGGCCGTTGAAATGAAAAAGGAGTTTACTTATGTTTTTTCTTGGAATGAATGGTGCGAAGGTTCCTATATTGAACCTGACAAGAAATACGGCTATGCGATTATCAATACCTTGTCAAAGGCAATTTGCGGTTTGCCGTTTGATTACTGCAAATGAACCAATCACTTATGTTTGGGATTTTCGCAATGTGAATGGCTTCCAAAAATCCTCGCCCTCTTTAAGCCCGGCCTGCTCGCAAGTTTGAGCGATTTCGGTTGCATATATTCTAGAAGATATTATTATGAAATAATCTTTAGCACTATCGGATAGCACATTTTGCGGAGAAATAACCTTGTAACCGTTAAACTCCGTCAGATTTCTGTTTGAATCCAAAAAGGCTTCGACTTTCCATTCGTTTTTTTCGCATTGAGCCAAAGCATCTATGCCGTTTAGACCTGCACCCCAAATATAAAGTTTACGGTTTTGCAAATTTTCTATATTGAGGTTTTTATAAGTATTGGCATTTAAAAAATTATCGTTTATTTTTTTTAACAAGGTCTCTGCATTTTCCAAATCGCTTTCTTGAATAAATTTCGGAATGTTTCTGAAAGTCCCCTTATATTTACGCTTTTTGTACATATCAATAGCAAATTTCGCCAGTTTCTGCCTATGCTCATATTCTTCTGCATTTAGAAGTTGATTAATTATTGTATTCCAGAAAAAATCAAATATACACCCATATTCTTCGTTATCTGTATATTTTTTATTTATGAAGTCAAGTATAAGCGGTATTCCACCGGACTTATACATATTTTCATGGATAAAAGATGCCCCATTGTTTCTTTTTATATAATGGTAAAAAGTGTCATTTACAAATTCTATCTTATTCGCAAAGAATTGCGCCTGTACGAGAAAAAAAAGGTCTTCATTATATTTAATTTTTTCAGGGTATTTCAATGAATGCGAGTGCAGAAAATCAGTTTTATATATAGCAAGGAAATGAAGCGATAGGATATGCAATTTTCCGAATTTCTTCACCGGTTGCACATATTCTTTATTTTGTTCAGGTTTTTTTCTTTTTTGATTAGCATACGTTATATCTGAATTTTTTTCTTTTGCTTTTAAGTAAAGTTTTTCATAATAATCCAAATCAACATAATCATCGGGATCAACCATTCCGATATATTCTCCTTTTGCCATCTCCATTCCGGTGTTCCTGGCAATACTCACTCCTTGATTTTTCTTAAAATCTATTATTTTTATCCTCTCGTCTTTTTCTGCATATTCTTCAAGTATAGCCAAAGAATTATCCGGCGAACAATCGTTTATGCAAATTATTTCAATGCCTTTTAAAGTTTGATTAACTAAACTGTCCAAACACCTGCGAAGATAAGGTTCAACATTGTAAACCGGAACTATAACAGAAACTTTTGGAATTTTCATGCATTTTAATATACAAAAATTACTATATTAATGCCGCAATATGAAAAATAAACTCAAAATAGGCGAATATTTTACAGGTTATAACAAGCCTTTTATTGCGGCTTGGGTGGAGGTATAAATGAAAATTATCGGTGTTATTCCTGCGCGTTATGCATCTACACGCTTTCCAGGCAAGCCGCTTGCTGATATATGCGGGAAACCCATGATTTGGTGGGTGTATCAACGAGTTGCAAAAACAAAAGGCTTGGATGATGTTTTTTGCGCTATAGATGATAAACGTGTTGAAAGAATATGCTGTAAATTTGGAATTAAATATGTTATGACATCCGATAATCACCCCGAACATATTTCGCGCATCCACGAAGTATCGGAAATAATACAAGCGGACTATTATATATGCGTAAATGGAGATGAACCGCTTATTTCTGAAAATTGTATTGAGCCTGTATTGCCAAACGGAATTCATGACGATGTCTATTTCGGTGGAGCGATGCGAATATTAACGGATCCTATAGATGTTATAGATTCTACAAAGATTAAAATTGTTATCTCAAATACCGGCAGATGCCTATATATGTCTCGAACACCTGTACCTTATCCTTACGGTTCTTCCGTGTTCAAATACAATAAATATATAGGAGTAGAATGTTTCAATAAAAAAGCCTTGGATTTTTTTGTGTCAACTCCAAGAGGAAATATTGAAGAAATAGAAGATATAGACCATTTACGATTTCTAGAAAACGGTAAAGATTTGCGTTTCAATTATGTCGATTCAGAGTCAATTTCGGTTGACACTGCAAAAGATATAGAAAGAGTGCGGATAATACTTTCTACCTCCATCCCCCAACCCTTGACTATCTTCCGACAGGGGTGAAGTTTTTTTACTCAAACTATAAATGCTGATATGGAACTTAAAAGCACAAGTTTTCTATATTTAATTAGAATATTTTAGATGGAAACTTATACCTTGGAAGCAAAAATTCTTGACTGTACCCTTCGTGACGGCGGCTATATAAATGATTTCCGCTTTGGAAATACTGCTATAAAATCAATAGTTTCCATGCTTACAGAGGCAAATATCGATATAATTGAATGCGGTTTTTTAGAAGATAAGCCAAATGATGATACAGTATCATTATTTAACACTGTTGCGGAAATTAAACAGATACTTCCAAGCAATCATAAAAAATCAGAATATGTAGCAATGGCTGTATATGGAAGTTATTCTCTTGATAATCTTGAAATATGCGACGGTTCTTCCATTACGGGCATAAGAGTCACATTCCACGACCATGAAATAAAAGAAGCTTTGCAATATTGCGCGGATATAAAAAAAATGGGATATAAAACATTCTTTCAACCCGTAGGCATGACTGCTTACACGGATAAACAGCTTATTGATTTGATTGAATATGTGAATACATTAGAACCGTTTGCTTTTTACATTGTAGATACTTTAGGGCTTATGAATCAAAAAGATGTAGAACGCCTGTCGTATTTGCTTGACAATAATCTTATTCCATCTATCGCAATGGGTTTTCATTCCCATAATAATTTGCAACTTTCTTTCTCCAATGCCCAGAAATTTTTGAACATACCGGCAAACAGAGCAAAAATTGTTGATGCCTCTGTTTATGGCATGGGGCGAGGTGCCGGTAATTTAAGTACCGAATTAATTGCTCATTTTATCAACGAAATGGAAGGAGCAGCATACAATGTTGATTTTCTTTTAAAAATTTACGACCAACATATCCGGGAAATACGAAAACAATTTGAATGGGGTTATTCCGTGGCATATTATCTTGCCGCAGTGCACAAATGCCATCCGAATTACGCCAAATTTTTATTGGATTTAGGAACTTTGCCTATAAATGACATAGGAAATATTTTAATGTCTGTCACTCCTAAGCATAAATATTTTTATGACAAGGATTATATTTTATCCCATTATTTGGATTACCAGAATAGTCAAATAGACGATTCTGCCGCTTACGCAAAGCTAAGACCTAACATTGAAGGCAAACCTATCTTAATCATTGCACCCGGCAAGAGTATTTCCGAATATATCGAAAGAATACATCAATACATAGATTCGGAAAAGCCGTATATAATATCCGTGAATCATATAAGCAATATAGTAGAGTCCCATAGCATCTTTTTTTCCAATCGAAAACGATACGATGAATTTATTTGCGATGATAAATTAAAATTACCTGCAAAATTCATTATAACTTCCAACATCAGAACTCTTGTTCAAATCGATTACCGGTTTAATTATTCCGAGCTTTGCAGTACAAACGGTAAATTTATCGACAATGCAGCTATTATGTTATTGAAACTATTGCAAACTATGCGACCTAATTCAATAGCTTTGGCCGGCATGGATGGTTTTTCTCCGGATATTGATAACTACTATATTGATACGTTTATAAATACGGGAAACAAGCAAACAATGCTTGCATTGAATAGCATGGTGAGCAATGCTATATCTTATTATGAAAAAAATATGAATATTGTTTTTTTGACCCCGTCAATTTATAAAGATAAACATACTCTATGAAATATTGCGCTGTAATTTTTGATTTGGATGGAACTTTACTGGATACATCCGAAGGAATTATATACTGTTATCAGCAAACAGCAGTCACGCACGGTTTGCCCATTATGGCTACCGAAATAATCAAAAAAAATATAGGCGGAAATCTTAGGCAATGTTTTAAGGATATGTATGGCAATATAAACATTGTAGATGAATTGGTACTTACTTATCGGGAAATCTACAAGGAAACAGGCATTTACCAAGCCCGTATGTACGAAGAGTTATATGAAACACTTGCCGAATTGCAGAAACTCGGTTTAAAACTTGGGGTCGCAACGCTTAAATTAGAATCTTTGGCAAAGCTTATTTTGGAACATTTTAATATATTACAGTATTTTGAAGTTGTTTGCGGCGCAGACGAAAAAAATATGCTGAAAAAATTCGATATCATACGGAATTGTCTTACTCAATTGAATATTCTGGATTACACCAAGGCGGTTATGATCGGTGATAGCGAACATGATGCTGTTGGAGCAGAGAATGTCGGAATAGATTTTATTGGCGTAACTTATGGTTTTGGTTTTAGAAGCGAATCGGATGTGAAAAAACATAGGAATGCAATATGTGTAAAGGATATTAAATCCTTATTTTCTATTTTTTCAAAATGCTCCGCAAACTACCCCTTTCCGGCGTACAAACATTCGCCGATATAGTTAACAATTTTGCCCGCTCATGCCGTTTCGGAAAAACCCTAATTTGTTCAAAGGGCTTGCCAGGAACTTTATTTGGAAAAGGGATGCAATATGACAGACTGGAGGTTATTATCGGATAATAACGATAAATAAGCTGTAAAAAAATGTATATTTATAAAAAGGAGAAAAAGCGATGAAAAATTTAAAATCCGTAGAAGAACACCGAGAGTTGTTCCGTGCTCTTGCTAACGGACAGCAGGAAATTATAACTTACGGTTTGAGTTATAAAAATGCAAAATATGCTCCTGCTCCAACATCAATTGATTTACTTCAATTTAATCCNCCCCCATTTCTAACTGGTTATCTTTCTGTTAAAANCATAATTGNCATTAATATGATAAAAGCTAATTTTGACACTTCGCAAGGAAACGTAGGCAAAGACATATATGGAATTTTGACTTATCCGCTAAATGAACTTGTGAAATTACATAAAAAATATCCTTTAGTTATTATGGCAGTTGGGCCTAGGCAAAAAATAGCTGAAACATTAGACAATATGAACTTAGATTACTATTGCTTTCTCGAACAAAGTTATATGCAAGTACAAAGTATCTTTAAATTGAAAGAAATTTATCTTTGCGGGGATATTTATAACTCAACGCTTGCAGCTATTGTTACTGAAACATTAGCTTCCTATAAAGATTACGAAGACAATTACAACGAACAAATCATAGGACATTTATTTGAGTCTCATTGTTATGATGGTCCTTATGGTTTAGTCAATGAATTTGTGAATGTAACCGTTGAGCCAAATGATATTGTTATAGATGCAGGTAGTCTCATAGGCGATTTTGCCGCATATTCAAGCGTGAAAGGTGCTATAACTTATGCTTTTGAGCCAGCGAAAAGCACTTTTAAAAATTTGTGCGCAACAGCAGATCTTAATGGGAATATAATTCCCATTAATGCTGGTTTGGGAAATGAAAAATGTTATTTAGAACTGGTTTCTCCTGATGGTTTGCATGGTATAACCAGTTCTTTTTATGAAAAACTTTCGGATGTTAATAACGCAGAAAAATCTGAAGTAACAACCATAGATTCATTCGTACAAGAAAATAATTTGCCGAAAGTTGATTTTATTAAAGCCGATATTGAAGGCTTTGAAAGGCAAATGCTTTTAGGCGCAAGAGAAACCCTGGCTAAATTTGCCCCTAAACTCGCTATATGCACGTATCACCTGCCGGACGACCCTCAAATATTGGAGCAGATAATAAGAGAAGCAAATCCAAAATACAATGTTGTACAAAAAAAGAAAAAACTGTTTGCAAGCGTGAATCATAAAAAGAATTTTGCAGAGTAGAGGGTAAAAATGAGTAAAAAACTTACAGGTAAGCCTATTATAATTTTCGGTGCGGGGCTTATCGGTAGACGAGCCTTGGATTATTTTGGCAACGATAAGGTATATTGCTTTGCTGATAACTTTAAGCATGGGCAGAATTTTAGAGGGAAACCTGTTATATCGTTCGAAAAATTAGTGGAAATTGCATCTGGATATGATATTGTTGCAGCGATGAATATTGCAGCTATGCGTGAAGTTTTTGCACAATCGACAAATGCTAGTGTAAAAATAAACGATTTTCATGAATATATTGATATTAACAATTTTAAAAGTAATCATGAAATTGTCAAATTCCATAATATCCATAAGGGTAAACGTTGTTTTCTTATTGGCAATGGACCGAGTTTACGTATCGAAGATTTAGACAAACTGTATGCTAACGGCGAAATAACATTCGGTTGCAATTTCATATATAAAATCTTTCCGCAAACTCCTTGGCGACCGAATTATTATGTTGCAAGCGATGTTGCTTTTTTGAATTATTATACAAAAGAAATTGCAGATGCTGAAGTGGAAATAAAGTTTATTGCAGAACCTAAAATTGTGGTACTAGAGAAGGAAAATACGATGAAAGAGATTTTGGAAGCTGGCAAGGGGTACTGCTATTATTACTACTACTACAAGAACTTTACTTTCGATTATTCCGGCAATAACTATTTTTCAGATGATCCGTCTAAAGCAATCCCGTGCACCGGAACTGTAATGTATGCTATGATTCAATTGGCTGTATATATGGGTTTTGAAAAAATATATCTTATTGGTGTTGATGCAACTACATCAGTTTATGGCTGTAAGGATTACGATAGCGAAATACGGCATTTTTATAACGAACCAGATTTGCAGATAAGAAAAGATATCATAAATTTGAATCCGGCTCTTACCTCAATAACTCATGATGATGTATATTTATGTATGATGTACGATTTTAATTGCGCAGAAATCTACTCACGTACGCATAATTTCCGTATATATAATGCAACGAGAGGTGGTAAACTGGAAGTTTTTGAACGAGTGGATTTTGATTTACTATTCAACGAATAAAGAAGGGAAATATGGGCGAAATTAAAAATATTTCAAATATTGATTTTGAATTTACAGAAAAAATTAACGCGATATTTCATTTTCTTAACGGACACAATGTTGTTCTATACGGAACAGGAACTATAGCAGCTAGTATTTTAAAATGCAAAAATTTAAAATTTAGAATCTCCGGAATTTTAGACGGTAAATTAACCGGTGGATATTTTATAGATAAACCGATATATAATATGGAAAATTTATCAGAAAGCGAAGCTGATTCAATAATAATAACGGCATTAGGAGTAAACAGACCGATTATTTATGAGAGAATAAAAAATATAAAAAAATTGGGATATAAAATATACTATTCCGATGGAACAGAACCTTCCGATGACAAATGTACTGTTAAAAAATATATCGAAAATCTGGATAAATTATTGCTTCCTGCTATAAAACAAGCCGACGTAGTCAGTTTCGACTGTTTTGATACTTTGATAATGCGATTGATTCTGTCGCCTTTGCCACAACATCTAAATTCAATTGAAAATGAAATGAGTGTATGTGAACGTAGAGGTGATATCTGGAAATATAAAGTACATGCCGAACAATTAGGTAAAATTATCGTTTTGACTAGTGATATTTATTTTAGCTTAAGTGAAATGAAAACTTTAGCACTTAAATTAGAATTAGGTTCATTTGATAAATATTTCATTTCAAGCGAACTGAACGCCACTAAAGAAAAAGGAGATATTTGGACGTATTTAAAAGAAACATACCCTAACAAAAGAATTATACATATTGACGATACTAAATTTGACTATCCGAATTATATAAACGGAATTCAAATAAAATCTTCAACGGAGATTGCGCAATTATTTAATTTACCGTTAAACGCAGGAGGATTAACCGGTATTTTACTTTCAGGGATTCTTAAAAATCCAGAAATTTTAATAACTAAACCTCTAGATTTAAATTTCGCAAGAATATTTGGATTCTGTTTTATTGCTCCGTTTGCAGTTTGCTTTGTCCAATGGCTCGCTGAGAAATTTTTGCAAAATAATGAAAAAAAAGTTTTGTTCTGTTCCCGGGACGGATATTTGGCTAAAATTCTTTATGATTATTTTTATAAAGGCAAAAATGGCTATCCTGAAAGCGGTTATTTATACGTATCTAAGAGTGTTCTTATTAAATCATGTTCTACAGATTCTGAATATTTAAAGAGTAGTTTCGAAAACTATTATCATCGTTTTAGTGCAGAAACCAAGGTAAAAGAAGCTATTTTTACATTGTATGGTTATAATTTACCGGATTGCGATATTGCGGATAAAACAGTAAAATCGTTATCAATAGAGGAAATTTATAAAGTTTTGCTAAAATATGAGAATGAAATCATAATACATTGCTTGAAGGAGAAACAGAATTTCGTTAATTATATTTGTAATTCCGGTTATAACGCTAAAACCGATGCTCTAGTCGATTTTGCTTGTGGATATACAAGCTTATTATTACAAAAATTTTTTGATGGAAATTTGTATGTCGCCTCGCAGTATTTTTTTCCGAAATTTGCAAAACTAGACTTGACTAAAATACATAATTTTTTGTTTGATATAAATTTTCTTGAAATAAATTCTTCATCAATATATAAGTACATTCATTTTTTTGAAAGTGCTTTTTCTGCTCCAGAAAAAAGTGTTGTAAAATTTTCAGAAAATGGTTCGCCTATTTTTCATGATGAAGAAATTGTGTCGAATTCTTTTATAAAAGATGAAATTTTCAATGGTATTATTGAATTTTACAAGCAAACGAATAAAATAGAAATTAACTATGATATTGAGAAAATTGACACAATGGCATTGGCTATAATTGAAAGTTTTTCTGATATGTTTTATGAGATAACTAATGTTTTGAAATGGTCAAGTTATACTTCCAATAAATAAAAAGTGGAAATGAAAAATGTCATTTAGACAATGTGGTGCAAAAAAAGAACAAACTGTTTACGAGTGTCTGAATTGCTAACCCAGCTTAAATTTCGAAACCGGATGGGTTTTTCTTTCGCTTTGCGGAGGCAATTCCATATAATTGCCGAATTTAAATGTTAAATATTCATCGCCGTTTTTAGGGCAAGGGAATTTATAGCCCGCAAATTCTATTTCCGCAAGTTCTATATACCACTTTGCATAATAGGCATAAATTCTGCCTCTTGGTGTTGGGAATGTTAAAATGCGAACCAAATTTGTCGGTTTGGCTTTCGTTAAGATGCTGTGGAAAAAAAATATAAAAGGCAACGGAATTTTGGCGATGAGTTTATTTTTCACGCCGAACCAAAGCGTTTTTCTTATAACAAAACAAGCCAAGCAATGTAAACCTCGCAGAGGAGCGAATTCGGGAACAAAATCAAGCGGAAACACATCTATAAAAATTCCCTGCTCGTAAGGCAAATGTTCTTGACCTTCCCTTAAGAA
>JGI24698J34947_10002284_pt1 | contig 10290 bp, 8 predicted proteins | sample TergutMp193P3_FD_34947 | JGI IMG/M metagenome (IMG submission 34947) | reverse complement strand
CAAGTATGTTTTTTGTATGTATCTACGTTACTGGAACAGTAGATAATGCTGTCTTTACCCTTACTGGTGTTAGCTTTACCGGTATTGGGAAAGACCCCACTACTACAGAACCTCCTACAGAACCTCCTACTACTACTACTCCTACTGATAGTCCGATACAAGTTTATTTTAATGAAACCGCGAAATCAGCTGTGGTCAAAGGTTCAAATTCTGTAAGTGTTTCAGGTAATACTATTACGGCCGCTTGGAATCCAGCGGATGAAGGTGGAGCATTCCGCATTAAGGTTGATCTGAACGAGGGGTTCAATATATCTTCCGACTATTCCAAGTTTGTAATGGAATGGACTTCGGGGAGTGCAGTCGGCGGTAACTTTAACATCTCGCTTTATTTCCCCGGTAATCGTATGTTAAGTGCGTATGCCGCCAGCGGCAGCGCGGAATTTAATTTTACTACTGATCATCCAAGCTGGGCGGCTGGAACTACATGGGGTGGTGCGTCAGTTGGAACTATAACCGGATTTGAAATTTTCTCTGATGACGACACCAACATCGGAAGCGATAATTTAGTCATCACCAAGATCAGTTTTGAGTAACATCAAGCGGGTTTAATTTCAGGGGCCGGGCAGCCGGCCCTTTTTTTTATGCGTGGGAGGATTCTGCGTGTTTAGTTAGGTGAAATTTGGACTAAAAAGGTATAAAATTATAGAAAAACGGGTAAAAATGACATACTTGACATTATTTTTTTATATACTATAATTAAATATATGGATAATTTTGTAGACAGGCTGAACAATATAAAGGAATCGATCTTAAAATATGTACCGGCAAGGTATATATATTTATTTGGTTCTTATGCTTACGGAAATCCTACCGATAAAAGTGATATAGATATTTATATTGTAACTCCTGATGATATAAATAATTTTTCTGAAATTTATGCAAAGATAATAGGTGATTTAGGTGATAAAAAAATATTTTTTATTGATTTGTCGTTGAATGTGGAAAGTGATTTTAATATACGAAAAGCAAAGAATAGATTTGAGAAAACAATATTTCAGAAAGGAAGAATAATATATGAACATTGAAGATGTGGCAGAATGGATTAAAAAAGAAAGTGATGTAAATTTTTGTATTAATGCTGTTAAGAAAATTAGCATATTTGATCCGATAAATAATTTAAGAAATATCACTGGAAATGGAAATAATAGTGATTAAGTAAGTTACTTTAATCGGAGAATTATATGCTTAAGAGCGGGAAAGGTGGGGAAAAAAATCCTGATCCCAAAGGTCAATTATCAAAAATTATTTCTCGCTCTTTAAAGGAATTTGCGCCTTTTTTTAAAACCGCAAACGCTGCGATCTTTAACGGGGACTGTTTGGAAATATTACGCTTAATGCCTGAAAATTCCATAGATATGATTTTTGCCGATCCTCCGTATATGCTGTCAAATGACGGGCTTACCTGCCAGAACGGAAAGATGGTGAATGTCAATAAAGGAAAATGGGATAAAAGCAATGGCTTTGAGGAAGATACGGTTTTTCATAATGAATGGATTTCCGCCTGCCGCCGTATTCTAAAACCGGAAGGTACAATCTGGATTTCCGGCACATATCACAGTATCTATCAATGCGGTTATCTTCTGCAAAAAAACAATTTTCACATTTTAAATGATATTGTTTGGTTCAAACCAAATGCCTCCCCGAATTTAAGCTGCCGTTTTTTTACGGCTTCGCATGAAACGCTTGTCTGGGCAAGAAAAGACAAGAAAGCAAAACATACATTTAATTATGACGAAATGAAGAACGGGCTTTTCCCCGAAGATAAACTAAAAAAAGAAAATACGCAAATGAGATCTGTCTGGTCAATAACAACACCAAAAAATGACGAGAAAGAACACGGAAAACATCCCACACAAAAATCGTTGGATCTTTTGAAACGCATTGTACTCGCGTCAACAAACGAAAATGATATTATACTCGATCCCTTTTGCGGCAGCGGAACTACAGGAGCTGCCTGTAAATGTTTTAAAAACAGATCATTTATTGGCATTGAGATTGATAAAAACTTTTGTGATTTGGCAAAAAAAAGATTGATGTAATGCAAGTCGCATTTTTATACAAAAAACAGGGAAAAAACATCTAATTTTCAGGGTATCTTGGCAATAAAATCCGGGTTTATGCTTGCGTAATTTCTACTTTGTATTGAAAGGAGGAACATCATGAAAAAACGCGTTGTTCTGTTTTTACTATTGATCCCGGCGCTGTGCCTGTTCGCGCAGGAAGTTCCCGTTGAGGAAGGCGCTACGCTCAATGTTGGTAAGACCGCCACATTGGGACTTGAGGCGTCCACCGCGTTTGCCTGGGATATTACAAATAATTCTACAGGGCTTGATACCAAGGTGGGCATGGACCTTGTCCTGCCCCTTTTTCCCGCCGCGGACAGGGGGATTTATCCCGATAATTTCGACGATCCCGCTGTTCGTATCGCTTTGCGTAACGCTTCCTTTACATGGTGGAATACCTATTCGACAAAGGGCGGCAACTATGAACAGGACAATTTTAACAGTTGGTCGGCGCGGCCCCTTGTACTGACCTTCGACACATTTGCCGCCGACCTTGTGTGGACTAACTATTTATTCCGCGTCGCGAGTTCCACCACGGTGATGCAGACAGATCAGAGCAGCCTGTTTTCAATATTCGATGATGTAATGGACGCGGGGGATCGCTGGTACTACCGAAGATCGGCGACACGCGCTTTGTGGCATACAGAACGTTACAATATACAGCAGTTTCCTTTATTAAAAGAAAAGATCGTCCGCGATTATATTGACGACGATTACCGTTCGTCAATTTCCGGAATACTCGCCTTGGGCGCTGAGTTCGATATGTTCAGCGTCCTGTTAAAAGCGGCTTCTCACAAGAACGGCATTGATAATAACGATAACGCGTGGCTTATAGGGCTGGATGCGGAAGTGGTGCCGGTCGAAAACTTTTTAATAACGCTTACAGGTTTTGCCGGTATCAATTATGAGACAAACACGGCTTCGGATACTGCCGGAAAAAATCCTGTGAACTTCGGTATTTCAGTCGAATATCAGGCGTCCCTTTCGGAACGTTACATACTGACTCCAAAATTTGATTTTGATTTTGCGATGGACAGCGTAACAAACGAAAACACATGGGAACTGAGCGCGGGCGTTCTTCTCTATACACGCGGCTACGATCTTGTTTCCAGCAGAATTCTGGATTGGGATAATGTGATTCCAATCGGCGCGTCGGCTTCCTTAAATTATACGGATGACTCCAGCCTTAACGCGATGGTGTCATGGTTTGAGCCGGCAGGCCCCAATTCGATGCTTCCCAATTTCGGCGGCTTCCTCCAGCTTGAGCTTGCCAATTTACTGGAAGTAAATGATTCCACTTCCGCCTTCGCCGTCCTTGCGCAGGTTGAATATCTGATAGCGGAAAAATTTACCCCCTATGTGCGCACCGGATACCTGCCTGAGTTTCAAACCGGCAGCAGTACATTGATTACGGGCAGCTATATTTTGAAATTGGCCTTCGGCTGTTATCTGACACCGATGCAATTTTTCTCCATTGACGTACGTTATGAGATGGATACCATGCTGCTCAAATCGGGCGGTACGGAAGCGGGAATAAGCCTGTTCAGCACTGTGTTTACTATCCGAATGTAAGCGGGAGCCTGACCATGAAGAAAATTACAAGCGGCATTGCGCTGTTATTTTTTACGGCTGCTCTGGGTTTCGCCGACATCAACATTCCATTTTTTGGAGGGAATAACTTTACAATGGATGTTGATACAACCTTTACAGCCGACGCGAACGACGGCTCAACAGGACTTTTAACGGAGGCAGGTTTTGGGCTTTGGTTTGAGTTCACGCCCTACGGAGACAGAAACATCACTCCTACGCGGGATGTTATGACAGTTTCATTAAAGCTGGCTAACTCCGCGTTTTACGCCTGGCGCGGTTATAGCGTCGTAAGCGACGGCGTGCTGTCCGACGGAGATCAGGTTCCTTCCGACGTAACAATCGATCAGGCGACAAGTATATGGTTCGATACTTTTATCGCCCAGCTTGAATACAGGGAGTGGTGGATAAGGATTGCCGGCATTGAACCGGAAATCAGCGTTTCACAGGCTTCGATCAGATCGGTTTTTGATCCTGTAATCAACAACCGCACAGACATCGCGAAGAACAGAATGCCCTTTCCACTGTTCTACGTTCCCGGAAACGCGGTAGGCGGCAGCTGGTCCCACGGGCAGCCGGGTATCACAGGATTGATGGGACGCGATCTTGTTCATCTGAACCGCCGCGACGTTGTTGTTGCGGGAAACTTCAGCGCCGGGTTCAAGACGGAGATTTTCGATATCGCGGTTAAAACAGGATCATGGCTGAAGGCGGAAGATAACAGCTTAAACGCATGGGTAGCCGGAGGGGATTTTTCATGGCGACCCGATCTCGCCCAATCGATCAACTTTTCTTTTTTGACGGGCGTGAATTATGAAACCGTTACGGTGGAAAATAACGATCCGCTGTCAGATCCGAACGCGTTACGTGAAAACCCGATCGCGCTGGGCTTGGGATACGAGTACCGTTTCAATCTTCCCGGACGGATGGTTTTAAGACCCTATGCCGGCGTTGATTTTATCTATGAAACAGAGTCCGGCGAATACAATTATGAAATCGGCGGCGGCCTTCAATTTTACTTCCGGGGCACAAGCGCGTCGTTCAAGCGCAATACAAAGGTCGGCGGCCTGCAGATAGGAGACGTGGCTCTTCCGTCGGCGCTTATCGCGGGAGTCAATGTTGATAAAAACGGAATTGTTAACGCCGTAATCAGCTTTAACGAGGAACCACGGGCCTCTCTCATTCCGAACGTCGGCGGCTTTTTTCAGGTTGAACTTATGAACATAGGCGCAAAGGAATACAAGGCGCCCGACGGCAAAAATTACGATGATTTTCTGTGGGCGGGAATAATTCAGATTGAATATTTGATCGACCCGAAGATCATGCCATACATTTTTTTCAAATACCTGCCGGCAGATATGAGGCTTGTAACCGATCTCGCCGTCGCTCCCGTTTACAATAAAGACCTTGCCAGCATAACGTCAAGGCTCGGCTGCCGTTTTATGCCTTTCAACCGTTTCGCGGTAGACCTTTGGTATGAAAGAACCGACGTTCAGGCAAATGACGAATGGTCGCTGGATAACGGCCAGGTTTCAGTCATGTTTTCTCTCTGGAATTATTAGAAGGTTAGTATGCGGAAATTATTGCTGTTATTATCGATTGTTGTTCTTCTCTTTGCGCTTTCATGTCCGGGCGAGGGGGATATTAAAGATGAACCGCCGGATTTTCCCGGCTGGGGAATTGGGGTTAATATAGGCAATACATTTGACAGCCTGAACACCACCAACGTCGCAGGAGAGACCGGCTGGGGAAATCCTCATGTGAGCCGGGATTATATCAAGGCGCTGAAAGCTCACGGCTTTAAAACTATCAGATTGCCGGTAAGCTGGGTCGATTATATGGGAGACGCGCCGAAATATACCATCGAAGATACATGGATGAAGCGCGTGGAAGAAGTTGTAAATTGGATACTTGCCGAAGGTATGTACTGTATTTTGAATCTGCACCACGACGGCGGCGGTGATTTTGGAGCCGGAAAAAATCCAAGCCAAAAGTATTGGATCAAGAGAATTGCAACTAACGAAGATGAGATAAGCGCCCGTTTTGCCGCGGTGTGGGAGCAAATAGCCAAACATTTTAACTATGCTTCCGACAAATTAATTTTAGAGTCCATGAACGAAGTGGGCTTTGACGACATTTGGAACCGTTACTCAGGCGGTCAGGCGGAACAAAAGGCCGAAGCCTACCGCCTGCTTAACAAATTGAATCAAATCTTTGTTGATACGGTTCGCGCTACAGGCGGCAGGAACGCGTCAAGACCGCTGCTTATTGCCGGCTACTGGACAGACATAACCAACAGCTGCGATCCTCTTTTCCAAATGCCGCAGGATACTGTTGAAGGCAAGCTCATTCTCTCGGTTCATTACTACACCCCCTGGAATTTTTGTGATGGCTCGCAAGTTACGTGGGGATCTCAGAGCAATATAAATGAGCTTAACAGGCTGTTCGGTATGTTAAAAACCAATTTTACTGATAAGGGCGTGCCAATTATTCTTGGCGAATACGGGGTAAACACTATTCCCGACAATCCGGAGCGTGAACCCAACCGTGTAAAATGGATGACAGCCGTCACACAAATCTGCGTGGATATGGGCATTTGTCCTGTTCTTTGGGACATAGGGAGTCAGCATCGCAATAAAATTATGGGTGATATTGATCGCAACCCTCCCTACAGTATGAGTAATTCCCTTAAAGAAGTGTGGAAGAATCTCAAATTACCGGGAAATTAGCGACATCGCATTAATAAGGAAAAAAAATTGAAAAAATTATTAAAAAAAATCATTATAACGATTCTGACTTTGACGCTGGTCTCGTGCCAGACATCTGACGGCAGATCTTCCGCTAACGAACTGCCGGAAGGCCCCTCGTTTGAATTTGTGCGTAACATGGGGATAGGCATAAACATAGGCAACACGCTTGACGCGATTAACAACCATGTCAGCGAAACGCCGGCGGGAGAAACAGGCTGGGGCAATCCGCCGATAACGCGCGAGTTTATCCGCGCCTTGAAAAATTACGGTTACGCGACAATCCGCCTCCCCGTAACATGGGCGGAGTATCTGGGGCCGGCCCCGAATTTTCAAATTGCCTCTGAGCGCATGAACCGCGTGGAAGAAGTTGTCAACTGGATACTTGATGAGGATATGTACTGCATACTCAACCTGCACCATGACGGCGGTACAAGTCCCAAAAGCTGGATCTTAAAAGCCGGCAATGATCCGCAGGGAATAACAGAACAATTCAAGACGGTATGGCGGCAAATCGCCGCGCGTTTTTCAAGTGCGTCCGACAAACTTATTTTCGAATCAATGAACGAGGTCGGCTTCGATATCTGGAATCAGTGGAACTCGGCTACCAATGACAAAAAGCCGGAAGCCTACCGCATACTGAACGGACTCAATCAGGCCTTTGTCGATACGGTGCGCGCTTCGGGCGGCGGCAATGTCTCGCGCTTCCTGCTCGTCAGCGGTTACTGGACAGACATCGATCTTACCTGTGATGCGCTATTTAAAATGCCGCAGGACACACTTGAAGACAGAATGCTTCTGTCGCTTCACTATTACACTCCGGCTGTTTTTTGCATTCTCGATCAGGACGCGTCCTGGGGGAGGAACCAGACCGACTGGGGAAGCCGGGGCGACTACGATCAGCTTTTGGATCAGTTCGATAAGGTCAGGCAGAATTTTATTGACAGGGGCGTTCCTGTAATATTAGGCGAATACGGCGTATCATTCAGCAGGACAAAAGTAGAGGCCGCCCGCACCAGATGGATTGCAGGCGTTACGCAAACATGCCTTGACAACGGCATCTGCCCTGTATTTTGGGACACAGGCAATGACATCAAACGCAGCCCTTCAACAAATTACATGATGAGCGACGCCCTTAAAAACGCGTGGGCGGCTATCAGAAAATAAAAATTGACAATGAACATGACAACTGAGATCGTTGATTTTGATTCGCCTGCCGCCAAGTGGGAAGAGGCACTGCCGTTAGGAAACGGAAGATTAGGCGCGATGATCTTTGGCTCTCCCGATCGGGAAAGGATTCAGCTTAACGAAGATTCAATCTGGTCGGGTCAGTACCGCGACCGTAACAATCCGGCGGCAAAAGAGGCGCTTGGCGAAATTAGGCGGCTGTTAGGTGAAGGACGCGCATCCGAAGCGGAAGAACTCTGCCTTGAATGTTTTAGCGGCATTCCTCCCGCTCAGCGGGTTTATCAGAGCGCGGGAGATCTGCTGATCGATTTTTCTCCCGAAGGCGGCTTTGGACAAAGGTGGTCGGGAACAAGAAGCGGGCCGCTTTTAAAAAATGTCCGTAACTACAAACGCAAACTTGATTTTGAATACGCCTTGCACACGGTTTCTTTTGAATACGAAGGGACAGTTTTTAAACGCGAATGTTTTATTTCCTCTCCATCGGATTTAATGGTACTCCGTTTCAGCGCCGCCGGGAATGATGGAAAGGACGCGTTAGGTAAAATTTCTTTTCGCGCCTGTCTTGACAGGGGAGTTTTTTACGACCGCGGCGGAAATGTTGACGATACCGCGTTTATCGCCCGAGACGGGGACATTCCCTTTTGCGTGATGATAAAAGCTGTGAATAGGGGAGGGGGGCAAAGGAGCCGCGGCGGTTTTATCACCGTGGAAAAAGCCGATGAGGTTCTGCTCTTCGTTGACATTCGCACCGGCTTTCGGGAAAAGGACTGCATGGCCGCGTGTACCGGCAATTTAAAAAGAGCCGCTTCTCTAAGTTGGGAACAGCTTCTGGAAAGCCACTGCGGCGAATACCGCGGCTGGTATGATCGCGTGAAATTGATGTTAGATGACGATGAAGAAACCCAGCGTTACTTCAATTTTTCCCGTTACTTGCTAATTTCCTGCAGCAGGCCGGGAACTCTGCCCGCGAATCTGCAGGGACTGTGGAACCATCACCTTGACCCGCCCTGGGGGAGCGACTACACGATCAACATCAATACGCAGATGAACTACTGGCCGGCGTGTATGTGCGGCCTTGCCGAAACGGAAGGGCCGCTTTTCGATCTGCTTGAAAGAATGTACCCTAACGGAAAAAAAACCGCCCGCGAAATGTACGGCTGCCGCGGCTTTACCGCCCATCACAACACAGATATCTGGGGAGACACATCTCCCCGCGATTACTGGATACCCGCCTCCTATTGGACCTTGGGCGCGGCATGGCTTTCGCTTCACATTTGGGAACATTACGAGTATACGCTTGAAAAGACTTTTCTTGAAAAATATTTTTATCTGTTAAGGGAAGCCTGCCTTTTTTTTACCGATTTTCTTGTTCCCGGAAAAAAAACAAACGAAAAAGGAGAGCCGTTTTTAATCGTCAGTCCTTCCTCTTCTCCTGAGAACAGTTATCTTTTAAACGGGCAAACGGTGAGTCTGTGCGCCGGCTGCGAAATGGACAATCATATTCTGCGTAAACTTTTCATGTCTACTCTGCGGGCGGCGGAAATTCTCAATGTAAATGATACTGACACAGAACAGTTTCGTTCGATTCAAGTTCGGCTTTTGCAGACTTCTATTGCGAAAGACGGAACCATCTGCGAATGGAACGAAGAGTACGAAGAAGCAGAAAAAGGTCATCGTCATTTTTCTCATTTATGGGCGCTCTGTCCCGGAGATGAAATAAACGCAGATGAAACGCCCCATCTGGCTCTCGCCGCCCGCAAAACCCTTGAGCGCCGATTGTCAGCTAACGGCGGGCAGACCGGCTGGAGCCGTGCGTGGCTTGTCAATTTTTTCGCCCGTCTAAAAGACGGAGAAGCCGCGAGGGAAAATTTAAAAACTATTTTCAGCCAATTCACCCTGCCCAATCTTTTCAACAACGGCCCGCCATTTCAGATAGACGGCAACTTCGGCGCTCTTGCGGGCATTACGCAGATGCTTGTGCAAAGCCGTATTTCTTACAAGGACGGCGCGTCCCTTGTTACGCTTGACCTTCTTCCCGCCCTTCCGAATGAATGGGCTTGCGGCAGTGTCAGAGGAATCTGCGCGAAGGGAAACCTTGAGCTTGATTTTAAATGGCGGGAAGGGCAAATCACTTCGCTTGTTATCAGAAACAAAGGCGCGGCGGCAGTTTCGCTTTTGTTACGCGGCGCGGGGTTTGAGGAGAGAAAAATGGTTTTGGAAAGAGCGGAAGAATTAACCATAGTTTTGCGTAACTAATATTTTTTCTCCAAGATCATCACTCCCGCCGCGGGAAGCGTGTATCGTGAGGAAGGAGAAAAGTCCCTGTCACTAAGAAGATCGCGGCAGGCAAAAGGAATGACAACTTCCGTATCCACAGGATTGTGATTCAAAACGAAGATAAATTCGCGCCCTTCTTTGACGCGGCGCGTTGCTTCAATTCCGTCCTGAGGGGGAAATACGGGCGTTATTCCACATTCGCCGCATATATGGGTTGTAAATCGCGAAACAAGCGCCGCTTCCGGCCTTGCGCCGAAATACCAAACATGGCCCTTAGCGAAACTGTTGCGGCAAAGAGCGGGTGTTCCCGCGTAAAAATCACTTTCGTAAACGGCGAGAACTTCGGCGCCTTCGGGATGTATGATGTC
>JGI24698J34947_10002283_pt1 | contig 10290 bp, 13 predicted proteins | sample TergutMp193P3_FD_34947 | JGI IMG/M metagenome (IMG submission 34947) | reverse complement strand
GTATGCGTTCATTTTACGACGCTCCTCTGTTTGATAAGCTCGGCTCCGTTGTTGATGTAAGTTACCGTGTTCCTGCAAATCTCCCTGCCGTCTAGGTTTACTGCGGTGATTATGTTGTATACTTTCTGCCCTTCGCCTATGCTGTTGCTGTTCACCGCGTCAAACAGGTTTCTCTGCTGATCCATGTTTAAAATCATTTCCTTTGAATTAACGCCGGCGGTCAGCCTGTCGCCGGTGTAAGAACTGCCCGGCACAATGCCTCCGCCTGAGAACTGAAGGACCGGCTTCGCCTGTTCTATAGCCGCCATCTGTGCAATTCCCATAGCCGTAGCCACTGCTGCGAGCGCAACGCCGACCGGAAACGGCTGCGTTGTTATCGCGTTTATAATAGCCATTGCCGCCGATGCCGCCGCCGACAGCTTCTTTGCTTGCCATCCAGCCATCTCCGCTTTATATTGAAGCTTGGCTTTGTCCATTTCCAACTGCTCTTCAAGTTCTTTCTGCTTCTGCGCGTACTCTTCTTCAATGTCAAACTTTACTTTCGCGCTGTGAGCCGCGTATATTCTCTGCTGGTCTCCGCTTTCTATCGCGAGTTCCAGTTCTCTTTCATGCTGTTCCGCAGTCGCCGCCTCGATGTAACCGAGCTGGTAGAGTTTGTCCTGAAGCTCTTTATCTAGTCGCTCTTTGTCTTCCTTGTACTTTTTGTCAAGAATCTTTGTTTGTTTCTCGACCTCTCTCTCTATGGCGGCGGTAGACGCTTCCGCGATTTCGTTCATAACCCCAAGGGAGGAGCTGAGTATTTGTTCGCCGTGTTCCTTGAAAACGTCGCCTAATTTTTGAGGCGCACTGCTTGCTTTTCCCAAGTTCTCAATCATGCCGTCGGTTATCTCGTCAAAATCTTTCAGCAGTTTCCGTTTCACGTCCTCGCTCTGGGCTTTGAACGATTCCGAATTTTCAAGCGCAAGCCGTTCTTGTTCGCGCTTCTTTTTCAGAATATCAATCTCAAGCCCTAGGGCTTCGTCAAGCAGGTCGTTTTTTTCTCTTTCAGACTTAGCCGCCACTGCCTGCGCCCGAAGCTGGGCGATTTTCTGGCTGGTTGTTTCAGCGGCAAGGGCGGCCTGCGTTTCTTCCAGCCACTTTAAGTCCTGCGTATCTTTTACAAGCGCGGCGGTTTCATCGCGGAGCCTTACGGTTTCGCCGGTTGTTAGTTTGTACTGCGTAACAATAGCCTCAAGGTCGGAGTACTTCTGCGCCTGAGCCGCGCTGATTTGTTTCTCCATCTCTTTTTCGTCAATAAGCCCTGCCGTTCTTGCGTCGCGGGCTTTTTGTTCAGCCTGCGCGTATTTTTCAAGGGCGTCTTTTCGCGCCGCTGTGATTTTTTCCTGATCGGAGGATGTGTCTCTGACCTGCCTCAGACTGTTCCTTAGTTCAATTTGCTCTCTTATTCCGTTGTTTATAAGCGCAACGTCTAATTTTTCCCGTGTGGCGAATTCATTGGCTTTGTTTATATAATTATCAATAGCGGATATTCTTTGCTCGTTTGCCTCTTTTTCTGTGATTGCATTGCGTCTTAACGCTTCGGCGATTGTCCTTTCTGCTAAATCAAGCCCCCCTATTATTTCGTCGTAAGCGTTCCCTTGTTCTTCTGTCATGCCGGCTGTCATGGCTCTTACTTCCTGAAAACGCCTAATCGCATTGTTATATCTATCGCTTGCAATGCCAAGCATATTATTCAGCCTGTTATATTGTGCAGCCAGTTCTTCGTTTTCCTGCAATAACACTGCTCTAGAAGAATAACTGCTACTTTCTGCCATGCGATCAAGGCCTGCTTTAAACGCTTCCATGTTATCTCTCGCCGCAAAGAAAGCTCTTGACATCTCGCCTAAATTGGTTTGCGTATCCCTTATAGAGCCGCCGACACCCCTTGATATTATATCCGCCACGCTGCTGTAAGCATCCCTTGTATTTTTAATTACCGCGTTTAATTCCTCTTGTTTCCTTTTCGCTTCTTCTGCGGCTTCGCCTTGCTTTTCAACGAAGTGCTTAACGGCCATAATCGCAGATGTAACCAGCCCGATTACTATCATTACGGGTCCCATCGCGGCCTGTAAAGAACGAAACGCCAAAGCCATTTTCGGAACTGCGGCAATCACCGGCTTTGAAAGACCGTTTGCCAACGTCGTGCCGGCTTTCTGCCCCCACGGGCCAAGCGATGCCAGATTAGCTTTCATCGTATTCAGCGAAGCGTCATATTTTGTTTTGCCGCTGTTAAAACCGCGTGAAAATCCGTCCCCTGCCTCTTTGCCTTTTGCTTTCAGCTCTGCGGCAAGTTCGTCTATTTTTTTTTGGGCTTCCAGCGCGTCTTTCTGCATCTGGGAAAGTTCAAGGCGTAATTGTACTTCAATTCCCCCGGCATTTTCCATTTCTGCCATGACGCGCTCCTATTTCTTCCCGGCAATGGGCTTGTGTTCAGTCCCCAAAATCGTTGCGTAGTCGTCAACGTTCTGCCTGTCTCCGTCAGTGAATAAACCGCCGATAAAGTCCGAAGGCCGACCGCCGTAATGACGCGCCTTGTAATAAGCGTTGATTAGTTTTTCTTTTGTCAATTTTTGTATGTCAGAAACTCCGATGCCGAGCGCGATGTTTGTCAGCGCAAGCATTGCGTCGTCGGGAAGGGAATAGCCGATGTACATCTCCATGTCGTCTATTTGTTTTTTTAACGACTGCCTTTCAAAATCATTTTTAACTTCTTTGACTTTCTCGCTCATCTCCTCAAGGGCTTTCTTGTTTGTTTCCCTGATCCTGTCCTTCCCGTGTATCGCGGCCTCAAGCTCAGAGAACGTGGGGCGGTTAAGGACTGCTTTGCAGCACTCTTCTTGAATGTTTAAAACGTCGATTATCTCCTGCCTTGTAAGTTTATCCTCTTTCTGCTTGTGGATTATGTTGTAGAGCTTATCGACATCGGGAAGCTGGGTTGATCTTGGGTAACGGACTTCGACTAAAATCTCGGTTCCCCTGAACGGCACAAGAAGCCACTCGAACACCGCGCCCATTATCTCAGGCAGGGGGCGGTACCCTTCAAGGGTAAGTTTCTTGTCAGGGCGGATGGTGCGGCGGTCAAGGGCTTTCTCAACCGCCGCCTCGATCCTTTTATCAAGATTGAACATGAACTTATGCGTTCTCCCAGTCGGCGACGACAACGCCTTTCATGCCGAGGGCTTCCCACTGCGCCGGCGTGTAATCGCTTTCCTTCGGAGAAGCGTGTTCTTTGCCGTCTTCGCCAGTGTACGAATTCGCGGTAAGCGAGTACTCGGAATCGCTGAAACTTCCGCCGCCGCCCGAACGCTTCATGCTCCCGACGCAGCCGACGTACATGCGCTCGCGTACAAACGCCTCCGACCCCTGATTGTTGTTGTATTTGTCCATCAAATTTGAGTAAGTGAACACATCGACGTTGCGCGGTTCGTTGTTGTCTGGAGCCGGGGGTTCGTATGTCTCAGGTTCGTCAACAGTGCCGCCTTTCCAAATGCCGCCGTTTATCATCTGCTTCGCAAGGCGCGACGCTATTCTGTCTGTAAGCACTATATTCGTTCCCGAACGCTTCCCCGGTATCGTGTATTTTACCGGAGTGCCGAGAGGCGAATCGTTTACGATTTCTTTATTCTCCTCCCAGTTCTCTGTTTCCGCAGCGGTTTTTAAATCGCCGTCAAACGAAGCCCACAGGAAACAGCCCTTGCCTTCTCCGAGCTTGCAGTTCCCGAATCCGAGAGCCGCCGCGAGGTCGCCGTATATCTGCATCCAGCGAACACTGCCGTTAAGCGGAGCGAGTTTAAGCCTGTTTGTTTCCTCGTCAACAGAAAACTTGCAGTCCGCGAAACCGGCGGCTTGAAGCACGGCGGCGGCTTGCGCAGGAGTCAGGTTTGCGAGATCAAGCGCGATTGTTTCCTCTTCTTCTTCGGGATCAATCGGGTCTTCCTGCTCAGGCGAAGACGGAACTGGAACAGCCGCGCCGAAATTAACAGCCCTCGTCTGCACTTCGCCGTTGCCGATTTTCAGCTTGATCTCGCCCTTTTTTGTTGCCGGATCAAGCGCGTCAAGAATGTTGACTGTTCCGGCAAATCCTAACAGATACCCCTTGAGGTACGGAGAACTTCCGCCGGGGTTCTGCCTCTGCATGAGGAAACCCGTCTCAAAAAGTTCATACATCTTTTTCGTAGTGATCATAATTTACTCCTATAAAATTATTGGTATGTAAAAATCTCTTGACATAGCAAGAGTATTATCCCCTTCATCAACATACGGCCCGTACCACGCGCCCGTGCTTCTTGCCGTTATCCTGTCCTCTTCTGCTTCCAGCGGTTCTTTCAACAGATCGGGAAGTTCCTGCAAGATGTACTTCTCCAAAATGTCCTGCGTGCCGACATCCGTATGAACGATTATCTGGTACAGCTTGCGGTCGCCGCCGGCAATGGGTTTCACTACCGCATACGGTTTCAGCGAACGTTCAATGATGTCTCCGAACATAAACACATTTTTAATGCTTCCCGACTTGAGGCGTTTAACGATTGCTGTGTTATAAGTCATCATTATTTGCCTCCAAAAAACTTACGCGCCGTGGAGAAAAACTCCTCTCTTAAGCCCTCAATCGTCGGCTTCAAGATCGCGTACTTGCAGTCATGCGCCGTCTCCAAGTGCTTGCCGTATTCAACTCGATGACAAAGCGCAACACCTATACACCCTTTCCCGTCAACGGTCATTGTCCCCGCACACACCGTTTTGCCGTCCACCTGTTTGTATGTGTCGAGCGTTACTTCGTCGTTATCAAGAACAACGCCTTTTAACAGCTTCCGCGCATCGCTGGTGCGATCCGTCCACGGCGCGTTGGCTTTGGCTCTCTGCTCGGCTTCCGCCGCGTACTTTAAGCACACAGTGTCGCGGAATCCGACAAGCAGACGGCCTACAGCCGCCTGAACGTCCGCCACTACTTCGCCTCAGTAAGCGGAGCCTGAGTGCAAACTGGTCCGCCGTCGTTCTCAGGCCGGGTAACTACACCGACAACGTACTTCTTGACGCGCCATTCCAAGACATCGCCCGTCTCAATGTTTGCGTCGTGCCTCGCAAGAACATAAGGGCTGGTGTCAATCGTCAAACCGCCCTCCCACTGTTTCCCCGGCCATACGCCGCCCGACTGGTACGAAACCGTGCATAATACCTTGTGCGTCGTCGTCTCGTCTGTCGGCATAAGCTGTCCGCGCCCGTTGTCAACTTTGACGGCTCTCGTTATCGTGCCGATGCTGCTGTCGTTGCCGATAAGCCGGCGTTCAATGCCCCGGCGCATTTGTTCAAGTATCTTCATAGCCTTCTATGACTCCGCCGACAGGCCGCTTCTTTGTTTGCAGCATTAGTCCGCTGTTCAATCCCTTCTCAGCCGCCTCTTCCTCAAGCAGTATATTTCGCAGGGTCGTGTAATAATTCATAACCTCCTGCAATGAAGGGAAGCTCATTGACTGGCCTCCGGCGTTCCCGGAAGTAACGTAATCCTCAGGGCTGATCTGCGCGATCAAGTTGTCGATGAGCTTAATCGACGCGCCCAAGCGCCCGTATTTCCCGGCAAGCAGTTTGATGTAGGCGTCGCCGAATCTAAGGCTATACTTACGCCACTCTACCCCGTCATGGAACCAATACTCGCCGTCGCCTTTGGTGTGAGCGATGTTCTGCGGAGCAGTATCAGGCAGTTCGTCTGTAAAGACAAAATCGCCCGTTACCGGGTCGCCAATGCTTCGGCGGATTTGAATTACTTCATCAAGCCAAGCCGGTTTTTCTGCCATCTTACTTCCTTAAAAACACAGGCTGGGATTGCTCCCAGCCGTGAACCGCTTAGGTGTACGTAGGCAGGGTTATTTCTACCACTGCGCCGTAAGCCTTGCTGCTTTCCGTAACAGGTTTTATCCAGTCCGTGAAAACGCCGCGTATGCGGTGCCATGCCCTGTGTTCGGAAGTAAGCGCAAGCACGTCGCCTTCGCCCACGTCCATTGTTTCATTGCGCTTGATTATCCTGTACGCGCCGAAGGTATCCACTTTGACATACGCATACGCTTTGCCCTGCGGAACTCCGGGATATGACAATGTTTCGCTTCCGTACTTGAACCCGTGGTTAAGACCGCAACTGTACGGAATGATTCCGGCTATCGGAAGCGCAGAGGCTATCTGCTGTAAACCGCCGACACCCTGCAATGCGCCGTTCGCAATTGGCTGAATATCGATAAGATCGAGCGGATTTACCAAAAGATAAATCTCGTGATTGTATTCGGCGTTCGCCTTGCCCAGCGGTTTGTTCAACAGACGGGCCGCTTTTCTGATTCCTTTTTTCAAAGTGTTGTACATCTGAATATCGTATGTGGCTCCGGTCGTATCCGCAGCCTGACTGTGAAGCGGGTCATAGGTAATGCCGAATATGTCTCCGAATAGGTCTTTGTTTTTGTGGTCGGAGAGTATCCGCGCCGAGCTCTCGATGAGTTTTTCGGTCTTGTGGAACGGATTGAAAATCAGTTCCCTAAATTGCGTCTTGTCTCCAAATCCTCTGATTTTCAGATCGACCAAATACTTCTCAGGCAATGCGTGCGTCATGAGCGGGACGGTTTCTCCCGAACCCTGTATTTCTTCTTCCTTCCCGATGTACGGCATTTGATCCATAAGATTGACCGTTTCGGTTGCTTCTTCGTTGACAATTTCTTTCAACAGCACCGACGCGTAATTAGGATATTCATCCTGCTGCCGCACAAGGTCAACCGTCATTAACGTTGCCAGTTTAGCAATGTCAGAAGCGGAATAACCGGTCGCGGCGTTCTTCTGCTTTTCAAGCCTGTCTTGAAGCAATTTGCGGTCTTGCAGAAGTTTCTCACGGCCTTCGCTGCTAAGCCACTTTTCAGTGGTTACTTTGATTACTTCTTCGCTTGCGACAGAAGACTCAGCTTTTTTCAAGTTTGTTTGGGCGGTTCCGTTATAAATGCGGATTTTCCGCACCTTGCCCACGAGGTCTTTCCTCATGGACTCCGCGTTTAATATTTTCATTCGCTTTCTCCTTAGCCTGTTACGGCGATGTCGAAGGTGTCAGCACCGACAGCCACTATTGTTCCAAGCAACGTGTTGCCTGACGCTGTAGCGGTTAATGCTCCGGCGGACGTGACGTACACATCCACCCCGATTGCCGCCGTAGTCAATTCTGCTTTCGCGGCCTGAAACACGGCGATTTCTTTTCCGACATCGACGCTTCCAGGAGCGCCGGAGTCGGTTTTGTAGTCGGAGAACCCGACAAGGCTCCCAAACTTGCAAATCTCGCCTTTTTCTTTAGCCGCAGGAAAGGCGGCGATCAATATGTGATCAGAGACAGGTTTCTTTTCGTATAACGTTACCATCTCTACACCTCCCTGATTTCGCCGGGGTTATTTACCGGGGGTTCGCCGCCTTCTTTGGCATTGACCCTGGTATCCGCCTGCTTTGACCTCAGCGAGGCCATGATCTTGTCGCTCTTGAGGGCTTCGACCGCGCTGTTCAACAGCTTGCCGCGTTTGCCCTTGAGCTGGCTCATCGCGTAAAGGAAAACAGGATTGTCTTCCTCGGTTCCGTCCGCGTTCTTGAGTTTCTTGCCGTTGGCAAGCTCATTTGCGGCGGCTTCCACGACGGTCTCCGCCGCGGCCTCGACTTCGTCAAAGGCTTCTTTGGCGGCCTTGAGAAGTTCTTCCGGCGTTGTCTCAGGCGGAAGGTCAAGGGCTTCGGCAATAGCTTTAGCCAGTTGCGCCCTCTGCTCGTCGGTGGCGTTGCGGAGCTTGTTCTGGAAACCGATGTCAGCCATCAGTTTCTCTGCGGTAAGGCTGTTATTCGTAATGGCGTTCTTGAGCCATTCGAGTATTTTGTCGTAAGACAAGACTTTGTCTTCATCACCCATAATGTTTCTCCTCTTGGGTTTGTTTTTTTGCGCAATCGCGTTCAGGACCCGTCCGGCAAGCGCCTTGTCAGAAGTCGATTGCAGTTTTACCGCCGGAAAATGCAAGCGTTTTATAATTTCTTACGGGATATAGACTTAGAGGAGGGTTTAAAATGCAAATCTACAAATAAGGTAAAACCTGCCTAATACCTGCCTGTAGGGGCTTTCCTACGGGGCAAATTCGGCGTATTATATAACTCTGAGGCTTTACGCTTTACTTGAACGTGGTCTATACCCAACACTTCACAATAAGCTGCGCAAGTGTCGCCTATTAAAAATAAATAGGACTGGTAACGCTCAAGCCTTTTCAATCTCCATGATCCGCAGAGGTCTTCTACAGCGTTTTTAATCATCGAATATAAAAGAAATTTTTTTGAAGAATTGCCGATGTATTTCATTATATCCTCCCAAAGAAAAAAAACTTTTCCTCATCTGTAAATAAGCGAGTCTGATCGCCTAATTCTTCCACGGCATACCGGCACGCCGCTATAGCGTCATCTTTGTAGCTCACAGGCTCGTCTAACAGTTCGCCGTCCCGGTTTACTCTCCACTTATAGGAATTGACCTCTGAAACCAAACGAGGGCACTTTAACGGGTCTATGTACCATGTGCCTCTGTTCAATACGGAAATTTGCTCTTTCACTGAATCCTTGCCTTTCTTGGCTCCCTCTACTTGATACCCTGCTTGTCTCCATTCTTTAATGCTTTTAGGTTCCGCGCTGTCGCAGATACATCTCTGATCTTTTTTTAATACTTCCTCTTTCTCGTTCTCAGTTATAATCTGGTCATTGGTCATGTGCTGACAGGCAAGCTCATTAAATGAGTATTTGTCGCCGTCTTTCAGTCCGATAAGCTCTATGGCGTTGTAGTGGTTAAATCCAAAATCCTGACCTGCTATTATCTGGTCGAATTCGTAAGGCTGGTATGGGCACTCTTGAATAATAATATTTCTAAATACCAAATTTCCCACGCTCCCCCATTTCCCCTGAGCGTAAACCTCATAATATACCCTGTCTTGTAATTTAAGGGCTTCCAGTTCATCTTTATATACAGGGTCTATAAATTTATTGTCCAGATATGTGCTTTCATGAATCGTCGTTTTTTCCTTCTCGGTCTTGTTATCGAAAAATCTTTTTTTTATCCAGTGAGTATCGCTTATAGGGTTAAATAATAACGTGATCTGAAACGGTACTCTTGCCTTGCCTCTTAGCCGCAGGTTCAACTGGTTGAATTCTGTCTCTGTTATTTCCGTGGCTTCCTCTACTAAAATGTCGGTAAGTATGCCGTTCTCGAAGGTTATGGATTTTATTTTTTCTATGTCGTCTAAGCCGATGAATTTAATCTGGTTTCCGTTGGTTAAGCTGGTCATGGTTCTGGTTGACCGATTCTCTCTTACAAACGCCTGTAAGTTCCACTCGTTTATAAAACGCCTCATTAACGGTATGCAGCTGATTGATAGAGTACGTTCTACTTTCCTGACTATTATATAATTATGTCCCGGCTCGGCTATGAATCTGAACAGCGCCCGGCGGTGCGCGTCCACGCTCTTGCCTGAGCCGGCTCCGCCCTTGCAAATTATAAATCTGTTTTTATCAGTCCACAGCGGCAAGAAAGCGTCATTAATCCAATGTTCTAGTGTAGAAAAATCAATTTTCACTTTTTATAAATTCCGGCAGCCCTATGGATATTTCCATTCCGCCCGACATTCCCACTTCCTGCTTATCCGTCCAACCGATGCACGGCTGTTTTAATTTGAATATGGCGAAGCTGGTCGGTATGTTGCCATTAATGGTGTTCTCCTCGATAAATTTTTCCTGCCGGTCGTGGATTTTTTGTATCAGCTCCTTAAACCTTTCGCCTAGCCTTGGGTTCGTTTTGTCTTCTGCGTTCTCTTTATCCCCTCGCGCCCATTCGTAAAGCCGGGGCTTGGGTATGCCCTGCTCAACACAAAAACCGACTACTGAGTGATAGTCCCTTTTTTCATTAATGTATTTTTCCAGTTCGGCTAAGATTCTCAGCTTCTCCTTATGGGTATATTTTATCGGCTGCCCTGCTGTAACCTTACCGCTCATAGTACGATTATTTTTTTCCGCTCAACAGAGCCGCTATTAATTCAACCGCGCCCTTGTCGCCGTCTAGCGCCTGCCCTATGTATCTCTGGCAGATACCTTCCAGATTAGTAACAAAAGAGCCGTCTTCTAATTCATACTCTTTTTTTTGCAGTTCTATTTTCATCTGCTCGGCAAGCGCCGACTCAAACATAATCCCCTCCCTGATAAAAAAACAGGCGGATCGGTTCCGCCCTG
>JGI24698J34947_10002282_pt1 | contig 10291 bp, 7 predicted proteins | sample TergutMp193P3_FD_34947 | JGI IMG/M metagenome (IMG submission 34947) | reverse complement strand
TGCAGCAACTATGCAAAGGCAAATTATTATTACCTGACCATGAATTACCCTCCCCTGCTCGCCTACATGGGCGAGGTCAGGCAGAGGGAGGCGATTCTGTACGGGCGGGTGGAGTTGCTGGCGATGGAGGCGTGCGTGCATTACAGGATGAACGATAAAAAGAAAGCCTTTGCCGTTCTGCTGGAGGCGTATGAAACGGCGTCGCCCAATGAAATCTTGATGCCTTTTATCGAGTTGGGCAAGGATATGCGTACCCTCACCGCCGCCGTGCAGAAGGACCAAAAAAACAAAATCCCAAAACCCTGGCTTGAAAACGTCAACCGCAGGGCCTCGTCCTACGCCAAGCGCCAGGCCCATGTCATAGCGGAATACAAGCGCGCCAACAATATGAAGGACGGCATTGTCATGTCTCCCCGGGAAATGGACATCCTCGTCGATCTTTCCCACGGCCTTTCCCGCTCGGAAATAGCCGCCAGCCGCGGCCTTTCGATCAACAACGTAAAGATGGTGATCGGCAACGTGTACGACAAGCTGGGCGTCGAAAACCTCGCCGACCTCATCCGCGTAGCTGTTGAGAAGAAGCTGATTTAGGACTTCTTCCTTAAAGTCGATCTCTTTTTCCAAAAAAATAAACCTGGCATCAAGATACTGTTTGAGCGGGCTATGTCGCCGAGTACCGCAAGCAGCAACAAAGAGACGCCCATTTGCTCTCGTCAAATGACGGGAACCAGGGTTATTTTATACCCAAGCGATCTGGCCACTTTCGCTACCGTATCAAAAGCGGGGTGGCCTTCTTCGGACAGGGATTGGTACAGGTTGGTACGGGTGACGCCTGCCGCTCTGGCGGCGGCGGACATGACTTTACGCGCTCTCGCAATATCGGCAAGGGCGACCGGGATAAATTGGTAATCCCCTTCATCAAGCACCACGTTAAGATATTCCGTAATGTCCTTTTCGGTTTTAAGGTAATCAAGAATGTCAAATTTTCTGGTTTTAAGCATTTTATATCTCCTTCGCCAATTCCCTGGCTCGTTTAATATCCCTGGTCTGTGTGGACTTATCGCCTCCGCAGAGCAATACAATAATCCTTTGCCCTCTGTTTACAAAATAAAGCCTGAATCCTGGACCGTAATCTATCTTTGCCTCAAAGAGGCCGCTATCAAGAGAACGTACTTTCCCGAGCGAGCCAGAGGACATTTTCCTGACTCGCTTGACGATTATTTTTTGTGTCTCTCCATCTTCAATGCCGCCAATGCCATGCGTCAAATTCTTCTGTTGTCTCAATCTCGTACACAACATGACTGTATTATATATAAGACAACTTGTCAAGCTTTTTCTCCCGAATTTCTTCGGAGCTGGGGAAAGGTGAAACACTGCATGCAATTCACATTCTGCTTAGTTCTACCATTTGCAATAGTATATTTTCGTAGTATAACCCCGCTAGTACTCAAACCGGTTTCAGTTACCTATCTCCCATTGATTATCCTCATCGAACACCAGTCTACGATAAATCTGAATATGGCGCTGCGGCTCTTAATGTACATAGCGCAGGATCCTGTCAGGTTTTATTTATCCCAATACGTCCCTGGATTTTTATTTTATAACCATATACTTTTATTCTAATTCTCAAATGATATTTTACATATAATATTGGTATTTCTTGTATTACTGGTAATAAGGCATTCCCCGGTTCGCAAGTTTTTTATTGTATTTTGTTCTTTTTCATTGTAAAAATATGAATGCTCCATAACATATTCTACATCCTGTGGATTCGGTAAATTGAATATAAAATTTGTACCACATTGTGAAAGAATTGTTTGATCAATATGTCGCGGTCTTTGACTTAGAATTAACAAATGTAAACCATATTTGCGCCCAACTCTTGCAATCTGAACAATGATTTCTTTACATATTGTCGTTCTTACGCTTGGGGCATAATTATGGGCTTCTTCAAGGATTATTAATATATCGTTTTTTTTATCATATTTATTGTCATTGAATTCTTTCATTTTCGATTTTAAAATTGTGCTTAAAACTGAATATACAGCAATATCCTCTGTTTTTTCTGACATTTCCTGTGTAGATAAAACAAAAGGCAATTTTTCTATAGGTTTATTATTCATAAAATTCACTTTAATATCAGCTTGTGATAATTTAGCACATAATGATGTTACAAAACGTGGTACTTCAATATTACTTATATTTCTTTTTTTTTCTTCCGGAAACAATGATGACTGTTGATAATTTTTCATTTCCGACATTTGATAATATGTAGCAATATTTTCTGAAAGTATTTTTGTTGAATATGATTTGTCAAAATTGAATTCATTGGAAAAATTTAATAGACACCCAAACTCTGATTCGTTTAAACTGAAAACCTTCCTGCATGTATGTAAGTCAATTTGAACTGGTATATTACCAGAATCATAAAGGCAGTTATTATCTACCAGCGAATTATATTCATTTGTCGATGAAATGACGATATATTTTTTATTTATTTTCTTTAATAATTTTTCGATAAAATATGTTTTTCCTGAACCTGTTCTTCCCAGGATAGATGCATGTGTTGAAAAAAGCTGATTAAAATCCAGATTAACTATTATATGTTCTTGTCTATATAAACTGCCAATTCTTATTCTATTAGTTTTACTCGATATATCATATATTCTCTCTATATCTTCTTTTTCCGCAATATTTATCTTCGTACCAGGAGGAGCAATATAATAGTTATTATCAATTACCTTATTATTTTCAATGGTTCCAATGTATAAAGCTTCTGTTCTATATATATTGTATCTTGAAAAGTTATCATCTGCATTCATGATCCTGAAAATTTCAGTGTCTTTTAATTTTTCATTTATTGTTTCTGTCGTTGATAATTCAAAAATATATTTTTTATCATCATCCTTTATATAAACAAAGTCATTGTTGATATTTTGTTTTGAATAGATAATTATTATTTTCCTTGTTGATCCAGGAGCTACTATTCCTATATGTTCTTTCATGTTTTATCCCCTATTTGTTTCTTTAATTCTATTTCACATTCAGAAAGAATAATTGGTATTTTTGTTTGATTATTATCTTTTAATCCGTATACTTTTTCGTATATAGTGTTATCTTTTGAAAGATAATCATTATTTATATCATTCTTAATTTGAATTATTTCTTTACTGTCAAGAGACTGACTAAATAGATCAATTTTCAAAGGATATATATCTTCGTCATATGTTTTATAAAAAGTACGTATTAAATTTATACTCCCATCATCCGGAAAAGGACCATATATACTATTTTCTGCGTTTTTATCATTTAAATACGCGAGGTCATATTTATATTCAAACGGAGAAACTATATTACGTGTATAAAAATCAATAATATTTCTTGACATGAATAAAATAACAACACGGTTCATTGGTAAATTAAGATATGCCAATCTTCCCACAATTTTACTTGTATCAAATTTATTTGTAATAAAAAATATCAGTTTTGTTTTTTTGTTTTTTTCATTCCGTATCTCTCTTAAAATAATTCCACAAATAATATCAGAAATAATCCTTTCCTGATTGGCTCTGTATAATTTACCAATTTTTTTGAAAAAATCATTTTTATTTCTGAAAATATCTTCTATTTGTTTTGGTTGCTTTGACATCATAATTGGAACAGGAGGATATAAAACATCAGGCTTATATTCAAATCCAAGTTCAGAATATAACACTACAACAGGGTATATTTTAAGCATTTCATCGTATGGATAACTTTCCGGAATTTCAGAAATACTGTATGAAATTGCAAATTTTTTATTCATCTTCATCCTCTTTTTCATTTTCACAATAAAGTTTCATTTCTTTTTTTAACATATTTAATGCATGTTCTATTTTTTGGCTATCAAGCGAAAGCTTATAAACATTAAAACATCTTTCTGTTATGTTGAAATTATTTTCTTTAACATATTCTGAAATATCAATGCTCGCTTTTGCATTACTGTTAATCCATGCATTTCTGTCTCCAGAAGGAACCAAATATACTACTTGATTTTCATCTGTTCCGTCTATTCTAAGATGACGTCTCCTTGTTTTTGCTGTAGATAAATACCCGGTAGACTCATACACATCTATTAATAATATTCCCGGAAATTTTAAATGAATTCTTTTACGAATGTTTTGTAATTGTTTTAAAGTCAATTTTTTGGACAAGGTATCAATATCTTCATCGACATAAGGAAGAAAATCACTATGTTCCATTTTTCCTTTTATTTTAGATATTTCAAAATCAACTCCTGTTAATCTATTATATATCTTTTCTAAAATTTCCAGTTCTTTCGGTTTTTTTTGATCAAGATCATTATTAGTTTCTTTATTTTCTTTAGTTAATGGAGGAATTAATGGTTGATTGCAAATTTTCATACATAAATATAATGCCTCATTTGCCTGTTCGCTTATTGAATCATTTAACGAAGGACATTTAAATTCTTTATTGTCAATTATATCAAAGAAATCCTCAATTACCATTTTTATTCTACAATGGCTCAAGTCACCGAATTTATCATTAATAAAATCACTATATTTATTACGGTCAAGTTCGTTATACCTTTGAACAAAATATAAAGTCAATATAAATTTAACAGCTGATTCAAAAAAACGTAAATCCCTTGCAAAATATAATTCTTTATAAAGTCTTTTTCTTTCATTCAACAATCTGAAAGCTATCCATGCTGACTCTGAATCAAGCGCTATTAGTTTTTCTTGCGTTATACATGCATTTTTTGTTAATTTATCAATAAATTCTGTTGGATTGAGCATTAATTGCGTATTCGTTACATCTGAATCACCGAAAAGGTATGCTATTTTATCACTGTCAATTTCACTGTTTATAAGAGCGTCAATATAACCAATACCGTAGTTTCCTTCAATAACTTTAATTATATCACAATAATCAACATTATAATCATTAATGAATTTAATTATTTTTCCTTTAATTTTATTGTCTTCAACAGAGGTATCTGAAATATCAGATTCAAAAATATCTTTGATGAGATATGAAGTATAATGATCATGCCTAAACGGTTCTTCGTTGTACTCAAATTTCCATGATAATTCAGAAAAGACTTCTTCCAAAAGATGGGAAAATGGCAAATGCCCACAATCATGCAATAAACCGCTTATATAAACAAGAACTCTTTCAGATTCTTTTGGATTTTCTTTTTGTATTTTATCATAATAATCCAGCGCAGTCTCAGCTACTTTTTTGGAATGTTCCCATCTACTTATTATCGGATTAATCGAAAAATTTGTTTTTTCCCTATCTGTATACTTCCAGAAACCCTTTAATCCTATTTGTCTGACATTATTCAGCCTTTTTATGAAATTTAGTCCTTCAATTAAACGAAATAATTCATTTTGTTTATTTTTATCGAAATTTTGCAATTTATTTTTATTCAAAGATTCCTTAATTTTCATATATTGATTATTAATTTTACCCATACCAATATCGGCATCACAATTAAGTGAAACTGATGAAAAATAGTTATCATAAACGATTTTTTCATGAATTTCTATTTTATTAAAATTTTCTTTTGGCTTGTTGCTTTTATCATAGGAATTAATATTAATATCAAGATGCGGTATTTTGTTCTCAAATAACAGGCTCGTAATGAATTTGAGCAGCACATCATCCCAATTGCAGCTTAAACCTACTGTTATAACAGTTGATATTTTGGATGAGATATATTTCCATAGCATACTTAGTATTTCCCGAGTATCATGATCCTTTTTATATGTACCTGGCATTGTCATGGTCGCATAGAGGCTACTATTGCAAATATCACATATTAAATCTTTTTCTGTTATTTTATGGTCATTTCTCATACCAAGATTAAACCAGCTAAAAGCCGGAAGATAAAGATTTTTCTTGGGACAATATCCATCTGTTTCATCACCCGTGCAGCGTAACCAAAATACATCGCCATTTGTGTGAAATATACAGGTATTTGATGATAATTCTTTCTTATTTGAATCCCGCCAAACCCTTTTTAGGTATTGTTCGGCGGCACTTTTGCTGAATATCGACATTCCAGGCAGTATTTTATTTTCTCCTGATTTATCAAAGTTATAAGCAAGATAATTATCAAAATTCGCGGAAAGGCAAATAGCATTACTTTCTTTTGAAAAATAGGATATTTTATTTGCGGCTTCGCTTGTCACTGTATTTAATGCTCCGAAATGTTCTTCGCTATTTTCTTCAATGCATTCAAATAAAAACCAATTACAGAAATTTTTCCATATTTCTTTAACAGTCATTGATTCGGTGTTTTCAAAAGCGGTAAACACTTTACTCAACCAATCCCTGTCGATATGGCCGGGAGGATCACCAGAATTATTGAAATCCGAAAATATTTCTTTTAAATTCGTCAGTTCATTTCCTTCGTTTAATATAATTAATTTATGTAACTTTTTGATCATTTCGATTAAAGTCGGTAATCCGGGCATATTTCCATCCTTATCCATAATTGGTTTATCTGTTTTAAATTTTCTTACTTTTGAACTGGATGTACCCGCACCGGCAATAATCAAAGGGACTTTTCCTTTTTCGGATTCTTTGTAAATATATTCCAAATATCCATTAATGAATAAAATGTCCTTATTATCTGAATTAATTTTTATTGATTCGTTTCTGACTGTTTTATCAAATTCAAATTTGGGCATTTTTTTTGTCCTCGTATTTTTTAAGTTCTTTTCTACATTCCAATGCGTTTTGATCATTATTTAAAAATGCCCTTTCGCGCAGATAGAAATACCATTTCTCTTCATCATCAATAAACTCTTTTATTTCGGATAAATTCCAGTTAATAAAATCATCTGGTATTTCAAATTTCCTGATTTTATTCATTTGTTTTATGGATTGCTTTGCATTAAAATATTGCTGGCAATAAAAAGCGTAAGTACGCGGTGATAAATCCTTTTTATTTTCCAACACGGCATTAATATCTCTATCCATTCTTACAACCAGATTTTTCAGGGAATTAACAATAGTATTATAAGTAATTTTGGACGATTGAGGACCTTTTCTTATAATAGTTGAAATCACAGGATCATCCATGTCAGATATTTTTTCAACATAACAGGAATCAAACATTGTTTTAATTTCATCGTCAGAAAACACAAGAAAACCGCTTTTTCCGTAGGGCTTTTCACCTATCGACAATGTTTTTCTTTCACTAAAGACAATAAGGCCGTCATCTTTCAATAAATTTAACAATAAGTTTATCTCTTTTTCCCATTCATCGACGCTCATTTCATGCAATACATTGAATAACAATATTACGTCAAAAGTCATCTTTTTTAATGCATCTTCATTTCCAATTATCTCGCCCAAAAACGGTATTTCATCATTATTTTTGAAGGTTTCAATTAAATCGTTTATACTATATTTGTCATAAGCAAAATACTTTAGCATTTTTTTTGACTCTTCAATTCTTCCTTCCAGTTTATAGTGCATTGCAATGTTTCTGCCAATACGGGCAACTTTTCCACAACCGTAATCCAATATATAAATAACTCCTTTCTCTTTTATCTTTTCATATATTACCTTATGCAATAATGGAAGAGTTTGGATATCTTCACTGTTTACTTTTTCAACCTGTACCGGTTCCCTGAAACATTCAGAAATGTATGAATTATACTCCCATTGATAAACTGAACCCAGAAAATCAAATAAATTCTGAACCTTCCCATTTTCTTTGTTTTCCAGTCCAATTAAATCTCCGTACAGGCGTGAATACAGTTTACTGTCTTTACGTAAAATTTTACCGGATTTCATGTATATCTGTTCATTAAAATCAAAAACCGGTATTAAAAATACAGAATGAGATGCAATAAACAGGTGGCTATGTGGATTGTCTTTTGAGATTCCTTTTAAAAAATACTTGATTAGCTTTTCTACTATTAAAAGCATGACTTTGGGATGCAGATGCAGTTCCGGTTCATCAAGCAGTATAATTACATCTTTTTTGTCAATAAAATCATTCATTTGATCCAGATACTCAATCAAAAGAGACAAAAGAATAATTATGCGTTCACCAGGAGACAAAAAATTCCATTCATCCAATAGCTTTACGGATGTACCGTCACTTCTTGTAATCATTAGATCATCTTTAATAATAATTTCTTTATTCAAAAAGTCTTTCAGGCAACTATTAATTATTTCAAGGGCAAGTTCCCTTCTTTTTTCCGGTACTGTCTTAACGTGTCGAATGAGTTGTAGAAATGTTTCTTCGTTTATATCCAGGATTTTCTCTTTTGGTTCTGTTTGCCATATAATTCCCTGTCTGACATCATCATGCTCATTTTCAGTCCACTTTTTTTCATCTTTTTCAAGCGTGGAAATATCCATCTTTGAACAATATATTGGAAACAAAACAATATTATTTTCAGCTTTTTTTAGTTCTTCATTATAGTATTCCTCTATGGATTGCAGCAACCGGGTCTTACCGGCGCCATTTTCACCAATTAAAAGATTTTTCCCATTTTTATCCAGGCTGTCAATAAAATTATTATCCTTAATGCACAGTCCTTTTCCCGAAAGAATTGACTTAAAAACATCAGAAGAAAATAATGACATAAGATCTTTCCCTATTGTGATTGTATTCTTAATTTTTTGTTATGTCAAGCACCCTCTCCCCTTCTCCCCCTACCACCAATTCCTCGCACAGGGAGCAAGCAAAACGGTAGCAGCTACCTTTTTGGAACAGAACTCACATCCGGTTGCCAATACCACTAAAATACCCCATAATTAAACAGGGGCGGCCATGGGTGCGAATACCAGGTACAAGGACAGCGTTTTCTCTTTCCTCTTCAACAACCCAGACATACTTAGGGAGCTATACTGCGCCCTGGAAGGTGTCACCCTGCCGAATGACATACCCGTTACCATAAACACCCTTCAAGACGTGCTTTTCATGGACAGGGTAAACGACATTTCCTTTGAAATCGGGGGAAAATTGGTCATCCTCCTGGAACACCAGTCTACCATAAACCCCAACATGTCGCTGCGGCTCTTGATGTACATTGCGCGGATTTATGAGAAGATCGTCGGCGACAAGAACATCTACAAATCGAAGATGATACGCCTTCCCCGGCCTGAGTTTTTTGTGCTGTATAACGGCGCGGCTCCTTACCCCAATGAAGAGGAACTCAGGCTTTCTGACGCCTTTGAAAAAACCGGTTTGATTGGTATACCTGAGAAAGAGAATCCCGCCCTTGAACTGACGGTAAAGGTGATAAACATAAACCGGGGGAGGAACGAGGGCATAACGGGGAAATGCAGGACCCTGTCCGAGTACAGCGCCTTCGTGGAGAAGGTGAGGGAGTACGATAAGGAAACCGGGACTCTGGAAGATGCGATAAAGAAAACGATAACATATTGCCGTGAACATGATATACTGAAAGAGTTCCTTGAAAAAAACGCGACGGAGGTAATTAACATGCTGATGACCGAATGGAACTGGGACGACGCCCTGGCGGTGCGGTACGAAGAGGGCCGTGAAGAAGGCCGTGAAGAAGGTATGGAAAAGGCTGCCCGAAACGCCCTTGCGGAAGGCGCTTCCATTGAATTTGTGAAAAAGATAACCGGTTTTGACGACGAGACAATCATGAAATTGCATGAGGACGTAACCAACGGAGGTAATTAATCCCCAGAAGACCCTCTCACAGGGCACACAGAGGGTTGCCAAAGCCTCACAGATGGCGTAAATAGAAAATTCCGAGACAGATAGAATGAACAACGGCGAATAACCCTCTCCCCCTCCCCCCACACAAACACAAACGCGCTCCTTTCGGGGCGCGTTGTAGCCCCTCGCGGGGCGCGTTGCCTGCCCCCCGCCAGAGGCGGGGGCGCACTGCGTCACTGGATGACCGGTATCCTGGTCGTATTGTTCCAGATAGTACTAAGTTGAGTTTCGCTGCCAGTTGCTGAACCAAAAAACAAGCGGGTCGAAGGCGTAGGGGAGCTTTCGGTCTTCTTCAGTTGGCCGTCACTGCCCTTAATGCCTGCCCAATCATTGCCAGAGGGACCTGTCAAAGTGCCCCCCCTGACGTGCAGCTCGCTAGTGGCGGCAGGTGTGCTGCCGTTCAGTTCGAGGATTACATAGTGATCAGGGAAATTCAGCGTCGCCCCGTTGGGCACCACCAGCCTGGCGTTGCCGTAAAGACTGGTAATATGCTGTGTATTAGGGGGGGGGGGNGGTGTACCGGTGTTATTCGGAACAGAGACCGTGCCGCCGATGGTGTACACCGGG
>JGI24698J34947_10002281_pt1 | contig 10294 bp, 10 predicted proteins | sample TergutMp193P3_FD_34947 | JGI IMG/M metagenome (IMG submission 34947) | reverse complement strand
GTGGACGGCAAGTACCACCCGGTAGACTCCTCGGAGCTTTCCTTCAAACTCGCCTCCAGGAACGCCTTCCGGGAAGCCATGCGCCAGGCCAACCCCACCCTCCTTGAGCCAATCATGAGCCTCACGGTCTTCGTCGAGGACAAATTCCTGGGGGACGTGATGAGCGACCTTTCCGGCAAGCGGGGCAGGATCCTCGGACAGGATTCCGCCGGCGGAATCGCTGAAATTCGCGCCGAAGTCCCACAGGCGGAACTCCTGCGCTACTCCATCGACCTCAGGTCAATCACCTCCGGCACAGGCTCTTTCGGCGTGAACTTTAGCCACTACGCCCCGATCTCCGGCCGCATCGCCGACGACGTGATCAAAGCCGCGGAAGCCTTCAAGATCCAGGAAGAGGAGGAATAAGAAACCTCGCACAGAGGAATTCCAAAGAAGAGTTCTCGCCAAGGCGCTAAGATCGCCAAGGACGCGGAGGGTTCTGAGAGATTAGAAAGCTGGCCGCTTTCTTCCTGTTTCTTTATTGTAAAAAAATATAAAGAAGACGCGCAACTTTCTAGCTTCGCGCCGCCCTTTGCGTCCTCCGCGTGCTCTGCGCCTCTGCGAGAGCTTTCCCGGTACTAAATTAATTTAAGGCTTGAATATATTCTTTATATTTTCTTTGCCCGGAAGCCGGTAAACATCGAAGTCTTTGTCTAAACTGATGATTTCCCGTATGCCGGTTTTCTCGGCGGTGATGACGAGGGTGGCGTCCGCGAAGTCCATGGGAAGGTCCGCGTATTTATCGGTCAGTTCCAGGAGCCGTGGCATGTCGTGCTGGTTGATGTCGCTGAGGATCACGCCCTTGTATATCACCCACTCGTAAAAGCCATGCTGCGCTCTCTGGTTAAAATCCAGCATATGGGAGACTTCGGCAAAAACCGCCAGGGTACTCACGTAGCGGTAATAGTTATCCTTTAGGAAATTTTTAACTGCGGCGTGATCCCTATCACTTGAGTCAAACAGGGCAATGAGGGGTCCTGCGTCAATAAGGACAGAATTTGCTAGCAACCGGACCCCTCTGTCCAGTTGCGATTCTCCCGCGCCAGTTTCTCCGCGATTTTCTCTTTTACGCGTTCTTTATAAGTTGTAGAGAGATCACCTTCGCCGGAAGCGTACTTCCCGAAATAGGGTTCGCCCAGGGTATAGGAGTCTATCTCGTTCTCTTCCTGTGCGTAGTACATTTCAATGGACTCTTTGATGATGTCTGTCTTTGTCTTGCCCTTGGCCCTGGCAAGAATACGGAGTTTATTGCTGGTATCCGTGGGGAGTCTTGCGGTAGTTACTTGATCGCTCATAATCACCTCGTATTACAAACCATAACACAACTCCCAAAATCTTTCAAGCACTTTCCCACCTTTTTCTCCACTTTTTTCCCACTTTTTTTCCGCTTTTCCTCCAAGAAAAATCGCCCTATCTCCTCAAGACTTCCTCTCCCCTCAGGACTTCTTCCTCGGCCTCTTCCTCAAACTGGCGGGTATAGAGCCTGTAGTAATGCCCCTTCTGTTCCATCAACTCGCTGTGGATCCCCCGTTCGATGATCTTTCCCGCCTCCACCACGAGGATGATGTCGGCATTTCTTATCGTGGAAAGCCGGTGGGCAATGACAAAGCTGGTGCGGCCCCGAAGGAGGGTGCGTATGGCGTTCTGGAGCAGCATTTCCATGTCGGTGTCTACCGAGCTTGTCGCCTCGTCAAGGATGAATATCCGGGGATCGGCAAGAACTGCCCGCGCAAAGGAGATGAGCTGCTTCTCCCCGGTGGAAAGCCTGTCACCGCCCTCGCCAACTTCGGTGTCGTAGCCTTTTTCCAGTTTGGCGATGACCCTGTCGGCGTGGACGATCCGGGCGGCAATCTCCACCTCCTCGTCCGTGGCGTCAAGCTTTCCGTAGCGAATATTGTCCCGTATGCTTCCGGTGAAAAGGTGCGGAGTTTGCAGCACATAGCCCAACGCGCTGTGAAGCCACAGTTGGCTCCTCTCCCTGTAATCCCGGCCGTCCACGAGGATCTCCCCGCTCGTGGGCTCGAAGAAGCGGCAGACCAGGTTCACCAGCGTGGACTTGCCCGCGCCGGTTTCGCCCACGATGGCGGCGTAGGTTCCGGCGGTCACGTGAAGGTTGAAGCGCTCAAGGACATTTTCCGTCCCGTCCGGGTACATGAAAGTAACGTCCCTGAACTCCACGTCCCCGACGATGGGCTCCCAGTTCTCCCTCTTCGCCGTGAACGCGTCGCCGTATTTCTCGATGACCTCCGGCGTGTCGGTGATGCCGGGAACCTGCTCCAAAAGGCCGCTGACCCGCTCAATATTCGCCTGGGTGGAGACCAGCTCCGTGAGTATGTTGACGATCTGCTGGATAGGGTCAAAAAAGCCCCCAGCATACTGAAGAAAAATCGCCAGAACCGAAAGGTCAAGCCCCATGACGGCGATCTCCCACCCGCCGTAGCCCAGCACCGCCGCGGTTGCCAGCGAGCCGATGAAAAGCACCAGCGGGATGAAAATCGACCGCAGACGCGCCATGTGCCGCGCATGGAACCTGTACTCGCCGGTGATGCGGGAATACTCCTCCAGGCTCTGCTTCTCCGCGACAAGGACCTTCACGGTCCTTGAGCCGGTGATGCCCTCGTTCATCGCGCCGGTCATCTTCGAGTTGATCTTCCGCATAATCCTGTTGACCGAAAGAATCCTGTTCTGGAAGAACCAGGTGAGGATCGCCAGCGGCGGGATCGTGGCGCAGACGATGAGGGCAAGCCGCCAATGGACAAGGAACATGGCGATGACCACGCCTATGCAGTAGAAGACCGACCAGGAGAAGTCGATAAGCCCCCACGCGACAAGGTCGCCGATACGGCCCGTGTCGGAATTGGTACGCGCCATCATGTAGCCCACCGGGGTCTTGTTGTAATACGAAAGGCTCAGTTTCTGCAGATGGGAGAAGATCGTGTTCCGCAGGGAGCGGGTGATCCCGGTCTCCGCCTGAATCCCGAAGTCGACAAAAAAGCGCACGTTCACCGCCTGCGCGGTCATGAGGAAAAACGACGCCGCGAGGACTTTCCAGATTCCCTCCGCGCTGCGGGGCTCAATGTTCTGCCTGATGGCATAGCCCAGAAGCAGGGGCAAAAGCACNTCCACCGCCGCGACCGAGACCATNANNAGCACCGTGCGTAAAAGCATCTTCTTCTGGGGAAGAATAAAGGGAAGCATTTTCTTCCAGATGCCCATCGACATGGGTTTGCTGTAATCAAAATCCTCAAAATCCGCCATCACTCAATCCTTGCTGTAAATCAAAAATACGGCTATACGTGCCCTTCCGCTCCAGAAGTTCCGCGTGGGAACCGATGTCCTCAACGGTCCCGTCTTTCAAAACGAGTATCTTGTCCGCCTGCATAAGGCTTGACACGCGGTGGGAAATGATGATGACCGCTGCGTCATGTACCCTGCGCCGCAGCGCCGAGCGTATCTTCGCGTCCGTCTCGGTGTCCACCGCAGAGAGGCTGTCGTCGAAGATCATCACCGGCGCGTTGGACGCAAGCATACGCGCAATCGAGAGCCGCTGTTTCTGCCCGCCAGAAATCGTGACCCCGCGCTCCCCGATGATGGTGTTGTACCCCTCTGCGAAACTCTCGATGGTCTCGTCCACCATCGCCACGGCGGAAGCGCTCCGCAGTTCCGCAAGCTCCATCTCCGGCCTCGCGATGGCGATGTTCTCGCGGATGGTCTTCGAGAAGAGGAAAGGCTCCTGGAGGCAAAGCCCGATGTGGCGGCGGAGGTGCGGCCTGCTGATACGGCGTATGTCGATGCCGTCAACCGTAATCTGTCCCTCGTCGTCTTTGAGGTCGTAAAGGCGGCTGAGGAGATGCACCAGCGTGGATTTCCCCGAACCCGTCGCGCCCAGTATCGCGAGGCTTTCGCCGGGCCTGAGGGTAAAGGAAATATCGCGTAGCACCGGCTCCCCCTTCTCCCCCTTCCCATAACAGAAAGAGACGTTCCTGAAACAGATCTCGCCCCGAAGCACCGGCGTGAGGGCGTCGTCCGGATCGGTCTCGGGCGCAGCCCGAAGTATCTCCCGGACGCGGTTTGACGCCACCATGGTCTTCGAGAGCTCGGAGAGTATTCGCCCAAGCGAGCGTACCGGCCAGATCATCCAGTTGCAGTAGGTGTAGAACGCGAGGAAGGTTCCCGGTGTAAGGTTGCCTGAAATGCTGCGCCAGACGCCCGCGCCGACAATGATTGCCAGTTGCAGGCCCGTGAAAAAATCGCCGCCGCCCCAGAAAAGCCCAAGCATCTTCCCGATCTTAATCCATATATCCTGGTACGCCTTCGTCCTCTGCGAAAACTTCTCCATTTCGTAGGCTTCCCTGCCAAAGGCGCGTACCACACGCACCCCGGTGTAGTTCTCCTGCGACGCCGCCTGCATCGCCCCCTCCGCCTCGTCTGCCTTCGTGAACTCCTTGCTGACCTTTCTGAAATAGATGATCGAAAAGACCAGTATCGCCGGAATCAGCACCAGCGCCATCAGCGACATGAACACGTCCATCGAGAACATCATGTAAAGCGCAATCACGAAGACGCAGAATGTCCGCAGAAGCTCGCTCAGGTGGTTCTGGATAAAGCCGCGTATGTTGTCGACATCGGTGGTGCAGCGTTGAATGATGTCCCCGGTCTGGCAGCTCACGTGCCAGTCGTAGGGCAATTGCTGGATGTGCGCGTAAAGCGAGTTCCGCAGTTTCCACGCCACGGTCTCGCCGATGTCGATTGACGTGTAACGCCGCGCCGAGTTGCAGAGGCCCGACAGCAGCGCCGCCGCCGCGACCATCACCGCGCAGAACCAGATGTTCCGCCGCAGGAACGGCACGCCGCCCAGCGGCGCCAGCATATCCGTGATGAAGGCAGGCACGTTGAGGGGCAGGTCCCCGATGACCGAGTCTACCGTCAGGCGGATTATCTGGGGGTTCAGGAAAGAGAAACCCACCGTCCCCAACGTTGCCGCGGCGCAGATAAAGAAGGAAAAATAGCGGCCTTCCGCGGACGCCGCGACAAGCGCCGCCCGTCCGCCGTTCCAGGGGAGTTTCATCTTTCCTTCCTTGCGAGCCGCTGTTCCACTTCCCCGCTTGGCCTGCCGATAAAAACCACCGGGGACAAATCCCACTGCGGCGGGAACGTGAAAAGGCCATTCTCCACGACCCCCGGAATTCGGTTTATCTCAAATTCCATGGCGGCGCTGTCAATCGCTTTCTTAAAGCGTATGTCGAGCAGCAGGTTCCCGTGCTCGGTGATCACCGGGCCCGCCTTGCGAAGCGCCTCCCGGAGCGTCACCTCCGCGCCAAGCCTTTCCAGGGCATGCGCCGCGGGAACCCTCGCCTCGGGGATCACCTCCACGGGGACGGGGAATTTCACGCCGAGGCCCGCGACGAGCTTCGACTCGTCGACGACGACCACATAAGAAGCCGAGGCGTGGGCGATGACCTTTTCGAGGAGGAGCGCCCCGCCGCCGCCCTTTATCAGCCGGTTCTCCGGGTCAACCTCGTCCGCGCCGTCAATCGAGAGATCCAGTTTCCCGTCAATCTCCTTTGAGTTCAGGCTGAAGAGCGGGATGTCCCATTTTTCGCACTCAATCGAAGTCTGGAAGCTGGTAGGCACAGCCAGTATCCCGTTGAGTTTTCCTTCCCTCAGAAGCTCGCCGACGCGCCGCACGGCGTGAACCGCCGTGGAGCCGGTCCCCAGCCCCAACCTCATGCCGCTTTTCACCAGGGCATCTACCGCTGCCCTGGCGGCCTGTTCCTTGATAGCGTTCTGCTCCATCATTTTGTAATCCCCTCCATATCCTTAACCACCCTGGATATCAGCGAGGGCGGAAACTCCTTGTTCAGAAAATAAACATACTGATAACGCGCCTGCCTGTGAAGCATGTCCCGACCGTTCTGGACACGGCAGCCAGCCGCTTCCGCCCGGCTCAGACACAGGGTTCTCTCGGGCTGGTATACAAAGTCCAGTACCATTTCCTTGCCCGTAAAATTGTGAAACTCAATCGGGTCCACGTTGACGTTGGGCTCCATGCCCGCCGAACTCGCCTGGAGGATGATGTCCGAAAACCGCTCCATCAATTCCGCGCCGCGGCCGTCAAGCCCCCCCCATGTAAAACCATACGGCTCCGCGAGGCTCCTCGCCCTGGCGGTCGTGCGGTTCAGGATGAGCGCCTTCCCTTTAAGGCGGTAAACCTCCGAAGTCGCCGCCTTTGCCGCGCCGCCCGCGCCGATTATCGTCACCTTCCTGCCTTTCAAGTCCTTCCTGCCCACAAACGACAAAAGCGCGTCCGAAAAACCGGTGGCGTCCGTATTGTGCCCACTCCAGCCGCCGGGGCCTGTCACGACCGTGTTACAGGCGCGGATTGAAAGCACTTCCTTCGATTTATCAGTCAGGAACGGAAGAATCTGCTCTTTATACGGCGTCGTAACCGAAAACCCCGCAATGCCGATTTCCTGCACCAGACGCATAAGGGAATTCACCGAATCGGTGGGGATGGGGACAAAGACCGCGTCGATCTTCTCCATCCTGAACACCGTGTTGAAAAAGCGCGGGCTCTCGGCGACCGTGAGCGGGTAACCGGCGACGGCGAAAACTTTCGTGTTCGTCGTGATGCTGCGGAAGCGGTAAAGCTCCGACAGCTCCCTTGGGTCCAGTTGGCCGGGCGCGCCCTTCGGCAGATCCGTTTCCGCAAGCGGGGAGGTATAGGATATGCGCGAGCCCAGGAACTCGGCGAGGATCCGCGTGTTGACGCCGTAGTTCCCCATGCACACGAGAATCTTGTCCAAATCCCGCGTCTCCTTTGCGGCATGGTAGACCTTGGCAACATCGTCCAGGGAGTCGGGCTTCACGGCAATTTTCACGATCTCGTCCCCCACCCGCCGGAGCCGCCTCAGCCGCCCCACAAGGTCCTCGTCAATGCCTTCCAGGTTGTGCCAGGAGCGGATCACGCGGGTGCCGAAGGCCCGCGCCGCCTCCTCAAGGCTCGGCACGTTCAGGTCCTCCTCAAGATCGACGTAGGCGAAATTCCGCCGCTGGTCGGCGGCTGCGTACGCGAGGCCCTTCGCAAGCAGGTTCACCCTGGAAGCCTCGCCACCCACAAAGCGGCCCCCGTCGTTCTCCCTCCGAATCGTGAGTATCAGCGGGAGGCCCGCCATCTCCGGGAAGCGCCGGATGGAAAACCGCTCGTCAGGATCAAGGCAATCGACCCGAAGCTCCGCGAGGTCAATATATTTCCTGTATTTCTCAAGCACTTCCATATCCCTTGCGAGGGTTCTTCCGGTGAGACATAGACAAATTCTCGACATATTATCCCATTAAATCTGATCAAGGGACAGGCTGTCAACGGAAATGGTGACGGTTTCCCTGTATATTTCCCGGTTGAGCATCGACAGCACCAGGACCGACCCCACCGGCTCGCGATAGGGAACCGAAAGTCGCCCCCCCGCGAACTGCACCTGTAACAGCCGCCGCGTCTCGCCGCCGGGCCGTATGCTCTCCAGGCGCAAAAGGAGCGGATAGGGATTTTTCGCCATATCGTACACGAAGAGGCCGAACACCTCGTTTTGGGAAAGATTGGCGGGGATGTTCATCGTCAGCGATACCCTGCCCGTCGCCGCGGCAAGGGTGTCCCCCCGAGGGCTCTGCTCGACCACGGTCCCGGGCGCCTCCCCCTCACGGCTCGCCCTCAACCTGAACTCAAAGTCAATCCCCGTCAGCCCAATCGTCTCAAGCGCGTCCCCAAGGCCGAGCCCGACGAAATTCGGCACCCTCACCATGGCATTTTCCGGGCCGCGGCTCACCACCAGTTCCAGCGTGGTAGGCCCTGAATAACTCGTCCCCGGCTCCGGCCTCTGCTGCAAAATGGTGCCTGGCACCATTGCCGAATACTCGTACATCGGCGGCTCCCGTAGCGAGACGTACTGCGGAACGGCCTGCGTGATGGTCTGCGACGCGACAATCGTTTGAAGGTCAATGCGGACCTCCTCGATATTCCTCCCCACGTAATTCTCAATCGTGTTGACAATTACCCCCTGGCTCACCGTCAACTGAATCCTCCTGCCCGCCCTCACAATCGAGCCGGGCAGCGGGTTCTGCTCCAGGATAAGCCCCTTGTCCGTGGAGCTCTGCGTGTAGCGAAGGTTAATCCGGGGGTACAGTTCCTTAACCTGAAGCTCAAGAAGCGCAGTCGTCAAGTCGCGCCCAATCACATCCGGAACCATCGTCTGCTCCGCCCCGCTCACATTGACAAAGAAAACCAGCACCGCCGCTACCCCCACAAGCACAATCAGCACCAGGGCCATGAAGATAAAAAGCCTCAGTGGGTTCGCCGTGACGTTTTCGGTAGAATTGTGATCGTGATTGAAAATACTCATTACCTATATTATATTAAACCTGATAATTGTTTAAGTAACAAGGGTCATAAAAGTGAAGCGATTCAGGTATCTGCTTCTTTTGAAGTCAAGCGATTTTTTATCTCCTCCACCGAAAGCCCTTGTGCAAGCAATTCGAGAACAAATCTTCGTTCGTCTTCCCGGCCTTCTTCCCGGCCTTCTTCGAACCAGACTTCTTTCGCTTCTTCGGTGTTCCATTCGGTCAATAACATGTTAAATACCTCCGAACTGTTGGTTTCCAGAAAATGTTTAAGTATGTCGTTCTCTATGCAATGCTTGGCGGCAAGGTAATGCCCTCAATAGCACAGTAGAGCTCACGCAATGTATCGGGCTTGCTGAAGAGAGAAGAGAACACGCTGTCCTTGTATTTTGCGTTTATTTCCACGGCTTAACTATAAAACGTCTGGGCGGTTTTTACAAGAGTACGCATCGCCGCAAAAACCAGCGCCCCCCCCTCTCTTGCCATATAGCCCTGATACGGCGGAGGGCGTCAGACATATAAATTGAAGCTGCGGGAGGGGCGGAGTGGATGCTTACACCCTGTGCATCACGATGTCGCCATGGACGCCGACAAGCCCCCTTTTGGGATTGATCGTCAGGTCCATTCCTTCAAGGGGGATCGCACCGAGCAGTATGTCCGTTGCGTCGGGCAGTACGAGGGCATCGCAAGTAAAGCGGCGGGTTTCCCACCAAATTTCCAGCGGCCCCGCCATCGGGTACTCCCCTTCTGTCCCATCGGCGAGCGTCGCTTCCCCGATTCCGCTGTCCAAAAGGCCGAGCTTGGCGCGGGTTTTCTCGTTGATGACGATAGTCCACGCGCCCGTGTCCACAATCGCCTTGACCGTCATCTGCCTGACTTCATCCGCTTTGATAAGCCCCTGTTTGACGTTGACCACGTCCACTGCGTTTTTAAGGGTTATGTCCGTGTCTGTTACCATATTTACCTCCCATGGTTTAGTATAGCATATATACTGCATGGGGATGTATTTTGCTTTGTTTTTTATGACATTTGTAATGGATTTCTTTGAAAAAAATGTGACCCGCAGGGCTCCCCCCTCCCGCCGCTATCCCCACAAGCACAATGAGAACCAGCGCCATGAAGACGAATAGCCTCAGTGGGTTCGCCGTGACGTTTTCGGTAGAATTGTGATCGTGGTTGAAAATGCTCATTACCTATATTATATTAAACCTGATAATTGTTTGAGTAACAAGGGTCATAAAAATGAACATATTCGATAAAATCGTTATTAGCAAACCACAGAAATGGCTTGTTGAGGCAGCATCAAGTATCGGGCTGGACTACTCTGGACTATCACATGAAGTAACGACTAACTTTATGGAACATGTTATAAAAAAACATAACCAAGGTAACCTGGCGATCACCAGAAATGATTTTAAGACAATACCTGGTATAGTAAAAGCCCCAGATATGGCTATAATAGGCGCCACAAGAGGGAAAAGAGTGTTTAATGCCTATGCAAAAAGGATAGAGGAAAAAACCTATTTGTATTTTGACGAGGTTATGGACAGTAATCGTAATAAGGCGTTACGGAGCAGTACTTTCTATAAAATTAAAAAGCAACTTGACATAGACGGTTTTATAAGGATTGTAACTATGAACGGGAAATCGGATGTATCAACGGCAAAAAAAATAGCAGCCGGAGGCCATCCCGGCGGGGAAGCATAGGAACCTACGCCCGGCGGAAGCCACATCCGCCCCTTCGCTATAATTAAAGTATTGTAGCAAAAATCTCAGATGTCAAGTCCCAATTTACAACCCCCCTCCCCCCCCCCTCAGCCATACCACTGACGCGGCGGGAGGGGGAATCCCCTTCGGGTAGCAT
>JGI24698J34947_10002279_pt1 | contig 10295 bp, 9 predicted proteins | sample TergutMp193P3_FD_34947 | JGI IMG/M metagenome (IMG submission 34947) | reverse complement strand
AGAATCAAAACTAACTTGCGCATACTTTTTTTATTATACCTCTATTGATTAAGAAGATCAAGGGGATTAACCGCCCTGCCGTTTTTATAGACCGCAAAATGAAGATGCGGTCCCGTACTGTAGCCTGTAGTGCCCACTGTTCCTATCTGCTTCCCCTGGGCGACCTGGTCATTCTGCTTTACCGAAGTGGTGTGAAGGTGCGCGTACATGGTCTGATAGCCGCCTGAATGGGTTATGATAATGTAGTTACCGTAAGTCAGGTCGTTACCCACGACCGCGACTTTTCCCGCCATCGCCGCCCACACCGCCGTGCCCTGCGGCGCCGACAGATCCACCGCCGCGTGGTGCCGCCTGACACCCGTAAACGGATCGTTTCGCCAGCCAAAGGGAGAACTGAGCCTTGCGCCCTTGACGGGATAAATGAAAAGCTCGCCAAGCGCCAGCCTGAGGTCATCCCTGTTCATCCTCGCCCCGGGTATAAACAGGGTCAAACCGGCGTTGATTATGTCGGTCTCCAGGTCGTTCGCGTCCAGGATGGCCTCAACCGGCACCCCCATGGAAGCAGAAATTCCGGAAAGGCTGTCCCCGTTTTTAACCGTATAGGGAATGCCGTCCATATTCGGAATTCGCAGGGTCTCCCCTTCCCTCAGGATCCTGACATTGCTTATTCCATTAGACGCAATGATGGCGTCCATGGAAACAGAATAGTCAAGCGCTATTTGTGAAACCGTATCCCCCTTCTTTACCTTGTAACTCTGCCACGAGAAAACTTCCGCCATATCCAACGGAATAGTCACGGATTGATCCCCTGAAACTTCTTCCGATCTTACCCCGGTGTAGATCGCAAGGTTGTACTGGCTGTTGCTGTCGCTCTCCGGATTGATGACATTCCGGCCAAGCCAGTCAAAATTGAGGCCGTCGCTATTGACGGCGAATAAAATGCCCATGGTCAAAAGGAGAAGAGCCGCAACCGGAATAAACGGAATTGTAAAAGAAGGAAAGCGCGATGGCGGACGGCTTTGATCATCCAGAATATTTTCGTTTTTGTCTCTGATCTTACCGATGTAATTTCTTTTATGAAACCGGGCTGGTTCCTGCCTGATACCGTCGATGAACCTGGAGTTCTTCTCGTGAAGGGGCGCTGTCCCGGCAGGGGTCAAGCCGGTAATTTTTGGCTGCTTTCGTGCCGGGCCTTTGCCGGAAAATTTCTTCCTGGGTTTTACGGCCGGCTTCATTGCGGAGTTCCCGTACCCTTCCCATCCGGCGAATCCCTCGGAGTTGTAAACTCCGGCGGAGTTGTAAACCCCGAAATACCTGCGTTTTCCTATCTTCTGGTCATTCAAAAAACTGCTGTTCATGGTATACTGGTTTATCGACAAAAATAAAAGGTAAATTTATACCATACCGGAAAAAGGAGTTTGCTGGTTTGCTGAAAGATCCATCCCGGCGCAACAGGGTGGTGGGAAGGGCCATTATTCTGGCTTTTGCCACCGCTTTGTTCGCGAAAACATTCGTAATTGACTTCATGATTGCGGAAGGACACTCAATGTTTCCGATAATAAAACCAGGAACGGTATTGCCGGTATGCAAAACGTATTACGGGATCAGGCTGCCAGGTTCCCTCAATTACATCATCCAATGGAAAACTCCAGAGGAAGGTGATGTGGTGGTTTTCTACACACCATACGGGGACATTGCGGTTAAGCGCTGCGGGAAAATTTTGCCGGGGGAGTTATTCTTCGCCCTTGGGGATAACGGTCCGCAGTCTTTCGACTCCCGCAGTTACGGACCGGTACCGTACAAAAACATCATAGGCAAGGTTTTAGGAATTAAGCGATGAACGAAGATGATTACGATGAAAACGGACGGGTAAATAAACGGCTCTGGGGTAAATACCGTTTTATTGGTTTCTTTGTTATTCTTTCCCTCGCGGCCCTTTACGTGCTGGGCCGTTACGGTTACCTCATGCTGTTTTCGGAGCCACCCGTTACGCGGAACCGGCAGGACGCTTCTACTGGAAGGGGCATGATCCTGGATCGCAACGGCAGGCTCATGGCGATTGAGACAAGGCTGGGGAATATCACCCTTGACAAATCGGAAATGGGGGAGAGCGAAGAACTCAGCCGGATATTGGCGCCCTATCTTGAACAGACACCTGCGGATATACTGGCGAGAATCAACGACACCTACGGCAACTTCCTCTACCTGAAAAGGCAGGTGAGCGAATCCGTGGTCGCGCAGATCAAAGAGGCGATCAAGATACACGGCCTTAAGGGAGTGGGCATAGAGGAGGTGTCGGGCAGGGTCTATCCCGGAGGCAGCCTGGCTTCGCAGATCATCGGTTTTGTGGGGAACGACGGGTACGGCCTCGCGGGGATAGAATACTCTTTTGACAACGAGTTGAGGGGGGTGGCGGAGTCCGGGGAGAGGACGGCCGGAAATCAGGTTTACCTCACCCTTGACATGAATGTGCAGCATATTCTTGAAAGAATAGGCAGACAGGTGCTGACAGAAAACAAGGCGGAAGCGGTGATGTTTACGGCGATGGATCCCAGGACGGGTGACATCCTTGGAAGCGCTTCCCTGCCGAACTACGACCCGAATCTGTTTCAGAATTATTCCGCCACCGCGCGCATGGACAGGCCCGCAATCTGGTCCTACGAACCCGGATCGGTCTTCAAGGTCTTTTCGCTTGCCGCCCTTGCGGAATCAGGCGCAATTTCGCGGAATACCATCTTCACCTGCAACGGCCGCTACGAGAGGGTCACGAGCAGGGGCGAAAGAATAACGATTAACTGCATGAGCGCCCACGGCAATGTAAGCGCCAGGGACATCATCATCTATTCGTGCAACGCCGGGGCAGCCTATGCCGCGGACCGCCTTGGTTCACAGGACTTTTACGACCAGTTGAAGAACCTGGGATTCGGGGCGAAAACAGGCGCCGGGACCCCCGGCGAAACCGCAGGGTTCCTCGCGGCGACGGAGCGATGGTCGGACCGGACCAAGCCCACAATCGCGATGGGCCAGGAAATCGCGGTTTCCGCCTTCCAGATGCTGCAGGCGGCAAGCGCGATTGCGAATGACGGCCTGCTCGTCCCGCCGAGGATCATCGACAAGATCGTTTCCGCCGACGGCAAGACCAGCGTGCCATACGAAGCCGGCCCGCCGAGGCAGGTCTTGAAGGCGGAGACGGCAAAAGATATGCGCTCCTATATGGTAGACGTAACCTCCGACATAGGGACCGCATGGCGGGCAAATGTCGCGGACATTTCGCTGGCGGTAAAAACCGGCACGGCCCAGCTCATCGATTCCAGGACCGGCAGATATTCAAGCACGGATTTCATCGCCAGTTGCATAGCCCTGCTCCCGGCGGATTCGCCCTCGCTGGTACTGTACCTGGTCATCGTCAAGCCCCAGGGGATTTCCTACCTTGGGGGCAGGATTGCCGCACCGCCCATCCGTGAAGCGGCGGAGGAATTGATCAACTACCTGGGCATCCCGCGCGGCAGGAACCCGCAGATCGCCCATCCCGGCACATTTCCCGTCCCCGAGCTGCCCAGCCTCGTCGTGAACGGCACAGTGCCGGATTTCACGGGCATCGCCAAACGGCTTCTCCTTCCGCTCATCGTACGGGACGATCTTCGCTTCCAGATTTACGGCGAGGGCTGGGTAGCGTACCAGAGCCCCGATCCGGGAACCCCACTTACAAGCGATACGGTGATAGTCCTGGAACTGGAATAGGCATGGATTTTTCCGCCCTTGCTGGCATCTTCGAGCCGTACAACCTCCTTCCCTGGCAGTGGGCGGCGTGGATATGCTTCGGCCTCTTCACGGGCCTCCTGAAAGCCGGGTTCAGCGGCCTCACGGTGGTCCTCATCCCCGTCCTCGCGGTGATCTTTGGGGCAAGGCAATCCACGGGCATCAACCTTCCCCTTTTCTGCCTTGGGGATGTCATAGCGGTCCTGTACTACCACCGCCACGCGGAATGGAAGTACATCCTGAAACTCCTCCCCTGGACCCTTGGCGGCTTTGCCGTGGCGATCCTCGTGGAGCGGATCGTGCCGGTGCAGGCCTTCAAGTACGTCATGGGGGGCTGCATCATCGCCGGGCTCATCGTCATGGTCTGGAACGACCTGCGCGGAAAGGACAAGCCGCCGCCTTCGGCGTGGTGGTTCTCCGCCCTCTTCGGCATTGCCGGGGGCTTCGCCACGACCATCGGCAACCTCGCCGGGGCGCTCATGTCCGTCTTCCTCCTCTCCATGCGCCTCCCCAAAAACAGCTTCGTTGGCACAACGGCGTGGTACTTCCTCATCGTGAACTTCCTGAAGCTCCCGATCCAAATCATACTCTGGAAGAACATCACCGCCCAAACCCTCCTGTTTGACCTGACCCTCGTCCCGGTCATCCTCGCGGGGATGGCGCTGGGCATCTTCCTTGTGAAGAAGATTCCGGAAAGCGCGTATAGGAAGATTATTATGGTTTTGACACTAATTTCGTCGGTGCTGTTGTTCATATAAATAATACTGTATAAACTCAGTCAATAGGTGTGCAAGCGCTGTGGCGAAAACATTAGATTGACAAGAACATTCATATCGCGACCGAGTAAGCCCTTCGGCCAGCTCGATGGAGATAGACATATCTTTGAAGCGGCGAGAGCGAAAAACCGTTCAGGCAGCTAAATAACATGCTGCCCTCACGGTATTTCGCTCTCGCCGCAACAAGGATGTGTCTAAAAAGAGTGGCATGCTGCCCGAATGAGCTTACTCGGCTCGCGTCTGAAATTTTTTGTTAAATAAGAGTAAAAATATACTCTCCACAGCGCTTGCACACCCATTAACCAGTTCTATTCAGATATTTCTATGACAGAATCGCGACATATTAATGTCGAAACGGGGGAGGGGGCATTTTCCCTTTCTTGTGAAAACCCTGTAAACCATAACTAGATTCCCCTGCGCATTATCTCCAATATATTCATTATGGTTAATTCTAATAACGATATTCACCATGCTATTAGTTGACTATTCTGTAAATTCATGACATTCTTTCATTTGTAATATAAACCCAACCCTCATTTTCTTGGTTTGAAATATTTATGCTTTATATTTATATTTCAAGGTTCTATATTACAAAGGTTAACCTGTTTAAAAAATTTGTAATTTTTACCGAGATACTGGGCTGAGTGATATATGCCGGAGATATTAATTTTGAAGTATGTATATAGGGTAAGATATTTTTTATTTAAGATTTTTTTAAATCAATTTCAGTTGATACTCTTTTAAGAATACGAACATCATTAGAATAACCTTTTTTCTTAAAAACACCAATGAAACGATACGAAGTTTCTCCCAATGAATCTCTATATCTCCCAAAAGTGTATCTAAGTATTTTTCCTTCTCCTTTTGTTTTTTGCATTTCCTTTTTTAAATGTTTTTCTTTAATCAGAGTCCAATCATCTGATACAGTATTTTCAAATTCTTTGTGAGGTGTAAGATATGGAAACCAAAGCCTTTCAGTATCAGATAATTTAAAGTAAGACTTTCCATATTGTAAGAAACCTTCAGTAAATCCCAAATGAAAAATATCGTTCGTAACTTGAATACGCTTAAACTCTATATAATCATCAACCAATAATTTCCCACGCTTTTTAATTAAAGCCAGTTTATTCTCATATTCCTTTTCTTTCCAGTTTTCTTCCCAAGTTAATAATCCCAATTTCTTAGCTTTACGCTCAATTTTATTTACAGTTTTTTCTATCTGTTTTTTTACGCTTTTGTAATTTTCCTCTCGTATTCTCTCAATATATATTTTTGTTATACTACTGAATATATCTTCCATTCTCATCTTATCTGCTTCAATATTATTATCATGATATGGCAGTTCATCAACCTCAATAGCGAATTTTATCTGCGGAAAATATAGGTCTATAAGTGCATAGCCATTAGGCCGTTTCACATATTGTTGAGTAATTGGATATAAACCAAGACCTTCTACTTTACACCAAATCTGATTGATAATATAATTCTCGAAGGTCTTTCCTTTTNTATTTGCGAATACTTTACACAAATATTTGAGCTTNTCCATAACACGAAATTATGGTTAAAAAATTATTCTTTGTCAAGGTGTATCAGAATAAAAATATGGTCATCTTCTCTCGATTCTATATAAAACAGTGTTTTCCCATCGACCCAAATATATTAAATTATTCTCTATCCTACAAACAACTTCAGACCCATATCTACTCAAATAAATATACTTGTTTTCAATCCTGTATCTTACTGTTGGATTATATCTCCCCTCATATATTAGGTTGTCCTCTATACGATAAACAACATCAGCATTATACCGACCGGAATAAATATAATTATCCTCTATTCTGTACACAATATTAGGACTATATCTCCCTTCATAAATATAGGTGATACCTTCCTCATCGTAGTATACCCCTTCACATGAGAAAAAGGAGCAAAATAATAACGATAAATAATAGTTTCTTCATAGCTCTATTTTAACACTTTTTCCTAAAATTGTAAATAGAGGTAAACCTCCGATATTTTCTTTTTCATATATAAAAATTTTACAATAAAACAATGGATTTAATATATATAAGCAAAAAGTTTTAACTAAATTATTAAATATAGAAGGTAATAAAGACTTTCTTTATTTATATAAGGAGAAATAAAATGTCAAAAATTAGAAATGGTGGAGTCTTGAGTATTAAAAATGGTGTTAAACACTTAATAGCAGATGTTCATGAACAAGCTGATTGGGCTCAAGAGAATCCCTTAGAAAAATTATTTATTAAAAACAAAGAACATATAACACCGGAAATAAATGATATAAAGAATACTTTACTGAATATTCTAACTGGGGATACAACAATAATTCGAGAATTAGACACTAATATTGAAGAAGCTTTAAGAAGAATATCCGAACTGGAAACTACAAAAGCGGATAAAAACGAAGTTAATGCGGCAATTTCAAGTTTGACTAGTGAGTTAAATTTGACTATCAGTATTTTACGAACAGAAATAGAAGCATTAAGAACAAATAGCACTAACAATGACAATTATCTTAGCAGTAGAATAATTACATTAGAAACCGTGATAAATGTGTCATGGAGGATGTACAGGTTCATGTAATGGATGTTCGGGTCGTTCTGGATGTAAAGGATATTAATCAGGTTGTCAAACTTCATGTAAAGATCAATGTCAAACATATCACAATGTTAATTCTTGCTGTTTTAAGTGTCGCTTTCTCAAGTTGCGCCAGTCCCGTTGATGAACCGGAAGTTGATGTTAAAAATCCATTTATTGAAACTTGGGGACAAAGAGGTACAAATGCGCGAGTGGTTGTACACATGGGGGCACTAGACGAAAGCGGGTGTCAGGCACCAATTTCCATACCAGTTCGGAGTATCTCTTTTACAAATGGGTTGTCGTTGCTCATTTCCGACAGGGGAAACGCGTTGGGCTCCAGACAGATAAATTTGTTATAGCTACGTTTCAGTTTAAAAAGATGGCCTAGTATTTGCATGGTGTTTTCATCTGTGAAACTTTCTGAAAAAAAGCAAAGGTCAACATCGCTGTCCCACTGGGCAGTGCCATTAGCATAGGAGCCATAAAGATAGACCTTATCAATGGGCATCGCGGCTTTTACATCAGAGACATATTGGTTGATTATTCGCTTTGCGGTTTCATAGTCAACAGCCATTGAAATGCCTCCTTGCTTTTTTCATATATTGACTGCGCTGTTTCCTGTGTCGTAAGCGATGCCAATGCGGAAGTATAATCAGGATAACGGCTTCGTAAATAGAACTGTGAAAGCGTATCAAACAAATTCGCCCGTTCTTCAGATAATTGTTCCGGCAGTTTTTCCTTGAATCTGTCAAGAATACTGTTTATATCATGCAGTCGAGGTATATTATCATCAATATAAACAATGTATAATCCCTTTATCAATTTCTCAATCGCTTGCTGGCACATAAATAGTGTATAATACCAACGGCCGCTTTTTAGCATAAAATCCGCTGAATCCAAATCATTGCGGGCATAATTTAGCCAATATTCAAACTTGTCCTCTGTCGTTAATGGCATAATGTTACTATAATCCAAAATCTACCAAACAGCAAGGATACCTTGATCGCTTTCTAGTCTGACATATCTTTTCCACTCCCGCCGCGCCGACTTGATATGTATAACGCCGGTTGCGATCAGATCGACAAACTAGCGTTTTGCAAAACTATAGCAAAAACCCGTTTTTCCTGTTAAAACTACAGTATGCCTTCGTCTTTTTATACCCAGAACATTGCCGTCATCAGGCGAATCTTCCCGCTGCTCGCGGAGGAAATAGACAAGGCGAAGGAGTGGGCGGGGGTTCAGGTGGAGGTGGAGGCGGCAGCGACGGGTGCGCCGACGATGGCGGTTGAGGGGCGCTGGGTTCATTCGAAGCGCGACCCGGAGAGGGAGGCGGAGCGGCTTGTCGAGGCGGGGACGGACGGGGAAGCCCCGGCGCTTGTCCTCGGCTTTGGGCTGGGGTATACCGCCTGCGCCCTCGCGGCAAGGTTTCCGGAAAGGCCCGTCATCGTCGTGGAGAAGCGGGCGGAACTGCTGAAGAAGGCGCTGGAAACAAGGGATCTTTCGTCCTTCCTCTCGCGCCCGCGGGTCGTTTTCGTGCTGGGCGGGGAGATCGAAGGGGTGACCGGGGCGCTCTCGCTCTTTGAAAGCGTCCCCGGCGTGCCTCCCCTGGTCTTGCAGAACCGCGCCTTGACCGCCCTCGACGGGGAATGGTACGCAGGCGTTGAGGAGAAGATAAAGACCTGGAACGATAGAACTAACGTGAACTCGGCGACCACGCGGCGTTTCGGGAAACGCTGGCTGCGGAACCTGTCCCGGAACCTCAACGCGGTGCGGGACAACCCCGGGATTTCCCGGCTAGAGGGGCTTTTCAAGGGCAGGGATATTCCGGTGTTTCTGGCGGCAGCGGGCCCCACGCTTGACGAGTCGGGCCCCATGCTGGGCGAAATACACAAACGCTGTGTGACCGTGGCGGTGGACACAAGCCTCCGCTTCCTTTCCACGAGGGGCATCAAGGGCGACTTTGTGGTTTCGGTGGACCCGCAGTACTGGAATTTTCGCCATTTGGACAGGGTCGCGGCCCCGGAAACCCGCCTTGTGACGGAATCCGCCGTCTACCCTTCCCTCTTTCGCCACCCCTTCGGGGGCATCTTCCTGTGCGGTTCCTTCTTCCCCCTGGGGCGTTTTATCGAAGGGACGGTTGACCAGAAGGGCGTCATCGGTTCCGGGGGCTCCGTGGCGACCAGCGCCTGGGATTTCAGCCGCCTCCTCGGCGCCGGGACCGTGTGGATCGCGGGGCTTGACCTCGCCTTCCCGGAGCGCAGGACGCACTTCAGGGGGGCGCTTTTCGAGGAGAAATCCCACGCCGAATCGTGCCGCTTTGCGACTGCGGAGACAAGGAATTTCCGCGCGCTCCGCGACGGCGAGCCTTTCCGGGCGAAACGGCGGGGCGGCGGCACGATTCTTACGGACAAACGGCTTTCCCTTTACGCCGCGTGGTTCGAAAACCGCTTCAGGCAGTTCCCGGAGGTCAAAAACCGCTGCTTTTCCGAAGACGGCCTGGAGATAAAGGGCCTGGAGATGGGCCAGGCGGAGGAATTCCTTGCCCTTCCGGAGCGCAGGGAGGAAATCGATCGTATTTTGGCGGAGGCTTACGCCACAATCGGGGAGGAATTCGGCTCGGAAGGGGCGAAGAAGTCCAGGGCGGAGAAGTACAAGAACGCCCTGTCGAGCCTCCTTCAGGGCCTTGAAACGATACGGAAGACGGCGGATGACGCGGCGGCCCTTGCCGCAGGCGCTTTGGGCCGTAGCCGCATGGGCCATCTGCCGGACAGTGAGCGGGAAAAGACCTTCAATAAACTCGACGAAGCCAACAGGGCGATAATGAAAAGCGCGGTGAAGGAAATCGCGGGCTTCATTTTCCCGGAAACCAGGGGCTGGGAGGGCGAAATCGCGGGTAAAACCGGCGACCCCTTCACCCGCCACCTTGAGTTTTGCTCCCGTTTCTACAGGGCCATGGCGGACTCCGCCGCCTACAACCTCGAATTACTCTCAAAACAATTCCCGTAAAAAGAAAATTTTGAACCGCCGATTTTGCGGAAATAGTTAAAGTCCGCATGGAAAAAACCGATACTCTATGTAACGGGAGTTAAATCCTCCATAAAGATAAAGACGGTGCGTAGCGGGCTTTGTCCCATAACGTCCAGGCGCACCGTCTTCTTT
>JGI24698J34947_10002278_pt1 | contig 10298 bp, 9 predicted proteins | sample TergutMp193P3_FD_34947 | JGI IMG/M metagenome (IMG submission 34947) | reverse complement strand
TATCCTGCGGAAGGAGTGAGCCTTCGCAGTGCAGGCGCGGACAATGTCGTGATAATTGACGTAACGGAAGGCAGAAACGCCGTGATAGGCGAAATGGACAGACCGAGCGCGAAAGAACTGATCTTTGTAAACGCGGTTTACATTCATCGGGGACGGCAGTACATGGTAGAGGAGCTTGATATTGAAAACCGCAAATGCCATGTCCGCGAAGCCGACGTTAATTATTTTACGGATGGTTTGGTAAAGACCGACATTAAGGTGCTGACAGAAGATGAAAAAAGGGAAGCAGGTCAGTCCCTTCAAACCGTATTGGGCGACGTTTTGGTTCGCTCTCAGGTGACCAAGTTCAAAAAACTGCGTTTCCGTACCCATGAAAATATCGGCTTTGGAGACGTTATTCTGCCTGAAGAGGAAATGCAGACGCGCGCCCTTGCTTTGCTCTTTACGCCGGAAACTTTAGGCGGTAAGGTTTTAGCGTCGTTTGACGAACAGCAAATAGGAGAGGCTCTTTACGGTGCCGGCACTCTGATACGCAACATCGCGCCTATGTTCCTGCTCTGCGATCCTCGCGATTTAGGAATAGCCGAACGTGTGCGCGATCCTCACTTTAGCGTTCCTGCTCTTTTCATTTACGACAAATATCCGGGCGGCACGGGTTTGACGGAAAACCTCGCCATGCGAATAGAACCGCTGTTAGGCGCAATTTATGAAGCGCTCCTGCGCTGTCCGTGCAAAAACGGCTGTCCGTCCTGCGTGGGACCCGGCGGAAATAAAAAAGCGTCCGCTGAGTTTCTAAAAGCGATGTACCGCTAATAAGCGTCAAGTTGATCATCAGTTTTTTTTGTCTTTTGATTCCTGATATTCAAGGGCAAGGCGTATCTGTTTAATGACGTAATCCTGCAGGAGTTCGTCTAGTTTATTGAAATTTTTGATAACTTCTTCCAGTTTGTGGTCGCGTCCTTTTTTGAACATATCGCCCTTACCTGTTTTAAACCAGCTTTCATTTACGCTGTAGGTAAGGCAGATCAATTTAATGATACGTTCAGGTATTTTTCGGCTTCCCATTTCTATTGCGCTTGCGTGAGATTGGCTTATTTTCAGATCATTCGCGAATTCTATTTGAGTTAGTTCAAGAGCCTTTCGAATTTCGCCGAATCTTCGGCTTAATATGGTATTTCCGTCCAAAAATTTTTTCCTGTTATTTCAATTCTATCAAATACTTTTCTTTTCGCACAAGATAATTTTTTCGTCTGCCTCTTGACAAATATCTCATTGTGGCTTATATTATGCCCCAATGGGGTATTTTACCTATATATTGTTTTTCAGAGGTTTTGCAGGGGTATTTTATGAATTGTCAGGAAAAACTGGAGATTCTCGTTGACAGCTTCAGGAAACTCGATGATAGCCGGAAAGACTATATTCGGGAGTTGACCCGTAAACTTGCGGAAATTCAAGGATCGGCGGATTTTTGGGAGGAATCTGACGGAAATTGCGCAAGGGGCAAAAATTTAGGGACTTTTCCGGCTTGAGATGAGCTTTTGCTCGTGCTTGAGCCGGTTATGAGGCGGTAGGCTTCAAATATTTTAAGCAATTTTAAGGAGTTTCTTATGAAAACGAAACAAACGGCATTGATTCTCATGTTCTTTATGTACATTAGCATGTGCATTACCGGATGCGGAACATTATTTTGGACCAAATCATCACTTGCAGATATTCTCCCGCCCAGACCCGTCGAAAATGTCAAACAAGAGGTGCTTCCTACTAACGAATCGTCAATTGAGAAACAGCCTGCGTCTGAGACCCATGTGACCACTCTTGAACTGCCCAAAAAAACTGCGGTCGATTATACGGGGGATGCCGTCGCAAGGTTTATCCCTGTTACATCGGATATTGTCAACAGCATACAGAGCGCAGGGGCAAAGTTAGAAGATTTGCGTTTTTATCTTTCAAAACCGCTTTCAATTACAATAATTGAACGGAACAACGCTCCCAGAAAATTTGAAGTTAATGATACCGGGACGCTGATAGTAAGCAGGGAACAAAATGCATTGCCAAGAAGGGTAGATTTTTCTACTTCTGTATATGGCACTATGCGTAATAATGATAACGGGGCATCCCTTTTTATAATCGATTTTACTGTAGACGGGAATGATATTCCGTTAAGATTTGTAAAAAACTCGCAAGGTTTATACGATCTTTTTTCCGCCGAAGTTCAGACAAGGCCTTATTCTATCCGCTCTGACGACGGAGTTCCGCAACTGTGCATATTTGCCGAGTTAAATGAACATATGGAAGTGAGAGCGATTTTTGATTCAGCTCAGAACGACAACCGCCGCGTTGCAAGTTTTCAACCTAATTACGGAAACATCGGAAACATAGGGCCGTCTGTTGAAAAGGTTAATTTCGGCAGTCCCTCACCCTCAGGACAATTCAGCGGTCGTCCGTCAATATATATTGACGGCACTGGTTCTGTGAATATAAGAGACGTAACCAATTATGTAACAAGACGAAATCCTTCTGTAGACCGCGCAGTATTGAGCCGCTTAATTGATACATATATTGAAGAAGCCCAAATTGAAAGAGTAAACCACGACATCGCGGTAGCCCAAATGCTGTACATGACAGATTTTCTTAGAAACCATATGGCGACTCGCAACTACGCAGGTTTTATTATAGACGGCTCGCGCTTGAACGGCGTACGCTGGGACGGCAGTTTTCCCGATATGCGTACCGGAGTTAAGGCGCATATCCAGCATTTAAAAGGTTATGCAAGCCATGTGCGTCCAAACCCATGCGTTGATCCTCGGTATCACGTACTTGTAGATATGGGTTATCTGGGGCAAATGAAAACATTTGATCAGGTTTTCAGAGCGTGGTCGCCAAATAATCCTGATTACGGAAACAGAATAAACAGGATATTGAACGGTCTGTACCAATCTTCAGGTAATTGACGCGGACGAACAGGAAATGCCTTATCTGCTTTCTCAAAAAGGGGTGTTTATGAAAAAGACACTGGTTTTTCTATTGATTTTTACAATCGGCTCCGTACTTTTCGCACAGCAAGGGCTTGAATATGAGATCGTTGACGGAAGAAGCGTAACCATTACTGGATATACAGGAAATGCAACAACATTAAACATACCAGAGCGGATTCAAAGTTTGCCTGTAACGGCTATAGGACGTAATGCGTTCTCTAGTTATGATAGTCTTACCAGCGTAACCATACCTTCTTCAGTAACATCTATTGGCGATTATGCGTTCCATGCCTCTGGTTTAACAAGTATCACAGTAGATAATCGTAATCCTTCTTACGCAAGCATAGACGGCGTTCTTTTTGATAAAAATATACAAACCTTATTCACATATCCTCGATACAAAAATCAAAGTACATACGTTATTCCTTCATCGGTAACGTCTATAGTAAATGCTGCATTCGCTGGTTGCAGTAGCTTGACAAGTATAACTATACCTTCATCGGTAACGTCTATTGGCGATTCGGCGTTCTTGGATTGCGATAGTTTGACAAACGTAACAATACCTTCTTCAGTAACATCTATTGGCGGTTATGCGTTCGTTGGTTGCAGTAGTTTGACAAACGTAGCTATATCTTCTTCGGTAACGACCATAGGAGAACAAGCGTTCCGTGATTGCGAAAGTTTGACAAACGTAACTATATCTTCATCGGTAACGTCTATAGGAGATTCTGTGTTCTGGGGTTGCAGTAGTTTGACAAGTATCACAGTAGATAATCGTAATCCTTCTTACGCAAGTATAGACGGCGTTCTTTTTGATAAAAATATACGAACCTTAATCATATATCCAGAAGGTAAAACAGCAAGAGCCTACACAATACCTTCTTCGGTTACCTCTATTGGCGATGGTGCGTTCATTGACAGTAGTTTGACAAACGTAACTATACCTTCTTCGGTAACGTCTGTAGGAGATGTTGCGTTCCGTGATTGCAGTAGTCTGGCAAACGTAACAATACCTTCTTCAGTAACGGCTATAGGACGAGGTGCATTTTGGGATTGCAGTAGTTTGACAAATATCACGGTAGACAATCGCAATCCCTCTTACGCAAGTATAGACGGCGTTCTTTTTGATAAAAATATACGAACAATAATCGGATATCCGCAAGGCAGAAATCAGGGCGCATACGTTATTCCTTCTTCTGTAACGACTATAGGAGAAGGTGCGTTCTTTAATTGCCGTAGTTTGACAAGCGTAACCATACCCTCTTCGGTAATGTCTATAGGAGAATCTGCGTTCCAAGGTTGCCGTAGTCTGACAAGTATAATAATACCTTCTTCGGTAACGTCTATGAAAGATTGGGCGTTCGCTGGTTGCCGTAGTTTAACCAGCGTAACAATACCTTCTTCGATAACGTCTATAGTTGGTTCTATGTTCGCTGGTTGTAGTAGTTTGACCAACATAACCCTTTCACGGCGAACACGGGTTGGAGAAGGGACGTTTCCTGAGACAGCGCGGATTATTTATCGGGATTAGGAGACAGGCGCGATTTTTAACAATTGAAAGTGAAAGGAGAGCAAACATGAAACGGAATACATTTTTTATGGAGAGTGGTTTTATGAAGTATAAAACAGGAATCATTTTTGGCCTTTTGCTCGTTCTCGGATTTTTAGGGTGTTCTACTTTTGGTAATGCTAGAACAGGTATGATCTATAGAGGTGCTGACTATATAAGCAAAGAAATAACCAGTATGTTATGGCTTGAACAACACACAGATATTATAGCATTTGATGGTACTACAGTTCAATGGCTGGGTAATAATAAGCATGAAAAGCAGTCGTGTGTTGTTATTCCCTCTGGCAGACATTCAATAACAGCGCGCTCAAAAGATGGCTATAGAACTGATACAAGGGATGTTGATTTTCAACCCGATCGACTTTATCGTGTTTCAATATGGAGTGAATCTGGTAAACTCTCTATTAGTGATATAACAGAAGATACGAATACAGGTACAAGTGGTTATACTTATGCTACTACGATATTGAAGGAAATGCGAAGTGCTATAAGTTATAACACGAATACCAGACCAGGCGCACAGTCTCAGGGTGGTATACAAAATGCTTTAAACAGAGCATCACAAACATTAATTGGCACGCTGAACAGACAAGACAGAATAGCGATTATAAATGTCGCGTCCAGCGACGTTGATATGGCGCAGTTTGTCGCTGAGGAATTGGAAGTAATCCTTGTTCGAAGAAATTTTACCATTGTAGATCGAAGAACATTGGATAGGCTCAGGCAAGAACAACGCTTTCAATTAAGCGGTGAAGTTGACGATAATACAGCAGTTTCTATTGGCAGGTTTGCAGGAGCAAACGTAGTAATTGTCGGTAGTATCTCAGGCAGCGGTACTATGCGTCGTTTACGTTTACGCGCGTTAGATGTTCAGGACGCACATGTTATTGAATCCACATCAGAGGCTTTTTAGTGCCAATGTGTATAAATATTTCTGGAGTAGCACAGCAGTACCGTAATCCTATGCCGAAAAAATTACTATTCATAACCGCTATTTGACGTGATTTTTAACAATTGAAAGTGAAAGGAGAGCAAACATGAAACGGAATACATTTTTTATGAAGAAGGCAATTGTTTTTCTATTGATTTTTACAATCGGCTCCGTACTTTTCGCACAGCAAGGGCTTGAATATGAGGTTGTTGACGGCAAGAGTGTAACTATTACAGGGTATACAGGAAATGCGACAATCTTAAACATACCAGCACAAATTCAAGGTTTGCCCGTAACGGCTATAGGTGAAAGGGCATTTCAAGATAGTGGTTTAACAAACGTAACTATACCTTCATCGGTAACACCTATAAGAAGAAGTGCGTTCCTATATTGCAGTAGTTTGACAAGTATCACAGTAGACAATCGCAATCCCTCTTACGCAAGTATAGACGGCGTTCTTTTTGATAAAAATATACGAACCTTAATAATATATCCTGAAGGTAAAACAGCAAGAACCTACACCATACCTTCTTCGGTAACGAATATTGGAGAAAATGCGTTCTCTTACGGTAATTTGACAAGCGTAACCATACCTTCTTCGGTAACGTCTATAGGACGAGGTGCGTTCCATAGTTGCAGTAGATTGACAAGCGTAACCATACCTTCATCAGTAACATATATTGGCGATTATGCGTTCATTGACAGTGGTTTAACAAGCGTAACCATACCCTCTTCGGTAACGACTGTAGGATGGTATGCGTTCAGTGGTTGTACTAATTTAGCCAGTGTAACCCTTTCACGGCGTACGCAGGTCGGGGAAGGGGCGTTTCCTGAGAACGCGCGGATTACTTACATGGATACTATAGATGATTTAATATCAGATGTTGAAAATATGTCTGATGCAGAGTTTTTTAACTTTTTATTGCGTATGTATTAATCAAAATAATCCTATGCCGAAAAAATTACTGTTTATAACCGCTATTTGACGCGATTTTTGATGCGTCCCTGCGCGTTTTAGCGTCTTTTTTTGCTGAATTTACATGAAATTCTCCTCTAAAACACTCAAGGGAAACCGCCGATATTTAAAAAGAGGTAAACTATGATTTACGAAAAATGCCGAAATATCCTGCTTCAGGAAAGCGAACTCATCCAAAATGCGTCCGCTGTGCAGGAAAAAATCCGTCTTGCGGTTACTAGCCGCGAGTTGACCGATTTTGAGAACCACTTGAACGCCATGAACGCCATAGAAAGCAAGCTTATCGTTCTTGAGGACGAGCGCGAGAAGCTTTTTACTGTTTTTGAAACCCTTGTGCACGAAAGGCACTTCTCGGCAACTTTGGACGCAAAGGGGCGTTTCTATACATTGGTCTCTATGCTGCCCGAAAACCAGCGCAATGATCTTACCTCAATTTACCGCAGTCTGAAAGTCGAAACAATAAAACTGCGCATGGCAAACGAGGCGCTTATGGCATACCTTAACGGGGTAAAGGAAACGTTAAAGGATTTTTTCGCCCTCGCTTTTCCCGGACGTTACGGGAAAATGTATACAAATCAGGGAACTTCATTTTCACATGATATGCGCTGTATGGTTTTGAACAGCAGTTTTTAAGGAAGAAGGTTTAAGGAGAACGATATGACTTCGACATTTATGGGATTGGAAATCGGCAGAAGGGGTATGCATGCTCACCAGCAGGCGATGGCAACCATCGGTCATAACATTGACAATATGGAAACGCCGGGATATTCGCGCCAGAGGGTGGAGTTTGTCCCGTTTCACCCTATTTATATGCCGGGTCTTGAACGCGCGGAAACTCCCGGTCAGCTTGGGCAGGGCGTTGTTGTCGAACGTATTGAACGCATAAGGGATCAGCTTTTAGACAGGAGAATTGTAGCGCAGGCTTCGGAAGAAGGTTATTGGGCAAAACGCGACAGTTATATCAGCGATATGGAACAGCTTTATCTTGAAGTAGGGACAAATTCCGTAAGAAGCAAAATGGATAGTTTTTGGGACGGTTGGCAGGAACTTTCGCAGAATGCGTCGTCAAACGAAGCGCGCGCCGTCGTTCTTCAAAGGGGAAAAACTTTAATAGACGGCATTCACAATCATTATAACGGGCTTTCGCGCCTTCAAGTACAAACTGATATGGAAATACAGATGACAGTCTCGAAGGTAAACGATCTTTCCCGTCAAATTGCCGCTCTTAACGGAGATATTCAAAGGATAAAGGCGCAGGGCGATAATCCCAACGATCTGATGGATAGGCGCGATTTGTTAGTCGATATGCTTTCTTCGATAATTGACGTAACGGTTAGTCAAGCAGACCCTGACGAATTTATGGTTCACACTTCCGGTCATGTTCTTGTACAGGGACAGATTGGACGCCAGTTTGATTTAAGAAAAGACATGGACGCGGAAAGTTTCGCGTACATTTACTGGAAAGATACAGGCAAGGAAATGAACTTTACAAGGGGCAGTCTTGGCGCCCTTATGGAACTGCGCGATGTAACAATCGAAGAGGAAATTAAAAACCTTGACAATATGACGATGAATTTCACAGACCTTGTAAATGAGATTCACCGCGATGCTTACGGGGCAAACGGAAGAACAGGAACCAACTTCTTTTCCGAATATCCTTTTGTCACCAATGTAAACGGAAATTACGACCGTTCAGGCGACGGTGTTTTCGACTCTTCTTACGTTTACAGGATAAACGGACAGAACTCTCTCGATCCGCAGGCACAGCCGGGTTATGAAGGCGTGATAACGCTCTCAGGCGCGGACAATCAGGTTGAGGTTCCCTATTATTCAACAGACACGGTAAGCGACATCATTACGCGCATAAATAATTCGGGCGCGGAAGTTGTCGCCCGTCTTAACCGCGAAGGAAAACTCTCTCTTAAAGGAACGCCTGCAGATTTAATCGACGGGCAGAGGGTCAATCCCGATTTTGTTATACGTCATATCGAAGACTCAGGGCATTTTCTTGCCGGCTATTCAGGCATTCTTTTAGAGTCGGGAGCTGAGGGCGCGTACGATTGGGGACGGGCGGACGCTGTAACAAGTCTTCGCGGCGGCGCTGAAGATTATACAGTTGCGCCTATCGCGCATCCTTCAGGCTGGATCGAGGTAAATCCTGCGCTGTTAAAAGATACAAGTTCAGTCGCGGCAGGTTTCGGCGTGAACGGACGTTCTGCCAATCCCGGAAACGGAGACGCGGCTCAGGCAATCGCTTCAATCAGGAACAACCAAGTAATGGTAGGCCGTCTTGGTACATTTGACGACTATTTTGCCGATTCTGTTGCGCGCATCGGACTTTACGGAGAACAGGCAAAAATTTCGCTTGCGACGGAAAACGCAACAATGAAAGAACTGCATGAATTGAGACAATCAATATCAGGGGTGAGTCTTGATGAAGAACTCACGAATATGCTCCGCTTTGAAAAAGGATACAATGCGGCGGCGCGGTATATATCTACCGTCAATTCCATGCTTGATACAATTATCAACCGCATGGGCGTTTAACAAGGAGAGAAAGGAGTAAACTATGAGAAGAATATCGAGTGATATGCCCGTAACGGACATGCAGTACCACCTGAAACGGCAGGAAGAAAATCTGTCAAATATAAATTCCAAAATGGGAGCGCAGACAAGACTGCTCCGATTAAGAGACGACCCGGTCGCCGCCTCTCACGCTGTAAGATACGAATCCTATCTTGCGCGCCTTGAACGTTTTGAGAAAAACACCGAACTTTCAATGGAACACTACGACAACACTTATGATTTCTTGAACGAAACAAATTCTATCCTTCAAAGAATGAGGGAACTTGCCGTTACAGGTTCGCACGGAACTAATTCGCCCGAAGAACTTAAAATTATGGCAGTCGAAGTAAATGAATTGCTGAAAGAACTTGTGGCTATTTCCAACGTGGTCGGTCCTGATACAAGACAGCAATTCGCAGGCGATAAAGTTTTTACAGAGCCGTTTAGAATTGTTGAAGGAACCGTAGAAGGCGGACCTGAGAGCATGGTAGTCAGAGTAGAGTACAGAGGCTCAGGCGCGGTACGCAGGGCTGAAATCGGCGACAATATGTTTGTAGAACTGGATATGGGAGGAGACGAGGCGTTTTGGGCGGAAAAAATGCAAATTTTTTCGACAGTAGACGCGACAGATTACAGAGTGCAGGAAGCAGGTTCGTTTCTTATTGACGGCGTTGAAATCAGCGCGGAAGTAGGCGACACTCTTCCGGCGTTAGTTGCAAAGATTAACGATTCTTCGGCTCCTGTAAAAGCGTACATTGATCCGCAGACAAGAGGGCTTGTTCTTGAAGGAACAAACGCGCACCTTATCCGCGCTGAGGACAAAGTCGGCGGAGCTACAGTGTTACGCGATTTGGGAATTATCGCCGGCAATTTGCAGAATAACGCTCCTAACTGGTCAACCGCCGCGAGGGTTTACGGCGGCTCTATATTTGACATGGCAATACGTTTAAGGGACGCGATGCTTCGCGGAGATCAGGATTTTATCGGCAGTCAGGGAATTGGCGGTATGGACCTTGCGCTGGGTAATATTGCGTACAGAATAGCGGATATTGGAAGCAGGCAGGAACGCGCGGAGATGGCAAGGGACAGGATAGGACAGCAAAAATTGCATGTTACGGGCATGATTAACCGCGAAACAGGGCTTGACGTAGCGGACGCCGCTATGGAATTAAATATGGCGAAAACCGCGCATCAGGCGACTTTGGCGGCTGCGGCAAGAATCCTCCCTCGATCTTTACTTGATTTTCTGCGATAATAGGGCAGAGGAGTAGATAATGAAAG
>JGI24698J34947_10002277_pt1 | contig 10300 bp, 7 predicted proteins | sample TergutMp193P3_FD_34947 | JGI IMG/M metagenome (IMG submission 34947) | reverse complement strand
GAAAAAGAAGAATAATCCTGCGAACCGGCGGAAGCTGCCATGCGAAGGGCAACTTCTTTTTGAACCGTAACAACAATGCGCGTAAAAATGCGTCCCTTCTCAATAAAATCCGCTAAAAGAGCCGAAGCCACATTGTAGGGCAGATTTCCCAAAAGAAAAGGCGCGTGTTCCTGACTGTTCCACGTTTTCATAACGTCGCCTTCAACAAGATGAAAATTTTTCTCATCTGAGAATATGTCCTTTAAGACACGGATAAATCCAGTATCGATTTCAAACGCTTTTACTTTCATTCCCTTTTCAAGAAGCAGGGCGGTCATCGCGCCAAGCCCCGGACCAACTTCCCAAACTTCGTCCGCCTCTCCCAGCGCGTCAACAAGAGACTGCCTGACCGCAGGATTTATCAAAAAGTTCTGACCGAATTTTTTCCGCATTCCAAGCCCCTCTTGATTAAGAAAGGAGCGCAAGGCCGAAGCGGAGTTGTAGTTGATCGTTTTCATAAGAACGGCTGAAGGCGGAGAGCATAGGCACTGCGCCTGTACTCAAGAACAGCGATTGATATAGACAGAACAATGGAAAGCACGAGTATTAAGGACGGGCTTGCGGAAATACCGGGCATGCCTCCTGCGGCTGATACAATTTTTTCCATCAATTGGTAAAGCAGGGACAACGGAAAACTAAAGATGGTCGATATCGAAAGGAAATCAAGCGCAAGCCAAATCATCGAGCCTATCATAAATATCGTTATAAGCGGAACAAGGACAAGACCTGCGATGATTCCAATCGGCGCTATTATTCCGAACACAAAGCCAGTAACACCTGCGGTTGAAAGAAACGCTCCGCACGATGCGCTTAAAGGCTGTAAAAAAAAGTCGGGGGCTTTTCCGCAGAACAGCGAATAAATAGGCTGGCCGATTATCAAAATGCCGGCAAGCGCCAGATAGGAAAGAATGAATGAGATTGAGTTCCCTGCGCCAGGCGTTATGACAATTTGAATTAAAAAGGAAAGGCATAAAATTGACAGCGGCTTTCTAGGCAGTGCGCCAAGAATCGCGGCAACTCCCAGCAGATACATAAGGGCGGCGCGGTTAAGGCTCGGCATTGGACCGACCAACAAACAGTAGAGGACGATAATAACAGCGCCGACAATCGCAGACAGATGCAAGCCAAGCGGTTTTTTCAAGAGAAAGGCAATCAAGGCAGCGATGACCGCAAGGTGCATTCCCGACAGAGCGAGAATGTAGGAACAGCCGGCATTTCTGAAAAGCGCCGCGAGGTTTGTGTCGAGGTTGTCCTTTATCCCCAAAAGCAAAGCGAGCGCAAGACCGCCCCAAGGTTTTCCGTCAAAGCGCCCGATCAAATTCAACCTGACGTTTGTGCGCATTCGTTCAAGTGCAGGCGCAGGTTTTACAATGTGCAAAGATTCCGCTGAGTACGTCCATCCCATATCCGATGAACGCAATTTGCCTTCGGCGAAAACTGTTGTTCCGCGCCCAAAACTTTTAAGTTTCTCTGCGCTCCACTGCGGAAAGAAAACCGTTACCTCGCCGCGACCGTTTACGCGAAGACCGTTATCGCCGGAGCTTCTTCGCAGGGAAAGAGTCACAATTGCCTTTCCGCCTGAAATGAGCCGAGGGTCTTCCAGCAGTACGCCTTCAATGCCGGTTACTTTGTTATCGGGGATGCCGAATTTTACATCACTGCTTCCTGAGTGCGCGGCGCATATTCCCAGAAAGACTCCAACAGTTAAGGCGGTAGTACAAACAGCCGTCAACTGCAACATACGGGACTGTTCGTCAAGAGAAGCAAGAACCCTAAAGAGGCAGAGCGTTACAAGCAGGAGTGATAAAACAACGGCAGTTACGGCAATGTGCGTGTAGAATAAAAAATAAAAACCTATTACCGCTCCAAACGCGGCGCAAAAGACAGGAGGAAATTTAAGACGGCTTAGTAATTGATTTACCATTTAAGGCGGTCTATTGCCTCCTTTGCCGCGTTATGAATGTCTTCGCCGTACGGTAAATTGTCAACATCGAGTAAATGATCAAAGGCTGCTTTATAGCCGATTGAACCAAGAGCGCGGACAATCGCTATCGTGATTTCCGTGTCAAAGGAGCCTGTACTTTTTGTTCTTGTATTTATCAGGCCGAGCTGTAAACCCAGCGTAAGAGCCGCGTCAGAATTCCCGACCGCGCCAAGACACGCAATCGCTTCGATGAGGCGGTTCTTTGGAACAGCGTCATTAACATAGTCCGCCTGCACGCGGTAATAGTGCCTGATAGCCAAAGCGTTGGCGCGAGTCCACCGCAGAGACGTAAGCGCCAGAACTGCCGCATATCGCATTGCGGTTATATTGGTATCCTCTTCTTCGTCAACAAGGGACGCGGCAAACGCCTGTTCAAGCGCAAGCTCGGCAAGCTGTCCGCGCTGGGACAGAGTAAGCCGTCCGCTGTTTACTCCGGTTCTAAAAGCTGCAAACTTTTCTTCAGGAGGATTATTCACGATTACATTCAATAAAAACTGATGCAAATTTCCGTTAATCAATTCCAACGCGCCGTAAGCTTCGGATGCAATCACTTCAGGGAAATCCGCGCAAATGACGGCAAAGAGAGCCGGGTAGGAAGAGCTGTCATTCATTTCCATAATCGCGGCAATGCAGGCCGACATATTTACATAGTCAACGGACTCTCCCAGCCTGAACGACAGACTCTTTTCCGTTAAGTACATATTGATGTTATTGGTTAAGGTTCGGTTCCCTTTCCCCACAATGCCTATGGTAATAAGAACCTCTGCTCTTACCTGCGGGTCCGGGTATTCCAAAAAAAGCCGCCATAGAACGTCCGTGTTATCAATGCGGCCTGCTACACGCAGGGCGTTTACGGAAATATTTACAATGTTGTTCATTCCGCGTGTATTTTCCATCTGCGCGTAATTATCAAAAACAAATTGCAGGGCATATTCATATAACTGTCCGGCAAATCCGCCTAATGCCGTATTTGAAGAAGCTTCGCGGAGTATTTCAGCCTTCTCCGAAAGATCGGCGCTTATAAATCTATGTATGTAAGATTGATAAACTTGCGGATTGGAGTAAAGACAGGGAGATAAAAAAACAAGTACGGCAATTATGATTATCCGTTTACCCTTCATTACCGCCTCCTTCTGCTTCGACCGGCGTACTGGAAGCGGCAGGACCAGCTTCTTCGTCCAGCACCCTGAACGGCAGCTCTTCTTCGTCCTCTTCCGGCAGAAGATTAAAGACTTCGCAAAGAATATGGTTTCTTACTCCAATCGGAAGAGGGTCAGCCTCCATGTGTACAACCGATATATTGGTTTCCTGGTTATAATCTACGGAACGAACCGTAGCAGGTATACAAATGGGAATTCTGTCCAGCGAAAACTGCACCTTCAGGCGCAGGCCGACAGTAGCCTGCCCGTTGACTCTAAACGCGCATCCCGTTTCAGAAATGTCCTCAAGCATACACCTAAGACCTGCCGATTTTTCCAGCCGGTGGGGATTATCGTTGTCATTGACAAGATAGAGAAAGGCGGCCTTGCGAAATTTCACGCGCAGGTATTTACGTTTCTGCGTCCTGAAAAGCGAATCGTTATGCTCGATTTTAAGGGAGGAAATTCCTTTGGAAAAAACCTCGTCAATTACTTCGCTGTCAAAAACATAGCCGGCGTCATCCTCGCGCCAGAAATAAACCGATATTTTAAGACCGCTCCACTGCATGGAAGCGCTCAGTTTTGAATTGACAGGGCGCGAAATGGTAAGGTAATTGCCGAAAATTTTAACAACTTCGGATTTATAGACCCCCGTCCCCGGAACCAAAATCCGCAGAACCTGCCCTTCGCTTATTTGACGGGAATTTGTAATACGCGCCTTGTTTTCGGCGGCTTCCATTTCAATTTTATGGAAATAGTCAAAAAGTTTTGAAAGGAACTCCTGCGTCGCCGGCTCATCGCGCTCCCCGGACATCCGCACCGCGTTTACCATGGAACGTATTATTGTTTCAAACTGCTTTTGGGACTTGAATATGGAGACGGCATCCGTAATTTTGCAGGTTGAAACCAGCTTGCGCAGTTGTTCCATATCCTTCATGTTAAAACCCGCTTCTTTTCCCTTTGCGAAAAATTGAATCCAGTTCCCGGAACCTTCCTTTTTAGCGCGCGTAAAATAGAAAGCGCAGAGGAGAAAAATGGCTGTAAAAAAGGCAATTGGAATCAATATTTACCTCGTTTCCTGATGATCATTTCCTAAATTATAATTATAATACAGAATTAGTAATCGGAAAAGCACAAGGAATGAAAATATGGGGATATATATCGAAATTCTCATCCTGTACATTATCCTGTTTTTTTCAGGTTCGGCAGGCTCATTTTCGGGCGGAACGGCTGAGGCGGCGGCTTTTTCCACGTCGGCACTGCTTCTAAAAACTTTCCTGTACAGTATCCCCTCAATCGCCCTGATTTGGTATCTTATGATCAGGTCTTGGAAGGTAGAATACTGGATAATAAGGCCGGGAAGGAAAGACCTGTTTTCGGGCCTTATTACTCTGCCGTGCCTTTTAATTACGGGTTTTGTCATTACGCTCATATCTAAATATACCGGCACAGCTTCAGCGCAAACGGCGCTTCCCGTCCCTTCCTCGGTTACAGGGTGGATAGTTTTATGCTTTTCGCTAATCTGCGCCGCCTACCTTGAGGAAAGTTTTTTTCGCTTCTACCTTTTGACAAGAAGGCAGGAAATGAATTTAAACGCCCCTTGCGCGCTGGCGTTTTCCGTACTGCTGTTCTCAATCTGCCACATCTACGAAGGCCCTTGGGGGTTTCTGAATTCCGTAATTTCCGCCGCAATTCTTGGTTTTATTTTTTTGCGGTATCAATCTCTCCACGGTATTGCCGCCGCCCACGGTTTATACAATATAACGGTATATTTAATTAACTCAAGTTTGTAAGAATTTAAAACTTGCCGCCTATACCTATCCACGGACGGATAAAGCCAAAGGTATTATCTTCTATAGACATACTGACATACTCAAGACCGATTTCAAACAGGAGTTTGTTTGTAACCCGCAAAAGGACTGATGCGCCAAAGTTGATCATTAATTCTTCTTCTATTTCCGGCAGTATGATAGAAGAGCCGCCAATCCTGAAATTAAAAGCTACTCTCTGATTGGACAGCCATTTCATCGCAAGCAGATTAAAGCCCACGCCTAAAAAACCTTCGCCTTCGCCGTCAGTATGCAAGAACGCTGTCAATTCAGGTCCTATGTAGAATATCCCGAAAACAGAAAAGACGGCGTTGATATGAGCGCTGAAGCCGAAGGGAAAAAAATCAGTGTCATAAAATTCTCCTAAAAGAAAAACTGCAGGAGTCCATGCCGCGCCGATACTTCCAAATACCGGACCTAACGGCTTTAGTCCTCCATTCTCCGGCTCAGGTTCGCCTGCAGAATCATCTTCGGTTTCAGGTTCAAGGACAACTGCCGATTCAGGCTCAGGATAAGAAAAAGAATCGGGTTTCTGCAAAACAATTCCGCCGATACTGGATTCAAGACCGCCGGGGTTTTTTACAACAAGTTCGTATTCGCCGGGATCCGCCTTGTTGTCGTCAACAAAAATTAAAATCTCAGAGCCTTCGCCGAAACTTAGAACATCGGAAGGTATCAATGTTCCGCCCGGACGGCGGATAAAAACTTCCGCTCCCGGGACAATATCGTTTCCCTCAATTTTTAGCACATACCCTGAAGGCTGATCGTCAATGCCGCTTGAATAAAATCCCGATGACATTCCCATAAGTTCAGGCCTGACAGCGTGGCGTACGTCAAGGTTTACCCACCGCGATCCTTCGCCCGGCCTGTCAAGAATATCGTAGGGTATTACACGGAAACGGTACTCCCCCGGCGGCAGTGAGACAATGATAAAAAGCGAAGTTGTAAAATCACGAAGGTGCGCTATGTATCTCCCTTCAACCGATCTTTCAATCACAACTTCATAACGCAGGGCATATTCGCCGCCGCTCCACGCAAGCCGTTGAAAAAAACGGGTCTGTCCGCCTTCTATAACAGAATAATAATTTGCACTCTGAGCCGAAAGAAACGAAGAAAACCCAACGAGGATTATTATTAAAAGTAATAACCGAGGCGTTCTAGTTGCCATACAAAACCCCCGTGTCCTCTATCTGTACCGGAAGCGGAGAGTTAAAGTCCATAACAAATGAACTCTCTCCCGTCCTTCCCCTCCGCTCTATCGCATTTCTCCGCCCAATGATCACAGGTTCAACCTGCCAAACAAATGTCCCTTTATCCAGCACGCGCAAATTTTCCAGCGTGTACCTTGTGCTGTTATTTATTGTTGTGCGCAAAACTTGCCGTCTGCCTGAAGCGTTCTGTTGATAAAGAGTGAAAATGTATGCGTTAGCTCCGCGGACAGCAGACCAGCTAAAAGAAATCGTTCTCTGCGATCTTAGTCCTTCAAAATCAAAAACCGTTCCTCTTGCGGGTCTTAGGTTTTGCGGTGCAGGCAGAGGAGTAACAGGCTGAGGCTGAACACGTCTCGGCGGAGGAGGAGGCGTTGGTTCCTGCGGCAATTCAGCAGGCTGATTCGCAAAGGCATGAAACTGTTCAGTCAGCCAGCGCGAAAGACTGATCTCTTGATCGCTCAGTTCTGCGGAACTTTTTTCCACGCGAAAAGAAGCGGCAGGCGGAAAATTTGTACTGCCGTAAAACAAGGACGGGAAAACCGGCATTACGCGCCAGTACCATGTCCCTTCTCCAAGATCGGAGTCAGAATAAAAAGCGGCGGAAGTTTGTATATCAATTTTTGTTTCAGAAAAATCAGGCTTTGAGCTGACCTGAAATATATAAGCACTGGCATATTCTACTTCCGTCCACCAGAAGTTTATGAGCGGAAGTTCCTCAAAGAAGCGGAACACGCTGTCCGCTGACGGGGCTAAAAGATGCAACCCTGCGCTGTCCAAGACTGTTAAACTTCCTGCGCTCAATACTGTGTTTTCAAAAGACAGCCGCCAGTACCAATGCCCTGAAGCAAACTGAGTCTGCGCCTGTCTGTCAAGATTTTCCGCGCGTGTAGAGATTTGGGAAAAGTTTCTGTCTGCGGAAATTTCAAGGCGCAAGGTTTCGTTAGGGGCAAAGTTTATTCTGTTCCAGAGAAAGTTTACGGATAAAAGTTCCGCTGTATTTTTAAGATAACGCGCGTTTGGAACGGGCCGGGTAACCACTACCGCTCTTTCATTCCTCTCCGTTCCATAGGCATCCATGTCAATCAACGAGCCGGAAGAAATTTCTCGCTCTGCCCTGCCGTCTTCAACAAACCGCGCCCTCCCTTGGTTTACCTGAACAGATAAGCCGCCATTTCGATTTGCCGTAGCTCTCAACACAGTTCCCGGCTCCGGATGTATCCGTCTGCCGTTGACCTCAACATTGATTTTTTTTCTTTCATTTCTTGCAACAAGAGAGAGAGTTCCTTCGCTCAATATAATCCGCACGCCTTCGCCGTCCGGCGAAAGGATTATTCTAATCAGGGTGTTTTCTTCCAGATTGAGATCGTTATCTTCGATGTCAAGAGTCGCGGATGAAACTTCCGCAACGCGAATCAAGTCGCCTATGTATACAAACGATTCATTGGCAAGTCTGTCCCACAGCACGCGATCTGAATGACGGCGCTGGACAATATTTTTCTTTATAACAACAAAACCCACAGGTTCCACGTTTTGTAAATTTATGGTATTCAGAAGATCAAGCCTGAACATATTAATGCTTATGGCTGCAATAAAGAGAAATAAAACAACTATGAAAAAATCCAAAAAACGAAAATAGCCGGATTTTTTACGCGCCTTACTGCTCATTTCTATTTCCGTGAACCTTCGCCGATTTTGTACTTTTTCTCGTCAGCATTGACATCTACTTCCGCAAGTTCAGGCGGATCGATACCGAGGAGAGAGCGCACTTCATTCAGAGACTGCGGTCCCTTTGGCTCTCCGAGGAAATTGACAACGGCAAAAATCCGCACGGGCTTTTCCTTGCCTTTAACCGTTACGGAAGGCATTTCCTCGGTGATAAATTTATCTCCTACAAGTTTCCATGTGTCTTCCGAGACAAGAATGTCCGCGCCCAGCGGTTTGGTAAGCGCTTCAATACGCGATGCAAGATTTACAGGATCGCCTATAACCGTGTATTCCATTCGCTTATCACTGCCAAGCTGTCCTGCGGTAACAACGCCGGTATTAATGCCGCACCCAATACGAATTGGCGGATTTGCAGGATCTCCCATTCTGCGTTCCTTATTCATAAAAAAAAGCGCCTTGCGCATCATCAGCGCCGCCTTGACGCAGTTGAACGCGTCAGTGCGCGGACTGCCGGTCGTGTAAGCGGTCCCCCAGTGAGCCATCACCGCGTCGCCGATAAATTTATCAACAACGCCGTTTGTTTTTTCTATGCAGTCAATCATCTGGGTAAAGTAATTGTTGAGCCAAAATACAATTTTGTCGGACGCTTCGTTTCCAAAAGCCTTCGTAAAATTTTCAGACTTCGCGGTAAACTCGCGGATGTCTGAAAAAAAGACAGTACCGTGTTTTGGCAGACCGCCGGGTTTTATTTCACCGCGCATCGCTTTTACCGCGATTTCCTTATTTGTAAACCTGCCGAAAATGCGCAGGGCAGAACACATCTTTTGGAAACTGGAAGTTAAAACTCCAATCTCGTCGAGTTTTTTTGAATGCAGATCCAATTCAAACATACCGCCTTCGATCTGACGCGCCGAAACTGCAAGCGATTTAAGAGGGATGGAAATTGTTTTTGAAAAGAACCAGATAAAAATAATCGAGATACTTAAAACCGCGACTGTAAGGTAGATGTTACGGCGCGTAGTCGCGGCAATTCCCTCAAAGACCTTGTTGTATTCAATAGTGGTGATCACAGTAATGCCTGCGGTATTCAGTTTTGTAAATGCCACAAACTGGCGGATAACTTTGCTCTCGTTTCCGGCGGCGCTTTCTTCCCATCCAAGCGAAAGCCCTGTTTTTTCGTTAATGAACGACAGAAACGATTTAAAATTTTGTTGAACGCTTTCTAAAATGGAAGAAAAAATATTGAGATTTACCGTACTTGTGCCTGCCAGCAAAACGCCAAAGTCGGCTTCGATAAGCTGCTGGCGGCTGGTTTGGGAATTGTCAAGGATGCGGCGGATAAAATCCATTTTAGCAATATTTACGCCGTCTCTTACAAGGGAAAAATCAGGGTGAGCAAGGATATCGCCTTCGTTGTTCAGCAGAAAAGATTTGTTTATGCTAAAGCCGAAATTGTTGTTCATATCTTCTGAAGAAAAGAGAACTCCTCCCACTCCTCCGTTTTGCCATGAGAATAACAACGCCAATACAGGTCTTGAAAAATGAGGAGCCGCATTAACGAGCAGGGTTTCTCCGCGCACAGCGCGGCCAAGAATATTTCTTTGACTGTTAAAGAAAGAAGCCGCCAACTTTTCGTCAATTTCACGTGAAGAAAAAAATCGTTCATTAATCAACAACTGCTCTTGCTTTCCCGGAACAATGTAGAAAACAGCCGCTATTTGCGGATTTTCCGTAAAGAAGAAATCGGTCGATTCCCGAATAACGGCGGTTTGCGATCCAAGCGCGGTAATGGTTTGAATGAGTATACGTGAATTGGAACGCACATTTGTAATGAGGGACTCCGTTTCCATTGCCGACCGCCGGTTCATTTCAAAGTTGTTCTCTTCGGCAGAAATCCGCAAATCCCGTTGGATCAGCCACGAAACAAGGGCTGTAATGGAGCCGAGGGAAATAATTACTATAATGGAAATAATCGTTATTAATTTTGCGCCAATCGAAAAGCGTATCTTATCCATTGCGCGCCGCTTGTATTTTACGCTCATAGTATATTATCGTGGTTTTTTTGATCGTTATATAGTAGGTTTTACAACAATTTTGCCCAAAAAACAGCCGGGAAGCTTTGATCGAAAGCAACCCGGCAGTGTAAAGGCTCCTAAATGACGGTTAAAAAATCGCGAATTTAAGTATCAGCCCTGCAAAAACGATGGAAACCATTGACATCAATTTAATAAGAATGTTGATGGAAGGACCTGAAGTGTCTTTGAAGGGATCGCCGACCGTATCTCCTACGACTGCGGCTTTGTGCGGATCGGAACCTTTTCCGCCGTGAGCACCGCCTTCGATGTGCTTCTTCGCGTTGTCCCACGCGCCGCCTGAGTTCGCCATCATGATCGCAAGCACAAAGCCTGATCCCATCGCGCCTGCCAACATTCC
>JGI24698J34947_10002276_pt1 | contig 10300 bp, 5 predicted proteins | sample TergutMp193P3_FD_34947 | JGI IMG/M metagenome (IMG submission 34947) | reverse complement strand
CCAGGCTGGTCTCGGCCCGGGCCCGGCCCATTCTGGCCAGTTGCCGGTCCAGAAGCCGCTGTTCCTCGGCCGTGCGCCCGGCCCGCCGGCCGGGCAGGCCGGGCGCCAGCCCCGGGGGGTCAGCGGCCCGCACCTTGAGGAAAAAGCGCTCCTGGCACTTGGGGCACCGGGCCCAGGCCCCGGCCGCCGGCACCCGCTCTTTCGGAATTTCCAGCCCGGCCTTACAGCGGGGACAAACGAACTTCACGCCCGCACCTCTGGGAGCCCGGCCTTATTCACCCGAGCCTTCACCCTGGCCGTCAGGGTCCTTGGGCGGGTCGGCCAGGCCGGGCAATTCATTAAGGCCGCTGGTCATGAACTTGCCAATGGGGAAGCCCATATCCAGCACTTCCCGCCAGGAGACGACCCCTCGGGGCATGGCCTCGTTGTTCTCCATGTCCAGGCCGTAGATGCTGCCATCCTGGCCCGAAGCCATTATCTTGGTTCCGCCGTCGGTCTTCACTATGACGGCCTCGGTGGCCTTGCCCTTGCCGGCTGAGATGAAGCCGGGCACCAGGCCGCTGTCCGGGTCCGGGCCGCCGGAGGTGACGATATCGGCGAAAATGCTGTACATATAGGGCGCGGGGAGGCCGGTGAAGGTATCGACCAGGTGGAGGTAGCTCTGGCCGTCATCCCCGCAGGTTCCCTTGGGCGGCACAAAGGAGGTGAAGGCCATGTAGGATGCGCCGTTGGCCAGGCCGTCCACCTTGGGCTGGGTCAGGACCATCTCGTAGGTGTGCTGATTTGGCAGAAGGTTATGGGTGTCCAGGGCCCGGCGATAGCCGACGACCCCTTCCGCCCTGATGGCCGAGGCCAGGACATTGTAGTGGATTTCATCATTGTCGTTAAAACTCACAACATCCTTCAGCCCGGGGACTCCGGCCAGGCCCTCGACCTGGCCGCTCTTGTAGACCCTGGCCCCGGAAACGTCGATGATGACCCCGGCCTCGGCCAGCTTTTCCGCCGTGGGCGTTCCCTCCGTGCCGTCCTGGCCCGGGGTTAAATCGGCCAGGGTCAGGCCGTCATCCCCCACCGGTTCCCTGACCCCGTATATATATTGGGTGTGGTTCTTATTGCAGAGGCTGTCGTCCGCCGCCGACCGGCACGGGCTCATGTCCTGCGGGCCCCAGAGCCGGCCGGTGCCGAAAAGCACCCATTGCCGGCCCTGGGTATCCAGGGTGGCGTTGACCGCCCCGGTGACCGGGCGTTCGGTGTTGATAAGTCTATGCAAGGCCCAGTTCTCGGGGGCGTCGCCGTCAAGGCGCAGGCGATAGACGGCCCCGGTGTCGCATTCCTGCGCGTTCCGGCTTATGGTCAGGCCGTAATAGACCAACTCGTGATGCCAGGAAGCGCCGATCTTAGGCATGATCAGGAAGGAATCATTGAAGAAGCTGCCCTCTGTCTCCGGCACCGGGATTGAGGCCTCAAATTCCCCGGACCCGGCCTTGAGAACGATGAGCTGGGCCTGCTTGTTGCTGTAGCCGTGATAGGGCGGGTTGGCCGTTTGGGCCTCTTCGTCCAGGCTCACTCGGGGGCCGCTGGCCAGGATGACATGCCATTCCCCATTCTGGTCCTTCACCACGGTGGGCAGGCCCACGCTGAGGCCCAGGCTCTCCGCGCTGTAGCGCCACAGGAATTTAGGCCCCTTTTGCTCGTCGGGGTTGGTGATGTCCAGGGCGAAAACCTCGGAGTAGCTCCTCGACGGGTCTCCGCCCGTCTCTATCTCCCGCCCGCCCAGGCGCAGACCGCCGATGAGGATGGTCCTCCAGCCGGAATCGTAGCCTTCTATCCCGGGTGTACCCGATTCAGGCTTGATCTGGACATCGGCGATGAGGGGTTTCATATCCACATAATAGGAGTGGATATAGCCGGGGTCGGCCAGCCACCGCAAGTGGGGCAGCACGGAGGTCGGCACATAGGCCCACATTTCCTGGCCCAGCGCCCGGTCATTCCAGGTCTTCCTCACACCCTGGGGGTCGTCCACCCTATAACCCACCTGGCCGTCGGAAAGGGAGCCGAAGAAGCCCAGGTTGACCGCGTGGAGCATGCCGTCATTGGTCCCGAAATAGGTCACGTGCCGCCGCTGGGCCACGCCTTCGGTCTTGTATTTCTGGTAAGATTGGTCCCGGTATAGCAGATCGTAATTGGAGGCCGCCCCGCCCACGATGATGGGCTTGGAATTTATCACGTCCCCCATCTTCCAGGTCACCGGGCCGGAGCCCCAGGGGTTGGAGATTGTCCGGGAGCGCCAGCCGTCCATGTCCTGGCCCCGAATGTAGTTTATGAGCTGTTTAGCCACAGCCGTCCGCCGCCCCGGGTCGGCGTTGCATGTCGCTCCCGCCGTATCCGCGGGCTGGGGCGAGAGTTTACAGGGGGTTTCGGGGTGGACCATCATTTCCGTCAGGTAATTAAGACTGTCGCCGTCGTCGTCCTTGAAAGGCGCGATCGAGCCGTTTTCCGCCCGTGAAAAAAAGATGTCCCGGTCATTAGGCCCACCCAAAGCCAACAGTTTGCTGGTATCCCAGACCGGGTTCAATTCCTGCACGGTGGACACTATCATGTCATCGGGACACTCAACCCGGCCGTTGCCGTATTGGTCGTAACAGCGCTTGATTATGGGCGGGCCGCCGAGCGGGTTCGGTTCAAAGCGCACCACCAGGTCGCCCAAGGGGAAATCCGAGTCGTCGGGATGGCCGGTCCTGGGGGTGAGCTTGCCGTCACCGCTGGAGTCTTCGCGCAGGTTGCCCCAGCGGTCCACGAAGAGGCCGTAAACGCTGCCCAGCCATTTCACCTTGATTTGCTCATTGGGGTCCGGGTATTCCGGGTAATAGAGGGTCTGGATGGACAGGCCCCCGCCCAGGATGGAACTGACCGAGGCCGAGGTGGCCGTGCCCGTGGAAACGCCCTGGGAGATGGCCTTGAAGGCCTGGTCCAACTTTTCGGGCAGTTCGGCTATGTTATCCACCTGGAAATAGTTCTTGGGCGGGATGCCCCTTTCCCAATCCCCGGAATCCACTCCGATGGGATTGCCCTCCCTGTGTTCGGTGAACCCGCCGTATTTGGCCGCCAGCCACAGGGGGCTGGGCAGGCGTTTGCCGGCGTCATCTGAATTGTCGGCGAACCTAAAAGTCCTGGTGTGGGACACCAGGGTGAGGGGGGTGGTGGTGGCGACGCAGGCGCCTGAACCTGCTATGTAATCCGGGCCTTGGTAGCAATTCCTGGCGTAGTTGACGCTGCCCTGGGTGGCGCTGAAGGAAGAGTTAAGACAATTGTGGCCTGTCGAAGGATTGTTGGCCGTCGCCCCGCCATATCCTATCGGCCAGTTACAGGTTGGCGGAGTGGCGTATTTAAAGTTGTAGCCCGGCATTTGCCCCCTATCCATGTAAGTGCCGTCGCGGGTTGTGCCGCTGATGGTGTAGCCCATGACCATATGTATCCCAGCCTCAGAGGCGACCCGGCTGGTGGTTACAAGAAGGCCGTGCACCTGGCCGCTATTGATCGCGGCTCCGCGTTCCGGCACAATGCGGCAATATCTGCTGCCCTCATCAACTTTCAGTTGGCCGGACGAGCGCCTGGCTATGGTGTTTGAAGTGCCGCTGGATAGATAACTGTTATCGTTGAAATTTGAGCAGCTTCCACCGAGCCCGCTTTGGCCGGCCCCGCCCACCAGTTCGATCTCGTATTCCACAATGACGTCCATATCCCAGTCCGAACCCCTGGCTGCATAGCCGGAATTGATATCGGGGTCTGGGTTCCAGCCTTGCGAGGCGTCCTCGAAATTGACCCGGAACTTGACGTAATAGGGCGTGCCGTTGGCGTCCACCTTCCAATCAACCAGGTAATAGTTGATGTAACTCAAGATGCGCTCTTTGGTGGTGGAAGTGCTGCGGGCGCTCATGGAGGCCGGCTGGATGGATATCTGCTTTTCAACCTTTCCGTCCCTGCCAGGAATAGGGAAGGTGATTTCCGGGAAAGTGCTGGTGAGGGCGACGGCATAGATGTCCACAGGCCTGTTGCCGTCAGGCGCGGGCGAGAAGTTATGGGTGTGGGCGTAATAGGCCACGGCCGCGGCGCTGTAGGTGCCCTCAAAGGCCGGGCTGTGGGGGCAGATGCCCTTGACGTCCATCAGGCTGCCAAGCTCCTTGGGCTGGCAGTCGTCGGTCCGGCCCTTGGAGTAAATGTATTTGCCGTCATTGAAGTTTTCATTATCTGTGATGAGCCGGAGATAACCGGGCATGGAAAAATCCGGAAACGCCTGCGCAGACAAGCCGGCCAGGACCTGCTGTTTCTGGTTCGTCAGATCCCTGGGGCTGTTCACACCCTGGTCGCCGTCAAACTCGCTGTCCGCCTCGCTGATGAGCAGAATCACCGGCCGGGCGCAAGCGCTCGGATCGCTGGGCAGGCTGCTCCAGGCACCATTGTATCCGGCGTGGCCGGCGGGGAAAAAGGCGGCCGAGGAGTTGCTGGGCGCATTATAGGCACTTTCAGTGCCAGGCAAAAAGTCCGAGGTGGGTGCGATGCCCTCTCCCCCGTTAGCCCGGCGGGCGAAATAGCGCACCCCCTCGTAGAGCATTTCCCCGATGGGGTTGCCCCAGGAATCGGCGTCCTTATAGTTCCCGCAATCATTGTCCGGTTGCTGGCCTGCTATGCCTGAGCCCGGGTTTGGACATAATGATGAACTCGTTCCAGAGGCCATGTCGTATCGGCCGGTGATTCTAAAGGTGTCCAGGGTCCAGATAAGACTGTCGGAATTTTTACGGCCGTTGCCGCTGCCGGGCGTATTGATGATGCCCGTGGCGGGATCCACGGAACGGGTGCGGGTTTGGCCATTCTCGTCCGGGTAATCATAAATGCTGTCGATGTGGTGGCGCAGAACCCCGCCCTGGTGGCGGTGATTGCTGCTCCAGGTTCCTGTGGCGGCGGCGCCGGAATAGCTGCCGGTCTTATAGGAACCGGTCAGAAGGCCGAACAGCATCTGGTCGCCATATTTCTGCAGCAAGCCTTCGGGCTTGACGCTCACGAGCTTATTGTCTTTGTCGCGATATTCCTTGCAGCCTTCGGTCTCGCTGTAAGTATCGCCCAGCGGGCTTGAAGTAACTCCCAGCACGCCGGGCTTGCATACTTCCACCCGCACCGCCCAGGCTTTGAGGCGGCCGGCGGCATTGTTAGTCCCAGTGCTGTTGAGGCGGGCGCTGGTGCTTGGGTTGGGCTTGTTATCCATGACCCAGTCGAAATATCGGCCTTGTCCCGTGGCCGAACCGCTGGCGGGGGAGGACTTGATATCCGAAGCGTTCGCATTATCCAGATAGAACATGACCGGTAAATTGGAAGTGTTATCCGAACGGCCTCGGGCGAAGAAGTGGGCCCGGCCGTCACTGGGCTTGGGGAAGGGTGTGTATTTGCTGATGTCGTAATAGGGGTTCAAGGGGGAATCGGTGGCCCAGCGGTCATCGGCCATTACTTCCGAGCCCCAGACATGGGCGTCGTTGGGCACGAAGGAGCCTGTCAGGATAGTCCGGGCTGTGGTATCAACATTGCGGAAGCCCCCGTAAAGCACTTTGCGGATGACATCCATGCGGGTGGCCGTGATGTAGTTGAGCCAGTTGCCGCTGAAATTGCCGCCTACTCTATTCCGCTGGCAAATTCCGGTTTCTGAACGAGCCGCGTTTTTAGCTATATCCGTGTTTTTTACATCACCTGTGCTTTTTACTGCCAGGGCTATGGATTCCAGCGTTTCCTGAGAATCGTCCTCCATAGTCGACCCGACCCGAGTGAAATAGCCGCTCGTATCGCCAGCCGTAATATTGGTTGGCGTAGTTACCGTGTCGGTGTAGGCGTAACAGGAACGGGAATCGAAATAGCCGTAATATTTCACCCGGGGGTTGAAGCCGGTGTAAACTTGTTTTTTGTCTTTGAATGTCTCGGTTTTTATGAGGTCGGTGTAGGCCTGCTGGAACATCTTGTGGTCCTTGGAAAGGACCACAAGCACCTCGGGCACGGTGGCCCCGGCGGCCAGGAAGGGGACATCCTGGTATTTAGCCTTGTCCGGGCCGGAAAGCGGAGGCTGGGCCGCGGCCGGGGCGGCCGAAAAGAGGGCCGTGGCGAGAAGACAGGTCAAGAATATTCTGGACATGGCGAAACCTTTCCCAGGCCCCGGGGCGGAGCCTCGACCGGAGGGGCGAAGCCAAAAATATTTAATATTACCATAGATTTATTTAAAAAGAAGGACGGCCGGAACCGGGCCGCCAGCCGGGCCCAAAGGCCCCGCCGCTCGGTTGGTTTGGCTCTGACCGTTGTAGAGTTCACCACAAGTCCCGGGCTTGAAACGGATTTTCACTTACTAGCCAATAGTAGCCAAAAAAAAGAGGCTTGGCAACAAGAAAATCCGCCCTGCCCGACCCTGGGAGGCGGGCGGGGGGCGGCTTGCGGTCTTAAAAGGCCTGGATTCCGGCTTTCGCCGGAATGACGAGGGGAGATTTTTGCCTCTTCCGTCATTCCGGCGAAAGCCGGAATCCAGCTTGCCGACATTCAAAGGCCACTTTTCGACCGGGTCTTTTTCAAGCCGCAAACATCGGGACGCCGCGGCAGTTTCCCTATTATGACACCAATTCGCTGGAAACAATTGAAACGCGCGGAACAGCGCCGGGCCGGAATTTTTTGGCCGCGCTTATCAGAATCCCCTTGTCTTCTTCCGACAAAGAACCCAGTTCCGGGTCATTAAAGAAAACCATGGCCCTGACACATTCTAAAGGCGGGAATTGCTTATAAAGCGCCTGCGCATACGCCAAACCGTCGTGCAAATCAATCCCCGCGAGCAGCAGGGCTGCGATATCACGGTAGTCTTTGCTTTCAACTCTTTTCAGCATCACTGCGAGCTTGGCGCCCATGAGGTCTTTCAGGGACGCCACTTGCAGAACCCCGTCTTCGGTCATGAGCGGTTCTCCGACCCGCCCGAAACCGATATTGCCGAAGAAAGAAAAGGCGACGCCTTCAGAGGTTGCATAAGTTCTGGTATTGACGCTCATTTGGGTAACTTTGGCCTCGGACAGGAAAGGCAGTCTTTCCAATAATATTTCTTCCTTGGCTTCATCCAGGGGTTGATGCGAGAAAAAATCGAAATCCACTGAAGTTCTGTGCCCAAGGTGTAAAGCGATGGCGGTGCCACCATATAGACAGAATCCCAGATCCTTGCAGGGAGCCAGGTATGGCCAGAAAGCTCGTTGCGCTTCAGGCAGGATATGTAAAACCGGCTTAAGCACAGACTCGCCGGGCGGGAAGCGCGGGCACTTCACCGGCGCCGCAGTCTGTCAAATAGTAGTGCCAGAAATGCCAGGAACGGTCCCGGAATTGGCCGGCTTCGGCCTGATTGAGAACAGCCAGCAATTCTTCCTTGGAGAACAGCGCCATAAGTTCCCGTATATCGTCAAGCAGACCGATATCCATAATCCGGGCCACGACCCGGTGGGGATGTTCGAGCGCCGCATCCGGCGTCTTCCACCATACATACCGGGCCACGGTCCGCATAAGGTATTTTATTTGCTCATGATTCATGTTTTTACCTTACTACAGGCCGGCGGCGGTTCAGCGGAGGCCTTTTCGATACAAGTAAAGGGCGATGGCCAGCAAGGCCACGGATATAATGGTCGTAAGAAGATCGGAATCCATATTCAGCCCCTTTCACAGGCCCGTCAAGCCGGGCCGAAAACAGGCCGGCCGGTTTTTATGTTATCATGAAGCCTCTGTTTTCACCAGTGCGGGGTCAACACGCGGGATTCCATCTCTCACCCGGACGCTCCGGGGCCTTCATGCCGGCGGTCGCTTTCAACAACTGCCCATACAGACCATATCAACCGGAAATTCCAGGCAGGAATTCCTGAAATAAAGCGGCATCTCAAAATCCGGCCGCGGCATTTCCTGGTCCAGAAGGCCCATTTCCGACAATACCAGCCCGGCCCAGGGGACCCGCTCGAAAAAGACCCGCGTTTCCTCGCCGACCTGCCGGGCATAGGACCAGGCCAGGCTCTTTTCCTGCAGGAAACGAAGGTTNAGGAGGGCCAGGTCTTGCCAATAGCGTTCCGGCCCGCCCAGGTTCAGGGGCGCAAAATTCTTGAGAATCCATCTCATGACCGCGTCAATGCTGTCTTTGCTGAAGACCATGAACTTTTCAACTTCGGGGTCGAGGGACTTGGAGGAATCGAAATCCCAGAGGAAGATGCGGAACCAGGCCTGCACGAAATACCTCTTGGGCAGGCCGAAGGAGGCTCCGTGGCGCCTGAACAGCTTGATTATTTCTTCCTGTATCGATTTTCCTTCCCAGGGNATGAACTCTCTATTTTTCTTGATTATTTTTTCAAAAAGGGGCAAGGGGACCTCAATATCCAGCCATTTATCATTGACTTTAAGCCTGAATACTTGACTTTCCATGGGAAACGACTCTTTNTTTTTCATGGGCTCTCCTTTANCGGGGGCTATTTGACATTTAATTATATATAATTTTGCTTAATTTGTCAATAATTGAAATACCGTATATTTCGCCGGCCGGGCGGCCGGCCCCGGGGTCATTTGCCGCCTTCAAGCTGTTTTTGGTATAATCCGGAGGCCGGTCAGAAAGGATTCAGGCATGCCGCTGTTTGAGAACACCAATATACGGCTTTCCTTCTCCGTGCCCTGGAACCTGATGCTGCTGACCCTGGGGGCTTTCTTATACGCCGCCGGCGCGCAATGCATCGCCGCCAAGCATGGCTTCATAACCGGCGGCGTATACGGCACCTCCCTGCTCCTCTGGTATGCCACCAAGCTTCTCAGCCCGCCGGTCTGGTTCATTCTGTTGAACGCGCCGCTTTTCCTTCTGGCCTGGTTCAAGGTGGGTCGGCAGTTTCTGCTCTACACCGCGTATGGCGTATTAATGACCTCGGCTTTCGGGCATTTGTTCGGAAACTATGCCATCCCCATTCATGACGAGTTGTATGCGGCCGTGGCCGGCGGAACGCTCTGCGGCGCCGGAGTGGGCCTCTGCCTGCGCAGCATGGGCAGCAGCGGCGGGATGGACGTGGTGGCCGTCATGCTGCGGGAGCGCTGGAACATCGCCATAGGCCGGTTCAGCTTCTGCTACAATGCCGTGCTGTTTCTGGCCGGAGGGTGCTTCATGCCCCTGGACACGGTAATAGTGTCGATTCTTTTCGTATTCATCAACTCGGCCGTGCTGGAGCAGGTGATCGGGCTCTTCAACCAGCGGAAGCTGGTGTTCATAATTTCCGGCAAAGGCCCCGACATCTGCGAAGCCATACTGAAAATGGAACGCCACGGAGCCACGCTTCTAAGGGGCCAGAGCATCTATTCGGGCGAGGAACGCGGGGTTATACTGACCGTGACCAACAACATCATGCTCAAGCACCTGGAACACCTGGTGCTCAGCCTTGACGAACGAGCCCTGTTCATAGTGGAAAGCACCTCTTATGTTTCGGGCGCGCATTTTCACCACAAGCAATATAAATAGCGGCGGGGAAGCACCGGCGCGTCCGCCGCAGAAGCCGAAGACCAGGGCGGACGCCCGCTCCGGCCCTTTTTTACGGCTCTTGCATTCCAGGCTGGAAAGTTGTATCTTAATAATGAGTCGGGGGCGCGCTAACACCCCCGGCTCCGGGCAAGCCCCCCGGATGTATCCATCCAAGTTCGTTACCCCTATGGGAATGGAGAGTTCCCATAGGGGTTTTCATCTACCGCCGGTCAAACCAACGAACGATGAAGAACACCAGAACGCCGGCCACGACCGCGACCGAGACGTTCACAAGGAACTGCTCCATAGGCGTGCCCTCCTTTCTGGAGGACTTGCCCGTTGATATTCTACTTTATCCCCTCAGAAACGGCAAATTAATCTTAAAATCCGGAATTATTCATCTTCGCCCGTCCGGCGGCCGATAAAAGAGTTGGAGCGGCCAGGCCGCCCAATCTCTTGTCCGGGAACCGCCATGACCGCTCTATTGGTCCTTATATGCTGCCTTCTGCTCGGGCTCTTCATAACCCAGACCAGGGAAAACCGTAAACTCAAGAGGACGGTGCTGAACCTTTCGGCCCGCCTCAGCCGGCTGACGGAGGCCCCGGCCGGCCAAGCCACGGCCGGCCAAGCCCCGGCCATACAGGCCCCAATCAGCCAAGCCCCCACCTATCAGGCCCCGGCCAGCCCGGCCCCGGCCAGCCCGGCTCCGGCCCGCCAAGCCCCGGCCGCGGCCCTCAAGGCTGAAGCCAAGCCCCTTCCCGCCCC
>JGI24698J34947_10002275_pt1 | contig 10300 bp, 19 predicted proteins | sample TergutMp193P3_FD_34947 | JGI IMG/M metagenome (IMG submission 34947) | reverse complement strand
AGGCAAAGACGCTTAAGACGACAAGACCCATCCTCCAGAGAGAACGGAGACTGATCCGTTTTTCTTTTAAAGCTTTCATAAAAAATACTCCTTACATAGTTAATATGCGGTTCTTCAACACCTTATCTGTATTTTACCAACATCCCGGAAAATAGTCAATACAATTTTCAAAAAAAAAGATAATTCTTTATTTTTTTCCACCCAAAACACCCTCCGGACGACCCGCAAAAAAACAGACGAGTTTCTCTTCTATAGAGTATAGCACAATAGTGAATTTTTGTCAAGAAAACGCAAGAAAAAGTGAAGAGGGAAAAGTGAAGAGAGAAGAGTGAAAAATGAGGGGGCAAATATCGGGTTTTTTGACCACGAACAGACACGAACACCCACGAACTTTTTGTTCCACGCTCTATCTGACCATCCTGATTATCTCAGCTTTGGGATAGGAGTTAAAATTCACCAGCAACCCCAATCTGAACCCCGTAGCCGCCAAATAATTCATTAATTGTGCCTTATGCTGGTTATTTATCTTTGATATTGCCTTTAGCTCTATCAATATCTTGTTATAACAGACAATATCAGCAATATAGCTATTGGAAAGCGGAATACCATCATACAGGATTTCCAGTTTCTGCTGCGACGAAAAAGGGATATTTTCACGCCGTAGCTCAATTTCCAGGGCTTCCTGGTAAACCGCCTCAAGAAAACCACTGCCCAGTTTTCTATTAACTGCGTATATACAGCCGTTTATTTTGTAGCATTCTTCCTTATACAATACATTTTCTTCCTGTTCGTGTCCGTTTGTGGGGTTCGTGGTAGAATTCTTCAAAATCTTTCCCCCTCTTTCGCTAAGAATGATATTCAGTATATGCGTATGCTGAGTGATTGTGAATACTCTCGAAGTTTTCCGCCTCCACGGAGAAGCGAGGGAACTGCCGGAGGGCGCGGAGGCGGGCGTAGACCTCGCGGACAAGGTCCTCGACGAAACGGGGGTTATCGTAGGCGTGCTCGGTGAGGTACTTCTCGTCCTCGCGCTTGATGACCGAGTAGACCGGGCTGGACGCGGCGTTCTCCACCAGCGCGATGATGTCCTCCAGCCAGAAAAAGGGCCCCATCTCGAGCTCCACCGTCACAATCCCCCGCTGGTTGTGCGCGCCCCGCTCGGAAATCGCCTTTGAGCAGGGGCACACCGTGCTCACCGGCACCGCCACCGCCACGGAAAAAAGGTGACTGTCACCTTTTTGGGCGTCACCTTTTACGCTACCGCTGTACCGGCACTTGCACGCGATAATGCCCGACACCCCTGAAACCGGCGCCGTCTTCTCCACGAAATAGGGGAATTCCAGGACCCCAAAGGCGGACTCCGCCTTCAAGTCCCCGCGAATCTCGCCCAGCATCTCCAAAAAGCGTGGCATCGAAAGGTCCTCCCTGTAGCGGTGGAACACCTCCACGAAGCGGCTCATGTGCGTCCCCTTGAACTGCTGCGGCAAATTCACGAAGAGGTCCGCCCTCGCCGCCGTGTGCTGCACCTTCTTCACCTTGTCCAGCACCCTAATCGGGTACTCCAGGCCCTTCACCCCCACCTTCGCCAGCGGAATCTCGCGGTCGTCCGGCTCGGACTGCACATCGAAAAGACGCCCGAAAGGGTGACTGTCACCGTTTTTGTCACCGTTTTTTGCTTTCATACCAAAAATATCGGTGAAAAAAGGTGATATTCGTCATATTTTCCGGGCCAAAACCGCGTTTGCGTGCCGTATACCGGTATGAAAAAGAAAAAACGCAGAAAGCCCGCCAGACGGAAACCGAGGGGCCTCTCCATCATACGGAGCGGTAAACCCGCCAGGCGGAAAGCGAAGTGGGCCGCCATCATACGGAGCGGCATAACCCTAGTAAACGAGCTAGGCAGTATTGCAAGTTTTTTGATTGCAGTATATTATCTTATAAAGGAGTTTATATGAACAACAACATATTGTTATTGGTGGCAATTAGTCTTGGCGCGCTTAGTTCCATACTCCGCCTGGTGCTGCTTTTAACGGAGCCCAAAGAAACGCAAAAAAAGGTGACCCTTCGGGCGCGAAGGGCGCAGAGGCGTCATTCTCGCCATCTCTAAGTTGACGACGCTGCGTCTGTCAAAGCAGGAACTTCTTCCGGCGTCAAGTTTTTGGCGAAAAACCAGAAGGATGATTAAGAAGGAATTAGCATAACATTAGACCAGCGGGCATGTCCTCTGCGTTCTCCGCGAGCTTTGCGCCTTTGCGAGAGAATTTGCGAATAATTCCTTTGCGCCATTGACAACCAGTTATACCATTGTTATACTATCGATATGAATAAGAAAACAGCGATCTCCCTGCCCGATCAAGTCTTCTTCGCGGCGGAAGAAACCGCCCATAGCCTGGGAATCTCGCGAAGCGCGTTGTACGTTGACGCCTTGACGGAATACCTGGAAAAATACAGCCGCAAAAACATCACCCAAAAGTTGAACCAAGTATACGGCGATGGCGATTATTACAAGGAATTCGAACCCATGCTGGATGCCGCCCTGTCGGATCTAAGGGAACTGACAAAAGATGACACGAGGTGAAATATGGCAGGCGGAATTCGGAATCCCTTATGGAAGCGAACCCGGTTTCACCCGCCCCGTATTAATAGTACAGGATGATGATTTCAATGAAAGCAGGCTAAAAACCATTGTCGTGCTGCCCTTGACGACAAACCTTCGCCTGGCGGACGCCCCCGGCAATGTCCTGGTAAGGAAAAAAGACTCAAAGCTACCCGACGACTCCGTGGTAATCACCCCCCAGCTTTACGCGATAGACCGCCGCCGCTTCAAAGAAAGGCTCTCAAAAGTCCCCGGTTCAATAATGGAACAAGTGGAAACCGGCATGAAACTGGTTTTGGGAATGGGGTGAACCTTGACGGGCGGTTGTACCGGCATTATGCTGTAAAAAGGTGACTGTCACCTTTTTCGGGAGGCTATATGGGAAAGCAGGTTTACACTATTAACGGCAGGATGTACATCATTAACGATGAGACGGGGAAAATAGGAACAATTGTGGTAGATGAAGACGCTCCCATTCCCCAGAAGGATTTAGATGAAATCATAAAGCTATTGGCGAAGCTGGCGAAGCACAATGGGAAAGAAGACGATTAAAACCTGCCCTCCGCCGCCAGGACCACGTTCTGCATGAGCATCGCTATCGTCATGGGGCCCACGCCGCCGGGCACGGGGGTGATCCAGCCGGCTTTTTCCACCGCCTCGTCGAAGACCACGTCCCCCACCAGCCGCCTGACGTTCTTTCCTTTTCCTTTTTCTTCTTGTTCGTGTGGTTCGTGGTAAAATTCTTCTCCGCGAGGTTCTTCAGGCGCCGGGTTCACGCCCACGTCGATGACCGCCGCGCCTTCTTTTATCATGTCACCGGTGATGAGGCGGGGTTTACCGGCGGCGGCGATGAGGATGTCGGCCCGGCGGGTATGGGAGGCGAGGTCTTTCGTGCCGGTGTGGCAAATCGTGACGGTGGCGTTGAGCGAGCGGCCCGCCAGGAGCATGGCGAGCGGCTTCCCCACGATGTTTGAGCGGCCAACCACCACCGCGTGACTGCCGGCAATGGGGATTTCCATCGTTTCCAGCAGGAAAACTATCCCCGCCGGGGTGCAAGGCACGAAGCCGGCCTCTCCCCGGAGCAGCCTCCCCAGCGAAACCGGGTGAAAGCAGTCCACGTCCTTCGCGGGGTCAATCGCCTCGATGACGGCTTCCTCGCGTATGTGGGCAGGCAGGGGCAGTTGCACGAGGATGCCGTGGACCTTCTCATCGGCGTTGAGGGAGGCGACCAGCGCGAGCAGTTCCCCCTCCGAAACCGCCGCCGGAAGGCGTATGTCCCTGCCCTCCATGCCGGCTTCCGCCAGCGCCTTCCGCTTGCCCCGGACATACGAGACGCTCGCGGGATCCTCCCCCACCAGCACCACCGCCAAACAGGGAACCACCCCCCGCCTCTTCACCTCTTCCGCCCGGAGCCTCGCTTCCCCGCGCACCTTCGCGGCGATTGCCTTGCCGTCAATAAGGTGACAGTCACCTTTTTTCATTGGGTGTCTCCAGCTTCTTCAGCAGATTCTCTGGCAGGATTGCTGGCACTTTTGAAAAAGCGTAATCTTCGATATTACGGGTGACGATATAATCCGCGTTTACCGCCCTGGCACATTCCGCCTGTAAACAATCCTCGAAGTCCTTAAATTCGTTGTTTGCCAGGGCATTGACAATCATCTCATGCCCTATATCCACAGCAGGAATATATTGGCATAGCTTCATCAAAATCTTTTTCCTTTCTGATGAGGAGTATTGTTTACGAAGGATATAGTAAATGTTGGTTATGCTATGGGCCGCTAAAAAGGCATTTATTGTCTTTTCCTCTGCTTTTTTTACTATCTCTTTTGCGTTTTTCGTAAACGGCTCACGTTCAGACAGAAAATCAATGAGGACATCGGAATCAATCAATAACACCAAAGCGTTCATCCCTCCATGCGGCGAGTTCCTTCTTATCATCAAAATCGGGCGGAAGTTTTTTTCGGGGAAAATTCATTAACCACTCAAACGCTTCCTTGCGTTCCTTTTCATCCAGAATATGATAGGGAAGGTGGGCAGGGTCGCGTTTCTCCACTTCCTGTATAATGTTTAATGTCTTCTCAAAGCTTTCCTCATTGACGGGGAATATGATCGCCGTCGGCTTCCCGTTGTTGGTGAGCACGGCCTTGCCATCCTGGGCAAGTTTTTGCATAGCGGCACTGGGCGCTTTGCTGAATTCGCGTATCGATAGAAATTGCATAAGACCTCCTGTTTTAATAATTATGATGATATATCGCTGGACAATTGTCAAGCGATATAGTGACAGTTGTCATTCATCGGGACATTTCAAGAAAATCCACGCATACATTATGACACCTGTCACAAAAAACCAGCCAAAACCTTGTTTTCGTGCAGTTATAGGTATATTCTGTAATGGAGGTTTATATGGGATATACATTTGCGGAAATAACTTTGAGAAACGCTCTTGATGGGTGGGAAAGCGAACTTATGGAAGAACCGAAAAATCGCCAGAAAACGGTTCAAGCCCTGGTTGACACAGGCGCTCATTGGCTGGTCGTTTCTGAGGAACTCCGCCGGGAACTGGGGCTTAAAATAGTTGGTGAAAAGAGAGTTTCCCTTGCGGACAATACGAAAATTATATGCCCACGTACCGGACTTGTAGAGATTCACTGGAAAGACCGTTGCGCGGTTCAGTCCGCGCTGGTTGTACCCGAGAGACCCAACGTTCTTTTAGGCGTTTGGCCACTTGAGGAAATGGACCTGATCGTTGATCCGGTACGTCAGGAATTAAAGGGCCGCCATGGCGACGACTGGATAATGTATATCTAGAGGGAAGCCGCCGTCAAGGAATTTCATTTTTTTTCTTCCAAAAACCGCATTTTGCCTTGACAAATAGTATTATTATATATATTATATTACATAGAAAACTACAGATTTTAATCAGGAGGAAAGATGTTGGTTGAAACCAGTCAAATGATACCTATTACCCGGCTTCAAAAAGAGCTTACCAGGACGGTTCGTGAATTGTCTGATTCCGGGAAAGCCGTGTATGTATTGAAAAACAACAATGTGGAAGCGGTATTGCTTTCATATAAGGAATATGAGTATTTGAAGGAGGTTGAGGAGGTATATGAGCAGATTGAAATTAAAAACGTCATTGAATCCCGTATGGGAAAATATGACCCCAAAAACAATGTTTTATGGGAAAAAATTAAGAACAAGGAGTAATTGTGGATGTTCAACTCATTCCGGAAGCTGTATTAGACTATGAATCGTTAGACGAGAGTCCAAGAGGCATGGTTAAACAAAAAATTGATGAACTGGAGAAAAACCCATTTTTGGGAGAAGCACTGGAAGATAAGCACGGTATGGACCTTCGGGGATATTACAAGATCTACGTCGCACAAAAGACGCTTAGGATCGTATACAGAATTTTTAATGATACAATTGAGATTTTGGGAATTGGAAAACGTCAAAACTTTGAGGTTTATGAAAACCTCTGGAAGAGGATAAAAGACAGGAATTAACTGATGAAAACCGGGAAAACACTTTCCCGGTTTTTTTATGCCCACATCACCAAAAACCGCCCCCGAACCGGGCGAATCCGAAAAGCCCCCGCCGCCACATTGCTCAACCCGAGGCCGCCGCGCTCCCAGGCAATGCCGCCGAGGGGCCACTTGAGGCCTTCGCTTTCCGCTTCCCAGGGCCCTAAGCCCACGGGGAAGACCGAAACCAGGCTCCCCGGCGGAAGCGTCGCGTCGAGCGCCCTGCCCTCTTTCAAACAGCGAATCTCCTCGTGTGCCGTGAACCACCTGTCAGGCGGGTCTTCTTTCTCAAAAAGAGAGAAAATCGCGAAAAGGTGGTCTATCCTGCCCCCGCCGCCGCCGGCGATCCAGACCTCGTCGCAGCCCTTCTCCCGGAGCAGGGCTAAGGCAAGCTCGGTGTCGGTGAAGTCCTTTTCACGCGGATAGCGGATCACGCGCCCCGGCGGGTACTTTTCCAGCCGCACCGGGTCGTCTTGGGAGTCCATGTCCCCCACGACCCAGTCTAGACTTAGTCCAGTATTATCAGCGGCAACCAGCCCCGAATCGGCGGCTACAAGCAGATCCGCCCCCCTGGCAATCTCTCTCAGGGCTTCCGGGGCGGGTCCCTCTCCCCCGGTGATCACGATTCCGCGCAAGGCTGCTCCTGTTACTTTATTTTACTAAAAGGAATGAAACTTGACGGGTCCTTGTGATATTCCTTTACTCTTTCATCTATCATTGCGGCTTCCTCGGGGCTTGCCGGTTCGATTACCGGTTTCCAGTAGTCCTCGGCCAGAAAAGCAAGCAATGGCTTTATTGCCGGAAGACTCTGATCCGGCACTACATCAATAATGTCATGTAACTCTTTTCTTAAAACTGCTGCGGTCATCTTTTCTTCCCCCTGTTCTTTTTCTTGTAAACCTGGCCTCGCGGCTCAATGTGTGTTACTAAAACAGCGTTATTATCTATCCGGAATAGAAGCCGGTAACTTCCCACCCTTACCCTGAAGCGTCCAAACTGTCCTGACATGGGTTCAATGTCCCCCTCAGGTGGTTCTTTTTCAAGGTTGGTCAAGACCGCTCCTATACGCTCCTTGTCGCTTGCGTTAAGGTGGTTCAGATATTTCTCAGCGGAACGGTGGAGTAATACTATCATTGGTTGCTTTGTGTTCCTTCATATTTCAACATAAGATATTCTTGTCAATAAATCAACTACACGGCATAGTAGGAAGCATCGTGAACATTGATCCAAAGGTGAAAGAGGCGGCGGCGGTTTTTACGCGGGCGGGGAAGCAGGTTTACCTCGTGGGGGGCGCGGTGCGCGACCTACTGCGGGGCTGCAAGGCGAAAGACTGGGACCTCGCCACCGATGCCCGGCCCGAGGAGGTGGTCGCCCTCTTCCAGAAGAAGCCCTACCCGAGTTTTGTGATTCCCACGGGGATAAAGCACGGCACGGTGACCGTCCACTTCAAGGGCCTGTGCATGGAGGTGACGACTTTCAGGAGCGAGTCCGGCTACAGCGACGGACGGCGGCCGGACAGCGTGGAATTCGGCGTCTCGATAGAGGAGGATCTTTCACGCCGGGACTTCACGATGAACGCGGCGGCGTGGCGGTTGCCCTCCGGCCCGCTTGTTGACCCCTTCGACGGCAGGGGGGACATCAAGAGGCGCTTTATCCGCACGGTGGGGAGGCCGGAGGAGCGGTTTTCCGAGGACGGCCTCAGGCCGATCCGGGCTCTGCGTTTCGCAAGCGAGCTGGGCTTTGCCGTTGACGAGGCGCTTCTTGCCGCCATCCCCGGCGCAATCCCGTTCACCGCGAAGGTCTCCGCCGAGCGTATCCGCGACGAACTTGACAGGATAATCGCCTCCGGCAAGCCTTCTGCCGCCCTGCTTTTGATGGAAAAAACCGGCCTTTTACAAGCCCTCATCCCGGAACTCGCCGCCTGCCGGGGGGTCAAGCAGGATCGCATTCACGGCTGCGGCTTCCACCGCTTTGACGTGCTGGATCACTCGCTTCTCGCCTGCGATTCCGCCGCCAGGCAGGCATCGCCTGACAAAACGAGCCAAACCGTCAGCCTTGCCGCCCTCTACCACGACATCGGAAAGCCGGTAACGGCGCAAATCGACGAAGACGGGATGAGGACCTTCTACCGCCACGAAAAGGAATCCGCCGCCCTCGCCGGAAGCATCCTCCGGCGCTTCAGGTACTCAAATATGGTGACTGTCACCGTTTGCCATCTTATCGGGGAGCACATGTTCCACTACGAGGAGAACTGGACGGACGCCGCAGTAAGGCGTTTCATTGCCCGCGTGGGCGAGGAAAACCTCGCCGACCTCTTCGCGCTCCGCAGGGCAGACGCCTACGGCCTCGCAGGGAAGGAACCGCCGCCGGATTTCCTCCTCCCCTTTCAGGACAGGATCGATGAAACCCTCAAGCGGGGCAGCGCCCTCTCCCTCAAAGACCTCGCCATCAGCGGCAAGGACCTCATCGCCGCCGGCATTCCCCCGGGGAAGCACATGGGCATCATCCTCTCCGAGCTCCTGGAAGCCATCCTCGACGACCCCGCCCTCAACACGAGGGAGAAACTGCTTGAGATAGCGGGGAAGATCAACAGAAGATATGGGACTGGGGACTGGGGACTGGGGACTGGGGACTGGGGACTAGGGACTGGGGGCTAGGGACTAGGAACTAGGGACTAGGGGCTAGGGGCTGGGGACTAGGGATTTCCTTAACCCGGACAGTAGTCTGCCTACCGATTCTAGTTTGGTCAATAATTGTTCTGCTTTTTCTTTTGCTAAGAAATTTAGCCTCTCCGCAATCAATATATGAGTTTCCAATTCTGTCATTGAACCATTTGCAACTGATAGAAATTGCAAATATTCCTTTCGGCTTTTCCTCCCGTTGCCTTCCGCTATATTTGCAGGAATTGAAACAGCCGCTCTCCTGATTTGACTGGTTATACCGTATATTTCCTCTTTCGGAAAGGTTTTTGTATGTAAATAAATCATCTCAACAAGGTTCATTGCTTCTTGCCAAACCACCAGATCCTTAAAAGTCTTTATCATCATACTTTTCTCCCTGATCCCTAACACCTGATCCCTAACACCTGATCCCTTTCTTCCCCTAGTCCCTGATCCCTAACACCCAGTCCCTTTCTTCCGTCCCTTTCTTCCCCTAGTCCCTGATCCCTAATACCTGGTCCCTTTCTTCCCCCTGCTCCCCTACTCCCTTTACTTGTGCTTCATACGCCAGCTTTGCCGCTTCCCGCTCGGCGCTTTTCTTGTTTCGACCTGAACTGGGGCCGTAGGTTTCGCCGTTTACTTCGACTTCCACCCAGAAAAGGCGGGAGTGCTCGGGGCCGGTGCGCTTTACGACGCGGTAGGAGGGGTATTTTTTGAAGCGCTTCTGGCAGAATTCTTGCAGAAGGGACTTGTAGTCCTGGGAATGGCGGTTTTCCAGCACGCGGTTAATTTCCACGCTGATAAAGCGGCTCACAAAGGCAAAGGCGTTTTTGTAGCCAGAATCCAGGTAAATCGCGCCAATCAGGGCTTCCAGGGCGTCCGCGAGAATGGCTTTTTTGTTCCTGCCGCCTGAGAGCTCCTCCCCCCGCCCCAGGATAAGAAGGTTATCGATCTGGAGTTCCAGGGCGACCGCTGAAAGGATATCCTCGGATACCACCACGGATTTTATCCTGGCAAGCTCGCCTTCGGCCTTGTCGTCCGAAATCCGGTACAGGAGATTGGCGGTTACCGCCCCAAGGATGGCATCCCCGAGAAACTCCAGGCGTTCGTTGTTGAGTTTGTGGCCGGATTCATTGGATACCGACCTGTGCATGAAAGAAAGGTTCAAAAGCTCAAGGCTTTTGAACCTGATACCGGTAGTCTTAAGGAAGGCCGCCAGAACCTTTTTTCTGGCGGGCTCCAGTGAGGGCTTACTTTTGTTGTGTCTTGATGTAGTCGTAGGCATCCTTGACAGTCTCGAACTCGTTCGCCTTCTCGTCGGGGATGGAAATGCCCATCTCTTCCTCAATGGCATAAACCAATTCGTAGGTGTCCAAACTGTCCGCGCCAAGGTCCTGGCGGAANGAAGCCTCCAGGCTNATTTTTCCCTCATCCACCTCAAGTTTCTCGGCTATCAACTTTTTCATCTTCTCAAACAACTCGTCCATATTGATCTCCTCTGCTTGTTATACCTTCGACTC
>JGI24698J34947_10002274_pt1 | contig 10304 bp, 5 predicted proteins | sample TergutMp193P3_FD_34947 | JGI IMG/M metagenome (IMG submission 34947) | reverse complement strand
CGAATGAATATTCAATGTCATATTATTGAGTACAGGCTGTTTGCCAAAACTCTTACAGACATTTTTCATTGATACTTCCATATAATTCCCTTTCACGTTTGTTTATTGTAACAAAATGTTGTATAATTAAACTCTACCGTTAACTCACATATATTACAACTAACAATATCAGACATTCTGTTGGACTATCTCGAAAGCTTTATCATAAACCAATTGCTTCCAGGCTGAAAGACATTGCGATTCCGTTTATTTTAGAAGCACGGCAACGCAAAGGATTCTCTCCGTGTCCCTCCGTGCTCCCTCTCACCTCCTCACCACCACCAGCCCTCCCTCCCTCAAGCTCTTCCACACCCTCTTCGCGCCCTTCTCCCCCGCAATCTCCTCCAGAGAGGAGCAAAACTCCGCAAGAGCAACACCTTTCCCACGTGATGCGGTTTCCAACAGCGCGATAATCGCCGCGGCGTCGCCTTCCCCGGTGATTTTTAGCGTTCTGTCGTCCAGACGCCAGCGCCACCTGAGAGAAAAACCACTCGCCGTTTGCCGCAGCCGGGGCGTCGAGCCGAGAAACAAAACCCTCCCGGCCCCTCTCTCTCTTCTGCCTCGATCCCTGTCCCGCGCGTACTTGTCCAGAAGACCGCCGACAAGGCCGGGTTCAATCGAAGGGGCTTTCACCTTGAAGGAAAAGGCTTCCATGACCGGACTTTCCGTTTCACCGGCCATCCATGCCGAAAGCAGCCTTTCCAGACCATCAGTGTACTTGTCGTGCCGCGTCTCACCCTTAAAGGAAAGGTCGTTAAGCGCAAAAATGTCGTCGTTATGACAAGTGTCACCGGCGCTAATATCGTCCGTTATGTGCAAGCCTGGGTGGAGGCCGCGTTGCTTTTCGGCATAGATGCGGGAGTGGCGCGTGAGGACGAACTTGTGCCAGAAGCAGGAGTCCAGAAGCCCGTGGGCGAAGAGCTGCCTTACGGTCTCCGCCGAATCGATGAGTTCCTGCTCGTCCTCGTCCCAGTAACCGTAGATGAGATAGGCGTGGGTCAGGACGCCCGCCTCCTTGAAAGAGGCGAGGGCGCTCACGGCGCTTTCGAGGTCGATGCCCTTGCCGAGGCGCTTGAAGCCTTTTTCCGAGGCGACTTCCAGCCCCGCTGAGACGCCGATGAGGCCGCCCGAGGCGAGCGCCGCCGCCGTATCGGGGTCGAATGCTCTTTCAAAGCGGATGTTGCCCCAGAAGCAGAGGGGAAGGCCGGCCTCACGGTTGAGCAGGGCGAACTCCAGAAGCGAGGCGGGCGGCGCTGCCTCGTCGCAGAGGTGGACGCCGCGGACGCCGGTCTTTTCCGCCTGATCTGCGAGGTGGGCAAAGAGAGCGGCGGGCTCAACGGGGATGAAGCTCTTAATGTAATCCAGGGTGACATCGCAGAATGCGCAGGAATGCCAGTAACAGCCGTGAGCGAGATAGGCTTTAAGCCAGTGCCCGTCCGACCAGAGCCAGTGCATGGGATTGGCGTCGTCCACGAGGTATAGGTAGCGGCTGAAGTCCACTGCCGAATAGTCCGGGAAAACCGTTCTCGTTGCTGCGTCTTCCATTGATGACGCACTCTCTCCATCCGGCGTTTCCTTTGCGTCTAACGCGGAAATTATACGGCCCTGAGAGCGGTACATGGTTTTGTAAATATGTCCTGCCGGCAGGCGGCTGCTTTCATTTCGCTCCAGTTCTTTCAAGATAGTATCGAGTGAACCGTAACCGCGATCAAAAGAAAGATAATCAAAGTAATCAAAGAACTCTGATGTTTTGAGAAAGCGTAATTCGGTATTCACGTACCCGCCGCCCGCGACGGTACGTATCGCGGAACCAAAGCAATTCTTCGCCGATTCCGCACAGACCAGCGCCCCGGAAAGGCAGCCGGGGAAGGGAATGGTAACGCCTAACAGGGCCGGGGTATTTGCGTTGATATCACCAAAACCAGGACTTGAGTTTTCAAGTTTTTTCCATTCCTCAGCAAGCATGGGGCGGTAAAAGTTATTCATGATATACCCGTCAAGGTTTTCCCGAACAGCAGAAAAATCCCGAAACCCTGTGTTCAGCGAAGCCGTCAACACCGGGCTGTAACGGATGAGGCTGAAGCCGGTGTCAAGGGTAATGCTGATAAAATCCGCCAAATCCTCAAGCATCTTTGTGGCGATGAGCTTTGCCTCATCCGGGGCACTGGCGGCATCGGCGCCTTTTCCCGCGAGGTAAGCGTCCGCGCGCGGCCCGCCGGGGACGCAGCCGTTAGCCAGAGCGAGTAAATGCCCCCATTCTGGGTCCCTGCCCTGGAGGAAGGCGACAAGCCTGTCGATTGAGGCAAGCCACAGCTCCATTTCAGAGAAAAATCTTTCTATACAATATGAGGTATTCTTGTCAAAACTGCGCCCGGGCTGGCTGGATTGCGAAGCGTCCGAGAAAATCCGCTGGAGACCCGGCCGGGAAAAGATCCTCTCAAAAAGGCCGATTGAATGATCAAGAACCGTGACAGGATGCCTCCTCTGTTCAAGGAAGCTCTTGAGGTAATACGGCGCAGGGTAGGGGCTGTTGAGCTGCGTGAACGGGGGCTGGATGAGAATGATCTGCCTCATCAGTTAAGCCCATAAGTCAGAATCAGGCGAAGAGGAAGCCGCTTCCCCGGCCCTTTCCTCGAAGGCGAAACAATGCTTTCCGTTGGAGAGAAAAATTTCCATCGAGGGCAGGTTCCTGCACTTTATCCCGAAAAGCGTACAGGCGCGGGGAAAGGCCGGTTCCCATGTGACCCTAAAATGCCTGCACCGGAGGCAGTCGGGGGCGCGGTCGGGAATAGCCGGTTCCTGGGCTGAATCAGGTTTCATCGTATTTGACAGTTTAACTCTCTATGAAGTATCCTGCAATAGAAGTAGAATGACGTCGTTACCTGTACTGGAGGGATTGAAACCAACAGAATGAAAGAGCTTGTCGGTATTTCGGTATCATCGGGGATTGCCATTGGAAAGGCGTTCCTGCATTTGGAAAAGGACCTTCCCGAAATTACCCGGTATAACATCCGGGAAAGCCAAATCGAAGCTGAGTTCGAGCGGCTGAGGACGGCATTTGCCAAAGCCGTTGAGGATGTTCGCCTTCTCCACGAACACGCAACAAGAGAGATGAGCAAAGACAGCGCCGATATTTTTGCCTCCCACCTAATGATGCTTGAGGACGATGATTTCAAGGATCAGATAACCGGCAGAGTCATGGAAACACGGGAAAATATTGAATGGGTGGTTTACGATACCGCCAGGATTCTTGCGCAGAAAATGATGGCGTCCCCCGACGCGGCATTCAGGGAACGGGCGGCGGACATTAACGATGTTTCCCGGCGGGTTTTGAACCATCTGCTTTCCATTAAAAAGGTTTCGCTGGCGGATCTCAATCAAGACGTCATTCTGGTTGCGCATGACCTTCTTCCCTCGGAAGTGATCACAATGAACCGCAATCACGTAAAGGGAATATTGACGGACATGGGAGGGGGCACTTCCCATACGGCAATTCTCGCGAGGGCGTTCAATATACCGGCGGTGCTGGGCCTGTCTTCCGCGACAAGGGAGATTTGCGACGGAGACAAGCTGGTGCTGAACGCCGCCACGGGACAGGTCTTTGTAAACCCTAACGAGAAAGCGCTGGAAAAATGGCACGGGATTCTCGCGAAACACGATAAAAAACTAAACGAACTCTCACGTATCCGCGACCTCGCGGCGGAAACGAAAGACGGCCACAGGGTCACGCTGAAAGCCAATATCGGGATTCCCGAGGAAGCCGGGGCGCTGCGTCAATTCGGCGCCGAGGGCATAGGTCTCTATAGAAGTGAATTTCTCTACCTCAACGCCGACAGGAGCGCCAACGAGGAAGAACAGCTCGCCGCGTACAATAAGGTGTTAAGCGCAATGGGCGAATTGCCGGTGACCATACGCACCGTGGATATCGGGGGCGACAAGATTATACCCGATCTTTATGGCAATACGGAAAAGAACCCTCTTTTGGGGTGGCGCGCCATACGGTTTTCCCTTTCCATGCCGGATTTTTTCAAGACTCAGCTCCGCGCCATACTCCGCGCAAGCGTTAACGGCAATGTGAAGATCATGTTCCCCTTGATCTCTGGGCTTGAGGAGCTGGATGAAGCAATCTCACTGCTGGAAGAAGCAAGGGCCGAGTGCCGCAAAAAGAAACAGCCATTCGCGGATAACATCGAAGTTGGGACGATGATCGAAGTCCCTTCGGCGGCAATGACCGCGGATATTCTCGCAAAAAGGTCTGACTTTTTTTCCATTGGGACTAACGACCTTGTTCAATATACCCTGGCAGTTGACAGGGGAAATGAGAAGGTGAGTTATCTGGCACAGCCCGTGCACCCGGCCGTACTCCGTTTTATAAAAGTTATCATAGACGCGGCTCACGACCACGGCATCAAGGCCGCCATGTGCGGTGAAATGGCGGGTAATCCGGGCATGGCTGTTCTGCTTTTGGGACTGGGCCTGGATGAATTCAGCATGGCAGCCTCGTCTATTCCCCAGGTAAAAAAGATCATCCGGGGAGTAAGTCATAGCGCGTGCCGGGAACTTGCCGCGGAACTTTTGAGCGGTGTTTCCTTCATGGCGAATAACGCCATCCTCAAAGCATGGATGGCGGAAAATTTTCCGAAAGAGTGACCGAATACCATGAGAATAAATGGCAGCCTTCCGATTGTTGCCCTGGCCGGTCGTCCCAATGTTGGAAAGTCCACCCTGTTCAACCGCCTCCTGCACAAAAGACGCGCCATCACGGACCCAACGCCCGGCGTTACAAGAGACCCCGTGGCAATGGATACGGTGATAAGGGGAAAGCCGGTAACGCTTGTGGATACAGGCGGCTTTAAGCTTGATCTGGACAGGGATTCTTCCGCCGGAGAACTCGAAAGGCTTGTAGTTGAAAAAACGATGGAGATTCTCGAAAAGGCGGATCTGATAGTCCTTCTTTTTGAGGCCGGAGATATCAGTCTTGAGGATGAGGAATTTATAGACCGGTTAAGGCCATATCAGGAGAAGCTCATTGCGGCGGTGAATAAAACTGAGGGAGGCCGCCGGGAAGCGGAGGCTTGGAATCTCCTTTCATACGGCTTTGAAAAGGTCTACATGATTTCCGCAGAACACGGGGACAATATTCCGGAGCTGGAAGAAGCGATAGTCAGCCGCCTTCCAGAGACTCAAGCGCCCGAATCAGCAGCAGCCGAAGAGCAAAGCCCACCGCGGGAAGATGTTATACGCATAGCGATTTTGGGCAAGCCCAATACGGGAAAATCAACGCTCTCCAACAGGCTCACTTCATCGTCCGCCTCTATCGTAAGCGATATTCCGGGGACAACGCGGGATGTGATAGAAGGAAGTTTTACCTGGAAGAAACGCGACTTTCAGGTGCTGGACACGGCGGGCATCAGGCGCAAGAGCAAGGTTAACGAAAACATCGAATATTATTCGGTGAACAGGGCAATAAAGACGATTGATGAGGCGGACATTGTTTTCCTTATTATTGACGCGCAGGAGGGCCTTACGGATCAGGACAAAAAAATTGCCGCCCTTGCGCATGACAAAGGCCGAGGGCTCATCCTCGTCCTTAACAAATGGGACACCATGCCCGCCGTAAAGAACACCTTCGAGGCTGTCCGCGACAGGATTCATTTTCTTTTCGGCCAGATGGAATACGCGCCCATAATCGCGCTTAGCGCCCTTGACGGGAGCGGAATTGACGAGCTTCTCAATACAAGTCTCAAAATGTACGACCAGCTTAAGCGGCAGATAGAAACCGCCGCCCTGAACAGCGCCCTTGAAAAATGGCTTACGGAATATCCTCCTCCGTCAGGGCCCCGTACCAGATTCAAAATCCGTTATGCCGTTCAGAAAGAGGCAAATCCCGTCAGGTTCATTTTTTTCACTTCCCGTACCCATGCGGTAAACGACACTTACGTTGCGTATCTCCGCAATCGTATCCGCCGTGATCTGGGCTTTTCCCTCGTTCCGGTGGCCATTGATATTCGGCCTTCTTCCAAACCGCAGCAGACGGCGCAGCGGCAGTCCGGCTCACGGAAGAAACGGAGCTAGCATGGCATCATACAGCATCAGCGATTTGGAACGCCTGCTCCGTGTCAAGGGCTACGTTATACGCTACTGGGAGAAGGAAATACCGCTTATTCAGCCGACCAGGGATACGCTGGGAAGGCGTGTATACAGTGACCGGGATTTGGAACTGCTCGTCAGGCTCAAGTACCTGCTCTATGAACGCCGTTTCACCATCGAAGGCGCGAGAGCCCAGCTCTACCGGGAAATCGCCGGAGGAAACCAGAACCTTCGCGCCATCATTTCAGCCCTTCGTACTGAACTCCTGGCCCTCTTTTTCAAGGTAAACGATTCAACACGCGAAACCAAAACCGAAGACGATGGCGAAAATGAGGCACCGGCAGAAGAGAGCGGCTCTTGACCGGTCTTTTCGCTCCCCTTCCCGATGAAAGCCGGATGATCCTTGATCGTCTGCCCGGTCTTATTGACAAAACTTTCCCTCTGCCGGAACGTTTCCGCGTAGGGCTTCCACGGGACGTGGCGGAACTCTCGCGGCTGTTAACTTCCGGGCGGCCTGAACGCGGCGCTTCTTACCTTGGAAAGCCGGCCCTGCTCTCCGCCTATCTGCGCTATTTTCTGCCGTGGAACATCTACCGCCTCTGCCGGCTTCTCGCTTCTCTGCCCCTGGAACTAAAACCCGATGACGCCGTGAACGATTTGGGCGCCGGACCTCTCACCCTGGCCGCCGCGCTCTGGATTAGCCGTCCCGGCCTCAGAAAGACCCCCCTGGATTTTCGCTGTCTGGACAGGACGCCGGCCGTGCTCGACGCCGGGAAGAAATTCTTCGCGGCTCTTAGCGCCGGAACGGATTGCCCCTGGACGGTGAGAACCATCAGGGGAGATGTTAGGCGTAACGGCCGCCTTTCCGTGGAAATCCGGGGGAAGCCCGCGGCCCTGAGCGCGGCGGTGAATGTGTATAACGAACTTTTCTGGGACTTCTCTCCTCTTGATACCGGTGAACTGGAACGCTTTACGGAAAGCCAGGCACGCCTGCTCGCATCGCTTACGGAAAGCTCCGGTTCGATTCTGGTGGTTGAACCGGGCATCCCGCGCTCCGGTGAATTTATTTCTCTTCTTCGTTCTTTGTTGATGGAAGAAGGACGCTATCCCGTTGCACCCTGTACCCACACGGGCTCCTGCCCCATGCCGGGGGGCCGAACCGAAAACAGACACGGAACAGGCGGGAAAGCGCGGTGGTGCCATTTTGCGTTTGACACCGAAGACGCGCCCAAAGAATTGCACAAGCTCTCAGCGGCCGCGCGTATTCCCAAGGAAAGGGCGGTGTTGAGTTTTTTCGTCGCGGGGCCTGAGTTATCCCAAACACAGGTAAATAAAGCGGACAAGAAAGAGCCGCAGATAAAAAGGACAGCCACGGAAAAACACGAGAATATCCGCGTCATCTCCGACGTTTTTTCTGTCGGCAGCGGAAAAGATTCCGGCGCGTATTCATGGGGGCGGTATGGCTGCGGCGAACATGGCCTCGTTCTCGTGACCGGAAGCAGGACGGCTCTTGAGGAGACCCACTCCGGGGCGCTGGAGGAGGTTTCGCTTAACGGCGCCAGGGACGGTAAAAGCGGCGCGTTTATGGCGGTGAAGAAGGGGAAAGCTTAAGGGGAGTATCCTAATATTTATAAGTATTTCTTAATTATGCCATCAACGTCAGTAATATTGAATGATATTGCGCTGTACCATTCACCGTAGTCTTTTAATGAGTTGACTGCTTCTACCCATTCTTCCAATGCACGGCGTTTTTCCTGTACTTCGGGGCTGTCCTGCCCTTTTGTTTCAAGTACCAGTGTTTTGCCGTTGGTGAGTTTGATTAGGAAATCGGGGTAATAAGTATGGGAAACGCCGTTGAAGGTATAATGTATTCCAAACCCTAAATGGTCATTTTTGGCAAAGGAAAATACATTTGGGTTTTTCTCTAACCTGTAGGCTTCTGCGGCTTCCCATGTGCTATCATACACGCAATGGCTGATGTGGGATTTTTTGAGGGGTTCACGGGGTTTTGATGTCCACCATGTTTGCATATCGCCTGTACTGCGGATTTTGTTTCCGGGGCTGAAGAATGGCACTATCCGGGTTGTTGTCTGAAACCCGATAAAACGCCATAGATGTTGGACGATTTTATTCATATTGAGCATGTACATTATTTTTCGTTTCAAGGGATCATTGTTGTAAAATAAAGCGGGTTCAATTACTATGCTGCCGGAGTTGAGATAGAGTTCCACCAGGCGGAATATCTGGCCGAGAAAAGCGTAGGGAGTGCCTTTTTCTTTCCATGAGGATCGACCGGATTCAAACACACGGGCGGAAGTGTTAAATATTATTTCCTGCATACGGCGGTACTTTGCAATGCTCTCAAGTTCAATGGGGGAACATTTTGTAAGGTCGGGCTTGCCTTCAAGAAAAGGGGCGACTTCGGCGCTTATCCTCGTATCCTTCACGTTAAGGACAAGCGGCTCTATTTTTGAAATGTCTATGTAAAGCCGCAGGTCTGCTTCATGTTCAAATCGGATAATATTGGGCCAGGATATTTCATATTTGGCGTTTTCGGGATTTACCTGTATGGGGTATTTATCGATTGTCGTACCGCCGCCTTCGCCGCCTTCATGGGGGAGAAACGAAAATGGTATACCGAATATATTTACGTATTCGGGTTCGTATAAGTCATTTTTTCCGATTTCATAAGAGGAACGGCGGAGACCGCGACCGATTACCTGTTCACATAACAACTGACTGGAAAACGCCCGAAGTCCCATGATGTGGGTTACGGTCTTTGCATCCCAGCCTTCGGTCAGCATTCCTACGGAAATGACATTGCGAATTTGCTCGCCTCGTTCCCCTGGTTGACTTACGGTATTGACGGTTTCCCTTAAAATCTCCGCCTGTTCTTTTTGGGAATATTTACGTTCACCTGTGTTTTCATCATCAGCGGTTTTGGTATCATCTACCGCAATATTTTCCAATTCGGCAAGCCCCAGTTTTTTGGAGTCTATCTGTCGCAAATATTCCGGTTCGCATAATTCGTGGATTTGAATATGCCTGCGCAAAAAAGCGTTTTCAATTCTTGCCGCAGTTTCGGTACGGTTGGCAACGGTTATCATTACCGGGGGGATTTCCATTTTCCTTTTTTTCCATGCTTTATATGTCTCAAGCCAGTCAGCGCCCAGCAGATTATATGCCTGTATAATAAGGTCGGGTAAGGGTTTATCGGGGTTTGCGGATTGGTTAATATCATCTTTGACTTCTTTGTCAGCGTAAATATGATAAAGTCTGGAACGGAAAGTTTTAGCGTCCGGGGTGTTATCATCACGGACTACCACGCGAGGAGTTTTTACCAGCCCGGATTCAATACCGTCATTCAAACCGAAGTCGCTTACTATCCATGTAAATAGGGCTTCTGTTTCGTTCTTTTTGCCGGAAGGCGCAAAGGGCGTTGCCGAAAAATCATAACAGGTCAGTATTTTTCTTGCGGCATGTATACGGTCAAGGCCGTTTACCCATATTGTAGCTTCCCGTTCTACTTCCTTATCCTCTCTGGAAAGTTTTTCTTTTATTTCCGGGTTCTTGCGCCATGCGTGGTGGGCTTCGTCATTTATTACCAGTATATTACGGTAATTTGAAATACCGCTTAAAACTTCCCGCGCATAGGCTTCAATGCTTTTAGGTCCGCGTTTATCCACTGATTTCTTTTTTTTGAGGTCTTCTTCATTTTCCCAGGCAAGGGCTTGCCAGTTAATTATTACCACCCTGCCCTGATACAGTTTGTCTACCAAAGAAGGGGGCACGATATTAAACTCTATGTAATAATTGTGACCGCCGCCTGTACGCAAAACCTGTAAACGTTCCCGAACCGTGAGTCCGGGGGCAACGATAAAAACATTTTTTGAAAAGCGTTTGTCCTGTGAATACGATACCTTGTTACACACCTGCCATGCGATAAGCATAGCCATTACTATTGTTTTACCGCCTCCGGTGCATAGTTTTGTGCAGATACGTTTGAATTCACCGCCGTCCCCTTTTATGTCAATGCCTGTCTTTTCCGCTTCGGGGGCTTCCGTAAGCCAGATAAGCGTTTCGATTGCGTCTAACTGACAGAAAAAGAAGGGAAAGCGGCGCACATCAACCGAATACCAATGTTCAAGCAGTTTGCGGGTAATGCCTGTAATTCC
>JGI24698J34947_10002273_pt1 | contig 10306 bp, 5 predicted proteins | sample TergutMp193P3_FD_34947 | JGI IMG/M metagenome (IMG submission 34947) | reverse complement strand
TTTGAAATGTTAAAAACCGTGGATATGGTAAGCGACGATATGTCATGGGACTGCGCCGGATTCTGCGGCAAGAAACAACCCATGACCGTCGGCATGGGCGGTCCCGCTCTGCGCTGTGATGTGAACATAGGAGGAAGATAATGAAAGACATTGCCGCTTACGCGCTTGAATCTCTTATAAAAGCCGGAGCCGACAAAGCCGCCTGCAAAGCATCGCGCGGACGCAAGGACGAACTCAACGTGGAGGCGAATAAGTTTACGCTGATGAGAACGCTTTTCGATGACTCGCTGCAGATGAAAGTAATCAAAGACCACAAGAAAGCCGTAACTGTCGTTAACAAACTTGACAAAGACTCGATTGACAGAGCTGTTGACGATTGTATCGCGCTGACTTCTTCGGCGCAGCCGGATGAGGCCGAAGACATTGCGGAAAAAATTGAAAACAAAAACTTCGACCAGCGTGCGGGCGGTTCGGATATGAACGCTCTTTTCAAACGGACAGAGGATTTTCTTGAACAGCTTCGCGATGAATTCCCGAAGATTGCGCTTGAAAGCATGGCGTCGGAATTCAAAAGCGCTCAAACCGCATACGTCAACAGCAAGGGAGTAGAGTTTGCCGTCGATACGGAATATTATTTTTATAATACCATGTTCTCCGCAAAGGACGGGGAAAGGTCTTCTTCTTTTAACGGTTACGGCGCTGTTCTTTCTTCGCTCGCCAAACCGTTTATGGATTTGGGAATGCAGAGAACGCTCCTTGAAGAGTCAGTCCGTTCCCTTGACACGCGCACGGTGGACGAAAAATTTACCGGAAAAGTTATAGTAACCCCTGCCTGCGAAGATATGATCTGGGAGACTATATGGAGTTGTTTCCTCTCCGATTCTTCCCTGATAGACGGAACAAGCAGGTGGAAAGACTCTCTTGGCACAAAAGTCGCAGATTCAAAACTCACCTTTAGCACCTCGCCGCTCAATCCCCGCATGGTGTCCGGCGAGCGTTTCACCCCCGACGGCTTTGAAAGCCGCAATACTGACTTTATCCGCAACGGCGTGCTTACCTCGTTCGCGCTGTCTCTTTACGGCGCGAACAAAACCGGAAAGCCCCGCGCGGGAAGCGCCGCCGGAAACATCGAAGTCGCCGCCGGAGACACGCCGCTTGAGGATATGATCAAAAGCGTAGACAGGGGTATTCTGCTGAACCGTTTTTCGGGAGCGTCGCCGGGACCAAGCGGAGACGTTTCAGGCGTCGCGAAAAACAGTTTCCTTATTGAGAACGGCAAAGTTACCAGCGCTCTCAAGGAGACTATGGTTTCGTTTAACATCGTGGACGTACTGATGAACATTCCGGCAATTTCAAGGGAGCGGTGCGAAAACGGTTCAATAATACTGCCCTGGTGCTGTTTCGACGGGATTACGATTTCGGGGAAGTAAGAGAACCATACTCACGATAAACAGTTCCATCGGCTTCTTGTTTTTTCTCTTGCACATTGATAAATTGATAACATGGGTTCACAGCTTTCACCGTACCGTTTGGGCAAAGCGCGGGAAGTTTACAATTCCTTCAATGTTTTTAACGCTGTTTCCTGGAATTTGCTGGTAGGAATCATTATAACTCTTTTTGCTCTGAGGCTTGGAGCCTCCCCGACATATATCGGGCTTTTGGGGGCGTCTTTTTATATATCGCTGTTTTTTCTTCCGCTGGGAAAAATGCTTGCCAGGCGTTTTTCAATAATCGGGATTTTCAGCTTTGCCTGGATAACGCGCTCTCTGGTTATGGTCTTTGCGCTGGCGGCTCCGTTTTTTGATTATGCCGGCCACAGAAAAACGGCTTTGTTCCTGATTATGATAGGCGTATTCCTTTTTCAGTTTTTCAGAGGAATTGGAATGATAGGGAATAACCCTGTTTTGAGCGAATTGGCTTCGGGCCCTGACAGGGGCAGTTATATGACAAAGATACAGATTATCAACAGCGCGATTGGAATGTTCGGCAGTTTTTTGATAGCGATGGTTCTTGGAGCGGAGCCGCCTGTATTTGTGTTTTCAATTTTGCTTGGTCTCGGCGTGATTACAGGAGTTATAAGCGGATATGTGATTAAAAAAGTGCCCGAGCCGCCGGGCGAAAATGACAGCCGCTCCATGAATATCTTCGGGATTTTTAAGGAGGCCGTAACGCAGGATCATTTGCGGCATTTTATGCTTATTTTGTTTCTTGTCGTCATGGTATCCGGCGTTACGCGAACATTTGTTGTGGTTTATGCCCGCGAAGTGTTCGGGCACAGCGACGGTTTGATTTCGCTGTACTCTGTTTTTGGCGGCATGGGGTATCTTTTGGCGGGAATGATAGTTAAATTCCTTGTAGACCGCCTCGGCGCAAAGCCTCTTTTTCTTGTCTGTGTGATCACCGGACTTGTCGGCATAATTCCTGTTATTTTTCTTCCGCGCGCCGCCGTTGATAATATGACGGGAGCCATTCTTTTTCTTGTTTTTCTGTTTTTTATGCTGAACTTCGGCTTTCTGGGTTCGGAAGGAATTGCACAAACTTATTTTTTGGCGCTGATTCCGGCTGAAAAAATACTCGATATGGGTATTCTTTATTTTTTTATTTTTGGCATTGCGGGAGCGGGAGGTTCTTTTCTTTCCGGCCTTCTTGTAGATTTTCTTCTTGTAATCGGGATTTCGCCTTTTTTTTCTTTTAAAATACTTTTTTCCGTCATGATTCTTCTTGCTGTAATCGCCCTTGCCATGCAGAATAAAATGAAACCACTGGGTTCCCTTCCGCTGAAAGACGCGCTTGGGGTCATTATTTCCTTCAGGGATCTTCGCGCAATCAGCCTGCTTGACAGGCTTAACAAGGCGCAGGATTCACAGGAAGAGGAACTTCTGCTCGGCGAGTTGCACAATACTCCTTCCAATCTTGCGATTGGAGGCCTTCTGGAACGGGCGCGTTCGCCAAGACTGTCCGCGCGGCTTGAAGCGATAAGGGCGCTTGAAAAAATGCCGCGCTTGAGCAGGAGCGCGGAAGAGGCGCTGAAGGACGATTGTGTTAATAATCCTTTTACCACGGCGTACATCTCGGCGCGTATTCTTGGAAACCGCCGCTATACGGCAGCCGTCCCGATGCTGCGCGAACTTGCCGTCTCTGATGATTATATGCTTGCGGGGGAGGCGATTATCGCTCTCGCGAAAATGAAGGACGAAAATTTTCGCTCTGAAATTGAAAAGATCATTTTGAATACAAAAAATCCCAGGCTGAAGATCATGGGCGCGGAGGCGCTGGGCCTGTACCATAACTCAGAATCAATTTCGGCGCTGCTGGATATTCTGCGCGCCGAGAATCCGCCTCCTTATTTAATGGACGAGGTAATTCTCGCGATTGCCTCGATCCTTGATACGCAGAAAATGTTTTACAGAATTTTAACACGTTATACGACGGACAATTCTCTTGCGCCCGCCCTTGCTATGGACGAAGTTGAATCAGCCTGCGAATTTGTTAATTCCGCGTTAAAAGCCAAAAAGAAACCGTTTAAATCAAATATTTCGCAGGTAACTTCGTGCGCCGGAAATTTTAATTCCGCCGCAAGCGGTTATATCAGGGATAAAAACGGCGCGGATCTTTCCCGCTGGATTTTGCAGATTCCTGACGAGTATTGCAGGGGCGTCGTAAAGCCGATTCTTTCGGAAGCGGTTCTTGACGGGGATTTAAGCGTTTACGACTGTCTGCGCCTGCTAATCGTTCACTGGGCGGCGCAGTCGCTGCGCTTGTGGGCAATGAAGGCTTAAGTCAGGGCAGCCGGCAGCCATTCTTCAAAAATCTTGGTCAATTCCTTTGTAACGACGGGCTTTGCTATGTATCCGTTAAATCCGGCGGACAAAAACATTTCCCTTACGCCTTCTTCCGCATTAGCTGTCAATGCTATTACAGGAAGCCGTTTTCCTGCGGAAACTCCGGCTTCCTGTAATTTAGGAGTTTCCTGCGGAAACTCCATGCCGTATTTCAGCTTAAATTCTTCATCTTCCCATTTTCTTATTTCCGCCAGCGTTTCAATGCCGTCCATTTCCGGCATCATGTGATCCATGAACACAAGGTCGTACGCGTTGTTTTTTATTTTTTCAATCGCTTTATGCCCGCTTGATGCAGTGTCGGCCTGTAATCCGTAAAGCGACATTTTTTCCTTGATAACATAAAGGAGCATTTCCATATCATCCACGATCAGAACTTTTCCCTTTTGGGATTTTTCTTCTGTTTTTTCAGGCTCGTTTTTTTCCTGCGGACCCGAACACACAGCGGATAATTTTTTATGCAGCGATAAGAGTTTGTCCTTAAATTCGGGGAACTGCTCCGTACAATAGCCGATATCGCCGCCCCTTGAAGCGGTTTCAAGTCCAAGCGCGGTTTCTGACAGTGCCCGAGCCCCTATTATGGCCAGCATTGATTTCATCGCGTGAACGGAAATTAAAAAGTTTTTTGTATCTCTGGTTTCCAAAGAACGCGTCATATTATCGCATTCCGAAACAAGTTTTTTGAAAAATATTTCCAGCGTGTTACGGTACATTGCCTTGTTACCCGCACATTGGCCCAGCCCGACCTCTGTGTTAATTTCGCCTGTTTTGCCGACTTCGGCCAAAAAACTGTCGTATGTATTATCATTGTCCTGAGTTTCCTGTTCCGCACGGCGCGTGATTTTTTCAGCCGGCAGCCATTTTTTGAGAATCTCATCCAGTTCCTGCACGGCGATTGGCTTTGATATAAAATCGTCAAATCCGTTAGCCAAAAATATTTCCCTCATGCCGGAAACCGCGTTGGCAGTTAGAGCAATTATCGGAAGTTTTTCATATTCCTTCCCCATCTTTCTTATTTCCTGCGTCGCTTCCATGCCGTCCATTATCGGCATCATGTGATCCATCAAAACAAGATCGTATGAACCGCCCTTTATTTTTTCAATTGCCTCCTGTCCGTCTGACGCAGTGTCGATCTGCAATCCGTAGGGGGAGAGCATTCCTTTGGCGACATAAAGATTCATTTCCATATCATCAACGACCAGAACTTTTCCAAACGGTATCGGCTCGCGCGTGATGTGTATTTTTTCCATTTTAGCTTCGTAATTAAGGCGGAATTGCCGCAGTTTCTGTACCGCTTCTTTTCCCAGCGCCGCCGCTCCCGTGCCGCCCTGCGGGAGACGGATCGTAAACAAAGAGCCATTGCCGGGTTTGCTTTCAATAAGAATTTCGCCGTTCATCATGTTAACCAAATTTTGCGTAATGCCCATTCCCAGACCCGTGCCTTCCGTTGTCCTGTTGGTTTCCATGTTAAACCGGGAATACGCGTCAAATAACCTGCCTATCTGATCAGGCGTCATTCCCTGTCCTGTGTCGCGCACGCGGAAAACGAGAGTCACGGAATCAGACGAGTCTTCCGCGTTAACTGACAATTCAACTTCGCCTGAGGCCGTATATTTGAAAGCGTTGGACAGGAGGTTATTCAAAATCTGCTTGATACGAAGATCGTCGCCGACAAGCAGTGACGGGACATTTTCATCAACGTTAAGGATAAATTTAACGGGTCTGTTTTCGTACTTGATTAAATTCAAAAAAACTGTGTCGTTAATCATGCTCGAAACATCGTACTGTGACGGCGACAGTTCAAGTTTTCCCGCTTCAATCTTTGACATATCAAGTATGTCGTTGATAATGCCGAGCAAAAGGTCGCCTGAATTGTAAATCCTTGTGAACGCTTCTTTTATGACAGGCGGAAGGGTTTCGTTTTGCAACTGGATTTCCGAGATGCCGAGAACTGCGTTAAGGGGCGTGCGTATTTCATGGCTCATTTTCGCAAGGAAAGCTGACTTGGTGCGGTTGGCGTTTTCTGCGGCTTCAACCGCGTTTTCCAAATCGTGATGGAGCTTGTTGAGTTCCGTGATGTCGTCGGAACTGCCGACTATGCCGACTACGTTACCCTCGTCGTCGCGCAACAGCGTTGTGTGCGAGTGGAATGTAACGCCGTCTACTTCGCTCTGCCAGGTCTGCGGGCGGCCCGAGTGGAAGGTTTTTTCAATATTTTCAATAATGTCAGGATGCCTGTTTTTTTTGCGCGCTACGTCGATGTTTTTTCCGATCAGAAATGACGGAGTAACGCCGATTTCGCGCAGATACTCCCCGTTAAAAGACGTTATTACGCCCTCGTTATCGACGCTCCAGATAACTCCCCTGTAGTTATTAACTATGGCTTCCATCTTGGTCAGCGTTAGATGCATATTGTGGGCGTATTGTTCTATGGCGCGTACCTGATTGACGATCTGTATTTGATTCCTGACCCTTGACTTGACAATCTTGTTGCTGAAAGGTTTATGTAAAAAATCGGCGGCTTCAAGTTCCAGCCCCTTTTCTTCGTCTTCGACGCTTCCAAGGCCGGTAATTATAATAACGGGAATATTTCTTGTTTCTTTGGATGATTTGAGCTTTTCCAGCACTTCGTACCCGTTCATATCCGCCATGATAATATCCAGCAAAATGAGATCCGGCATAAACTTGCCGGCCATCTCAATACCCGCCGCGCCGCTTTTTGTCAAGTAGACATTATATTCCTGGCCTAAAATACCGCTCAGAATTTCAAGGTTCATTTTTTCATCGTCTACTATAAGTATGCTGTTTTCCTTTTTATCTTCCATAACCATCCCATTGTTTTTTTTCGATTGAAAATATAAGCAAGTTATGATACATTGTATCATATTTCTTCATTAAGGAGAATATTTATGGAAATTAATATACCGGGATTAGACGCAAAAAGCGGAATTGAGTTATGCGACGGCAGCGAGGCGATTTATCTCCATTCTCTGCATCTGTACGTTTCCAATATACCGGCGTCGCTGGAAAAAATGCGCAATGTTTCGGAAGAAACACTGCACGATTACGCCATAAGCGCTCATGGCGTTAAAAGCATCAGCCAGTATATATGCGCTCAGGAAGCGGTTAAAACCGCCAAAGAGCTGGAAGCTCTGGCCAAAAGCGGCGATTTGGCCGGAGTGCTGGCCCGGAACGACGCCTTTATAAAATATGCGGGCACTTTATTGGACAGCATAAAAAGCTGGCTGGAAAAAAACGACCCTGCCGGCGCTTAATCAGGCTTTGCCGAGGTTCTTTTCTATTCTTGCCAGCAGTTCGCTCTTTCCGCACGGTTTCTTGATGTAGTCGGCGGCTCCTATTTTTTTCGCGCGGTCTTCGTCTATCGGGTCGTCGGAAGACGTAAAAATCGCGATAGGAACATGGTGTAAATTGCTGAGGCCCTTTATTTTGCCGTATGTGTCCCAGCCGCTTACTTCAGGCATCATTAAGTCCAGTAAAATAAAGCCGGGATCAAGTCCCTGGTAGAGGAGCTTAAGGGCTTCCTCGCACGACTTGACGGTGATTACGTCGTAGATTTCTTCCAAAAAGCTTCTGGTCATTGAAAGGTGAGTCACGTCGTCGTCTATCACCAGAATCTTTTTCTTTTCCTGCCCTGTCGTAGTCTTGAATTTTGTCGTTTCGTTTTTAAGATCCTCAAAGTTTTTGTTGTTTTCAGAACTCATATCGGTTACGTTGTTTACCGCGGTCGATATCTCCTGCAGCGCTCCGCTGACTATTTCGTTCATTCCGCTTATCGCCTCATTGCTGACATTGATAAATTCGTCAGACTCCCTGATCAAATCGCTGCCCGACTGGGACATCTTTTCAGCGCCGTTGTGGACGCTTATGGTTATTTCCCTGAGGCGGCTTATCGCTTCCAGTATCTGCTTTCCGCCGACTTCCTGTTCTTCCATCGCGTGGCGGATATTTTGTTCATGCACGGAGACTGTCTTTACCCCTGAGTCTATCGCGCCGAAACGGGAGAGAACTTCGTTGGAAGATTTTGTAATGTTGTCTATACTTGCCTTGATCTTTTTTAACATGGCCGAGGTGGTTTTTGACTGCTGGCCGGATGACTCGGCGAGCTTGCGGATTTCATCGGCTACAACGGCAAACCCCTTTCCTACCTCTCCAGCGTGAGCCGCTTCGATGGCGGCGTTCATTGAAAGAAGGTTAGTCTGCGCCGCGATTTTATTCATTACCGCGTTGATTTCCAAAAGCCCTTCCGATTCTTTTGCGATTTCCTGTATTTCCTGCGCTACCGCCTGAACCGCTGACCTTCCGTATTCAGAGGCTTCCGCAAGATTTTCGACGTGTTTGCCGTTTTCAATCAGCGTCTGGCCCACGGAATGTATGTTAGCTGTCATTTGCTCAATGGCGGAAGACGACGTGTTTACGCTTTCGCTTTGATCGTCTACCAGTTTGGTCTGCTGATCGATGGTGTTCTTTATATTTTCAAGCGCGCTATGCACTTCGACCGAGCCTTTTTTCTGTTTTTCTTCCAGGTCTTTTATATTCTCAAAATTGGTCGAAATATGGTTTACCGCTTTTGAAGTTTTTTCCATATTGACGGAAAGCTCGTAGCCGGTATTTGTCAGGGCGTGGACTTTGTATTTTATTACGTCTACAAGAGCCCTGATATTATCCAAAGTTTCGTTAAAATACTTTGCCAAATCGCCGATTTCATCATTGGAGTGTATTGGTATGGCGTGGGTCAGGTCTCCCTCTCCTTCCGCAATGTCTTTCAATTGATCCGTTACCATGACAATCGGCCTTGTTACGCCCTTTAAAACTATGAATATTATTACCGTTGACACCGCAATGGCTATAACCGATAAAATGATTGTAAAGGCTGTAATGGATCTCGCCTCTGCCAGAATATACTTGTCGGTTGTAACGATCATTACGGACCATGTCATATCTGAATTGCCGATTTTAAAGGGTATCATAACAAGTTCCACATTCGAGTTTAATACGGGAGAATATGTGCTGAGCTGATACTTCGTCCCTTCCGCTACGGCTTTGACGGCGTCATCCATGTTCTCTCCGAAAATGGTTTCGGCATCCCGCATCATCTTGCCCACCCGCTCGGGAACAAGATGCCCAAGAATAAATCCGTTATTCGAAAAAATAGTCAGGGCCGAAATTTCTTCGTATTCGCTGATTGTCTGCGTTACATTCTGCTGTACTACGCTGATATCCAAAAGGAAGCCTACGCCGCCGACCGTTTCATTGGTGCGGGGATTAATAATCGGAACCATCATTCTTACAAGATACACGTCCCTTCCGCTTGCCAAACTTCTGAAAAAAGGATCTTCAACCCTGTCTTTCTTTGAATTGGGGCCAGTAAGATACGCCATTGAATTATTTATATCGGTGGTTGTACGCGCAAGCACCTCGTTGGTTTCTCTTGTATAGGCAATGGCGTACTGTCCGTCAGGGCCGGAACCGGTACGCCCGATAAATTGAACGTCCATGCCGTCAATGTAGTTGGGCTTCCAGACCGTATAAACGTTGATCAATTCGGGATTGGAAGTTATTATGCCCAACATTATATCGTCAAAGCGATCGCGCCTGGTTGCGGGGGGCATCTTTTCATATTGCGCCATTATATTCGCCATAGTGCGCAGCATCAATATATAGCCGTCTTCCAGTCCCTTCCAGTACGCGGTCTGCTCCGCTGTCAGATGATCGATGCTCCTGATACTCAGCGACATACTTATGGTTGAAGCCTCGCGCAGGAGAGGTATGGAAATTCCAAGTATAACGACAGCAATAATGGCTATTACTATCAAACTTATTTTTATTCTTAACTTCATAAGATCCTCCATTGAGAAGACATTTGTTTATTCTAATTAAACTAATGCTTGTTTTTTATTTGGCTTTGGCGTTTCCTCTCAGAATTTTTTTTATCCTTTCCAGCAACTCGTCCTGTGCTGCCGGTTTCTTTATGTAATCGGCGGCTCCCATTTTATCGGCGCGTTCCCTGTCGGCAGGATCGTCTGAAACCGTAAATATCGCTATCGGAACATGGTGCAATTTGCTGATGCCTCTTATCCTCTCATAAGTCTGCCACCCGTCTGTTTCAGGCATAACGAGATCCAATAAGATAATGCTCGGGGCAAGTCCCTGATACAGGCGTTTCAGGGCTTCTTCGCACGACTTGACGGTAATAACATCATAGTCATGCTCCAAAAAGGCCCTTGTTAAGTCAAGATGAATTTCGTCATCGTCTATCGCAAGAACAATCTGCTTTTCATCGCCTGTAGTTGTTTTGAATTTTAAGGTTTCGCCTTTCAGGTCCTCAAAGTTCTTGTTGTTTTCCGCGCTCATCTCGGTTACATGGGTGACGGCGGTTTTTATTTCCTTCATCGCGCCGTTCACTATTTCGTTCATGCCCGCTATCGCTTCATTGCTGATCTTTATAA
>JGI24698J34947_10002272_pt1 | contig 10307 bp, 7 predicted proteins | sample TergutMp193P3_FD_34947 | JGI IMG/M metagenome (IMG submission 34947) | reverse complement strand
AACGGCGCGGAGGCCGTCGAGAAATTCCAGGCCAACCCCGACAAATACGACGTGATTCTGATGGACATCCAAATGCCCGAAATGGACGGCTTCGAGGCCACGCGGCGGATAAGGGCTATGGATATCAAAAAAGCGAAGACCGTCCCCATCGTGGCCATGACCGCAAACGCCCTCAGCGAGGACGTCCAGCGCTGCAAGGAAGCGGGCATGAACGACCACATGGCGAAACCGGTTGACCCCGAAGCGCTTCTGTTCAAACTGAACGATTTATTCTTTTTGAAAAACTATTTGGATAAAAATATTTGGTAAGGTCAAATAATAATAATATGGAGGGCACCCCGCCCCGTAGGGGCCGGGTACCCTCCATATTTATCGGTCAAGCACAAACTACCATTTTCAAGTAGAATGACTACAAAAATATTTCCGCACCGTCAGGCGGAAATCCCAAAACCATAGCCTTCCCGTTCTCTTCAATATCTATTTCCACATAATTCGCGTTTTTCAGTTCATAATGTCTGTAAACACCGGTCAAAAAGTGTATCTGCTGATTTGTCGAACCAATCCACTGGTGAACCAGTGTCCTTTTCGTATGGTCATAGCGGCCCGTGACCAGGATATCGCAGAGCTCAAAAACCCGACTGTCACTAACTTCTCCGGTTTCATAACCTGTAAAAAGCATTGTTGTCAAACCTTCGCTTCTGCATTTCCGCAAAAGTTCCATGGTCTCGCTTAGTTGATCCAGCGGTTCGCCGCCCAGTATGGTTATTCCCTCAATAGCCCCCTTTTCCGTGATTATCTTCTCAAATATCTCGCCAACAGACAAAACGATATTGGGCTCAAACCCCCACATCTCGCTGTTCCAGCACCCCACGCACCTGAGAGAGCACCCCTGAGTCCAGACAACGAATCTGCATCCGGGGCCGTAAATAAATGAGCGTTCTTCAAGGTGAGACAGGTTCATTAATACGTGTTTCTCACCAAAACTAGTTTTATTTTCTCCTTTACCCTCTCTTCCCGCACAGAATAGCCCTGCGCTTTTGCCTTGGCTATTACGGTTTGCTTCTGTTTTTCAACGAATTCCCTGCGCTCACGCTCCAAACGTTCCTGTTCGGCTTTCAGGCGCCGGCGTTCCTGTTCAAGCGCTGCTTCAAGACGCAAACGCTCCAGTTCCTCCATTTGTTTGCGGTAAATTTCGTTATATGCAGCTTCCACCTGTTTCAGAAAATCGCTCACCGTTTTGTACTGCTGATTATTAATATTACCCCACGGATACCGTGGCCCAAACCTCATGTTGTTTGCACTTGAATCATGCAACAACGCAAATCTGCCATTTATCAATTCAAACCGTTGATTTCCGTAATAATCCACCCTATCGGTAAGAATTGTATTTCCTTGAATAGTATACTTACAGCCGACCGCATCTAACGCCTTCCACAAAAATTCTTTATTAATAAACGGCGTTATACTTTTCACGACAGAGCTCATTATTGCCTCCCCAGTTTTTGAGTTTTTTGAACATGCAGTTCATTGTGCTGGTAATATTCGTCCGTTTTGGTGATAGACTCCAAATCGGCAATTTCGCCAAGCAGTTCCTGCAGTTCGCTTACGCAAACTTCGCCCTTAATACCGTGCGTTTCGGCATTAATCTTGCCGCTGTCGTCAATCGTTACGACAATCCTCTGTTCAGGCATACTTTTAACTCCTTTCCGCGCAAAGCGTAGCAGATAATCGTTTAGCTTCAACTTTTCCCAAATCAAAATTATCCCAATCAACTATGGCTAAATAAACTTTATTATCTAATTGCCACAGAGAAGTTCCTGTTTTAGGTAAAAACGGCAAATCAGGCGCCTTAAGCTCAGATACCGGTGCTCCTGACTGAAAATGGTTACTTTTCTGATCTTTATTAAATACCTTCAAATCAGATTCTTTCGGTTTCGTTGGAGGAGCAGCCTTCTTCTCCCGCTCCTTTTGGTTTACCTTACCATTCAATCCATTTATTTCCTGTTTTATTTTATCTACATCGCTCTGATATCTGTTGTTTGTCATTTTAATTTCTTTCTCTAACGATGTAATTTCCTTAGCTATATCCTCTTTTCCAATTTTTTCTTGTTCCGGCTCTTCCTGCTTCGACGTTTCTATTTCCGGTTTTTCTTTTTTTCCAGTTTCTTCTTTCTTTTTTGCTTCTAACTGATTTAACAGTTTCTTTTTCTCCTCTAATTTTTCCGTTTTTTTCGTAGTTTCATCCTTTAGCTCTTTCTCCAGTTCATTTATCTGATTTTCCTTTTTAACAATTTCTTCCTTTATAGCAGTAATCTCCTCATCTATCTTCGCTTTACGGTTTTCCTCCTCTATTTCTTGAATATCACATTTTACCTCACTGCTTATTTTGTTTATTTTAGCAATTTTCTCCTTTAATTCATCCCCTGCAATATTCGCAAAATCCGCGATTTTCAACTCATTTATCTTAGTTTTCATACCGCCGAAATTTGTCTTTTTTCCCAAAAATAATCTGGTTATAGCCTTAGCCAATTTATCCCCCTTTTTTTCCGCCGCGTCTATTCTTTGCAAAATTCCATCCAAAAAACCGAAAATCTTTTTTATTTCGTTTTCCCAGTCAGCATAAAGCCTATGCTTGCTCGCGCCCTGCGGCAAATAGAACGGGACATTTCTCCACTTGTACGTTATCTTAACAAATCTGCCATTGTCCGCAAAATTTGGGGGTTCTGCGGTTTCGAATTCATTTTGCGGTAAAAGGCTGTCAAGAACGTTATCGTTTAATTTTACTTCATTGCTGTGCTCTATGCGGATATCATCCTTTTCCCCTAACGGTAAAATCTCTTTTCCAGCCAGTTCAGCGCGGGTTTTAGAGGTAAAGAATTCATAATCAGCGTTTTCCTCTATTTGACGGAGGTAATCTTTTACCTGTTTTTTCTGTGATTCGTTGAGCTTTAATGCCCACGAAACCGCGTCCACCGCGATATTCGTCTTGGGTATAATGAACATACCGTCATCATTCTCCACCACATGGACGGAATTACCATTTTTCAGCGCCAATATCTGAGTCCCGTTACCGGCAATTTGCCGAACGTAATTATCAATGTTTCCAGTTAGCGAGGTAATTATTCTAGAACTGTCGATTTCGGAAAGAATCGCCGGGACAAAAGCGGTTTTCTTCTTGCCGGTCATCATCTTCTGAATAAAGGCGCTGTCGCAAAAATTATCGTAGTTCGGGAAAACGTCTACGGGAGAATCATGCTCCGTTTGCCAAAAGCGGCAACAAAAATACCTGTACAGGATTTCTGTCTGCTCCCCATCCAATGTCAGGCAAATCTTGTTCATGGCGTTCATTTGCCCGTTCAGAAAAAGGCCGTTTTTTTTATTGACATCCAAAATAAAACTGCCAGTTATATTTTTATCTCTTTTGATTAAGCATCTCTTTTTCAACTTCTCTTCCATTTCTATGTCGATGGAATCCACAAGGACGTAAATCCTGTTATACTCTGCCAAGTCAAACAATTTTTGGGCCATAGTACCGTCCAAGCCCTCGCTCATAACGCAAATAACACTATCTTTCGCCGAAAACTCCGTTGAGGGAATTGGGAAAGCAGAGATACTGGAAACGTTCTTTTTAATCCAGCAACTTTTACGCTCTTCAGAACCATAGTCTATAGTTCTGGATTTTTCTATTGGCGTTATCTTAGACATTTTTGGCCTCCTGCTGGATAAAATTTAAAATTTCCTTGTCCAATACCTTATCGGACACCTTTGTGAAGACAACTGGCCGCACGATTTCACCCTCATGTGTGGGTGTTATTTTCGTTTTTTCATCTACTTTATAATTTATAAAATCAACGCTGTCATCCAAATTCCAGACCTGCATATCACCGTTTTTGCAGAATACAATACAACGCCGATAGTGTTTTTGTTTCTGCTCTTCCCAAATCTTTACTTTTATATCTTTTCTCTGACTTTCAAGATAAAGGCTGCGTTTCTTATCATTATTCCGCAACGTTCTTGTTAAGATATATTTTGACTTTGCGCCAGTGGCATCCAAAAAGGCAGCAATTATTTTTTGCTGGTGATTTCTATCAGTATAAGCGTCGCAATAAAATACAAAATCAGGGTCACGAAAGTTAATTTTGCTGACAATCTCAAGCATGGAACTGACGCCTTTTCCTATCTCAAACCTGTCCACAATAATTTCTTTAGGTATGCCCGGATTCAAATCCATGGGGGCGCACAAATGCCAAAATACCATCGAGTTGGGTTCTACCGCGTTTTTCAGATACGTCTTCATTTCCGGCTTGTCCATCGTATGTTTATACGAATCAAAAGCCTCTTTATCGTTTATCGTCAGAACCAAACGGTCAAAACTTTTCTCCGTTAAATAACCTTGGGCAATCTCCTTATTCAGCAGTTTATTCCGCCACACCACAGCTTCCTGTTCGTTATACGGCTCTATCGGTAGTTTGTCAATCATGTAACGATACTGCGTCCGATTACCGGAACAATCCATTTCAAAGTTTTCAATTTGATTATCGTTGATGCTTTTTAACTGAGTTTTCAGTCTTCCTGAATTTTTATCCCAATCATTCTGAAAAATTGCCTCAATAATATCCCATATTGAAGAATTCTTGGATTCTACATTTTCCGGAACAGGCTTATCGGAAACAGGCAGACCTTTCTGAAGATACCCACTAAAAACAGTAAAACTACCGTCTTCATTGATTGAGATAGTTTCATCTATCTGGCATCTTTCTCCGGTAAATTTCCCGTTAATTTTTTCAGAAGACTTTAACTCAAACCGATAGAAATCCTCATTGTTAATGGGTATTGAAAATCCTTCCTTAACTATTTCTACTGGCCACAATCTGTCGGAGTCTCTCTTTTCCGGAGAAACTCTGTGCAAAAAAATTATCCTTTTTTCGTCAATCCAAACTCTGTATTTCCCCATCTCCTTAGCCTTAAAAATACCGGTTTCCTTAACATCGTTCCCGTATTTCGTGAGCCTAAAATCTTCATCGTAAATTCCAGCTTTCTTCAAATAATTACGTATGCCGTCATCCAGCATCCGATTCCCATATTCATTACCATTTAAATAATCCTTAATGTCAGGCCGACTAACGTTTCTTTCGATGGAAAGAAACATCTCCGCAACATTAAGCTGCATTGACCTGTGAAGCGTAATTTTCATTTGTAAGCCTCCATACTGTTTGCCAGTCCTTTCAATTCTTCGGAATTATGTTGCACTTCCGAAAAATAATTATTATCGCCAAATACGACCAACTGAAATTTTGCTCTGGTAACGGCCACGTTTAAGCGGTTTGGATTATCCATAAAGCCCACCCTTCTGTTTTGTACCATGGAAAGAAACACGATATCCGCTTCGTGCCCTTGAAATTTATCAACCGTATGTAATTTAATATTAATCGTACATTTTCCGTCCTCTTTAATATCAAAATTTGAAAACGCGTTACTTTTTCCCGTAAAAGACCGTAGTTTCTCTCTGATTATCTTCTCTTGTCCCCTGTAGAAAGTCAAACAGGCAACGCTCCACTCCTTTCCTTCCCCCTCCGGGTGTTTGTTCTCTTTGGCCCAATTAACGAATTTTTTCAAATGTTCCATTAACATGTTGGCTTCTTCGTTATTCCTGTTCCCGCGCTCCACGTTTCCTTTAACATCCACCCAGACATCTCTACGGGTATATTTACCATATCCCCACACTCTGGATTCTTTGACATTGGGCGTTTCGCAATCTTTAAGAGCACCATCCTGTTTGTAAAAAGTATCGCGTGGAAACTTTGAAATCTCCGGATGCATCCGATGTTGATAAATTAACGTTGTTTTTCTTAATTTCAAGTACTCGTCCTTGAACCCATCTGATATGGTAGACTCGAATTTCACCTTTCTCCCCTTAATCCCCTTTACCAAAGACTCCAAAATACTGGGAAAAGCCATGGAAGCTACCATATTTATTTCATTCTCAACCGCCTCCCCATTCAGTGAGCGCGGAATAAGTTCACGAATAACTTCTGTATAACGCTTTGAGTTGTTTTTCTCCACAAGCCTCAATTGATGCTCCCGTTCAATTCTCCACGCAATCTCTTCCGCCCAACTTTTCTCTCGGAAATATTCATTTATATGCTTTACTATCTCAAAACTGTCGGTGTAATCCCTCCCCCTTTCCTTATAGTAAAATCTATCGTGTCCGAAAAAAGCGTTGTGAGCAAAAGCATGCCGTGTCTCGTACCAACCGGGATATTTCAAAACAGCGTGTGTTTCAGGGAGTTTCGGTAAAACTTCCCGCATAATATTTTTATCCACAAAAATCATATCACAAGCCGTCATTTTGAGAATATTTATTTTACCGGCATTTTCCTTGGTAATAATACACCTTTGTTGTCCGTCACATCTGCCTTCTTCCAGTTCATTCCGTATTCCCTCAATTTCCTCTTCAGAAATCGGCAAAATAAATTTGTTATTTTTGCCTTTGTTACTTTGGCCTTTCAATAACTCTTCCAATTTATGTAAATAGAACACCGCGCTCTGTAAATTTTTATTTATTGGCACATACGTTTTTTTATCCCGTTCCTGTTCTTCATTCGTACAAATTTGAAGTTCTTCTATGTTGGACACTATCTCGTCTCTTTCCGTAAAAGGCGAAAGCTGCAAACAATCCCCAGCCAAAATCCATTTTTTAGCGTAAAGCGCCGGCACCAAAAATTCCTGAAACGTCGTCTTGGAACTTTCGTCTATTATTAAATAGTCAAATTCAGGAACAATTGGTTCCAACCATGATTTTTTCATTTTTTTGCCATCTTCCTTTGTCAACCAACTATGCAAGGCGTTTCTCTTTTTGAATTTCGGATGCTGCAAAATTCCAATGGTTGTTCCACAAACCAAATTAGCGGAATCCAACAGCAATTCAACCGCGTTTTCGTTTATATTATTATCTCGCACCAGATTATCTATCTGAAATTCCCTGATGTCATCGTTAATTCTGTTTTGGTCTCCTATGCGGACAGGTAAAATCTTAAATTCCTCTAAGAGAGAACTGTTACCATGCTTCTCCTTTAGCCGTTCCAAAATGTTATCAATAGCCACGTGCGTGGAACCGCAGAGGAGGACTCTCTTTCCCAGCTTTGCCAGTTGGCAGATAAGCTCCAGAATAACAGTAGTTTTGCCGCTTCCCGGCGGGCCTTCCAATATGGCGAAATCCTGAGTAGAGAGCGCCTGCTCGACAAACTTCCTTTGCTCAACCGCACCACTCCTTTGCAGGTCAGTAATAACAAACCAATCTTTGCATGTAGTGGGTTTTGGCTCATTCCATTTGGCTACTTCTCTCTTCTCGAAGAGCTTTATCAGTTTTCCATGCTCGCCTACCGGCATATCTTTCAGTGTCTTAACGGCTTCAAGTTGCTTTCGCATAGAATATGTATTTACTTTTACCTTTATAATTTTGCTTTCAGGGTAACAAAATTCCTTCTTTTTATTTTTTAAAATTATTTTATTTTCTGCCTCTATTCCGAAATCTACGGAATATTCATTTTTTTTGTCGTCGACAACAGAAATGTCATCGTCAAAAAAATATCTCAATGGGGAAAGCGCGCTGACTTCATCGTTTGTGGTTTTATTTTCAATTTCTTTTAATTGTATAAACCACGCTTCTCTATTATTGCGTTTAATATTTTCAAGGCGAAATTTGATTCTGCCGTCGCAAACAGATTTACCATAATCGTTTTCATCCTCCAGAATCAGGTTTAAATCTTCACTTCGCTCCACCTTTAATTTTTCACCGTTTTCAAAACACAGGTTGTCAAAATCCACAAAACTCGCGGTTTGCCCGATTGACTTGTAATTCGGCAGTTTTTTCTCAGAATATAAAATATATTCGTCATCGCTCTCACTTACAATAATTCCATCTGGTTTATCAAATCTCTTTACGGTAAACCTGACCGGTTCGTTATTAAAAAACAAATGTTCGTTTTCTCCAACCTTCAAATCCGTAAATACACAATTACCCTCAACTTTGGCCACGTTGATTATGCCTTTAGCGCTGCTTATCAAAACATCACCTTCTTTTATACCAATGCCATCCATGACCTCTATGGCGGATTGCTCTTTCGGAATTTTATAGAGCCTGCCTGTCATCTCTAATTTCGCGATGTTTTTTACTTTAACCTTTTCCCACTCCGCCTCCACCTCTTTCTTTTCCATGGCCTTAATTACATTCTGCAAATACTTTTCAAACGGCTCAAACGACGCTTTTGCCGTCTGCATCACCGCGTAAGATCTCTTCATGTTGGTATCCCAATCAACATTACCGGATTCCTTCGGTAAATTTAAATAATAGTTGAGCATAAGATTTTCCTAATTGATAAACGGGTTATTGTATCCCTCTTGTTTTAACTTCGGGATATCCTTGTCTTTTTCAGAATCCAGTTCCTCCGGTTTTTCTGATGAAGCCTGGACCGCCCTGCTTTTCGCCCATATCCGCATTTTATCTATGGTTTCGTGCATTGTACGGGAGAGCGGAAACGTCTTTCCTATCGCCTCGACAATGTCATCATCTTTGACCTCTTTCTCCTTGTCATAAGCGCTGAAGAGCGCTTCTTTTATCACCTCTTCGAGTTCCGCTCCGGAAAATCCGCTGCTTTCCTCCGCCAGCGTTTCAATATCGAAGTCTTCGGGGTTTCTGTTTTTGCGCTTCAGATGAATGGAGATTATCTCCTCCCTCTCCTTTCTGGCCGGCAAGTCCACAAAGAATATCTCGTCCACCCTGCCCTTGCGCAGGAGTTCGGGCGGGAGCTGCGAGATGTCGTTTGCCGTCGCCACGACAAAAACCGGCTTTGCCTTCTCCTGCATCCAGGTTAAAAACGTCCCCAATACCCTCGACGTCGTCCCGCCGTCCGTACTGCCGCTGGAACTCATCCCGCTCATGGCCTTCTCTATCTCGTCTATCCATAAAATGCTGGGGGCGATAGCTTCCGCTATATTCAGCGCTCCGCGGATGTTGCTCTCCGACTGCCCCACTATCCCGCCGAAAATTTTTCCCATGTCTAAACGCAGGAGCGGGAAATGCCACAGGTTGCCTATGGCTTTCGCCGTCAGGGATTTTCCAGTCCCGGGTATGCCCAAAAGGAGGATGCCCCTTGGATTCGTTAAGCCGTATTCGCTCGCGCCCTTGTCAAAGCCGCGCCCTCTCTTTATAAGCCATTCTTTCAGGTTAGCCAAGCCTCCGACATCCTTCATCTCTTCCTTCGGGTGATAATATTCCAGATAGCCGCTCTTTTTTATCACGTTTTCTTTCTCCATGATGACAAGCGGGACTTCAGAGCGGGTGAGCGAGCCATTTTCAATATAGGCGAGCGAAAAAGCCTTTTCCGCCTCCATTATCGTTAAACCGAGCGCCGCCTCAAGGAGTTCACGGTCCGGCTCATCCGAATTTTTTATATTATATTTGTTGCAAACGTTATCGTATATGGCTTCTATGTCGCTGATATCGGGGTACGGCAGCTCCAAAACATGGACCTCTTTCTCCAGCTCAAAAGGCAGGCCGGTTTGCGGCTGCGACAATATGAGCGTCTTTTGAGACGTGTCGCCCAGGCTCAGGGCGGTATTCCGTACCCTCCTGATGTTGTCGGGGTTGTGCTCCGTCAGGTCTGGGTAAAAGTCTTCAAGCAGAAGGATAAATTTATCGTTTTCCTCATAAAACCGAAATATCGAGTCCCCGGTCCGCATTTCCGAGTCTTCTTCCTTAAAGTTTTTCTCGCCGTCGTTCCACTTTTTTAAGCCCTGTACCCTATTCCATATATATAGCGAGCGCCCCAGTTCTCTGGCGGAATTTATAAGCATCCCGTGTATGCGCAGGGTCTCGTAGCTCACAACCTGAATGACGCGCACGTTCGCCTTAATCAGGTTAAGCAGGTCTTTTTGACTGTCGCTCATCTTTTCCTCCCTTAGTACCGATAACCCGTCCGCCATTGGCCGGCGAGGCAATACCGGTTTGGCTGACCGAAATAACTGACTTATCCTGTATAATATAATTGATGTGCAAGAATAATATAAAATTTTTATAATTTTTTTTTAATACCATACTTTAACATTATGATATATCCAGCCGTTGCGCTCCCGCCGATACCCTACCACTATAATATGGATTTTAGGTTAAAATTATGCTATAGTCGTTCAACTTTAAAATAGCCTATGGAGGGCACCCCGCCCCTGACGGGGCGAGCCCTACCCAACCTTATAAATGCGGTCAAAATGTTAAAATCAAAACCGCGTTGGTGTTGATTTTGACTTTG
>JGI24698J34947_10002271_pt1 | contig 10307 bp, 10 predicted proteins | sample TergutMp193P3_FD_34947 | JGI IMG/M metagenome (IMG submission 34947) | reverse complement strand
GCCCCTCGCAACTTTGGTTCTTCATGCCTCTAACTACGGTTAGATTCTTATTATGAGGCAGCCGCTCCTTTCGGTTAGATTTTATTTTGAGGCATTACGTACTGCTAACCGGCGTAACCGGTTGGCTAGGAGTTTTACTTTGCAAAACTCCACGTTTTCTCAATACTGTTATATGTTCCTGCTAAATGATTTCCGCGCCCACCAAGACCCATCTGAATAAACCTGATAACCGTCAGCCTCGTATTTGGCGCATATTTCCGGCAATGCCTTGTACCAGTCCCCGTCCATGCTTCCATTCTCTCCGTTACGCAATAGATAATATTCGTGGGCTCGGTGACGGATTTCTTCTTCCAGGCACACAATGCTCTCGCTTGTTTCTACGTTTGGCGACTCAGCTTTTTTACTTTCCGCTTCGGGAACAGCTAAAGGCGCAACTTTTTCACTTGCCGTCGTGATTACCGGCACAACGCTCTCGCTTGCCTTCACGGAAACGGCTGGCGGTTCAACATCCCCGCTTACCTTCACTGGAACGGCTGGCGGTTCAATGTTCCCTCTTGCCTTCACGGAAACGGCTGGTGGTTCAACATTCTCGCTTGCCGGAACAGGGGCAGGCGGAGGTTCAACTCTCTTTGGCTTTGTTTTTTTATAAACCGGTCTTTTTCTGTTTTTGGAAAAAACGAAGGGAACAAAAAGAAAAATCAATATAAGAAGCAAAATCCACCAAGGGAATTCTTTTCTTGATACTGCTGTATATTCCCTGATTGGCGTTTCATCGTTTTCCTTTTCCAGCACAGGCAGAGGCGGGGGGGCGCTTCCTCTCACCTGCCCGGTAGACGGTTCCACTATTATAACATTGCCGTCCAGCACTACTCTGACGCGTCTATTGGGGCTTCTGCTTTCTTCACTTGTATTCCCGCCCCATAAGTTCACTTCTCCATGACCTACCGGCTCTGAAAACAAACTTCGCGGGACTCCGCGTATTTGCAGTTCATTTATCACAAAAAGAGCCCTATCCCTTGATAAACTTACCGAATCAATATCATTTACGGCGGCAGCGGTATACCCATAAACATTTATTTGACCGGAAGCTATATCCCTGCCCGCCAAATATTTTGCGATATTATCAAGCTGAACCATAGCCTGAGCTTCATTTACAAACATATTGCCGCTATTGGGCAAGAATAACAGGTAATCTATTTCCTCTTGTTCTTCAGTTTCGCCAAAAACCAGAAAACAAATAAAAAAAAGGGAAACAGATATTAGATGCAGTTTTTTCATATATCTCCACATATTTTTCTCTGCCTCTATTATTGATTAACTATCGGCGATTATCAAGTCTGCAAAGCTGACAGTGCGCATTGCGGGAAAATTCGCTATACTTAACTCCATGAAAGATAACGAAATTGAAAACCTGATAGTTCCCCGTTTTTTAAACTATGTCCGTTACGACACAGAAAGCAACCGTCATGCCGAGGAAACCCCTTCGACATTCGGCCAATGGGATCTGGCAAGGGCTTTACGTGATGAACTTTTGGGACTTGGATTGAAAGATGTAAGAGTAACCGATCACTGTTATGTGATTGCCCGTTTGCCGCCAACACCGGGCAGGGAGAACGCGCCGTGTGTGGGGTTTCTCGCGCATATTGATACAGCCAGCGATGTTTCGGGAAGGAACGTAAATCCTCAGCTTGTGCAGAATTACGACGGCGGGAAAATTGAGCTTTCAGGCGGACTGTGCCTCGATCCGGCAAAAGAACCGGACTTGGCAACGCAAAAGGGGAGGGCTATTATTCACAGCGACGGGACAACTTTACTGGGAGCGGACAACAAAGCGGGAATTGCCGAAATCATGGCGACTATCGAGTACCTTGTTGCCAACCCGCAAATTGCGCACGGACCTGTCGAGATCATCTTTACCCCTGATGAGGAAACCGGTAAGGGACTGCCGGAATTTCCTCTGGAAGAGATCAAGTCTACCGCCTGTTACACGGTGGACGGCGGGCGTATCGGTGAAATTGAGAGCGAATGTTTTAACGCCTGGAAGGCAGATATTGAATTTCACGGCAAGGTGATCCACCTCGGCACGGCGAGGGGCATACTCGCAAACGCTGCGCTTATGGCATCAACCTTTGCAACCCTTCTGCCCCGCTCTGAAAGCCCCGAAGCCACGGACGGCTACTACGGCTATTACTGCCCGATGGAAATTTCAGGCGACCTGGAAAATGCCTCCCTTGAGGTCTATCTGCGTGATTTTGACTCTGACGGCATGAAACGCCGTCTCCAGACGCTGGATATTTTCGCAAAAACTGTAGAAAGTCAGTTTCCCGGCGGAAAAGTTATTGTGAAAACACAGCCACAGTATTATAATATGAAATTCAAAATTGATGAAAAGCCCGATGTACTGGAGCGGCTCAAGCAGGCTATGGAAAATTCAGGCCTTGAATGGCATCTTAAGCCCATCAGGGGCGGGACTGACGGTTCACGGCTGACTGAACTTGGGATTCCCACTCCCAATATTTTTACCGGGGGCCGTAATTTTCACAGCAGGCTTGAGTGGGCAAGCATAAGCGAGATGTGCGCCGCCTGTAAAGTGATCATCGAGCTAATCAGACTTTGGGGAGAGTAAAAATGATAGAAACTTTAACTACAACTTTTCAGGATCAGATAAAAAGAGCGTTAGCCGCCTCAAAAGTTTCAACTGTAGTAACGGAAGAAAATGTATTTCAGGAGGGAAACGCGGACATTCTGCCAATGCTTGATGAAATGGTAGAAGCCCTGAGCCTTCCGGGAAGCGGGCTTGACGGGCTGGAGAATCTTGAAGACCTTTTGGCAAGGGCGGAATCGGGAAAATCGTGCCTGTTACTGGTAGAACATTACAGCAACCTGGACCTTTCTATTTTTTCACTGATGGCGCGAAAAGCGGGAGGGCGGGGCAATGATATAAGCAACGCGACAATAGCCATCGCGGGCATGAAACTGAACGAAGACAACCCTATTGTTGCCGCTCTTGCCAGCGCTTATACGCGAATAGTAATTTATCCGAGCCGTTCCCTTCAGGATTCAGATGACGAGAAAGACAAAGCTGAAGTTGCCCGGGGCCATGCTATCAACCGCGCAGCTTTAAAGGCGCTTATCAAACAAAAACACAAGGGCAAACTCATTTTGATTTTCCCGTCTGGAACCCGGTACCGCGCCTGGGACCCGGAAACAAAAAAGGGCGTTCGGGAAATTGATTCATACATTCGCTCTTTTGATTATCTGTGCTTTGTCGCCCTGAACGGTGAAATTCTCCATGTTCAAAAAACAGACATGATGAACGATGCGGTGAGCAAGGACATTGTCCGGGTTACGGCTGGACCTGTCATTTCATGCGATGAATTCCGTGAAAAAGCGAGAGCCACGGCGACTAACGACGAAGACAAAAAGCAGGCAGTCGCTGATGCAGTGATGAGAGAACTCGAAAAAATGCACCTAGCCGCAGAAGAAAAGAGAAAAAAACTACTAAACGCGAAGCAATGAACGGCGTACTACACGCCGTTTTAAAAACTGTCTAATTTATAACTAACCATTTTTATAAATGGTCAGGTTAAGAAATCAGATTACCAGTTACCGCCGCCGCGTTCACGGCGGGGTTTGTCCATTGCTTCGTTTACGCGCAGTTGGCGTCCGTCAAATTCGCGGCCGTTCGTCCCGGCAATTGCCGCGTTTGCTTCGTCTTCACTGCCCATTTCGATAAAGCCGAACCCCTTGGAGTTGCCGGTTTCACGATCGAAAATGATCTTGGCGGAAGCGACGCTGCCAAACCCTGAGAACAGGTTTTTCAGTCCATCTTCGGTAGTGTTGTAGGATAGATTACCGACATACAGTTTCTTGGCCATTGAGAAAATTCCTTCACCCGGAACAAACAGGAAGCCTTACGGCTGCCGGATTGCAATTGCGTCCGGGCGCGCGCGGACAGCGTCAGCTGTCCAATGGACTTTCGTCCAAGTATTCACGTCCGCAAAAGCGAACGACTCAAATTCCCCCTGTCAAAGTAACCGGAGAAAATAAGATGCAAAATTTTTAAGGGAGAAAAATTAAAGATAAGATACAAAAACTGAACCCCTAAACATTACAAACGCCATAAATATACAAAAACCACCATAAATGCGTTTTACGCAAAATAAAAAATTACCAATTAGGGAAAATATAGACTTTTATTTTACAAATGTCAAGCGAATTTGACATTAATCTATATTTTATTTTGCCCTAATTTGCCGTTCCAAAAATCATTTTTATTGCCGATTTTATATCTCCGGCAGACCGCAAATCCTGCACAAGTTGAGTTTCAGAAGGGGGATTTTCACCCGATTTATTGTCAGATTCGGCGGAATTTACCGGAACAGGGCCCAAAAATGAGCCAAATCCCAGATTGACGGCAGTTTTGACGCGCCCGGCAAGCCGGCGCACAGGCCGAATCTCGCCCGTCAGCGACAATTCACCTGCAATCGCAAGATTGGCAGGCAGGGCAAGTCCGGTTCGCGCCGAATACAGGGCGCACGCCAGGGCAAGCTCCACTCCCACTTCGGTGATACGGATACCCCCGGCGGCGTTTACATACAGATCCTGATCTGAAAGCCTCAGTCCCAGGTGCTTTTCAAGCGCCGCCGACACCCGCGAAACCCTGCCGGAATCGATCTTGTCGGAAAAAACACGGCTAATCGTCCCCTTGGCGGGGATGGTAAGCGCCTGAATCTCCACTAAAATTGTCCTTGTGCCCTCAAGTACCGCCGCTGTCGCCACTCCCGGGGGAAGTTCCCCTTCCCGCCGTACCAAAAACAGGCGACCGATGTCTTCCACCGGGGAAAGCCCCTGCTCCCCCATGATAAAAATGCCAATTTCATCGACAGAACCAAACCTGTTTTTGGCGGCACGTAAAAAACGGCAGTCGGTAGTCCCGCTCAGTCCCGATGTTTTATCGTTTTGTTCAAAGTAGAGAACCGTGTCTACCATGTGTTCCAGCGTTTTGGGTCCGGCAATCAACCCCTCCTTGGTAACGTGGGCCGTCAAAAACAACGCCGCGTCATGCTCCTTAACCCACGAGATCAACTCAAAGGCACAGAATTTCATCTGATTGACACCGCCGGGCGCAGAACCGGCATCGGCGGAAAAGAGCGTCTGCGCGGAATCCACCAAAATTAAAACCGGCTTTACGGCATTAAGGACTGTTTCTATCTCTTCAAGGTTTCCCGAACAGAGAATTTCAACACGCTCCATGCTTTTTTTATCCGCGCTTAAACCAAGCCTGTCTGCCCTCAACCTCAACTGGCCAGCGGATTCTTCGCCTGAAACATACAGAATACGCCCCTTGATCTGCACGGCAACAGCTGTTTGCAACAACAAAGTTGACTTGCCGATACCGGGTTCCCCGCCTACAAGCACCGCCGAACGTTTCATAATACCGCCGCCCAGCACGCGGTCAAGTTCGCCGATACCGCTTCCAATACGCGCACCCTCAACTGGATCGACGGTCGAAAGCGGTAGTATCTGCAGAAGGCCACCACTGATTTCATTCCGCCTTTTTTCGTTTTTTACGGCAGTCTCCACAAGGGTGTTCCATTCCCCGCATTCGGGACATCGGCCAAGCCATTTTGCCTCTTCATGACCGCAGGAGGAACATTTGTAGATAAGGGATTTTTGTTTTTTCATCTTGAGGTTTTGCGGGGCGTTATGCGCAAACCAATGCCGAAACGCCAGCCGTCAGCGGCGGGAAGAGCCTTGTCTGTCCAGAGGCGGTAAAAGGGAAACCATAAACGCATATCAAACCCGAGTAAAAACTTTTCGTTTATCGGAAAATCCATTCCGGCTCCAAGCACGGGAAAAATCCAACGGCCATTGTTCCAAAAATAATCTCGGATCGCGTCAGTCTGTAATCCAGCGTCAGTTTCAATATTGCCTGTAAAATCGCCGGGGTGGTTCAAGCCAAAAGCCAGAACAACAAGGCGAAAATCCGCGACAGGACCGCCAAAGACACGCACGGCAGCATTTTCGCCAATGGGGAAAACCCCCGTCAACTGAATGCCTGAAAGAAACCCCATCACGAATGCGGAACGGTTTTCAGAATTACATGCCATTGCATACCCAAGAGCCGTATTGTATTCGTAGTTGGCAAAGTAAATATCTTCGGTTAATTCGAGCCTGAGAGGACCCCAAAACTGCCATGCCGCAGAAAAACCACCGGAAGGAAGGATTGGAGCAGGGTCTGCGCCCGGTCCATTATCGGCGGAAAAAAAGAGAAGACCGCTCCTGTACGACCAGTGAATGTCATCCCAAAATGAATCCGCGCCCAGTGAAAACGGGAGTAAACAGGTCAAAAAGATTACCGCCAGCCTTAAACGCGGAAAACTTGAAAACATACTATAATTATAGCGCAAGAAGGGCTCCAGGACAATTATCCCGAATCCGCAAAAAGATTGAATTATCCCTCACCGTTTCAGGGGAGCAAAAAACGATATTTTCTACAGGATAACCCCTGTTTCGCAGTAGAGAATAAACTCTCCGCGCAATTTCAATTTTACTTTCATCTGTTTCAGCGTGCCCTTGCCCGTCAACCAGCGTAACCAATGCCGTTGCGCCATACCGCCGGATCAGTTCCGCTTTACGAAAGAATTCATCCTCTCCGTCTTCAAGACTGATCGGTCCCGCAAGACCCCTTCCCTGCAAATGTTTAAGTCCGGTCTCAAGAACATCAAGACGCGAACTGTTTATGAAAAAGGGCGCTTTGGCGAGATACGGGTTAAAAAGGGCAAAATCAAGAAATTCGCCCATTATTTTTTTATCGTCCGTTTCAATCTCAAAAACAGCAACTCCGCCTTCAACCATATCACGCGCAATATCCACAGCTTCCTCATATTCACCATCATTAAGCGACTGAAGAAATTCTTTTCTGTTATCTGCATTAACCGTATCTTTTATGTGAACAGTGTTATCTGAAACATAAAGCGGTTCAAGACCGGAAAAGAAACCATGTCGCGTAACATCAGGAAGATCACGCGGTTTATAGTTACGCGCTATTTTTGCAATCGCAGTTATATGAGAGGGAGTAGAACCGCAACATCCTCCGACAATATTGATAAGCCCCTCTTTCAAATAACTTTCAATGTTAGCTGACATTATTTCCGCCGTTTCATCGTAATGCCCCGACTGGTTTGGAAGTCCGGCGTTGGGATATGCGCTGACAAGACAGGGAACAACTTTGGACAAACGGCGGATAAAGGGAGTGAGTTTTTCCGCGCCAAAAGAACAGTTCAGCCCGACAGCCCAGGGTTTCGCGTGAAGGACAGAAATAACAAATGCTTCCAAACTCTGACCGGAAAGGAGCCGTCCCGATTCATCTGAAACCGTCGCGGAAATCATTACCGGCACAGCGGCATGTCTCTCTTCCAACAAACGGCTGACGGCAAAGAGCGCGGCTTTCGCGTTCAGGGTGTCAAAAATTGTTTCTACCAGCAGAATGTCCGCCCCGCCGTCCAAAAGCCCCCTCGCGTTGTCGTAATATGCGGTTTCCAGCTCATCCCACCTAATGCTGTGTTTGGCGGGATCGTTAATATCGGGGTAAAGGCTCGCGCCCTTTGCCGTGGGACCGATGCTTCCCGCGACAAACCGGGGCTTGCCGCCGCCTGAAAATTTATCCGCGGATTTTCGCGCGATTTTAGCGGCTTCCACGCTTATCTCGTACGCCGTCTCTCCAAGACCGTAATCGGCGAGTGAGATCGAAGTTGAATTAAAACTGCACGTTTCGATAATATCGGCTCCGGCTTCCAGGTAAGCGTCATGGATTGCACCGATAGCTTCGGGCTTGGTGAGACAAAGCATATCGTTACAGCCTTCAAGCGGTGTCTGGTGATTGGCAAATCTACCGCCCCTGTAATCGTTCTCGCTGAGATTGAGGGCAAGTATCATCGACCCCATTGCGCCGTCAAGAATAAGGACGCGCTCTTTGGCAATAGAATCCAATTTTTCTCGTGTCGTCATAATTTACCGGAATTATATCATCACGTATACCTGACCACAAGTATCAATATTTACGCTTTTTTTGCCTTTTCCAGAAATTCATCAAGCAGTTGCCTTGTGTCGTTTTTAATTTCCTGACGAAGCCTCTCAAATTCGGTATTGGGAGAAAGAGGGTCTATAAACAGTTCGTAGATTTCAATGTTCAGCGCGTTGGCAATACGTTCCACAAGCTCCAATGTGGGATAATTGCGGGAAAGTTCTATCATGCCGATGTGATGAGTGGACACACTCACTTTTTCAGCCAATTGAGCCTGTGTAAAACCGCTTTTTCGGCGGTGTTTCTTCAAATTTTTGACAAAAATATCCTGAAGACGTGCCATTTAACTACCTGTGAAGTAATAATAAGGGCTTCCCCTTGCTTGACAAACTATTTTTAACATAGTATATTACTATATAAGGCATAGGGTTGTGTTATTTTTTGATTTTCGTTTGCGACATATAACTAAAAACTTCTCGTATGAGAGTTTAAAAATATAAAGGAGTTATGTTTCCGCGTTGCGGAAACTTCGATTAATACCGTCGCTCTCGCGACGTAAAAAGGGGTTATAAAATGAAAAAGATTGTAAGTTTGTTGGTTGTTTTGATTGTGTTGTTTGGGTGTGTCTCAATTCCTCAAGAACAGTACGATATGTTACAGGGAACATGGGTGAGGGAAGACGGGGCGACTATAACATTTAACGGGAGAAATTGGGAAACTGTCGATATGACGAATGGGAGCGCGGGATACGGGACTTTTGAAATTAGGAAAGATAACCGTATTCAGTTTACTCATACTGATATAATGAATTTAAAATTTCTAACTTCTTATTACGCGGGTATTAAAAATGGTAAACGGCTTAGTACTGGAGCAGAAATTAAAGAATTTCAAATGAGGGCTTGGGAAGAATTTAATCGGTTATACCCTGAAAGAATACTTCAATATAGTCCAGAAAAAGAAAAGTCTGGATATGATGAGTCATCATCTTCTAGTGGTGGTGCTCCTCGGGATTATATTCTTGAGGGGAACAGTTTGACTCTTATACAATATTATACTTCACCATCACCGTATTGGGTTGCAGAACCAATAAAAGGAGTTTTTATAAGACAGTAATTATAACAAAGTTTCTTTAAAGGGAGAATTTATGTTCTCCCTTTTGATGTCTTTAAAGGTTGAACTGTATAGTTCGACTATCAAAATGAAGGGAGATTGAATATGTCAGGGTTTGAATTGTCAATTAATGTTTTGATGGCGGTTGGATCATTCTTAACTGGAATTGTTATGTTAATTACCATGATAAGAGTTGTTTCCAGATTGAAGTTTAAAGATGAAGTTATTTATGGGACTGAGGCGGAAGAAAGATATGAGAAGATCAAAGATAGACTATTGAAAAACGGCCACATGATTAAGTCTTATAAATACGAAGGCGGGCCAGGTTTTATAGTGCCAAGGCTTGAAGTTGAAAAATGCCACTACAATCCAATACTCATGGAACCTGAATTAAGGGGCTATAAAAAGAGAGTTCGTTTTTTTGATGACGAGAGAATGGTGTATACTTGGTATTTGAAATAATAATCTCAAACCCTTTTTCAACGAAAACCCAACGGTAAAATTGGCATTGCCTGACCGTTTTTTTGCAGTCTGTAACGAATGTCCGCGTAAGGAAGGAACAGCTCTGCCAAAAACGCGGCTGTCTCAGTTTGGCTTGAATTTTTATTTCTGAAAAGAACCCCGGCAAGTGGGAAGCTCTCCAGAAGTTTTTGAAAAAATGTGGGTTTGGGGTACTCGTCGTATCTGACGCTTTTGTTCTGCGGTATTTCAGCTAACGAACGCGCTATGCGCAGAGCGTCGGAAAGCCCGCCGATACTGTCAATCAAACCGGCTTCAAGAGCCCTTACGCCTGAAAATATCCGGCCCTGCGCGACGGCTTCCACTTTTTCACTTTCCATGCTCCTGCCAACTGCGACCTTTTCAACAAAACTGGCGTAGAGGTCCAATATGTAGCTCCTGTAACGTTCCTCTTCTTGCGGGCTTAAATTCCGGTAGGGCAGGAAAACTCCCGTCAGCAGATCGGCGTGCGCTCCTCGCAGAATTGTATCCGTGCTAAGGCCCAGTTTTTCATTCAGGCCGTTATCATAAAACCAACTGCCAATTACGCCGATGGAACCGGTAATCGTGTAGGGGGTCGCGATAATATGGCTCGCATTAACCGCCGCCCAGTAACCGCCGGAAGCCGCAACCTCCCCCATCGAAACCACCACGGGCTTTTTGGATTTCG
>JGI24698J34947_10002270_pt1 | contig 10308 bp, 10 predicted proteins | sample TergutMp193P3_FD_34947 | JGI IMG/M metagenome (IMG submission 34947) | reverse complement strand
GGACAGCATGTCATTTAGCTGGCCGAACGGTTTTTCGCTCTCGCCATTACAAAGATGCGGCTAGCCCATCGAGCTGCCCGAATGGGATTTACCGCTCCCGCAGCTTCGATTGATATGTATGACGCCTATTGCGATCAGAGCGACAAATCAGAGTTTGAAGAAGCCTTGTAAATTACAAGCCTTCATGCTATTTTCTATGCAATGAGTACATTAACCGGTACGCTGGAAAAGACACTTGAATCTTCGTCCGCCAAACAAAAGAGGCCCGATTTCTTTGATCGCCTCCAAGGCTTTACCGAAAGCCTGCTCACCTTCCGCAGAATGTCGAGGCGCATAAAGAAGGAGAAGCAAAAGAAGAAGAACGTCGTGCTGGACTGGGTGGAGGCATTCCTCTGGGCGGCGGGGATGGTCCTCCTCATCAACCAGTACCTCTTTCAGGCATATCAGATTCCTTCCGGTTCCATGATTGATACCCTGCTCATCGGGGACCGGATTTTCGTGAACAAGCTCATCTTCGGACCGGAACTGCTTCCGGGACTCGGGAAGATTCCAAGCCCCGCGATGCCCAAGCGGAACGAGGTCATTATCTTTGAGAACCCTTCGTATATTTCCCGAGGCACCGCTTTTGACGTGGCACAGAGGATCATCTACATGCTGACCCTTTCGATGATTGACATTGACAGGGATGAAAACGGCGAACCCAAGGCGCATTTTCTTATCAAGCGGGCGGTGGGCATGGGAGGCGACTGGTTTATTGAGGAAAGGGGGAATATGCGGCTTCGCCCCGCCGGGGAAATCAGTTGGTACGATGAAAGGGAATTTGCCGCCCTTCATGGATTGACGCATAACGTAAGCCGCCTTATGGCGCAAGACGAGTATCCCGCGCTTGAGGCGGCGGGGAAAGCCTCGGCGTACAGCAGGGATTTGGGCCTTCCGGTTCCGCTTTACATTCAGGCCCTTGCGTCCCGCGCACCCTATATACTGTACCCTGACTATCTTGCGCACGACAAAGCCCGCCTTGAAGTCCTGCGCGGGGCGTATCCGCATGAAAGCCGTTACTCGATACTTCTCGCACAGCATACCCAGGGCAGGTTTGTGCCAGAGTCGAGGATACTCCCGCTCGGGGACAATCGGGACAATTCCAGGGACGGCCGTTATTTCGGCCCGGTGATGAGCTCGAAAATACTTGGCAGGGGCTCAATTATCTACTGGCCGGGGGATTTTTCGTCCCGGCGTTTCAGCGCCCTCGCGCGATTCGGCTTTATAAGGTGAATTATGGCGGGAAAAGGTAAGGGGCGGAGGTATTACTCCTATGTCGATCAAAAAGGCCAGAAACACAAGGTACGCTGGGTAATAACCGGCATCCTTGTTTTTTCCGTGTTATACGCCGCAATTACGTCCATGTTTTTTTCGATGAGAGTTATGCGAAACGATACCATGGCGCCTAATTTCGTTTCAGGGGAACGGTTTATCTTTTCATCGTACAATTTTTATTCGTTGATATACGGAAAGGAACAGGGTAAGTCTCCCGTTCCTTTCCGGCGGGGCAATGTGGTACTGGTTGATATGTTTAGGGAGTCCAGGCCCAATCCTTTTTTCAGCATGCTGGACGGGGTGGTGCGTTTTTTTACGATTCAGAAGGTGAGTTTGACGGAGCGCAAGGAGGACATATTCGTAAAGAGGATAATCGGGCTTCCAGGGGACGAAATTACGATGACCAACTTTGTGATCCGGGTGAGGACAAGGGGAAGTGCGTACAGCCTGACGGAATTTGAAGTCACCGAATACGACTATACCCTGGAAATTCCTCAAATTCCTTCCCTCTGGGATTCGTCCCTGCCGTTTTTCGGGAGTATGGAGAGCATAATTCTGGGGGATAATGAATGTTTTGTCCTCTCGGACGACAGGAGCAATACCAACGATTCAAGGACATGGGGCCCTGTTCCGATCGTGAATATTTCCGGCAAGGCCCTTTTCCGCTACTGGCCCTTTAACCGCTTTGGCCGCGTTTAATTCGCGGCGAGGCGAGGTGTCTTTATACGTCCATGTACCTTTCTGCGCCGGGGCCTGTGACTACTGCGATTTCTATTCGGTCGCGGTCAAGGGCGAAGATTCAAGGCTTGATCGTTTTGTTGATGTTCTCCTTGCGGAAGGGGAACGGCTTTTTAAAACATATAAGCCGGAGAGTATCCCCACCCTGTACATAGGCGGCGGCACGCCATCCGTGCTTGGCGCCGCCGGAATCGGGAGGCTGCTCGCCGGTCTCTCCGGTTTGATCGCCGCCTTCGCGCCTCCCCCTCAGGAAATCACCGTCGAGGCAAATCCCGAGTCCTGCGATGAGGCCTTCCTTGCCGCCGCCCGCTCTGGCGGCGTCACGAGGCTTTCGCTTGGGGTGCAGACCTTTCACGAACCGTCGCGCCGGGCCGTCAGGCGAATCGGCGGGGCGGCGGCCGGGCGTCTTGCACTGGCAGCCGAATATTTCCCCGGCGCACTTTCAGTGGACCTCATCTCGGGGCTTCCCTTCCAGGACGAGAAGGTACTCCTTGAAGACATTGCCGCCGTTTTAAGTTTCGCCCCCGTCCATGTTTCCCTTTACGCCCTTACCCTTGATGCGGAAACCACCCTTGCAGCTCCCCTGCCGTCGGGCGACGAGGCGGATTCGCTCTGGCTTTACGGCAGGGACGCCCTGGAAAAGGCCGGCTACGGCCAGTACGAGGTTTCCAATTTCAGCCTTGACGGCAAGGAATCCCGTCACAACATCAGGTACTGGCGTATGCGGAATTGGCTGGCGCTGGGGCCCGCCGCGTCCGCGACCATTATCAACGATGAAACGGGGAACGGCTTGCGTTATACGATTCCGCCTGATGTGGATCGCTGGCTGGCGGCTGGGGGCAGTGGGGGCTGTGGGGGCTGCGGGTTTTCCGAAGACGGCGGCTACAGGCCGTTGATTGAGGAACTGGACAAAGTGTCCTTAATAAAGGAAACGATTCTCATGGGTTTCCGTTATATCGAAGGCCCCGACGAAAGCCTCTTCTTCCATCGGTTTGGCCGAAGCATCGAAGACTTCATCCCAAAAACAATAGCCGCCTGGCGTTCCCGCGGTCTTTTCCGAAAGGACAGATGCGCCCTCACAAAGGCCGGAATCCTATTGCTCAACCCTTTCCTTGTCGGGGCTTTTGATGAGCTGGACGCTTCCCTTTAGCCGCCTGAAAAAGAGGTTTGCAGAAATATGTTGCTTCTTGTTTTATAGGTGTGGTATAATTCATAATCAAAGCGGTGACAGGCGCAGGGCGTCACTTAAAGATTTGGGGTTTAAAAATGTACGTCATTCATGTTGATAATAGCGGGTTCTTTCGCAAGGTCATGGGGATATTCCTCGCTGAGTTGGGGCTTGAAAGCAAAGGCTTTGACCGAGGTGAGGATGTGCTTGACGCGGTTGAGTCACGCAAAGTGTCCTGCGTTATCTGCGGACTGGAGTTAATGGACATGAGCGGCGAGGAACTGATCAAACGCCTCCTCTTTGCCTCTTACTCAATGACCATTATTGCGGTCACAAGCAGTGCCAATGAGGAGCGGGCCCAACGCCTGAAGGAACTGGGTGTCAAGGCAATTATCCAGAAGGGAGGAAACTGGAAGGAACAGCTCCGCGAATATTTCTGAGAGAAAGAGAGGCTTGCATGGGAAAGAAGGTTTACACAATTAACGGCAGGATGTACATCATCAACGATGAGACCGGCGATATTGGAACTATCCATATTGATAATGAGCAAATCCCGCCCAATGACTTAAAAGAGCTTATCAAGATTTTAGCGAAGAATCAGAAGAAAGAGGAGGAAGATTAGTCACTCCAGCCTGATGATCTTTATATCCTTTAGCGAATAACGGTTGCCCGCCGGGAGGCCGCTCGCCCACTGGAGGCTTACCACGGTTTGGATGCCCTCAATGGTTACGGTTCGCTGCTGCAGCTCCTTAAGCTTATACACCTCGCTTTTTTCGATAAAATAATCCCTCTCCTGCGTGGTAATGACCAGTTCGGTAAACGGCTCGTTTCCGACGAGCCGTATCCTGCCCGTTATCCGCACGAGGATGTTTTGTTCCGGGGCGGCGCTTAAGCTTATATTTGGCATAACGTCATTTTGCTCCGCGTCATTCTTCTTCTCCTTTTTGCCCCAGGCCGGCAAAACTGCGGCGATACCAAGAAAAAGCAGGGCGAGGACAAGGCCGCGGAGGGCCGCCTTTCTCAATTGTCTTTATCCCCAGGGTGTAACCGCAGGGGCGGATTATATACCTCATGCCCGTTACGCCTGAGCATATCGCTCATGCTGATCTTATAAGGACCTGAAAAGGTTGCCCGCACGGACAGGCTTTCGGGGACTGCCTCCACGCTCGCGGCAACGCCTGTGGTCGTGCCGGCCTGGGGCAGGCCTTCCAGATTGGTATCAACGTTATATGTAAGCAGTGCGCCTGACGCGAAGACAGCCGTGTCGCTCATGGCGCTGGAATTCCTGTTCAAACCCGCGTACCTGATGTTTCCATTGTTGGAAGGCATATTAAACCCGGTATTGGTAACACTGTATACCCCTTCACCCGGATAGAGATCGACGCTTCTTGTTCCCGAGGGCGCCGTCCTGGCCTTGACGGTTTTAAGGGTGTCGTCATTCATGTAGCCGTAGGGGCCGTCGGGGGCGTTGATATAGTTAGCCGCAAGCCATGTCTTAAGCAGGGTTGGCCAGTCGCTATAGCCGTCCATGGCACCGACTATCGCTCTGTAGTCGGAACGGGATGACCTGCTGATCGTCCTGTAAATATTCGTACTCCCGCCTGATTGAAGCCTGAGCCACTGGAAGAAAAGGTTGACGGTGGCGTAATCATCCAAATTGGAATCGTCCTCGTATTGATCCCACGCGAAGAAATTGTTTCCGGTAGCAATCCGCGACCCATTCGCGGTCGTGGCTAAGTTATACCATTTCAGGCGCTCGGTATCAGTAACCCCGGTGTAGACGTATTCAGCCGCCGACGAGAGCCCTTCGTTAAGCCAAGTATCCGTCAGTGTGCCCCTTAAAACATTATCATTTATATAATTCATCAGGTGCTGCAGTTCATGGGCAAGGGTTTCATTCAACTCATCGCTTCCCGGTGTTGACGGATAGGTATCTATATAAATCATGTCACATTCATTGGATTTATATTGTTGAGGCAAAGAAGCATTAGCTTCAAAATTAAGAGGAGTGAAATAACCTGCAACATATCCTGGGCTTGTTCTTGGGTTATAACCGTCCTTTATGTCCAAAAGAAGGATGCAGAGTTTACCGTCCTCGTCACCAAAGGCGTCCGCCAGTTCCATGGTATCACTGAACCGAAACCCNTGNTATTCAATNTTCTCAAGGCTAAAGACGGCTATCATCTTTGGATAAATATCTGTGTCATAAGCTGCTGCCATTGCTTCCGCGACGGTGGTAGTCACGCGGTTGTTGCCGGTTTCTACCCAGACCGTGCAGTATTCGCCTTCCGCGAGTTTTTGGGCATTTAGCGTGTAGTATGATTCAGTATCAATATTCAACGCCCAGAACTGCCTGGTCGTGTTGTTGGGGACACCAGGGGTTCCGGGAACGTAATCCGGGAAGGAAAAGCTGATATCACAGGCGGCGAAAAGCATGACCGACACCAAAAACGAAAGGTAAAAATTCTTCTTCATAAAGACTCCTCTACATGGCAGATAAACAAGTTCACAAATGCTATCATATTATTATACCATAGGATACAGCGGATTTGTGTATGTTTAATGAAAATGTGTTTTAATATTGGGGATTAGGGTATAGGGATCAGGGACTAGGGTGCGCCCGGTAAGGAAGCGGCGCGGGTTGCCAACAAGCGCCCTGCTCAAATCAAGAGCACCCCATTCCCCAATCCCTGATCCCCATTCCCTAGACTACAAAAGGGCAATCCTTCCCGCATAGCACGTCGATGAGGTTCTGCACCGACATGTCGCCCATGTTCGCGGTCGCCTCTGCGGTGTGGGCGGCGGTGTGGGGCGTCAATATGACGTTCGGCAAACTGAAGAGCGGCGTCTTTTTTGGCGGCTCCTCATCGTAGACATCCAGGCCCAATCCGCCCAACTGGCCCGAGGTGAGGAGTTCGTACGCCGCTTCCTCGTCGATAAGGCCGCCGCGTGCCGTGTTCACGATGATGGCGCCTTTTTTCATGGTTTTCATCACGTCTAGCGAGATTTCGCGCCTGGTTTCGTCGGTCAGGGGCATGTGAAGGCAGAGGAAGTCCGCCTCGTGGATCACCGTGTCGAAATCGGCGGAAATGACGCCGTTAGCCCTGGCGTATTCCAGGTTGATGGCGGGGTCGTAGGCGAGTATCCTCATGGAGAAACCCGTGGCGCGTTTCGCCACGGCCTTGCCTACCGCGCCAAGGCCGAGGATGCCCATCGTCTTGCCGTACAGTTCTATGCCGTAGGAGCGTGGCCACTCGCCTTCGCGCGTTTGCCTGTCGAGGCTTGGTATCTTGCGGGCGAGGCAGAGGAGGAGGCCGAAGGTGAGGTCCGCGACGGCCTGTGCGTTCGCGCCGGGCGTATTGCAGACGACGACGTTATTCGCCTTCGCCGCCGCGAGGTCTACCTGGTCTATGCCTACGCCGTAGCGGGAAATCACCTTGAGGCTTTTCGCGCTTTCGATCACCTTCGCGGTGTAGTGATCCAGCCCGGCGACGCAGCCGTCGCAGCCGTCAATCAGGGGAATAAGCGCCTCTTCGGGGAGGGGTTTTCCGGTGGGGTTGAAAACCAGCGAGTCGGAGAACGCCCTCAGTTTCTTCATTGCCGGGGTATCGGAATCCGGCGTCATGGTAGTTGGGGTAACAAGAATCTTCATAAAATCATTATAACCAATTTCAAAAAAGGTGACAGGCACCCTTCGGGTCACTTAAAAACTAAGGTAATCCGCGAGGCGGCGGTATGTCTGGTTCACGATGTGCTTTTTTTCGAGGTCAACATCGTCGCCCAGTTCGTCAATCAGGGTCTCAACACTCGCGAGGCTCTCATTGAGGCTTGTGTTAAAGCCCCGAGAGCAGCCCAGTCGGTAGTTCCCGTTCCCGTCGGTGAAGAGGCAGATGAAGCCCAGCTCTTTTTTCCCCTGCTTCCAAAGCGCGGGCTTTACGAGGTTTGGCATAACGGCGAGAAGCCCGTCAAGGTCTGAAGAGGAATTGAACCTTTCCCTGCCGGACATTTTCACGTTAGGCGCATCTTCCAAATCCAGCGAGGGGAGCAGGGAAAGGATGAGGCGGAGTTTTTCCCCTGCAAGGAGCCTGTACCTGGTGTCAAGAATTATAACGGCGCGGAGGTTTTTGTACATGGAAGCTGTTTCGCTTCCGATCTGCGGGATCACGTTCTTGAGTTTCTCCCAGGGGAGAATAACCTGCTTCTTCCCCTTTACGGTTTCTATCTCGAAGACCTCGCTGCCAATCTTGATGTTGTTGGTAAAATTCCTGCGCTGCGATTTTTCCAAAGGCTTTACCGACTGTTCCTTCTCCCTCCTGCCTTTGTTCACTTCAAGGCCGGGAATCAGGGCAGGGCTTATCTTCTCCAAAGTTTGTGAAGAGAGGGGGCTTACGGACATTGCGTACATCCGCGTAGTCCTCACGATTTCCCCCGCCACGATGAACTGGGGGTTCATCCTGAACATGACCGAGCCGGGGTGGATCAGGATACGATCCGCGGTGAGGCTGCGGTAGAGTTCCCGTCCATCCCGCACGCAGACGAATTGGATAAGCCCCCTCGCCACCGCGCATAAGTAATCTTCCCTGCTGCCCCAACCAATGAGAGGAATCCTCATTGACGAAACGATCTCTTCAAGCTGGCTTACCACGTTGGCAATTTCTGCCATCGCCCTTTCGTCCAGGTAGTTCTTTTCGCAGAACTTCTGTTTGAGCGGGGACGCCGTGTAAGCCTCGTACAGCTTGAGGCAGGACACGAAGTCGCCGTCTTCGTCCCTGAAGCGGTGGTGTGCCTTGCGCGCGTCCAGCTCCTCACCCGGCGGCAGTATATAGGGGCTCTGCGTGGAAAGGAAGGACACCGCGATTATTGTTTCCTTGATAACGTCCGGGTACTTCAAAATTGCCTCGACGATGATCCTGGAGTGCCGGGGCGCAAGGGGGAACTCTGTCATCAGGCGTCCGGTGTTTGAGAGGGTGCGGTCGCTTTCCAGCGCGTCAAGCAGGTTCAGGGTTTCGATTGCGGCTAACAGCCCCTCCCTTGAAGGCGGTGAGATGAAGTCGAATTCCTCAAACGAGGTGATGCCGAGATCCGCCATGCGGAGGACCACTTCCGAAAGGTCGGTGCGGTAGATTTCCTCGGTGGTGAAAAGGGGCCGGTTCTCAAAGTCCTTGCGGTTATACAGCCGGTAGCAGGTCCCTTCGCGTGTGCGGCCGGCCCGGCCTTTGCGCTGGTTCGCGGAGGCCTTGGAGATCGGGGCCTCCACGAGGCTCGACGTGAAGGTCCTGGGGTTGTAGTAGTTGAGCTTTGAAAGACCGGAATCGATCACCGCAGTAATCCCGTCGATGGTTACCGAGGTCTCGGCGATGTTCGTGGAGATGATGGCCTTTGTCTTGCCCTTCGGGGCGCTTTCAAAAACCCGCTCCTGCTCTTCCTTGCCGAGCCTTCCGTAGAGCGGCAGGAGGTGGAGGTACTGGCCGATTGGGGAGAAGGTGAGGCTGGACATGCAGTCCTTGATCATCTTTTCGCCGGGGAGGAAGATGAGAATATCCCCCCCGTCCCGTTCGCGCCGGTTCTCGCTGATGAAGCGCTCGGTGATGGCGGATATTTTTGAGAGCAGCAGTTCCGCCTGTTCATTTCCGGTAGTCGAAGGCGGCGGATCGTAGATGAGGGTCACGGGAAAGGTCTGGGCGTCGATCTTCACAATGGGACATTCCCCGAAGTACTCGGAAAAGACCACGGCGTTGATGGTAGCCGACGACACGATTACCTTGAAATCCCTGCGCTCTTCAAGGACCCGTTTCAGCAGCCCGAGGATGAAGTCGATGTTAAGGCTCCTCTCATGGGCCTCGTCCACCACAAGGCAGTCGTACTTTGAAAGCCAGGGGTCGAGTTTCATTTCTTGAAGGAGAATCCCGTCGGTCATGATCTTGATTTGCGTGTCGCGGGAGGTCTTGTCCTCGAAACGCATCTTGTAGCCCACAAGTCCGCCGAGGGTGCAGCCCAGTTGGCGGGCAATGAACTCGCTCACCGAAAGCGCCGCAATGCGCCGGGGCTGGGTGACCCCAATCGCGCCGTTTCTCGCGTAGCCCGCCTGGTGCAGTATCACCGGCAGTTGGGTCGTCTTCCCGGAGCCGGTGGGGCTTTCCACCACGATTGCCTGGGAGTTTTCCAGCGCCGCGAGAATCAGGTCCTTGTGTTTGTAAACGGGCAGTTCAAGGTAATTCATAAGCTGTTTTTACAATTAACAGATAAGAGTGAACAAAGCAAGGGGAAACTATGTCTCATCGTCCTCATCATCATCATCTGCGGAATATGGACATTCTTTATCTTCCGGTAGAGTACAATCATCACAAGACCCGGTATTGGTATATTCACATTCCTCTATATCAATGTCCTCGTCTTCTTCATCCTCATCCTCGTCTTCATCTTCAAAATCCCAATCATCTTCTTCGTCGTCGTCATCGAGATCCTCATCAATATCCCCGTCCTCATCATCATCATACAAATCGTCATCCGATTCGTAGTCGTCATCGAAATTCATAATACTCCTCGCGGTAATCCCATAAATTGGGTCGTGAACCTGAACCCTTTAAATAATACATCAGGTTCTGTAAAGGATCAAGGTAAAATTTTTCTTGACAATCCGCCCAAAAAGGGCTATATTATATATATCCCAACAGACTTTAGTCTGCAGATTCTAGTCTAAAGGATTCGCCAACGGATAAGGCGGCGGCGGATGAAAGTCCAAAATGACCTTGTTCACCAAACCCGGCCAAAAACGGCCGGGTCATTTTTTGCCTGCCATCGCCTGAAATAGATAGTTGCATTTCTTCCCGATTCCCCCTTTATCTTTTCCCGCATAAGATATATGATAAGGCATTGCGATTTCGGAGGTTTAATTTAATGGCTACAATAAAAAACGTTTATTTTTTCGCTAACGGGAAGGCCGAAGGCGACGCGGCGATGAGGAACACCCTTGGCGGCAAGGGGGCCAATCTGGCGGAGATGACCAACCTGGGGATACCCGTCCCGCCGGGCTTTACCATCTCAACCGATGTGTGCGCCGCTTTTTACGCGAACGGCAGGAAGTACCC
>JGI24698J34947_10002269_pt1 | contig 10311 bp, 10 predicted proteins | sample TergutMp193P3_FD_34947 | JGI IMG/M metagenome (IMG submission 34947) | reverse complement strand
ATAGTTTCCGATTCGCTTGTGTTACTGCGCAATCAAAACAATGTAATTGCGAAATTGCCGTCTTACAGGAATATCCTTGTAGCGGGACAGGGAGCAAGCGATATCGGAATGCAATGCGGCGGCTGGACAATCACCTGGCAGGGCGGACATGGCCCCATTACAAGGGGAACAACAATACTGGAAGGTATAAGGGAAGCGGCCACGGGCAATGTCACCTACGCGGAAAACGGATTGTCAAGCGGAAGATTTGACGCTGTTATCGCTGTGATTGGAGAAGACTCATACGCGGAAACACAGGGCGACCGTTCCGTCAATATTAACCTTCGTCATGGAGACATCGAAATGTTGAGTCAAATTTACGGATATGGCTGTCCGGTGATTGTAATCATGTTGTCAGGCCGGCCCATGACAATCGGCGATGAGTATCAAAAGTGGGACGCCTTTATCGCGGCATGGCTCCCGGGAACGGAAGGCGGCGGCATTGCGGACGTACTGTTCACCAGCCGCGATTTCACAGGACGGACTCCTTACACCTGGCGCAAGACGATCAATGGGGAAGTACTGTATCCCTTTGGGTTTGGTCTGAGGAAGTGAAATTTAAGTAAGGATAAGCGCAAGTTTCGGTTCCGCGGGGCATTATTTGAATTTTCGCCAGCAAAATTATTAAGTTCCGTAAAATCCCGTCATTTTTATTAATGTGAAAGATTCCGAAAAAACAATTTGATCTGTCAATCTATGATAGACCTGTAATATTAACATTAGCTCATAACGGAGGTATATATGTCAGATTCTGATTTACCTGAAGTCCCGCCTGCCGGTAAAAAAGCTGTTGCGGTAGTTGCCGGTTCCGCTGTAACCGGCGCTGTTTTAGGTTCTTTTATTCCCGGAATTGGCACTGTCATAGGCGCGGGAGCGGGAGGGATAATCGGCGGTATTACCGTTGTTATCGGAGAGATAACCAAAAAATAACAACAGCTGTTAATTTGTTATTCTGATAGATTGACTAATTTTCTTTTATTGTTATATTATCAAATTTATTGAAAAGGTGAGGAAAAACGATGATAACCAAATGGAGCCTGAAAAATTTTAAATCCATTCGCGAAGCAGAACTTGAACTGGCTCCTCTTACTATAATTACCGGCGTTAACTCCAGCGGGAAAAGCTCTCTTTTGCAGTCGATGGCGATGCTGGCGCAGTCCGCGAAAAATAAAGATAAAACAAAGAGAATCACTTTAAGGGGAGAAAATGAGAGAAATGAAAATATACTGATCGATCTTGGCGAATTTAAAAATATATACTGTGATAACCCCTGCAAAACTTCGAAATATGCAGATGAGGATAGTAAAAACAATATAGTTATAGCTTTTTCTATTTCGTCAAAAGAATATGAGTATATTCATTATGAGTATTTATTTAATAATTATGGGTATTTCCTTAGTAATTCAGAAGCAAAAGCATTGCACATGGAATGTAAAGAGAAAGACAAAGATATCGCATTTATGAATTTAAATTCTTCCGGAGTGTATGAAACTATTTCCCCTCTGGAAAAAAGTAACACATTTGATCCTGTTTCTGAAAATGAAATAAAAAAATATCACCATAAAAATGTTGAATTAGATAATTTTACCTTCCACATTGACAAAAGCGACTGGATATTTGAATGAATATTTTTAATCAAGTGTAAAATATCTTGGACCTCTGCGCGAAGATCCAAAATGGAAATACGAAAGTATATCCTCTAATGTCGAGATTGATCCTAAAGGTAAAAATACTCCGGCTGTTATTCATTATTTGAACGAGAAGCGTGAGGATATTATAAACTATTTTTCTCCCAATAATCTTGATTCACTTGATAAGACCAATCTTCCGAAAAGAAATTTTTCTGAAGCCTTGGTTAAATGGTTAAAACATATAAGTCTTTCCGATAATTTTGAGACTAAAAATCTGGAATCAGATATATTTGATATAAGACTAACTATTGGCGATTATGAATTCGCGATCCCCCAACCTGGTACAGGAGTAAGCCAGATTCTTTCTATAATAAAAAAAGAACTACCAGGATTTACATTTTATGGGATGAAAATACAAAAAAAGTGATTGTTGGCTGGATAGGTAAACATCCATATTTGCCATAAAAAAACTATTAAGTTCCGCAAAATTCCGGTATTAATATAAGCAAGGAGTTAAATAAATGAAAGTCGTAGTTATTACAGAACCCATGAATCGGCCTGATTGGGTTAAAGCAGTTATATACCCTGTGGACGGTAACAAGGCTATTGAATATGAAAAACCAATCCGCTGCCCGGCCAACGGAATTCTTGCAAAGACCATGAAAAAAGGCGAAGAGGTAAAAATTATTTACATAATGACCATTGGAAAAAACAGCTTTTGCGAACAAAATAAAAAGGTATTCATAGAGGAGCTTGAAGCCATCAACGGTGAAATCGGCGCTGTTTTAAGTTATGATACGGTGGAAATAGAATTCCTGGCTACCAAGCAGACGTACAACAAACTAATCACCGATTTGGCAGATAAAATCCCGGATAATGCGGAACTATACGCCGATATTACTTATGGTTCAAAACCGGAGATTCTTTCGCTGTTCTGTGCCCTCAGATTCGCCGAAGAATTCCGCAACGCCGTTGTTCAGTATTTTGTGTATGGAAAGGCTGAGCGTAATAAAGATACAAATGAATTAGAAGACCTGATGATTTTCGACATTACTTCGCTTTATTATTTATTCAATCTGATGGGTTCTTTGAGGGCTTCGGACGCTGAAAGCGCGTCCAAAAAATTAAAAGATTTTTTTGCTCTATAGGAGACTGTGTGGAAAAAGAATCAAATCCGCGGCAACAGTTAAAAATAAAAATCTTCGAAGCCTACAGAAATTGCATAGAGGCATCTTCTCCTGATATTCTGTTAAAACATAAAGAGCAGCTTTGGGTTTTGATAGACAGGTGGTGTAAAAAATATCTGTTTATAAAAGAGTGGGAAGAAGAAGCAGTCGAGGAGATGGTGGAATATATTCCTGACATTATTGATAGCTTGGTAAAAGAAAACAGAACAATAAAAACATATGAAGAACATGGTGAATTTATTACTTATCTGAATGGCTGCTTAAAAAAATTAAAGGCAAAAACATTTTACGAGCTATTACCGGAAAGTGTAATCAAAGCGAGGGTAGGAAAATATTTTAAAATAAATAAATTGATTGATACAAAAGAAAGAGATGGAAAGTTGACGGAGAACGATCGTATAGAAATAATAACCAATTATATGTCAATAAATAAATATAAAGAAATTAGAGATAATATTTTGTATCCTCATAACCTGGAAGATAATAAACAACAAGATGATGAAGGCAAAAACATTGACCCGTTAAATTTCCAAAATGTAAAGAGTGTTTTTGATAATCCTGAGAGTACAAATAAATTCGATGTCAGCCCCGAAAAAATGCGGGAAGCAGTAACGTATGTATTGGAAAATAAAAGACAGAAGAGAACAAGGGACTGTAACAGGGCGCTTTTTACGGTATGGTGTATAAAAAAGGAAACCCCCGATTATTATTTGGATATACTGGCTCCGGTTCTTGACAGTGATCTGCTAAAAACATACCGGGAAAGCGGTATTAAACCAACGCTATATGAGACCTATTTAAAATACCATCCCGAACGAAGAGAAGGCAGTGAGAACAGTGTCGAGTCCAATGCTTCAAGCGATCTGGGCAAATTTCTTGACGATCTGAGGATTTATCTTAAAGGAAACAAATTCTGATTTTTTCTTTAAAACTATTAAGTTTACAAGTTTTACGGGCATTATTAAGGGTTGAGGGGATATATCTCTCAAGGAGGATAATATTATGAATAATTGTTTAAAGGGCCTTTTATGCTTGTTCTTTTCTCTTCTCATATTAGATTGTGTTAGAACTGGCGAGGTAATTACAGAGGCGGCGGCAGAACCTGAAATAAAACAGGGGCCGGAATCCAAGATAATTGAAATCAGAGAAAAAATTATTCAAAATATAGTAAATAGTAATGATATTGATACAGGTATAGATTTTGATGAAATTAACAGTCTTATGAAATATTACGAGCTGCGGCCAAATAGTTGTGTTGTAAAAATAGATGATAAACCTTACGATTTGCGTATTATGGAGGATCTGTTATATTCGTATGAAATTATCAGAACTAATTGGGATATTATTAAGAAAGAGAATATACAAAGAATAGTGAATGAATATGTAATTGCAAAAAATGAAAAGCAATATATAGATGAATATATCCTGATGGACGCAATATCTTATTATATCTATCAATCGGAGATATCCGCGGTTTTTTTCCATCTTCTTGCAGAACAGTTTCAGCTATCAAGCGATCAGTATGATTTGAACGAGCTGCCTGAAGTAACCGTTGCTGTCCTGCCGCTTCCAATGACAGCTGTTAACATTGATGAAATTCTCTTCGAATCTACGGCTGTCGAGGCTATGCAATCTCTGATGCGGCAAAAAACAGAAGAGTTAATACAAAATATCTGCCAGGAATTGACCGGCGAGATTAATACACAGTTTGATATTTGTGTCAGGAATGTAGACGATTATCTGGATTGGTATTATAGCATTTTTACCGGATTTGGAAGAATATGGCAGATGATTAAAGGAGCGTTTGATCGCAATAGAACAATGGGAGAAGCGCTGCAGGAATATATGGTAAAGAATTATGTAGAAAAAATCGGGAATGGAACGGCATTCGAGAATTTTGTGATTATTTTGCAGAAATATGAAGATGTTATTATGGAACAAGCTTTTGTTTTTGGTTCTTTATTGGGGGATTGTATCCTGGAAGATGATACTTCAATAGAATCAATACAGGATATTTCAGGAGATGACTATATGGCTCCGTTTATCGCGCTTTCCGATTATCTCAACATGGTTGTTACGGAAGGTTTGCAAATAATGGGTATGGGGGACAAACTTGATACCGACGGCGTTCTGCTTCTGGATGCCGCGAGTTTTATTATTAATCTTATTCCGGGTGTGGGAGTCATCGCCGGAACGATTGTGGATGGTGTTACGTTAAAACTAACCGAATTGTGGAAGCGGCCTGATTTTAAGTGGGAAATTATATCTTCAATTCGCAATGAACAGAAGAAATTACTTGCTGTTATAAATGTTGAGAATCAAGGAGGAGAAAATGAAATACTGTTTTAAAAAAATCTTTGTATTTGTTATCGTGTTGTTTTTTGTACTTGATGGGCTTTACGCACGCGGTATAATTAACGTTACTAAACAAGCGGCAAGTCATGTTGATGATGCCGGCCGCATTATCGTTAAAACGACTCCCGATATAATTAAACCCGCCCTGTCCCATACGGACGATGCTTTGAAAATAGGCCGCGTCAGTGCTGATGATATCGCCAGATTGACAATGCTTCATGCTGACGATGCCTCCCGCTTGGGGCTGCGGCAGGGCGATAATATAATTTATAACTTCTCTCAAATTAACAGAAGAACTCATTCGGCATACAGACACATTCCAAGAACAAACGGAAGGTGGAATGGTATTCCGGGCGATTCGATATTTTTGCCGAATCTGAATCATATTCCGCAGCCGGGAAAACAAATGGCGGAAATTTATTCCCGGCCAAGAACATGGAAAGAGATCGGCGAACAAAACATCATACAGGTAAGAAATATTTCTGAAATCCCGCAGGAACGCCGTTTGTTGCTGGCGGAAAATTACAGAAAATTTTCCTCGGGAGAAATTGGTTTTAATTATAAAAACGGAGAAGTCGATTTTTTGGCTTTTTCTTATGATACGATTGATGTCAGGACAATAGGGCATGACAGAATACCGGAATGGCGGTATATTCGTGATGATCCGCTTAAGCAGGGAAGATCAGGCGTCATGGATATTGGCGACGCGGCCTTAGCTAAGAAATGGAATTGGTCTGTCGGTGAAGTACGCGCTTTCATGCAGAAAAATGGATTAACATGGCATGAGCGTATGGATTTGCATTCTTTGGATATGGTTCCCGTTGATTTGCACTTGATAAGCCATCAGGGCGGGCATGCCGCTGTAAACGCTTTGGTTAGCCCGTGACAGCTCCTGAGCCAAAGATGGCGTAATAGAAAAATATCAGGACTTTCCCGGTTTTGATTTTTTCAGTTTCATGATTCATATTATACATATATTGATCTATCATATAATGCTAGATCAAAATTTATTTTAATTATTAAGTTTTCTGTTTTTCGGGCATTGTATAGAAAAAGAAGGAAACGAAAAACCCGAAGGACAAAGTTGACGCGGTATTTAAAATTAAATATACTATAAATAAAGGAGAAGAAACAATGAAAAACCCCTCAACAAAGACAATTCTGTTTACTGTTGCTTTAATTTCCGGTTTTTTATTTTGCCTTTCTTGTAAAAGAACAGACATGGCCCTTGCGGCGTCTGCGGCGCCCGCGACAACAATCATCCAAATTCAAATGCCGAATGCGGACGGTCTGCCGGGTACACAGCTGACTTTTAATTATGAAGTGTTTTTTATGCCGCTTATTGAGTTTTATGGCGAAGCTTTCCCGGTTAAAATTTGTTCTACGGCGTCATTGAATACATTTCTGGATGGTTCGCCGCGAATGATTGTCATAGATGACTATATCGGCGATTCATTGGGTGATTTCGGCGTAACGCTTTTATTAAGAGCTTCCTCCGGCGGCGGCGAATCGGTTTCTGCCGGCGAACCTGTTCCTGTCAGGATTGAAATTGAAGGGGACAGATTTATCAGCAAATCCGGCATTGATGTGGTAATGCCGCTGGATAGAGAAATGGAAATCTTTCCCCGTATTGTGTATAATTATAACGCTCTGGAACGCTTAATCCAGCCGGCCAGCGAAAATGTTTATTTCCGCCTTTATTATGGTTCTGTCCTGTTAATTGAAAAAGTAGAAGTGGTTCGCTTTCACAGCATTAACGAAGTTCCCTTTCGCGTAATAGACAGAAGGGACGGTGAAAGCATTGAGGATTATACCTGGCTTTTCGCCGCCTATGTCAATGAAGATGATCCGCTGATTGATAAAATTCTGCAGGAAGCCCTTCAAATAGGCACAGCGGAAAAAATAGGGTTGGGTAGCGCTTTCTCTTTCTCCGGCTACCAGATAGAAGATGAATACGGAGATTCCAGCTTATCGGTCGATTTACAGGTTCTCGCCATCTGGAGCGTGTTTCTTAATAACAATATAAAGTATTCAGACATAACAACCACATCTACAGTAAATAATAAAATGGTTACTCAATATGTCAGAACCTTAGGTGAATCTTTCGGTAATTCACAGGCAAACTGCGTAGACGGCAGCGTTCTTTTCGCCAGCGTTCTGCGTAAACTTGGGATACACCCGTTTTTAATACTTGTTCCCGGACATATGTTCGTGGGTTATTTAAGAGATGATGATCCTTTTTCTATTGGCTTTCTGGAAACTACAATGATGGGAAATGTGGATGTTTCAAAACATACAAGAGACGACAGCTTCATGGGAAAATTAAAAAGGTGGTCAGGTTTTGGGCAAACTCAATCAACAGTAACCCGTGATTCGTTTTTGGACGCCATAACGGCAGGCGATGAACGGTATGAGAATGCCCTGATTGAATTATATCTTGAGTACGAGCAGTATCATGAAATCCTGGATGAATTGGATGGCGATGAATTTTATGCAGCTTTGGAAGAATTATGGGATGAAGAAGGTGACAGCTACGCGATTATAGATATTTCATTCTGGCGTTCTTTCGGCATAATGCCGGTCACAAGGTATTGAATTTTTATAAGGAAAATAAATTTATGGGAAAAAATAAAAAGTATCAAATCGTTGTTCATGGGCAGCAGAATGCAGACACCCCTTTGCCTCTGGAGCGCCATGAATATTGTATTCAAGAGAAAAACGCGGACGAGGCGCGGAAGCGGGCGCTGGCAATTTACCGCAAATCATTTCCAAAAGCGCAGAATATCAATGTTTCAAAAAAGAGCCGGATGAATATAGCGGCAATAATTTTTTTATCAATAGCCTGTTTTCTCAGTTTTATCCCCTGGCATCTTGAGAATATAATATTCATTTTAAAACCTTCAATGTTTTCCACCCTGCTGGCTATTGGTTTATATTCGGCAGTGATAATCAGGATTAAAGGTCTACAGAATTCCTTTAATAACGCTGCGGATACAATTCTTTCATGTTTGACTATCCTGTTCTGTTCATCGTTCCTGAATTTTTTCATCGGCGATGTGAAGATTCAGATTCTCTGGTTTGAGCTCTTTATTTCCGGTAAGCACATTCTTGCCGTCGCTTTTTTGCTTTCATGGCTAGGCGTATCATTTATCGCCAAGTTTGTGTGGATTGCCCTTTTTGTTCTCGCTGCCGCCCGAATCTTGCTTGGAGACGCGGCAATGGGAATATGGGGTGTTGTCTATGTACTTTCCGCTTTTTTGGGGATTGTTTTTCAGCTAAAACAACAAGGCGTTGAATTCAGAGAGGCCTTAGGTAAAGAAATTGTAAGCATAGGAGCTCGAACGCATCATCGGATTTTTCGGGATATTAATACCGTTAATCCTTCCAACCCTGCATGAAGATGCAGGTAATCCAAATATTAAAGGAGGAGTTTATGAAAAGATTATCTACTATCTGCATTTCTCTTTTTATTCTTATGGTTTTTATTTCGCTTGTCTGTAATTCCTGTTTAAAAGAAAAAAAAGCGAAAGATGTCAGATTAAAACAGGATAGGGCAATAACTATCGTTAATAATACCGGAAACCGGATTAGCGGCTATCAGGTGAATGTCGCAAGCACCGGTGTAGAAATAGAAAAAGGCGTTTCATTAAATGACAGCTTTTCAATTATTATTAACGAAAGTTTTGTTAATGATACTGAAATAGAGGTTGTGTTAGTGGATATATACGATAGGGTTTATGCCAAAACATTCAATGTTCCATTAAATGGAAACACAGATACGCCTATCACGGCGGATGACAGAAAATCCGAAGGGCTGTTGAAAGATAAATGGAAGGATTTAACCGCATGGCTGAACAGGAATAAATAACAGATAGAAGGTTATGTGCGAAAAATAAATTTGATCTATCATCTCATGACAGACCAATCTGATATATTTATTTTCAGAGAGGTATAAAAATGAGTATATATGATAATGTGCCCAATAAAAGGGAAATTTCAAAGCGGATAGAAAACTGCCGCACAGCGGCTCACACGGCAGCCTGCGGGGAAAAGGTTCTCGATCTTTCCAATCTTTACATAACGGAGCTTCCCCCTGAAATTGAAAGTTTTGAGGATCTTGTTGAGCTTGATGTAAGTTACAATCAACTGAAATCTCTGCCGGACTGGATTGGAAAATTACACTCGCTTAAAAAGCTAAATCTGCGTGGAAACAGTATTGATTCCCTGCCGGATTCTATTGGCGAATTGAAAAATTTAACCTTCCTTGACGCTGGTATAAATAATTTAAGCAAAATGCCTGTCTGCATAAAGCAGCTTGATTCTCTTGAATACCTTGATCTTGAATCAACGAACGCGATTGATAAAATAACGCTTCCTGACTGGATAGGAGATTTGCTCTCTCTTCAATTTTTAAACCTGCGCCACTGCGGCTTTGAATCACTGCCCGAATCCATGAAAAAACTTGTGAACCTGCGCACTCTTTACCTTGGCGCGAACCAACTGCCCGCACTTCCGGAATGGCTGGGCAGTTTAACACGGTTGGAAAGACTGGACATAAGCGCCAATGAATTTTACACAGTACCCGAATTTATCGGCAGCCTGAAAAATTTGCGCGCGATCGACCTTGGCTATTCAGGGGAATGGGAACAACAGACCCGCCATCACCATATCAACAATCTTGACAAGCAGATAAACGAACTTGATAAACTTCCCGCTTTTTTAACAAGCCTTCCCCGTCTTACGCGCCTCAATCTCGGGCATACGGGCCTTAAATCGCTCCCTGAAACAATTCGCTCTCTCAAGCTCGAAAGCCTTAAGCTGGGCAGCAACGAGTTAGCTGCAATTCCCGAATGGCTCGGCTCAATGACAAGTTTACGGGAGCTTAACCTTTCGGGAAATGAAAATTTAAAATCCCTGCCAAAAAGTTTAAAAAACTTAAGCAATCTGGAAGAGCTTGATATTTCAGAAACATCCCTGGGCAAAGTTCCGCCTTGCATACGAAGTTTTAAAAAGTTAAAAAAATTATCCCTTGGCGGCATTTACACGCCGACAATAAATATTTTCAAATTTGAACTTGATGTTTTTTCAAAATCCATCGT
>JGI24698J34947_10002268_pt1 | contig 10312 bp, 11 predicted proteins | sample TergutMp193P3_FD_34947 | JGI IMG/M metagenome (IMG submission 34947) | reverse complement strand
TCAGTTGTATTATTATTGTTCTTGATATAACTCAATATCTTTTCATTAAGGGTTTTATTATCCTGCATTTTATTCTTTATCTGATCATAGAGAGCAGTTATTACATTTTTTGGCTGGTTCGAACGGATTGCATTGGCAAACGCGACGATCAAACGGTTTTCGTTAAGCATATTATCAAAAATTACAGAATTATAAAAATCTTCTGGAGCAAGAAGTTTAAGAAGATTATAAAGATTTTCTGAACTTGTCTGAATCGGAGTTGCGGAAAGGAGAATTGTATATCTTGAAATATTGCGAAGTTTTTCGCCTGTATTATAACTTGCCGTTGAACTATTGCGAAGGTAGTGTGCCTCGTCTATTACGACTAAATCAAATAATTCCTGATTGTTTTCCGCATCAAATCGTTCAAAAAAATCATTTAGTTTTGAACGGCTATTATTGCTGATTGAACGGTCATCTTCCTGTTCTCTATAACGAATACCTTGTATACTTGTTATAAGAACAAAGCTGTCATTATTGAAATTCATGAGCGTTTCTTTAAGATGTTCAAGTAATTCTTCCGCTCCAACAATCTCAGATGATATTCCAAAAAAACGGAAAAGGTCATCTTTCCACTTTTGGCAAAGCTGTGCGGGACAAACAATTAAAAAGTGCTTGGCATTTTCCCGTGTTAATAATTCTTTCCAAATATATATCGCCTCTATAGTTTTCCCTAAGCCTACTTCATCGGCAATCAAGAGTTTGCCAGTGGATGATTCTATAAATTTCATTACTGGCTTAAACTGATGGGGCATAAATTCTGTTGAAGCGTTATGCATTGAATAAAAGAGATTAGTGAGAGTTCCATTAAGCCGTATTTGCTGTACAATGCGGCGTAAATCAAGAATACCGTTAAAACGGCACTGCTCAAATAAAGCAAACATGTCATCTTTATCGGAAATAAGTTCTAAATATGATTCCCGGACATATTCCTCGGATTCGCCAAATCCAACCTGCCAACGCAAGGATTCCCCAAAGGGCTGTGTTTTTCCGGTTATATAGCCAATTCTTTCGCTATAAGTATCCCTGACATGGTCCCCGGGGGAAAATATTAAGGCAGACATATTCTTAGCCCTTGACTGTACATCTTAAAACACCACGTTTTCTTATCATAGTTCTCCTTCGTTACTTCCCCAGACAGGTTATTATAACCAATTCCCAAAAGAACTGTCAATTTTGTCTCTTTAGCGTTTCTCTCAATATGTATATAATACCGGAAAAGTCGGAAACATAATCCTAGTGATGAAGCGTAAACCTACCTAAGGTTCAACATAATACTTTACCTGTCCTTTTTTGAGCTCGTTCGGGGAAAAGCCCTCAATTTGTTCCAAATGAGCTTAATTATTTATTTGCTTTGTCAAATACCTAGAAACCCCCAGCGCCAATTCCAACCAGTATTCTTAACCAATTTGTTGCTGAATTGGCATACATAGAGCGCACGTTCCTCTGGAGGGAAGAACTAAACAGCGACCAGGCTGTTCAAATAGTCATATGTAGTTACTCAAGCGCCTTTCCTCCAGCCATCGGCGATCGATCATTGCTATAACAGCAGTTACATAATCGCCCATATCTAAGCGCGTATAATTGTAAAAGATAGCCGGATTATAAGGGTCTGGCTTCCATAAAAAATCTTTACTAAATGGTTCACATCTTTCAAGTGTTTTATACTTGATTGCGCAGTCTATTAAATAATCAGAACTTTCTTCATCTAAAGTCATAAACCACTCAGGCCCAAAACCTGTCTTCCATTCATCTTTATATTGCGTACACCCCGAGCAGGCCCACATAACGAGGCCAATGATAACAGCCAACAATGCAAATGGAGCCATCGTTTCTTGCCATTCACGTTGATTATATTCTTCGTGTGCCTCTTTACACCTATAGTAATCAGTAGCCGCATTGGCTTTCAGCAAGGACGCTTCTCTTGTGTCTTTAACATAATTGAAAATATTATATTGGCACAGTTCACAACCATTTGCACATCCTTGGTCACTCAGTTCAGTACAACGCCGCGCTACTGCATATAATTTATCATCTTGCATTTTACTTACAACTGTCTTTTTCATGTTTTTACCTCTCTGCAGGTAATAATGCCAAAGAATCCGGAAACTTAATGGTTTTATATTCTTTAATTTTTTATCAGAAAACCATTAAGTTTTTCAATTTTTAGCCATTTTTAATAACATGTGATAAATATTATAGGGGGTATAAACGTTGTAATAGGCCCTCTTAATCGGGGGCCTATTATCTAACTTTTTTGGAGGAAAAGAAGATGCAGGAAGATAAGTTGTACGCGGTGGCGCGTCGCTGCACGGAACTGAGCGATCAGGGCTGTGCTAATGACTGCGAACTGTGTCAGTATAATGTTTTTAATTACGTGAAGGATGCAAGGGAAGCATCCTTGTTGAAGGCTAATGCAGCCACTGATTATTACAGAGCTAAAGAAGTACATGAACAGTATAAGCAGATGCGATTTCAAGAGCAGGTAGCTCCTCTTGTTTTTATAGCTGTACTTATTGGCCTTGTAATGTGGGCATGCTCTGGGTGCGTGCAATATAAGGACCAGCATAATTTTAAAAATGGCTTAGGCCCTCAATGGTATATAGACCTTGATTATCCTGAGAAACAATACATGCGGCAGCTTGCTTATGGTTTTGAAAACATGGCGGGCGGTGTTATAGATACTCCTTTAGAGCTTAAGGAGCGTATAGCCGACTATGGTGGTGTATATATTGAGTATACGGAAGATTGCTTTTCTCAGTTATGCTTAATAGATGGAAAGTATTTGCTGATCTTTGTAGATCGCCGATGGCTGGAGGAAAGGCCGCTTGAATAGAAAAGGAGGCGAAGTATGTTACAGTACAATTCAAATCCGTGGGTATTGTTTCAGCCCAGTCAGAAGGAGCAGGTGTACGGCCAAACGCCGTCGCAAGCAGTCGGCAAGTGGTTACTGTTCCTAGTACCGGTGGTAGGCCTAGCCTTTATTGTCATCAGCAAGAAGCTGTTGAGTACTTTGATGACCGTAATGAAATCGCGCTCTTCTTTGAAATGGGAGTCGGAAAGTCCGCCGCCGTGCTCACCCTTGCGGCTAAGAAATTCAAGCGAAAAGAAATCACCGCTCTCCTCGTGGTTGCGCCAAACGTCGGTCTTCAATTATTAGACCGCCGCTTTTTGCGTCAAGTTTCCTCTTTAACATCGGAATCAAGCCCTGTAAACATGGACGAGAACGGCGAGACAATGTTCAGTTCCGCGTCCAGTTCTGTATTGTCTTCGCGCACTTTAATATCGTTGTTAAATTCAATTTCACTTGCGAGAGCCAGAAGGCCCCGGACAGGGCGGGAGGTTTCCTCTTCTTCCTCTTCTTTTTCTTTGTCCGCCAGAGCCAAAAGACCTTTCTTCGCGGGCGGAGCGGACGGGGGCGGCTCTTCGGGAGGAAGTTCCTGCACTTCAAGTTCTTCAATATCTTCAAGCGTTTCAACTTCTTCAAGCGCCTCAAGGGTTTCTTCTTCAAAGGCTTCCGCTTTTTGCACGCCGCCGGCTTCTTCAATTTTGCTTGCCAGTTTTAAAAGGCCGCTGGAAGCGACAGGGTGGGATGTATTTTCGGCCTCTTCGATATATTCTTCAATTTCTGTCGCCAGTCTTAGAAGCCCTTTGGAAGCGGAAGTTGCGGCAGGCGGTTGTTCGTATCCGTCTATAAGATTATCAAGCTCATCCGGCTCTTCATTTTCATCCGTTAGTTCTTCCGCTTCCGCTATTTCTTCAACTTCTTCAATTTCTTCGATATCTTCAAGCTCTTCCGCTTCTTCCGCATCTTCAACTTCGCCGGCTTCATCGATTTCTTCAAGGGCTTCGACTTCTTCAACTTCCTCGATTTCTTCTGCGTCAGAAACATCCGGCGCGGTTTCCGCTTTTTCCGCTGTCTGCGCCGGTTTAACGTCGTAAACAACAACGCCGCTGCCGGATTTAATGACAGCTAACAGCTCGTCCCATGCCCTGTCTATAATTTCATCGATATTTTTTCCCACTGCGCGGTTCATTCTAAGGCCGTGTTTTAATTCCGCGCGAATTTCATCCCGGCGCTGTTCAAGCTCCAACAGCCATTTGGCTCTGTCCTTGCTGTCTTTGTTAACGTACAACTGCTCAAAAAGATTTGTTCTAAGGGTTTTTATACGGTTGTTTACCAGAGATGCGGGGTTCGGCCTTAAATTTATCAGGAAAAAGACTACAAGATAAAATGTTAAAAACATCGAAAGTTTAAAGAGAAACTTCATGGAATCGGGTATGAAAAAAATCGAGCTGTTGACTAGCCGCCCGAAAAATAAATTCTGATCCGTTCTTGTAGAAATCAGGGCAAGCCTGACGCCGGATTCTTCCGCGTCAAGAATGACATGATCCTTATAACCGTTGCTCCAAATCGCGGAAACTTTGCCAAGAATGTTTGCTTTTGAAGTGTCCGGGCTTCCCGAAACAATGCCGGGCGGGAGGCGGATTATCGAAACGTCGTCATTGGCTTTTAGCCGTCCTTCCGCGATAAGTTTTTCGGCCAGCGCACGGACGGAAAGCGTAAAAAGCGCCGTTCCCCGGTAAACATCCATCGAATCGTAAAAAGGATAGGAAAAAATAATTCTGTCGTAGGAATCGTCCATTGTAAATTTTGAATTCCCGTAGGCGGGAACGCTTACGCTGTCGTAGGGAAGGGCTCTGCTGTCTTCGGTATAATTCCTGTAAGCTGTCGATTCCCTATTCTGGCTTACTATATCGCGCGAGGAAGTTGAGTAGTGTATTCTAATCCCGTTGCTGTCTATAAACTGCACCGATTGAAGTCCGCCGGCAGTTTCCAGAAGCATCCCGTAAATCCGCGAACGCTCGAAAATATCGGCGGCGCTCTGGTTGTAAAGAAAACTACTGCGGATAGCCGTCTCGTTTAATGTGGCCGCGAATCTGTTTTGCAGTTCGTTTATGTGATTTTGAACAATTTCAGCGTCTTTGCGGTTTTCCTTTATGAATGAATTGACTACTGAAGGATTGTAAAAACGCGTGTGGACATAGTTGAATAATTCGGCATCGGCCAGAAAGGCAAAGCCGAAAAAAAGGACGGCAGAGACAAGTAGCAATAGTACGGGTTTTAGGTATGTAGCCAAATTTGATTCCTGCTTATGTACAATTATCGGCTTACTATGGTAAAAAATCCCTAAATTTTCGGTTTTTTAGGCAAAAACCGCGCTTTAGGGGGCAGGNGGNGCGGCGGCAGGGGCGGCAGGGGCGTCCGCTGTAATATTTACGCCCAGACGTTTCAACTGTTCTTCCTCTTCTTTCTGCGCGCTGTATTCATGGCGCATTTGGTTAGCTTTTACGATTGAATTTTTAATCGTCGATAACTCAGGCTTTATTCCCTTGATTTTATCCCGGTCTTCCGGGACCACGTTTCCCTTGAAAAAGTCATCCAGCGCGCTTAAAGTTCTGTGGTATGTCTGAACATCCTTTATATTTTTCTCCAAATAGCTGATAATCTGCTCTTCTGTCATGGCGGACAGCTTCTGATAGGCCGGCCCGCGCACAAAACTGTTCAAAATTCTTGTCTTTTTGCCCACTTCTTCCAGGAAACTATGAAAATTTACCCTTTCTTTTACCGGCAGACCCTTGGTTGGGTCCAAATATTCAACATTGTAGACAACTTCTTCCGGCTCGGCGTTTGTAATCTGCCTGATCAGCTCTTTTATGGCGTATAAAAAGCCCTTTTTCCGGCTTTCCATGACAGTTTGGTTTTCCTGAAATTTTCCGACGATTTCTGTTAAAGTGGCCCCGGCCCCTCCGATAACCTGAATGCCGTCCAGCAGGATGTTCTTAAAGTTTACGGGGGGTTTTACGGCTTTTGGCTTCTCTTCGGGAACCTTGAGGGTCTTAAGAATCACATCTTTCAGATCAGCGCCGCCCTTTGTGTAATCTTCTTTGATAACTTCTTCAACCAGCTCCTTGTAAAAAGGAGTGCCGGGCATTGCCGACGGCATCTTTTTTTTGATACTTTCGGGCGTAGCGTCGCCTGCGGACATTCCCGCTGTTATTTTTTCCCGGATTTCAAGCTTGTAGCTTTCCCTGTAGAATGTGTTGAGATCCTTCAACTGGTTCATTATTTGGGTCGTTGTTTTGCCAAGCCTTGTAAGACTTTCGCCGATTATGCTCAGGGTTATTCCGTCTACGCCGACTTTCGACTGGTTTGTTATTTCCGCCACCGCTTTGGTCATGCTGGACTGGTTGTCCGGGGTCAGGCTTAACCAGTCAATATAGCGTATCAGGCCGACAATTCGTTTTATCCGCTCAAGATTAAGAAAATCTATGTGCAACTGATAAAAATTGACCAAAAAGTCCAGTTGGCTGTCGAAATTTGAAAGCCGGATCGAAAGCTGTTCTATGCGTTTTGTCTCGATAAGCACGCCTGTATCGGGCACTTCTATTTCGCTGATCTTGGTTTCCTGCTTGTACGGGTCTTCATCTATCAGCTTCTTTTTAAGATAGATATTGTACAACGAAGCGAAAGAAGATTGAAAAGTCCTCATCTCTTCCTTGAGTTTTATCAGTTCATCTCTTTCAAACCAGTCTCTTTTGTAATTAAGGGCCTGTTTAATCGTTTCGGTATAATTTACCTGTGCGGTCTCTGCCATAATATAAGTATGATACAAATAAATCAAAATATCAATAATTGAAGGGTATCAAATTTTGTAAAAAATCAATAAAAATAAAGATTTTTTTATTTTGAGTAAAGCGCGAGAGCATATCCGCGCCAATAATAGGCATGAAAACATTATTTTTTAAGCTTGCCGCCGTTCTTTCGGCCTGCACGCTGTTCGTTTCCTGCGGGGATTCTTCCCTAAAGTACACTGTCGCGCTCCCGCCGCCGCCGGCACACTGGGATTTACTGCCGGGCAAGCCTTATTGGCGGGTTGAATGGCTGGATTCAGGCGGCCAAAAACAGTCGGCGGATATTTTGCCCGGCGGAGCCCTCGAAATTGAGCTTCCGGCAACATGGGCAAACCCCGTAACCGCCTGGCCCTACTGGCCCGAAACCCTGCCGCCGGGACTTTTCAGGCCCGCCGGCGCGATTTTCCCCTTTGATGCAAGCGGGGAAAGCCTCTACCTTAGCTGGGAAGCCGGGCCGGACACGGTTTTTTACATGGAACTGGCCTTCGCTAACACGGAAAATAGCTCCAAAATACCGGCCAACTTCGACTGGCCCCGATTTCGGGAGCTTTTCGACACGGACAAGCTGAATCAGGCCGTCCGCGAAGACCCCTGGCTCGTCGATTGGCGTTCAGCCGCCGAAAAAACCATCAGCTCCAACTTTGACAGCCGCCGTCTTATCCCCGAAAGCGCCGAATCTTTGCCTATTCCGGTTCCCTCAGGCACTTGGTACGGAACTTCTCCGTTTGCCAAGCCCCTCTTTTTTGCGGACGGCGTCACGCCTGAATTCCCTGTGCGTCCCGGCCTTAACCTGTGGTTCTCCGCGCACGGCATTCTGCGCGTCAGCGGAAAAGCGTGGGTTTTTAGCGCGTGGTAAGCGGAAATTTATCACCATTACAGCTTGAAAAAAACGGAAAAAAGGTGTAAATTATGAATGTAGACAATAAGGCATTGTTTGAGCGGTTGGATAAAATTATTGTTCTTCTGGAGTGTTCCGTAAAGCAACCGCCCCTGTTTATTAGAATTTTGAACGGGGCGGCTATTGGAGTCGGTATACTTGGGATATTTTCGGTTGTTGATGTAATAAAATCGTGGTTAGGGGGTTAAATTATGGTTTGGCAGATCATCTTGACGGTCGCGTTATTTATTTGCAGCGGCTTATTATTTTATGCCGCCAATGTAATTAAAAAGCTGCAAAAATGAAATAGAAAAATCGCTCTTTATTTTTTATGTGCCGTAATTATTGTGTAACTATGTACATTGATCGTTATAATACAATTTTCAAAAGAAACATACCAATTTTTCCCTCTTTTATAAATATTGTCTGCTTGTTTTATTTTATGTTTACACCAATTTACAACATCTTTGGTTTCAAATTCAAGGTTGCGTTTTATCCGCATGATTCCTAATTCTGTTGTGTGTATTTTTTCAATATTATTTAGTAAGTCACTATCATTTTTCATTTGTTTATTTTTTATATTCTTTTATCATATTCCTAATATTCTGTCTACTATTATTTCATAGGACAGTGCTTATCATAACCGCACTTTTCTGCTAATATAAACCATGAGACGGGGACTGTTTTTACCATTAATTCTGCTTTTCGCCGTACCGCTGTGGGCGCAGGAAGCGGCGAATGCTGATGCTCAGCTTGCCCTTGTCGGCATGAGGCTGGCGGAACTTGTCGAGCGCTTTGGGCCGCCGAAAGCGGTTTTTGCGGCCAGGGGCAATGAGCTTTGGCAGGACGATGTTGTTTTTCAGTACGCCGAGGGGGATTTCTACATCTTCAAAGACCGCGTCTGGCAGGTAAGGCTTCCTTCCGCGCGGGGCATTTCGCTTGGCGATCCGCGGGCGGCGGCGGTGCTGGTTCTTGGCGGCTCGGCGGAAGACAGGGGAGATTATCTACTGCTGTCTCTGCCTGCGAAAAGCTGGCCTTTGATGTTCAGGGTTAATTTCAACAGTGCCGGCCGCGTCGCCGCGATTTATTTATACCGTTCCGATTATTAAAGGAGAGAGTTGTGTCTAAAATTTGCCTGTGCCTGACTGCGAAAACAATAGACAGAAATTTAGAAATACTCAACAAATACCGCAAGAATACGGATTTGGTTGAATTGCGCGCGGACTGCCTTAATCCAGACGAGAGGCTTTTGATACGGCGTTTCCCGGAACTTGCAGGTTTGCCTGTGATTCTGACAGTCAGGCGCGATACAGACGGAGGTTTTTTTTCCGGGGGCGAGGGCGAGAGAGTGAAACTTCTTGCGCGAGGACTTGCCTATGCCAACGAAGACAGAAGATTCAATTTTACTTATGTTGATATCGAAGAAGATTTTGAAGTACCCAGTCTTGAAGAAGCGGCGCGTACTTTCGGCACAAGAATTATCCGCTCGTGCCATGTTATAGACGGCGTTATCGACAACATTCCGGCGAAGATTAAATCCATGCAGCGCACCGGGGACGAGATTATAAAAGTGGCTGTCGTGGTGAAACACACAAACGATGTCCTGCGCGTTTTGCGCGCGTCAAAATCCTGCGGCGGTGTGGATAAAATTCTTATCTGCATGGGTCATTACGGCATCTATTCAAGAATCCTCGCCGAAAAGTTCGGCTCATTCTTAACCTATTCCAGCGCGTTATCTGAAAATGAAGTTCCGGGGGCTTCGGGACAGCTTGATATTCAGGAATTGGCGGAGTTGTACCGCTTTAGAAATATTACCAATAAGACAAAAATTTACGGCATTGTCGGCTGTCCCTTAAAAGCCAGCATCAGTCCCTGGTTTTTCAATACTATTTTCGGCCTTGAAAATACAGACTCAGTTTACGTTCCCTTCCCCATAAATTCAATTGCTGATTTTTTTGAGCTTCTTAGAGAACTCGAAGTACAGGGGCTTTCGGTTACTGTCCCCTACAAGGAAGCGGTTCTTTTCGGTCTTACAAAATGTTCATCCGAAGTGCAGTCAATCGGCGCGTGCAACACAATGTACCGTTTTGAAGACGGCTGGTACGGTGAAAATACCGACGCGGGAGGGTTTTCAAATTCGCTTCTTGGATTTATAGACCAAAAAAATTTGAAGCGAAAAAAAGTTACCATCATCGGGGCAGGAGGCGCGGCGCGCGCTGTTGCATCGGAAATTTACCGCATGGGAGGCAAGGCTCTTATTTTGAATCGCACTATCTATAAAGCCAGAAGCCTCGCGTCGCAGTACGGATTTCGCTGGGGAGGGTTGGACAACCAGGGAATAGAACTTGCACACAAACACTCCGACATAATTATACAGACCAGCTCTGTAGGAATGGACGGATACGAAGCGTCCGATCCTCTGGAAGCCTACTCTTTTTCAGGAAGAGAAACAGTGATGGATTTAATTTATGTGCCGGCTGTAACGCCGTTTTTAAAACGCGCGGCCGCCGCAGGATGCAGGACAATCAACGGTTTCGATATGGTGATACGTCAGGCTTGTCTGCAATACGAGTGTTTTATGGGAAGGGAAATTCCCCAACAGCTTTTATCGCGGATAAATATGACAGGAGAAAATTCATGGAACAAGATTCGAACAGGCTGATGAAAGAAGCGGCCGGCAAAGCCGCGGTAGACGCTCTG
>JGI24698J34947_10002267_pt1 | contig 10314 bp, 8 predicted proteins | sample TergutMp193P3_FD_34947 | JGI IMG/M metagenome (IMG submission 34947) | reverse complement strand
GAACATCATATGGGCGGCGGCACTTTAATGAGATTTCTATTATAGAATGCGTAGATTCATTTTCTTTTGTAGATTGGAAAGCGCGTAACAGGTGTATTTCATCATTAGATATGATGGAACGACTTGGCATTGACGAAGACACGATAAATTCTTTGACTGTTTTTTCTAATGAAACATTTGTGATTTTGGAATTTATTGTAAATATGATTAAGCGATGTGATATTGCAAAGAAAAGAAATGGCTTTAATAGCTCAGACGATTTTGAAATGCTAAACCAAAATATTAAGACTTTCCTTGAGCATTTTGGATATACAACTGATTATTTTGAAGATGATGAAACAGTTATCATTGTTGAGAAAAACCCTGCTGCTATTTCAGCCGCTGAAATTTCAGAACCTGGTACTTCCAAAAAAATTATCCAGTACAATCACTATATGCTCAAGGGAAATATTGATGCTAAAAGAGACATTCTTCTTGCATTGGCAAAAGAGGTAGAACCTAAACGGGATGAATTAAAACAAATAACTCCGGTCTTTGCCGATGATTTGTTTTTCATGTTTAATAACATGAACCTCAGGCATAATAATAAAGAACCAAACAGCAAACATTATAAACCGTATGTTGTTAATATGGATATAAACAAACTTGAATCTTGGTATGACGAAATATATCAGATGATACTTTTAGCCAAGTTATTGTTAGATAATAAAAGAAGGCATGCTGATATAGATACCTTGAAGGTTAATTTTTAACTTTATGCCTCAGTTTTTTGTATAGTCCTACTGCCATAAGTTAAAGAATGAATCAAAAACAGACAAATAATTGTTTCAATATCCCTCCGCCTCAAACCTCTTCAAAAACTCCGGATCATCCTGGACGATCTCGAGCAGGCGGCGGGAGGCTCCTTCCGGCTTGTTACGGCCGTTTTCCCATGCTTCTACTGTTTTTGGGGAAACTCCCAGTGAGCCGGCAAACATTACCTGGCTTAAACCTGTTTTTTTTCGTATTCGCTTGATGTCATCGGTGTTGAAAAAGGCTACTGGCTTTATGGTCAGGCGAGTTTTTCTTGCGGTGATTTTTCCCTGCTGATAGTCTACAGCTTCGGTTAAGCCTTGCATTATACTTTCGTACACACGAGTCATTTCCTTATGATAAACATACCCTATTTAATAGGAGGTGTCAATATTTTTTACAGTTGTAGTAAGAGGTATGCTGCTTAAATTCCCGGTCGAGCCGCAGACATTCCTGCTGAGGGGGACCCTCCTCTAAGCCTGAGGGGGACTCCCCTCTAAGCCTGAGGGGGACTCCCCTCTAAGCCTGAGGGGGACCCTCCAGTAAGCCACTGTGGGACTCCCCAGTAAGCTACTGTGGGACTCCCCAGTAAGCCACTGTGGGATCCCCCAGTAAGCCACTGTGGGACCCCCCAGTAAGGCCGTCAAGGGGAAAAACGCCCAATGTGGGGCATTTTGATATCGTTGCGCTGCCACAGGGGAGGGAGCGCTACTTAAATTCCCGGTCGAGCCGCAGACATTCCTGGACTTTTTGCAGAACAAACGCCCGCATTTCCGGGGATAAACTGCGGAACATTTCAAGGAGCGTCTTTTCATCGTTATCTTTCGGCTGTGACGCCGTGTTAAACATTTCCCCCTCGCCGGTCCGCAGCCATGTTTCATTTACCATTCCGTTATTCTTAGGTAATTTATTAGTCCAACCGTTTTACTTCTTTGCAAGTTAAAGATTTATTCATATAATATCATAATATGGGTGGAAAGCGATAAATGAGATATAATAAAATATCTATACCAAATGAAATTACACAAGAAAAGGGAATAGAACCTATAAATGTTCAACGTTTGTATAATGTAATTGCTTTCATAGGCAAAAATGGTTCAGGAAAAACTAGAATCCTTGATTTAATTGAAAAAAATCCTTGTTTTGTTGATACTGAATTCAAGGATATACCGAATGATTTAAAAACCCATTTTCATAAACTGGAAAGATTGAAAGAAATAGAAGAATTAAAGAGATTATTAAAAATTAATCGAAACGATATTAATATTCATAATAAAATTAGCGTACTTCAACAACAAATACAAAACAATGAGAATATAAATACGATTTTAGCTAATATTAATGTTCAAATAACTAATAAATACATTCGTCGAATAAAGCAGGATGAAATATCATCACTGCAAAAAATATTAAGTGAGAATGCAGAACAAAAGTTCTTTGAAGAATTAATGGAAAACACAGAAAAAAAATCAAATTATAATGAATTCTCATCCATAAATAAAGGGGCTTTTAAATATTTAGTAAATCTGCCACACAAATTAGTCGCTGATGAAATTGACTGCATGGGTGATACAAATAAATTACATTCCAGAGTCTCATACAAAAGATTTGTTTCACTAAAGAAATATATTAATATATTTTTAAATAAGGAATTGGATTGGGGGAGAAAAAACACTGAAGGAAAATTCCTTAATACACCAGAAGGTGGTTATACTCAAACTTATCAAGGTTTTTTAAAATTAGATAATCGAGTATTTAATTATGATGAATTTTCTGATGGCGAAAAGATTTTATTTTCTTATGCGATTTTATTTTTTTTGATAGAACAAAATCAGAAATTGAATATTAGAGAAAGTATACTAATTATAGATGAGCCTGAATTGCATTTACATGCTGATTCTGAAATTGATTTAATAGGAAAATTACGAGAAATAATTTCAGAAAAGGGACAGTTGATAATTGCTACACACTCAATAAATATATTATCTTCTCTTAATTACGAGGAATTATATGTTGTAAAAAATGGAAAAATATATCATCCTAGTCAAGAATCTTTCGCACTCTCATTATTGGAATTAATCAGTATAGAAGAAAGAGTTAATAAACTTTCTGATTTATTATATTCAGTTGATAACTGGTTATTTATTAATTTTATAGCGCAATGTTTTTCAGAACCAGAAGCAATAAAAACAGCAAATGAAAATGATTCACAAATAAAATCAATAAGAAATACAATAAAAAGTAAAATAAATAATCAACATGAAATCTTTCTAGACTTTGGCGCAGGAAAAGGTCGTGTTTTGGAAGGATTGTTATGCGATGAAGGGATTTTCCCTAAATTGAAATATTATGCCCTGGAACCCAAAACAGAATATCATTCGGAATTAAGAAAATTAGGAATTTTAAATATTTATACAGACTATAACGAACTATCGGATAATACATTAGACTTTGTTTTACTTTCAAACGTATTACACGAAATGCCTATAATTTCCTGGGAAAATACAATTAACAAAGTCATTGATTCATTAAAGGAAGATGGATATTTGATGATAGTAGAGGCAAAAATATTATCCAAAGGCGAAAAAATTAACGATACTGGATTTATTGTTTTAGACGAGGAAAGTATTCAAGTTCTATTTGAATTACCTTGTATTCTTGAATCTTTTTTTGTTGAAGGTTTTAGAGAAAAAATAACCAGTGTAATAATAGAAAAGAAAATTATAAAAAAAATAAATACAAATTCAATTATTAAAGCGCTTCTTAAAGTAAAAGAGAATTCTATTGAACATGCAAAAGAATTAATATTAAAAAAAGATAAAAATGTAAGCAATTATACGGACGGAAGAAAGATGGCCTTTTATGCAATGCAACTTATGAATGTTCAGCTATGTTTGAATAAGATGAAGGAAAATACTTTGACAGAATAAAAAATATTTATTTCGATGTTGTGGATTTTGAGATTAAAATGGTATATCATCTACAAAGTTATCATCTTGTTTATTAAGTTTAGAATTTAGGTATTCGATTGCATATTGTTTAAAAATATCATTAATATCATCACTTTTCCCAATTTCCAGTTTTAAAAGGACATCCTTTGCTTTTGTCCAATCATTATCAAACAGGGCGATTAGGAACTCTGACAGCGACCTGTTGCGTTTAAAATTTTTAATATAGTCATTAATCAGTGTTTTTAATATTACGGGATATTGAGTTTTACTTAAAGTTTCTTCATGTGAAATAAAAGCTTGAACTAATAACGTAAATTTTGGTAATTTGCCGTCAGAAAAAACTAAAATATTGGAATATAACTTTGCAGTTTCTTTTATCATTATTTGAAGTATAATATCATTCCATTCATTTTCATCTTTATTTTCTAATAAATACTTTTTAAAAACATCAAGGCTTTCATCATATTTACCATTTGAATAATGACTGAATGCTAATTCTTTCAAATACTTATATGATGTCATTGCTTGCATTAGATCGGTAATCTTTTTTTCGGCGGTTTTCGCTTTTTTGCCTTGATAAATGGCATAAAATAAACCAATAATTCCTAAGAATAATGACGGAATAGCAAAAAAGTTTATTATTTCCAAAATGTTCATAAAATACTCCTTAGAAAAATAGTGTTTCTTTTTCCGTTAATCAAATTAAAACCATTGTAACTTTTACATTTTCTTTAGTCAAAAAATGTCCTTTGCATTTTGTTTAATCTCCACGAGTCTTCGTCTACACGTTCAGCAATATTTGTTAATACACTTAAAATTGTCTGATGTTCAGGAGTAATGCCGTTTTTTAGTAAAGGTAAAATAGCAAATACAATTTCATTAAAAGATGGATTATGTCCTTCCCTTTCCATTCGCCGTAAATAACTTAATAGATAAAAGTTTATCCTTAATCTTACGTCTATATGGGTCTGAAATTTGGTGTTTCTCTTTATGCTGTATTTTTCAGTTTTGGGATCATAATCAAATTTATCAAGCAAAAGGGGCGTTAAATCTGTATATTCCTTTTTTAATAAATCAAGGAAACCTAATTCCAACCCTTTGATAATCAATTCATCATTAATCTGTTCTAAGGTAGCGCCTTCATCCTTTGCTATTAAGCCTTCAATAACCTGCAGTACAATTTCACCGATGTCCATACCTAGATTTGCTTTTAATACCGCCTTTGGATTGCGGACTTTCCTAAAATTTATAATAAGTTGTCCTGATAACACTGTAAATGGATGCTGCCGTTTTTTGAAACTTGTCTGTCCATTTTTTTGAGGAACGGCGCCAACATATTCAAAGCCGCACTTTTCACACGTTTCTATTATTAAATGCCAAAACTCCGGGTCTTTATGAGCAAATACAAATGAAAGCCAACGGTCAAATTTTAAAACCCTATACATTTCTTGTATACTTTTTGCGATCAATGTATTATAATCATCTTTTGATTTATTCTGCGAACCGCCTTCAATTGCCTCTAATGAATAATCATCTTCTGTNACTTCTAAATCAAGCCATGCATTCCACATAGCGGATAAATCTAAATATGGTATTTTTTTCCCATAAGGCGGGTCTGTATATATATAATCAACGCTTTCTTTAGGAAGAAAAGAAAGATTTGTTGCACTGCCTTTAATAATTTGAGCGTCTTTAATCATATCCTCTACTGATTTTTGATGTAAAAGATATAGTCCTTCTATTTCTTTCTTTGCGGCAAAAATTTTTTTATATCGCAGATTAAAATAGGTTAAAGTATCTACATCTACCGGATTGGGAGCTATTCGATAACGGTAATATCGCATTGCACTTGCATCTCCCCCGCCTTCCTTTTCTACATAAGTTGACGTATGATAAGTTAAATTCTTTTTTGTAACTAAACCGGAAAACATTAACAATAACGTGTTTCTAATATTTTTATCTTTTTCTTTTTTTATTATTGCCTTTAATAATGAAAGTTGAGCTAGTTGTTCTTTACTAAATAAATCCGGTACGGTTTCTACATCAGAACCTTTAGGAAGCTTTAATTTCAATGGTCCTGGATATTCCGATAATATTCTTTTTACATCGCTTTTTGTTTTTGGTTTTTTGGATGAATATTCTTTTATCACTCTTTGATAACTCTCTGAAAATTTAACAAAATTTACAGGAACTAAAAGAGAATTAACTATAAAAACAGCCATAGGATTAATATCTATGTTAATGGCTTTACGGTTGTTAATCAGCGCCTCAATTGCCGTAACACCGCTTCCGCCGAATGGGTCCAAAACCGTATCACCAGGCTGACTAAAATTTTCTATGTATGCATTGACAATATCCCATGACTGACGCGTAAAATATCCATGAACCCCAAAATGACGTTTTGCGGCACGTTTTTTTACATAAATTTCTTTCAGTAATGGCCTATTTAAATAATCGAATGTTGTTTGAGAAGTTGAAAAGGTATCATAAGAAAACACTTTTCCTGAGTGAAAGCTGTCAGGCGATAATGTCTTTTTAAGCAGCTGCCAATATTTGTTTATTTCGCTAATTCTGAAATATATAATTGGTTTTTCTGTGTCTGTCGTTCTATAACAGGCAAACTCTGTACCGTTACATAATGCGAAATATGTGCTTCTGATTTCGGGGTGCGTTGCATAAGAATAAACCTGCTCAACATTATCATCGTTAATGATTTTTTGATTAGGGGCTTTTGCGTCCAATACCCAGGCAAAACCATTTTCTACCTTTAATATATAGTCAGGGATTAAATTTACCTGCCTTTTTTTACTGCCGGTTCTTAAAAAAGGGCTTTTTAAGGGTTTTTCCCGCAAAATATTTTCATGAGTAAAGCCGAGTTCCTTTAGAATTGGATCAATTATTACCGCTCTGACATCGGCTTCTTTGAAATCCTTATTGAAAGTAATTTTTTTAAAATCTAAATTACCGAATAATTTTTGTTCTATTTCTATATTATCCATGATTTTCTTCATTGTACCTGTTTATACCCTATTAATACAAGCCAGTACCATTCCTGTTTCGGCATTTNCNNNTCTTACTTCTTTCTTTGGAAGACGCGGTAGTTGATGTTTGGGAAGATGTTGTGGCGGCGTTCGAGGGTGGTCAGCCATTCGGTGCTGATGTAGTTGCTGCCCAGCGCTTCGTAGATTGTGGTGAAGTTGCGAAGCGCGTTTTCCGCCTGATTGCGGGCGTATTCGGTGGAGTCCTGCCTGTAAAGGTGGGCCGGCCAATCTGAGGACTGGGCCAGGAGTATCTCGCGGGCTGCCTGGTTTAAGGCGCGCTCTTTAAGGCCTGTGTCGTCAGGGAAACGTTCGGCCAATTCGGTCATTCGTTCCATTGAGCGGGACAGATGGCGGTAAATCCAGTCATTTGAAACGTCCAGCCATGTTTCGGCGTAGCCGTTTTCGCCGCAGGAAGAAAATTCGGGGGCAACGACCTGAAGCGAGGAGAGGTTTTGTTTGAAGATATATTCGCTGGGGCAGATAAATTGGAAATCCCTGTATCCTGAGGCCATGTGGAAAAGAGCCTCGATAAACTGCGGGCCTTCGTACCAGAACCGGCCGAAACTATCCGCGTTGTTTGCATAGAGGCTCAAGGGGGCTTCTTCCATGTACTTTGACGCTTCTTCAAGCCGCGCGATTGTGTTTTCCAGGAACGACCTTGCGTGTTCCGCAGCCTTGTCACGGGCCGCCTGCGGATTATAGACAGCGCCGCCGCCTGATGAGCTCCAGTATTTATACCCTGTTCTGCGCCGCTCTCCTTCCGTGCTGAGAAACTGGCTTACCATTTCCGGCGGCAGCTCGTAGCCGACATCGCGGTCGTTGTTACGGTACGCCTCGTCGGATGATATTTTTTCTATTTCCCGCACTGCGTAAAAATCCCTGGCAAGTATAAAAGTTCCGTTAGGTGTTTTTGCCGGATAGAAGCATCCTTTTTGGGGCAGCGGTTTTCCGAACAAGAGGCCGTGGCTGTCCAGAATGGTATAGGAAAAGTTGTAGGCCCGCAGATACGGTTCCAGCGCGGGAGTCCAGCCGAGAACGGGCAGCCAAAAGCCCTGCGGAATGCCGCCAAAATGCCGGCGGTAGGCGGAGATGGGGATTTCCATCTGCGCCTGCAGGGACTCAGGATTATGGCTGATAAACGGCAGAAAGGCGTGAGTCGCGCAGCTTGCGAGGATTTCCAGTTTACCCTTGCGCCTGTAAAAGTTAAAAGCTTTCAGGATATTTTTTTCGTAGCGTTCTGTATAGGCAATTCTTCTGTCTACTATGCGGTTATAGTAGCCCTGAGCCAGTTTATTCAGTTCTCCGTTATCCGCTGTGCGTTCCAGTTCCTGCCTGCCGAACTCAATTTGTTTGTCGATGTAAAACAGGTACTTTTTCTGCAGATGCTCGTCGTTTAACATGTGGCAGAGAATTGGAGAAACCGCAAGCGCAAGCCGGAAGGGCACATGATCGTTTTCCAGCCGGTCCAGCGCTTCAAGAAGCGGGAGCAATGTTTCTGTAACGTATTCAAAAAAACGGCCTTCTTCGCCGGCCTGTGATAGATCTTCTTCTTTTCGGAATTCCCTGACAAAGGGCAGATGAGCTTCAAGAACAAGGGAAATCGCGTAACGGAAATCCATAATTACTGCCTTTTGACTCTGGACTGACGATCCGTACTCTTTGTTATTAACAAATCCTGCACGCCGGACAGGCGTACAAGAGGGCTGCGGCTCATTTCCTGGAGGTATTCATCTTCGATCAGCCGCGGCAGGCAGAACGGCGCCGAAGAGGCGATTTGCAATTCCGAATCGCCACGGATTACGCCGAGTTTTACGACATAGCTGCGCGAGGCCTGCAAAGAGCGTTCGGCGAAGCCTAAATATCTGGCTGAATCGTTTACATCGACGGGCACTGTAAAGGAGTTTTCTTTACGGGCCGGCTCTGTCTCTCCTTCGTTTAACGGAATTACCCGCAGGCAGTAGCCTTTAAAATCCTGCGCGTTTTCATGTACTTCCCTGTCATGTCCCTTGATTTCCCAAAAGACAAATATCCAAAGCGGGTCTCTGATAACTACTTCTATGTAGGAAATATTGTACTGTTTGGGCAAAGCAACCGATTCCGAGTAAGACGGATTGATTTCGATTTCGTCCTTGACTTCCTGATTTTCCGAGTTGTTATATTCAAGGAGTTCTTCTATGATAAAAATCCTTTCCAGGCCGGGAGGGATGTCTATGCCACAGCTATCCGCAAGTTTTACCAACTCACCGGTACTTAAGCTTTCCAGCCAGGGACGTGATACAGGCGCTTGAGGGCTTTCTTCCATAGTCGTCTAATTGTGGAAAAAATAACGATTTATGTAAAGAGGTTAAAATACTCGGGCAGGGGGGCGGTGATGTCAATGTTGATTTCGTCTTTGATGATAAGGCGCGAGGCGTGAAGGAGGAGACGTTTAAGGCCGGTTTTGCGGAGAGCTTTGTTCAGTGAAAAATCGCCGTATTTGTCGTCGCCCAATACGGGGGTTCCGTTCATGGCAAGGTGGCGGCGGATTTGATGCATTCTGCCTGTGCCGAGTTCTAGTTCAAGGACGGAGTATTCCCGTGGTTCCGGCAGGGGCAGGGTTCCGCTTTTTATTACCCTGTACCTGGTCTGGGAGCTTTTTAGGCTGCCGCGGATTAGAAGCTCATGCGTTATGACGCCTTCGTCTTTTACGGGACGCCCAGAGCAGACGGCGGTGTACTGTTTTACGGCCTTTCTGCCGTTTATCAGGCGGGAAAAAAGGGCGGCGGCTTTCTTTGTTTTTGCGGCAAGCAGCAGTCCGGACGTGTCCTTGTCCAGTCTGTGTACCAAAAGCGGCGGCGGCGTGCGGATTTGCGCCAGTATCCTGTCCAGGGATGTTTTTACTTCCTTTCCGCCCTGTACCGCGAGCCCTGCAGGTTTGTTTATTATTATTGATAAGTCGTCTTCATGGAGAATTTCTATGTTTTTCACTCCGATAATTATAGTATGAAAAAAATCTTTTTATTACTGTTTTTTGTTCCGGCTTTTCTCTTTGCCGAATCAATGTATTCGCCCACATGGGGATTTTCTCTGGATCTTCCCGAAGGTTATCAATATACCGGCGGGGACGGCAAGGACCGGTTTTCCTTTTCCGGTCCGGGCGAAGCGATATTTGACCTTATAATCTACGATGGAAATTATCCGTCCTTGAGAGAGTTGGTCAGCGATGTAAACAGAAGAATTGAAAACCGGGGCGACGTCGATTTTTACCGCTACCGTGACAGGCAGGCGGCTATTATCAAATTGACTTTTGGAAGTTACAACGGCTGGGGGTTTTGTGTTGAACTTGGCGATGGTTCGGCAGCCGATACTTCGGCCGATACTTCGGCAGCCCGCCTGCCCATGCTCCTTGCCCTGGCCTATGGCCCGGATGACATAAAAGAGCTTGAGTTGTTTCATGTTTCGGCTCTGGATTCAATCGCTCCGTCGCCCGCGGAACGGCGTTGTCCCGGGCCAATAATTGAATACAGCTATCCGAGAGGGGAGACGAAGCC
>JGI24698J34947_10002266_pt1 | contig 10314 bp, 9 predicted proteins | sample TergutMp193P3_FD_34947 | JGI IMG/M metagenome (IMG submission 34947) | reverse complement strand
ATTAATACCGCAGGGCAGAGCCCTGCACCCGCCGCCTTCGGCGGCTTTCCGCAGCAGAGCTGCGGGGTATTAAACCCTTCGTTTCCTCACTCGCTCGATCACGCCCGTGCAAGCACGGTCGCGATCTCGCTCCGTTCGTCAATAAAAGAAGCTGTCGGTAATTGTATGCAGGGGCTTAAGGGGGCAGGGGAGTGAAGGAACGTTCAAAAACGGCGGGCGGCCCTCCACAGACGGCTGCATCTGAAATGGCGGGCATTTCAAGCTCATCTCCTTTTTCGCCGGGAATAATTTTAATCCCTGTAATTTCGCTTTTGATACTTGTCGTTCTTGTTTTTTTACTGGGAGACAATACCGCCCGGGAACTGTACTTTTTCTTCATCGGGCCTTTCAGGAATCTGTACAGTTTCGGCAATATGCTGAACTCTGCCGTTCCGCTGGTTTTGGGCGCGTTAGGTGTAACTGTCGCCATGAAATCCGGCAACTTAAACCTTGGCGGGGAGGGGCAGATTTATTTAGGAGCTTTTACCGCGACAGTTACCGCGCTGGCGCTTTCAAAGTTTGGCGTAACGGGGGGAATTTTGGCGGTAGCATCAGGCGTTCTTTGCGCGGGCGCTGTGGCGGCGTTCAGCGGTTTTTGCAAGGCAAGGTGGAACACAAGTGAGCTTATCACCAGCTTCCTGCTTTCAAACGCGATCATTCCAATAGTAAACTACCTTGTTACGGGTCCATTCCTTGACCCTGAAACTTCTCTTCAGTCAACAAGAAGGGTTGCTCAAAGTATGCGCCTTTCATATATTTTGCGCCCTTCCAATTTAAACACAAGCGTTTTTATCGCCCTCGCTGCTGTTTTCCTTGTTCAATTCTTCCTTAACAGGACAAGGACGGGTTATGAAATGCGCATGGCGGGTAACAACGAAATATTTGCGCGTTACGGCGGGATTAACACAAAATTGAATACAGTGCTGGCGATGGCAATAAGCGGCGGCTTCTACGGGCTTGCGGGAAGCCTTGCAGTATTGGGAACATACCACGCTACCGTAAAAGAATTTTCGGCAGGCCTTGGCTGGAACGCGCTTGCCGTCGCCCTGATAGCCTTTCTTTACCCTCCCGCAGTAATACCGGCGGCTCTCTTCTTCGCGTGGATCGGAGCGGGAGCGAGAATCGCAATGCAGAACACAGGCCTTACTTTTGAAGTCGCTTCCGTTGTGCAGGCCGTAATTTTCTTTCTTTCTACAAGTTTGGTAATTAGAAGTGTTTTTTCACGCGGGAGGCGCGGCTAACGTGGAAAGCATCGTCCCCATCCTTAGAAGCGCGGTTACCATAATGACGCCGCTACTCTTTGCCGCAGCGGGAGGACTCTTCCCGGTTCTTGCCGGGACCCTAAACATAGCGCTGGAAGGAATGCTCCTTGCAGGCGCGTTCTCGTCTCTTGCGGTATTTTACCACACGGGCAGTATCACTGCGGCGGTAGCGGCGGCGGCGCTTTCAGGGGCGGCGCTTTCCGCGCTTCACGCGTTTAGCGCTTTTAAACTCCGCGCCAATTTGTTCATAACAGGTCTTGCGGTGAACCTCCTGTCAAGCGGGCTCTGCGTCGTTCTCTCCGACAAAATATTCGGCACAAGGGGAGTTATCGCTTCGCAAAATACCCGGGGGCTGTTAAACCGTTACTTGATTTTTGCCTTGTTCCTCCTCCTTGCCGCGTGGATTGTCATTTACAAAACACCATTCGGTTTCAGGCTTCGCGCCTGCGACAAAAATTCCGGCGCGTTAATTTCCCTCGGCATAAACCCGCTATTTTACCAAACCGTTTCTTTTTTGATATCAGGATTTTTAGCGGGTATTGGCGGCTCCTTCCTGAGCCTGAACCTCGGCGTCTTTGTCCCGGGAATGTCGGCGGGGAAGGGCTGGATTTCCCTTGTCATCATTTTTCTTGGCGGGCGAAAACCGCACGGAATCCTCGCCGCCGCCTTCATCTTCGCGCTTGCCGAGGCCTTTTCCAACCACGCCCAGGGCGTATGGAGTCTCCCCGCCGACTTCATCCTTGCCTTCCCCTACGTCTGCACCCTGATTGCAATGATTGCGGTATCAATTTTTCCATCTCTTTCTACAAAACATCACTAATAAAAACAGAATTAAGAATATACAACATATTTTCTAATAATTATTCATTGAAAAAACCTTTTTTTACTGGTATAATACCACAAGGTTCAAGAATAGCGCCATTTTAACAAAAAAGGGAGGTTTTTTGATGTTGGATATCGGTCAAATCCATCGAACTGAATATGAGCTTAATAACGACCGATCAATGCATGTCGCTGTTGCTGAAGCGCCGGGCAGAATTCATTTTTTAGGCGATCAGGGCGATCCCTCGACAGGTTTTTTCCTTTCGGCGGCGATAGATCGTTTCATTCAGGTGGCGGTAAATATGCGAAGGGACAATTCTTTTCGTTTTTTTGCCGCCGATTTGGTGGAACGAAAACGGAGTACGCTGGCAAACCTGAAATACAGGCGCGAAGACCGGTGGGCAAATTACCTTAAAGCCGCGATTTCCATTTTTATCGAAATGGGTTATCCAATGAAGGGGCTTAATTTTTCTTTTTGCGGGAATATTCCCCAGCATATAGGGCTTGCTTCCTCAACAGCGATAGAAACCGCCTGCGCTGTCGCTCTTAAGAATTTACTGCGCGTACAGATCAACGATATTCATTTGGCGCAAAAACTCCACGAAGCCCACTTTCAATTTTTTGGCAGCGCGGCATCCCTGGCGGATTATCAGATATGCCTTTTGGCGCGCAAGGATCAATTCCTGGTTATTGATGTTTCATCCGGGGAAATAACAAAGATAAAATCGCCTCTTTCGCGGTTCAGGATTTTGCTTATCGACTCCCGTGTTCCGCGAATGGGTACGGAAGGCGAGCTTATCTCCAGAAGGGCGGATACAGAAAAGGGGCTTGAGTTTCTTTCCAAAAAACTGGATGGAGCCGGTTTAAGGGATTTCGCTTCCACAGACCTGCTTGACGCGTTAGGTGATTTTCCCGAACAGATACGCAGGCGCAGTATCCATGTTGTGGAAGAGAGGCACAGGGTAAATGACGCGTGTAACGCTTTACAGCGCGGCGACATTTCCTCCCTTGCGAAAACAATTTTTCATTCACATGAGAGTTTGAGGGACCTGTATGAGATTAGCTGTCCCGAGATTGACTGGCTTGTAAAACGCGCACAGGAGATCGAGGGAGCCGCGGGTTCGCGGATGACAGGTCACGGTTTTGGAGGCTGTACTTATACCATTATCCGCCGTGAACTGGTTGAGGAATACAAAAAACGGCTGGAAGAGTACGAACGTATTTTCGGTTTTCGTCCGGTTATTTATGAAGTAAAACTTGCGACAGGGACGCGCGCTCTCCACGAGCGCACTATCGAGCGCACGATCCATGAACGCGCTCTCCATGAGCGCACGATCCATGAGCGCAGAGGAGTTTATGCGAATACTGCTCACTAATGACGATGGTTTTTCATCGCCGGGAATAACGCTCCTCGCCAAAGCTCTGCGGGAAGCTGGACACAGGGTTTTTGTTGTAGCCCCTGATGTAGACCAATCTGGAAAATCACATTCCATTTCTTTTCTGGATAAACCATGCAGGTTATCTGAAATCAGGAAGGATACATGGTCGTGTTCGGGAACTCCCGTTGATTGCGTGGTGGTGGCTCTTTTGGGCGGAATTGATGAAATCAACATCAATACTGATAACAATGAAATCAGTCTTGTTAATGGGCCAGATCTGGTTCTTTCAGGCATAAATGCCGGAGCGAATCTGGGAACCGATATTATCTATTCAGGAACAGCGGCAGCCGCAAGGCAGGGGAGTTTTTTCGGTATTCCGTCAGTAGCCCTGTCCCTTGTCGAGAATGAAAATTCATGGGAATGGGAATCTGTAATTTTCTACATCATCGAAAAACTCAAAGAAATTACGGACTTTTGGAAAGCCGGGACATTTGTAAACGTTAATTTTCCGAATAGTGAAAAAAAACCTTCCGCGATTGTTCCCGCTTTTCCATCAATGCGGTATTATAACGATCGTATAGTAAATTTTAAGGCTCCTGACGGCGGGTTGTACTGTTTTTCCAAATCGGGAAAGGTTGATAACATTCCCGAAGACGGCTCGGACTGGAGTGAAGTTTTAAAAAACAACGCCGCGCTCAGCGTTATTCTGTCTCAGCCGGCGGCTGTTAATTGAAGAGGGGAGGTATTGGCGGGAATGGCGGCGCGGCAGAGCGGCACGGATGAGCCTGTAAACAACAGCGAAGGAGAAACTCGCTCCTTTGAGAATCTTAAGGATGGGATACGGTATTTCCAACTGAAAGACTGGGATAAGGCTCTAAAAGAATTCCTGTTAAAATACTCAGGTGATCTTGACGGTGAGGAGAAGATGGAACTCATCTATTACCTTGGATTGTGTTACACGAAACTTGGTCAATACAACGAAGCGCTGACCTTTCTTGAACAGGTTGTTACGGCAGGAAATGATATACTGCGTGTTTATCAGTGCCGCATGACGCTTGCCTATATTTATGTTATTACCAACCGGGTTAAAATGGCGGAGTTTGAACTTAAAAGGCTTCAGCATAGCGGTCTTGAATCGCCTCTTCTTTACAATACTCTGGCTTACGCGGCGTGGGCTCAGAAGAAAGCCAAAACCGCCGTTGAGTTATACGAAAAAACGCTGGAAATTGATACAAACAACATTACAGCGATGAACAGTATGGGCTTTATCCTGGCGGATACCGGCTCGGATGTAATGAGGGCACTGCGTCTTTGCAGAAGGGCGGTAGATTCAAAGCCGCAAAACGCGGCGTACCTCGATTCGCTGGGCTGGGCTTACTACAAATCAGGCGAGGTTGTGGAAGCGCGCACATGGCTTCGCAGGGCGCTTGAACTTGCGCCTAACGAAAAAGAAATTCAAAGACATTTCAAGATTGTTACGGGAGAGAAGGTATGAAAAAGAGCGCGGGTTTGATTCTGCTTTTTCTCTTTCTCTCTGTTTTTCTCTATGGGCAGGACGACCCACTGCGCGTTCCCCCTACAGGCGGGACAGGGGCTGCGGCTTTAAGCGCGGCTGAAGAATTCAGGCTTGGCGTACACGCATATAACAGATTTTCGTATAACGAAGCGCTCCTCTCTTTTGAGCGCGCCCTTTCCTTCCGGCCCGGAGAGGCTATTATTCTTGACTGGCTTGGAAAAGCGTATTACCGTTCCGGCTTTGAGGATATTGCCCTGTATCAATGGCGGTACGCGATGGAGGCATACGGCAGAAATACAGGAGCCGGAATGTTGATCAATTCGCGTATTGAGACGGTAGCGAACAGGCGTTTTCTCCAGCCTGTAGCCAACGACGGCGTGCGTTATGTGCAGTCAGGACGCTTCCCCGGAAGGTACGAAGATATTGTCCTGTACCGTCAGCCGACATCAGTATTGGGAAACAGCGACGGCTCGGTATGGGTGGTCGCTTATGCCAGCAATGAACTTGTCAGAATTGACGTGAACGGAATAATCAGGGAACGCAGGAGGGGGCATCTCAACGGCTTTGACCGGCCCTATGATATAGTACGGGGGATTGACGGGCGGCTGTACGTTTCCGAATACAGGGGCGGCAGGATAAGCGTCCTTGACAGTCAGGGAAACTGGCTGGCGTACATCGGCTCCAGGGGTCTTGGAAACGGGCAGTTTATCGGCCCCCAAAATTTGACTATTGATGAAGACGGTTACCTTTATGTTGTCGATTACGGGAACAACCGCATTTCTAAATTTGATCCAGACGGCGCGTTCATTCTTTCCTTTGGGCAAAGAAGCGCCGCCTTCCCGGGCTTTATTTCTCCCACGGGCATTGCCGCGGGTAACGGCAGAATATACGCCGCGGACAACGCTTCAATGTCGATCTATATGTTTGATCCCAACGGCAATTATCTGGGGCGTCTTGCCGCCGAGGGACTTAGGGGGCCTGAAAGTTTAAGGTTCTTGTCCAGTGGAATGATCCTTGCAGCCGACGCGAACAGGGTCCTTCTGATAGATCCAGAGTCCGCCATTGTCCGCGAATTGGGGCTTGCCGGTAATGAAAGAACGCGCATAACGTGCGCAGATATGGACAGTAACGGCAATATCCTTGCCGCGAATTTTTCCGCCGGGGAAGTTACAGTTTTGACCCGCTTTGACGATCTCGCTTCCGGCTTCTTTGTACAGATACGCAACATATACGCTGAACGTTTCCCGGTTGTTACGGTAGAATTTACCGTGGAAGACAGACTGCGCCGTCCAATAGTGGGGCTTGACACCAACAATTTCATTCTCACCGAGGGAGGCGCGGCCACAAGCAACCAGATTTTCATGGTTCCCGGCAACCGTTATTCAGGCGCGGATATTTCCCTGCTTGTTGAACGTTCGCAGATAACAGCATCCATGCGCGACGACCTTGCCGCGGCTTCCCGCGACATTAATCAGGCTTTGCGGGAGATGGGCAACTCAATGGTTGTTTCCGTAATTTCCGCCGCGGCCCAGCCGCGCCGTGAACAGCACGAAACGTCCCTTGAAAACGCCGTCAGGGGAACTACGGATTCCTACACTTCCCGATGGCGTTTTGATCAGGCCCTGCGTCTTGCAGCCACGGACCTTTTATCCGAAGCCCCAAAACGTTCGGTTGTGTACATCGGCTCAGGCGTCATGGGAGAGCTTGCGTTTGAGCAGTACAGCCTTTCCGAGATGGCGAGTTATCTTGCGAATAACAACATAGTGTTTAACGCCGTAATAATAGGCGGCGGGCAGATTTCCCCGGCTCTTGAATATCTTTGCAGTGAAACAGGCGGCAGGGCAATGCACCTTTACCGCCCGCAGGGCATAGGAGAGTTGATAAAAAGCATAGCGGACACCCCCTCGCCCCTGTACAGTTTTTCGTTTACATCCCAACTCCCCACTGATTTCGGCAGAGCGTGGCTTCCCCTGGAAATAGAAGTCTACCTTCTGGAAAGATCAGGCCGCGACAATACCGGCTATTTCCCCCCGCTGGAATGATTGAAGCTTTTTAAACTATCCCCGGTAAAAACACAGCGCTATACCAGCCGCCCTCAACGTTGAGATCCGCGTATCCGCGCCTTGCGGGTGCGCATACGCGCTTTGCGGGTGCGCATACGCGCTCTCCGTATGCGCATACGCGTCTTGCGGGTGCGCATACGCGTCTTACGTATGCGCATACGCGCTTTGCGGGTGCGCATACGCGTCTTGCGGGTGCGCATACGCGCTTTGCGGGTGCGCATACGCGTCTTACGTATGCGCATACGCGCCTTAAGGGGACATCCCGTGTTATTACCGGCGTTTATCCCTGAACAGGCGTAATGGCAAGACCGGCGCTTTTTTAAGCGGTTTTATTGACAAAGTCCACGTTGAACTGCCACTGCGCATACTTGTTTTCGAGGTCGATGATAACGCCGTCTGTGAGGCGGACGCGCAGAAGGCAGGTGTTCTTGTCCTCTTCGTTGACGTGGCCGCCGGTGTACCACGAAGCAAACACCTCGCGCAGTTTTGCCATCATTGCCGCGTTGCCCTCGTCGCGGACCCAGCCGAGATTTTCGCCGATACCGTGGCCTGAGAACCACTCAAGGCCGCAGACGGCAACATTAGGGTTGGCTTTTATCTGCTTCATCTTGTTTGAGAGCGTGTAAGAGACAACATAAAACGCGCCGTCCTCATAGTAGCCGTCTACCACACGGACGGAAGGGCGGTTGCCGTCCATTGTCGCGATTGAGATTGGATTGTCCCTGCCAAAACGCTTGTTCATAATTTTGATTGCGATATCGTACTTTTCCATTTGATTTCCCCCTGCTATATCAGTATTTGATATTTTAACATATATTTGAAAAGTATCCAGAGGCTATATTCTTCCTTTGACAAGTTCGTAATTTTGAAGAGCGTCTTCAATCAGCGGTTGTAGTTCCAGGGTTTCGTATAACGCGCGGGCTTCGTCCGCGTCGCCGTGGAGGACAGGGTGGGGCGGGCTGAAAAGTACGCAGCAGTCTTCGTAGGGTTGTATGGAAACATTGTACGCGCCGATGCGTTCCGATTCGCGGATTATGCTTTCCTTGCTCATGCCGATTAACGGGCGGAGGACGGGCAGTTTTATCCGGCTCTGTGTGCAGCTAATGTTTTCAATTGTCTGGCTTGCCACTTGTGAAAGGCTTTCCCCCGTTATCAGACATTTGCTTTTTATTTTGAGGGCTGCTTTTTCCGCCGCTTCCATCATTGCCATGCGCAGAAGAACCGTCGCCCACATCTGAGGAGCGCGCTCCTTGATGCGCATTTGAACCTGCGCGAAGTTCAGTATGTAAAGATCAATCCCCATGCAGTAAGAGCCGGTGATTTCGGCAAGGCGTATTACCTTTTGTTTCGCTTCAAGCGACGTGTACGGGTAGGAATGAAAATGTACCGCGTCTATGCTCATCCCGCGGGCCGCCATAAGAAAGCCGGCGACAGGTGAATCGATTCCCCCCGACAACAGCAAAAGCCCTCTTCCCGCAGACCCTACCGGAAGCCCGCCAAGCCCCTTCTTTCCGCCTGAGTAGATATAGGCTTTTTCACGAATCTCAACCCGTATAATATCCCCGGGATTGCGGATGTCAACTTTTAGATCGCCTACAGCCTCCGATACCGCGTCTCCCGCCCTACAGCATAGTCCGTAAGAATCAAGGGGGAAACTCTTGTCGGTTCTTCTCGCTTCTATTTTAAAAGTTTTTATTCCCGCGCTTGAAATTTTTTTCCCCTCTTCAACGCATGAAGCCAACACTGCCTCCACGGTCTTTGGGCAGGTTATAGTCCTTGCCCAGCCTGAAATTCCCGTCAGATGGGAGAGGGCGTTTTCTACGGTTTCAGCTTTTTCATTGGGAGCCTCAATAAAAAAGCGTCCGTTTGTGATCCTTAATTTTGCCCCGCAATCCTTACCCAGCATACGCAGCAGGTTGCGTTTCAGAATGTATTCAAAACTTTTGCGGTTGTCGCCCTTCAATGTAAGCTCGGCGGGTTTTAAAAGCCATGTGCCCGCCTCTCTAATTACAGAAATTTTAGAACCTCCGCGATTGCATCTAACAAGAGATCAATTTCCTCATCGGTGGTTGAGAATCCCTGCGAGATACGGATTCCCTCAAGCCTGAGTCCTTCCTCAACGCCCATTGCAGTCAGGACCGGTCTTTCAGGCGATGATGAGGAGCAGGCTGATCCTGTTGAAACGGCGAAACCAAGATCGTCAAGAGCGCGCGCCATAACCTCGCCGGGAACGCCATTGAAAGCGGCCTGCAAAATATAGGGAGAAAACCATTCCATGTCGGTTTCCTCATTTTGAGCGATTGCGCCGCGCACCTGCGGAATGATCACGCACCGTTCCATTGCTGTAAGAGACGTTATCAGCTTTTTCCAGCGTTCCTTCGCCTTTTTGTATTCGGCGCGTACCGTTTCAAGGCGCGCGTATTTTTCAAGGCAGTACGCCAGAGAGACGGCTCCAAGGGTATTTTCCGTTCCGCCCCTGATCCCTCCTTCCTGTCCGCCTCCCGTGTAAAAAACTTCGATCCCGCCCCGGCTGGAAGGGCGGCGCAGGTATAAAAGCCCGATCCCGCGCGGCCCTGATATTTTGTGCGCGCTTATCGATGCGGAATCTATTTCCCAATTTTGAATGTCAATCTCTATTTTTCCGACAGCCTGCACAAGGTCGCAGTGTAAATGCACAGGAAACGAATTTTCCCGCGTTACGGAAATCTTGCCTCCCCGGATAACATCCCTGATGGAGGCGATGTCCGTGATACTTCCGGTTTCGTTGTTTACAGCCATAACTGAGGCGAAGCGGACATCGCCGTACTTCTCAAGGGCTTTCGCGAAAAGATGCTCGTTCACCCTTCCGGCGGAATCGACTCCGATCCTGCCGGTGGGCTTTCCCATTTTTTCCAGGGTTTCCAACCCCTCCCTGATTGACGAATGTTCCGCATTGGAGGCTATGACCCTTCCCTGTCCCTTTTTTAAAAGATTGGAAAAAAGTACGATACTGTTGGATTCTGTTCCGCCGGATGTAAAGTAGAGGGTCTGCGGCGGAACATTCAAGACAGCCGCGCAGCGTTCCCGCGCGTCTTCAAGGGCAAGTTTCGCCTCCCGTCCCTCGCTGTGCTTTGATGAAGGGTTCCCGTACGGAACATTTTGACAACAGGCGTCTGGAGGCGCCGAAGCTGCCCAATCGAAATAATGACGTTTTACGGTATCATTTACTAACATGCTCTATTAAGTGGGGGGGG
>JGI24698J34947_10002265_pt1 | contig 10315 bp, 12 predicted proteins | sample TergutMp193P3_FD_34947 | JGI IMG/M metagenome (IMG submission 34947) | reverse complement strand
ATATGTAAACAGGGTTAATGAGGACGGAACCATGATTGTAGATATATACAACCCGCCGGAAGGTTTAAACGAAAGGGAAAGGGTTGTTATGCTGGGAATAGGCGCTGCCGAAACCGGCAATAGAAGAAACAACAGACCCGGAATTTCCAGAAACGGAAACCAGAATTTCCCACAGGAAGCGTACAGTTATATGAAACAGATAGTTGAAAAACAATTTGTGTATCTGGCATTTGACTGGGAATTAAGGGACAGGCGGGAAAGCCTTCTTGCCTATGTTTTTTTCAAGAGCGGAGGCGATCTTAACGGCATATTAGTAAGACAAGGGCTTGCGCGGATGGATGATAGATACGTGTATCAATTTGAGGAACAATTTGAGAAATTTGAGAACAGCGCCCGTGTACAGAGATATGGTGTATGGAGATAATGATGAAAAATTTTGATACAAGGAACATTTACCACCTCAGAAGCCCTCTTGATCATTCCAGCATTACGGTAACGGAGAAATATTTCAAAGGATTGAGGAATAAATATGAAAGACATTGGAAATAATCAGTTTTTCTGTAAAGAATGTAAAAATTATTCTCAATATTTAATGCAAAATAATAATTTTAGATATTGCTGGATAAAAGAATGTACTCTATTTAACTGCCGATTATCAGAGGCAAAGAAAAAATGCCAAGGAAAATATTTTGATAAAAATCATATAAACAAAAGGAATATGAAAGTTGTAAAAATGATAGCATTTGAAGATAACGAAAACTATCCTCAATGCGATGATCAAAACAATTTTAGAGATTTTTGGAATTGCGTAAGAAAGTTTCTTGTTGAGAAAAATATTAAGTTTAACGGTTCATGGCATCAAAATTGGGAATACGGAGTCCCTCTTATTGAATATGAGGGGAAATTATACGCTTTTGCAACATCAATGAGACGTTGGGGACAAATGATGGTAGATGCATTCAATCCTAATAATAAAGATCCGCTTGCTTATGTTGATTGGGCTTTTGGGGTTCCTGATGGAGAAAATTTTACCATAGATGAAAACAAAGACCCTTCCTTATAGGGAGCTGATATATAATACATTATGGAAGGAAAAGGAAGCATATAATGGAATTTGAAGATGAATTGAGAAATAAGATAAAGGAAATGATCGAAGAAAGCCCGATAGCTCGAAAAGATTATATGTACATTGATTTATGTTACCGTATAAAAAAAATATGTCTTATGAATTTCGACGAATACTCAGACCAAGATTTAAGTGATAATCTCGAAAAGTTAGGATTTCGGATATTCCGCATAAAAATGGAAGTTGGGGAAACCGAATGTAACAGGCTAATAGACAAAGCAATTGATAAACTTTTGGAAGAAAGAAGGGCAGATGAAAAATTCAGAGAATATGCAATACAAAATATAGAATGGGTGTTAAAACTGTACAGGGAACAACATAAGGAATTGAGAATATGAAAACCATTGGAAATAATAAACTTTCTTGTAAAGAATGTAAAAATTATTCTCAAATATTAAAGCCAAATAAATATCTTAAATTTTACTGGATAAAACAATGTACTCAATTTAACTGCCATCTATCAGAGGCAAAGAAAGAATGCCAAGGAAAATATATGAAAAAACATTATGTATTCAAAAATAATATGAAAGTTGTAAAAATGACAGCATGGGAAGATGCTGAAAAATACCCTCAATGCAAAGAGCAAAACAATTTTAGGGATTTTTGGAATTGCGTAAGAAAGTTTCTTGTTGAGAAAAATATTAAATTTAGCGGTTTATGGCATAAAGACTGGGAATACGGAGTCCCTCTTATAGAACATGAGGGGAAATTATACGCATTCGCCGTATCAGAGAGACATTGGGGACAAATAATGTCAGAAGCTTTCAACCCTAATGATAAAAATCCGCTTGTTTACCCTGATTGGATTTTTTCAATTCCCTATGGAGAAAGAATTACCATTGATGAAAACAAAGACCTTTCCTTATGAGTATCTGATATATGAAAGTAAAGGCTGAAAATGTGCGTGTTTAAGAAGAGTATTTGTGAAGTGTATGCCCAGCTTCATTAAAAAGGAAAACAATTCAGGCGCATTAATTTTAAGGACTTGAGCCGGTTTTGCCTGCGAAAATCTCATTTTAGGGCAATTTTCTTTTTTTGTTTCAGGTTAAAAGTTTATTCAGGTTTGTCATATTTATCTTTTTTTATGTAAAAAAATGAACAAATCGAAGTAAAACACTTGACAAATTTTTAAATATATTATATAATTACAAATATAAAAGCCTGCGCATAAAGCGTGCCAAAAGCCCGGACTTGTCAAGACCCATAGAGAAGGGGGTACGTTGCCAAGAGTGCCGCAGGGACTAAAGTAAGGATGTAAAACGTCAGGAAAGATTAACAAATTATTCGGCGCCTCAAAAAGCCAAAATAAGCATATTGTTTAATCTCGAAGTTTGTAAATGTCCCTTTAGTTTTCATTGTTTTTTAAACAATAAAATAATGTGATTTTTATAAACTCGAATTCCGGCAAAAAATGTCCTGCTAAATTCCAAAGGAAAATGTAAATCTTATTCTCAAGCGATTTTCACGCTAAATCTTTTATAGGAGGAAAATAACATGGCAATTCTATTCTCTGGCGATTTTAACGCTAACAATAAATATGTACATAAATCAATCAAGGATAAAGCCCTCATAGAAAAACACGGGCAGGAATTATACGACAGTATAAAATACCACATCATTTTAGGAGACGGAGGATTCAAGCGGCATGGCAGTAATGAATCAGATACGCCTTATTACGAAGTCTTTGCCCGCCGCCCGTTCCCCGTACTCTGCGTTTTAGGCGAACGCGAACCGATTTACGGTATGAAAGACATACCGGAAGCGGATATTGGAATCGGGGAGACAGTTTATCAAATTAATAAAGAACCTTTTGTCGCTTACCTCAAACGGGGGAAGGTCTATACCATTGACGGAATTAAGTTTTTGGTTTTAGGCGGCGCATTGTCCAGAAAAATAGATAAGCATAAACATGACGGGACATGGTGGGAGATGGAATATTGGACCGAACAGGAAAAACTGGATTTATTTAAATTGCTCGAAACAGAGAATCAGTTTGACTGTGTTATTTCCCATACCGGCCCTCATCATATAAACAAAAAACTGTTTGAAAATACTGATTCATATTACGAAAAATCTTCTGATGAAGTGGCATTCTTAAATGACGAAATACATAACAGAATACAATTCAACGAATGGTTGTGCGGGCACTGGCATGAGGACGAATACTATTATGATGAAAAGACAGACCAAAGATACCATTATTTATACAAAAAAACCAAAGTACTTGTATTGAATGGTGACATAATAACGATATACAAGGAAAATCAATATAAGTTTATTCGTGAGTTATTAAGAAAAAAAATTTTTATTCTAAAGGAATAATAGAAAATGAGCAAATGACTTGCGTGGAAACCAACAATGTTCCGAACAAGCTTAAAACAGGAGGGGTACAATATGTCAATTCTATTCTCCGGTGATTTTCATGCCGGAGCGATACATGAACTTGATTTGATCAATAGAGAAATTCTCATAAAAAAATACGGACGGGAAAGATATAACGGTATAAAGTATCACATTATTCTGGGTGACGGCGGATTTATGTGGCCTCATAACAAGGAAAGGGACGTACGAAACTATGAAATACTGGCCGAGCGGCAATTTCCCATCTTATGCGTCATCGGCAACCATGAACCAATTTACGGTATTAAAAACATACCGGAAACCGATATTGGTATCGGCGAAACTGTTTACCAAATAAACGACAAGCCGTTTACCGCCTACCTGAAACGCGGGAAGGTTTATACCATTGACGGGATAAAGTTTCTGGTTTTGGGCGGCGCATTGTCCATTGACAAATGCAATCGAGTACCCAATAAAACGTGGTGGGAACTGGAATACTGGACTGAACAGGAAAAACAGGATGTTTTTAAACTGTTGGAAACCGAAAACGTGTTTGACTGTGTTATTTCCCATACCGGCCCTCATCATATAAACAAAAAATTGTGTGGAGATAATCTATGGGAACTTTCCGAAAAACTTTCTGATGAAGTGGCTTTCTTAAATGACGAGATACATGACAGGATACAATTCAGTGAATGGTGGTGCGGGCATTTCCATGAAGACGAATACTTTTTTGACAACAAGAAAAGGCATGGATACCAGTATTTGTATAACAGTACAAAAATTGTTGAAAAAATTGACGGCAAGCTGGCCGTTTACAACAGTTTTTACGATGCGGAACGGGAATATAAGGAGGAATAGAAATGGAATTTGAAGAAAAAATTTTAAAATCAAAAGAAATGTTGAACATTGAGAATTATGGCTGGAAGGAATAAAAATGGAGGGGAAAAATGAAGAATGAAAAAGAAGTGACGGAATATCAGACTCTTGTGTGGTGGGATGAAAAGTGGGCGTTAGAAGATAATAAGCGAAGAAGCCGGAAAAAATCGATACCTGCTAGTGATATGAAAGGCTGGATAAATAAAACTTTAGAAAAGGGAGTCGAAGCGCGTGTATGGTATTTACGAACTTGTATAATCATGCGGATAAAATCGCTGATTTTGCAGGATGACAGATGGGAAAATTTGATGTATTTGGGTAAACACATAGGAATAATCAGGCGCGAGTTTGGCGACGCCAAAGGAAGCCAAATAATACAGGAAGCTGTAAGCGAAGCTGAAGTTGAATTAGCCAAGGATGATATGACATACAAGAATATAAAGGCGAAACTAGAAAGAATAATAAATAAGGAGATGGGGATAAAACCGGTTTTTTAATAATCGATGAACATCCTGTCGCGGATGTCATTCTTTTAATGAGAGAGATTTTAAGTATGGCAGCATTAGAAATACCGAGTGAGTATTGAGCAGATCATTGATCATGTAAAACGAGAAAATAAAGGAGTTTGATACAAAATGTCTATCTTATTTTCCGGCGATTTTCACAATAACGCAGACAATGAACTGTCCCTGATTACTAAATCAAACCTGATAAAGCGGTACTCTCAGGAGTTATACAATGAAATCAAATATCACATCATCCTCGGCGATGGGGGTTTCCTGTGGCCGGGTGGCGAAATGTACGAGTTTTTAAATTTTTGGGAATTATCCAAACGCCCATTTCCGGTATTATGCGTATTGGGAAATCACGACCCGTTATTGGGCCGTTCTGATTTGCCTGAGATTGATATTGGAATAGGCGAGAAAGTGATAGTTGTTAATAAAGAAAAACCTTTTGTGGCATACCTGAAAAGAGGTAGGGTATACATAATAGAAAACCATATATTCCTTGTTTTGGGAGGCGCGTTATCAATAGATAAAGAATACCGCGAGCCCGGTAAAAGCTGGTGGAAACAGGAATATTGGACTGAAACAGAAAAAAACACCCTTTTTCATTTCTTAAAAAGAAACAACAATTTTGATTATGTCCTGTCCCATACCGGCCCCGACCGCGTGAACAATATGATTCTCAATCCGTCGCGGGGTGATCAGGTGTTCATGTTCTTTGACGATGTGGCGACGCTCAATGAAAAAATAGACGGCAAGATAACCTGCAAGCAGTGGTTTTGTGGCCATTGGCATAAAGATAAATACCATTACGATGTGAAGCTGCAACGGAGTTATCAATACTTGTATAGAAAAACCGCTCTTATGAACGGCGATAAAATAATTGTTTTATAACGTCTTGTAGTGGACGAGAAAGGAGTCTGGGGATTATTATGTCAATCTTATTTTCCGGTGATTTTCACGTCGGTTCGAGAGGCGAACTTCACTCGATCACTAAAAAAACTCTTATAAAAAGATATGGGCGGGAAAAATACAACGGCATACGATACCATATAATTTTAGGAGATGTGGGATTCATGTGGCCTGACAATAGAAAAACCGATCTTTTTATTTATAAGGTATTGGCTCACCGGCCATTCCCCGTCCTTTGCGTTATAGGAAACCATGAGCCAATTCTGGGCATGAGCGATGTGCCTGAAACGGACATTGGAATTGGCGAAACCGTTTATCAAATAAACGATGAACCTTTTGTTGCATACTTGAAACGGGGGAAAATATATACCATTGACGGAGTAAAGATTTTAGTTTTAGGCGGTGCATTGTCTGTTGATAGAGCAAGTCGCATACCGAATAAAACATGGTGGGAAAAAGAATACTGGACAGCACAGGAAAAACAGGATTTATTAAAATTGCTGGAAATCGAAAATACTTTTGATTATGTCATATCCCACACCGGCCCTCATCATATAAACAAGCAGTTGTTTGAGTGTATAACGCTTTCAAATAAAAAATTTCATGATGAAGTGGCGTTTCTAAATGACGAGATACACGACGGAATACAATTCCGTGAATGGTGGTGCGGACATTTCCATGAAGACGAATATTATTTTGATATAAAGAAAAGGCATGGATACCAGTATTTGTATAGAAGCACCAGAATACTTGAGAAGGTTAACGGCAAGCTTGCTGTTTACAATGGAAGCGGTGATGCGGAACGGCTGATATAAGGAGGACGGGAATGGAAATTGAAGAAAAAATTTTGAAGGCTATTGAGAAAATCGAAAATAACGATGCGCCCAAGCATCCATTTGAGCTTTTTGGAATAGAACATGGATACGGCTGGTATGGACTTACGCTGCCTATTATTGAAGAGATTCGCCGTTATAATGAAAAATATCCGGATAGTAAAATATACATTAATCAAATAAAAGAAAAATGGGGCCGTCTGGAAATTTATACGTCGGGAGAACCTGATTATTTACATAAGATGATTTTGAAAGCAGGTTATGAGAGTGAGCGTACTTGTGAAATATGCGGGGCAAAGGGCAAATGTACTAAGATTAACGGTTGGTATATGACGCTATGCGGTGAACACCTGAAAGCAAAACAAGAGGCTAAAGGTAATCGTAAATTGGAAGATAAATTATATAAGAAGTTGTTGAACATTGAGAACTATGGCTGGAAGGTATATAAAGCTCCCAAAAGCAGGAAATTTAAATTCATAAAAATGAATAAAGAGAAATATTTTATGGCAAGAAATAAAATAAACGGCAAGTGGTACATAATCATTATAGAGAGGGAAGAAGAAAGAACGAATCTATTTTTAAAGAACGGGAAAGACATTAAGAAACTTGATATATATGTGGAATATATTAAAGCAACCCAAGAAAAACCATTGCATGAAGGTTATTGGTACATAATGAAGAGAAAGAAAAAAATATCAATAGGAGTAATTGATGAAGTCAGAGAATATCATGAAAGAAAATCCGTAGAGATGATCTTTAATAAAATCGAAAAAGGAGAAATATTACATTTTGTGAAAATGGGGGAAACACCTGTTTTTTAATTTTCCCACAGCGTCTCATTTGCGGACGCTAATCTTTTCTAAGGAGAGAGGCGAAACTATGGCAATCAGAGAAATTCCAGAGGGATACAATGATGAGAAAGTAACGGAAGGCACTTGCACAAAACCTTTATTCACAAGTATAGTACCGGATTCAGAAACAGAGGATTCGCAGGAGTCTTCTGAAAAAGAGCCGTTTACCTTATCCATTATACTTGACAGCGTAAAGCCGGGCTTTATAAAAAGCATTTATTTGATTGATCCGCAGGGCTATGAAAATTTAAAATATCCAAGCGAGTCAGATTTGTCTGTTAGAATTGCCGACTTTAGTGATAATACACAAACTTATGTAGAAATTAAAAGCCCATTAATAGACAACAAAGTCATCCCTTGCCGACTGGTAATTTACAATGCAAATACTTATAAAGATTCATATTATTCCAAGGCAATTAATGACGATCTAAAGGAGGGAAAATTAATTTACGATTCCAAGTATGTTACTAATAACAATTTTTGGTTTTTTCATAAAGCGGAAATGTATCTTTTGGGGGTTCATTTATGCTTTAATAACAAGCTTCATGATAATGATTATAGGTACAGCCATTCCTGCCTAGATGCGAAAATGGCTGTCAGGTGTCTTTTAACCGGATATATTCTGCATAATAAGTACAAACTTAAACACAAAACAAGATACCTTGCTAAATTATGGAAAATAGCGGCAAGCATTGACAATTCGTTTTTTAGCATACAAAAGGAATGCGAGGCATTAAGCAGGTATACTGAAATTTTGGAGTACCATTTTAGTATAGACATTACAGAAGATGATGCCATGTATGCCGTTCAAGCGGTCAAGAAAGTTTGTAATTTTCCGCCGATTAATGAACTGCGCGAATATTACAGCAAAGAAATGGATTATAAAAAATTTATAGAATTTGACAACAATGAGGATTTAGTTTCATCAAATAAGGAGAAGCCGTTAAATGAATGACGAATGGAACAAACAGGTATTTGATTACGCTCAAAAATTGACAATCCGGTGCGGGCTTGGCTGGCATGGATTTATACTAAACGCAATAAGTGAATTATTAAATTATAAAAAAAACAACCCGGAAAAAACAGCCGATATAAAGTTTGCCGGGAAAAGGAAAGGGAAGCTGTATATTGCGGTTACTGATGATTTCCCTGTTGAGCTGCTGGAAATATATGGCAGGATGGAAAAAGCGAGTGAGCGATTATGTGAATATTGCGGTTGTGTAAAAGGCCAAACAGGAAGATGGATAAGCAGCAAAATATTGACAAATATTAAATATATTTTGAAGGAATTATTTTTTAAGAAATTATTTCACTGCTGTGGCGGTAAAAGAAATAAAAGATATACGCAAGCAGAATACCGGCAAATATTTGAGAAAATGGAAAAAATACCTGACCTGGGGTTCGGCTGGAGCGGCTTGATAATGCCGATACTGCTGAATAGCATCAGGTTTTGCCGGAAGCATCCCGATTGTGAATATCAAATGTGGTTTAAGGAAAAATGGGGCGGCATTAACTTTTATAGCAGGGGGTTTGGGGGGCGTGCAGTTGAGGATATGGAAGATGAAGCTGAACGCTCAAGTGACGAAATATGCGAAGGTTGCGGCTGTGAAGGCATTAACAGGCCGTGTAATACTGGATGGGTATTGACGCTGTGTAAGGATTGTTGGGCAGAAGAAGATAAAATACCGCCATTTTGGGCAAGGGAAGAATAAGAATGATTTATTTTACAGCGGACAATCATTTTTGCCACGGGAATATCATTGGAAGCTGCTATCGGCCTTTTAAGGATATTCAGGAAATGAACAGCGAGATGATAAAGAGGTGGAACAGTTATGTAACAGACCGCGACGAAATCTACGTTCTCGGAGATTTTATGTACAAGGGAACAGGCAGGGATGCAAATGAAATTCTTTCCAGACTCAAGGGGCGCAAATACCTTATAAGAGGCAACCACGAGAAATATCTGGACGATCCTCAATTCAGGCAGGGGGCATTTGAATGGGTAAAGGACTATTACGTCCTGAAATACGAAGGAGGGCTGCATATAGTTCTGTTTCATTATCCCATGCTGTCGTGGTACGGTTCGCATCACGGAAGCATCCACCTCTACGGCCATATACACAACAGCGGTGAGAAATACCCTGATTTCGGCGAAAAGCTGAAGGTGCTCGGCTCGCGCGCCGTCAATGTGGGCGTAGATGTCAATGATTTTTACCCGGTGAGTATCAAACAGATTCTTGAGCGCGTAAAAAAAGAAAATAACGGAGGAGTTTGATAAAAATGTCCATCCTGATTTCCGGTGATTTCCACGCAAACGCGGACAATGAACTTCCTCTGATTTCAGAGTCAAACCTGATAAAGAAGTACTTTCAAAAATTTTACGATGAAATCAATTACCACGTCATCCTAGGCGACGGGAGTTTCCTTTGGCCGAACGGCGAAACATTCGAATTTTTAAATTATTTGGAATTATCCAAACGCCCGTTCCCGATATTATGCGTGTTTGGAAACCATGATCCTGTATTGGGTCGCTCCGATCTGCCGGAAGTTGATATAGGAATAGGCGAAGAAGTGATACTTGTCAATAAAGAAAAACCATTTGTTGCATACATGAAAAGGGGCAAGGAATACAAAATAGAAGGTCATATATTTCTTGTTTTAGGAGGCGCATTATCTATAGATAAAAAATTCCGCGAACCTGAAAAAAGCTGGTGGAAACAGGAATATTGGACAGAAACAGAAAAGAAAAATCTTTTTAAGTTATTAAAAAGAAACAGAAATTTTGATTACGTCCTGTCCCATACCGGCCCAAGACGTATAAATAACAAAATTATACCTTTGCAGCGTGATGGAACGAGACAGAACTTT
>JGI24698J34947_10002264_pt1 | contig 10316 bp, 12 predicted proteins | sample TergutMp193P3_FD_34947 | JGI IMG/M metagenome (IMG submission 34947) | reverse complement strand
TTTGGCTGAAAGATCATATTGCTTGCCCGCTTTACCGTAAAAAACCATGTTTTACTTCCTCAAAATAAAATTTCTATACACTGTTTTCCTTCCAGTTTTACCACTCTGACCCTTTATCACTTTTAGCGACTTTTCTTGTCTTAAAAATCCTGTAAGGCTTGATTAAGGCTATCAATGCGTAGGCCGGACATTACACTGGACGTGTCCAATAGTAGGACAAGGACCAGATGCTGCTCATTCGGAGCAACGATCCTCGACTGATCAAACATATTACCAGTTATCCCTCTTGCTAAGGAAATCACCAATCACTAACATCTCTGTTAGGATCAGCTTTTCTGACATTTTCCGGCAATGTAGGTAATGGCGCTTCGTCACCGACACGGCTAACAGAAATTGCGACCATACTCTCGCTCATCCAGTTGAATATACCGGAAAAATTTGTATCTCTTAGCTCCATAACTCTATTAGTGAGCCTAAAAAGGGTTTCCTTATCGTATCCTGAAACTCCAAGCGCAAAAAACTTTAATTTTCCGTGTGAGCCTTTTCTTTCCTCTTCTTGTATCCTGCGAATAGCGTCCTCAATACTATCAGTAGATGCACCATCTGTAATCATAAATATCCACGGCTTGAAGCACGGCGTTCCTAACCCACTGTAAAAGCGGTTCCTCTCCTTCACCATATCAATAGCCGTATTAATACCCTCACCCATCGCCGTTGAGCCTGTCGCCTGTAAAGTAATGGGTTGCATTTGTAATATAGGCGTAAAATCCTGTACCACTCGAACCTGGCTATTGAATTCAATAATGGCAATGTCAACTCTTTTTTGTGCCATTTCATCCATAGATACCTTTTCTTTGAAGTCTTGCAGGGCTTGATTAAGGCTATTGATAGGTTGTCCTGTCATTGAGCCCGATGTATCCAACAGTAATGCACAGGCCAAGTGCGGCTCGTTTGGAGCGGCTATTTTCGGCGGGAAAGTCTCTTGTTCCATGTTATACCCTCTTGTTGTTACCACCCTATAAGGCGGGATTTATGGGCATTATAATAACTTATAGCGAAACTTTCAAGATAAAGCTTAATTTTTTCTTGAATTTTCATCAAATTTTTGAAATTGGATATATTAGATATAATGGATAAATTGAATATTTCGCTTCCAAAATATTCAATGCTTTTTAACCATAGTGTATTATTTACACGTCTCTCTTGTAGCTGTATAATGTGTTACTCTATAAAACTTATATTTTGGAGATTTTAATTATGGCCTTTTGGAGATGTGAAGCTTGCGGCAGAACGTTCAATGGAGATAGCCCCCCACGTGGCGGTGAGGATTGTGTGCCGCATGATTTTTGGAGACCTGGCGCTAATCACCCTTTTACAAAATACAGTCATGATTGGGTAAATGAGACCGAACAACGTAATCAAGAGGCCCGTGAAGAACAACAACGGCAGGAAGCAAAAAAAAGAACAATAGAAGCACAGAAAAGAGAAGAAGATCGTAAGCGTGAAGAACAGCGTGTCTATTCAGAATGGCTCGCTTCTCCAGACGGTCAACGCTGGCAGGAATCGGAACGTCTAGCAAAGGAAAATTCAGAAAAAGAGAAACTGCTGTTAGCAAAAAGAAAAAAACGCAATCGATTTATTCGCACTATTTTGAGCTTAGTTATTGGTTTAATCATTGGCATTGGAATTGGTTATTTTATTGGCAGTACTAACAGCTTTATAATCGGCGGTATCATCGGCCTTGTTTCTGGTGCTATAATAGGTAGCGGTGGCTTCAAAGATTCCTCTACTTCATAGTTTGAGCAAAAGATTAGTAATTTGCGGACTATCTAAAAACGTGTTGACTAAAATTATTAAAGCTTATATAAACTTATAAGGAGGTATTTCTATGGGTTCTCGTCCATCCTTGCCCGGTCTTTGTCCTTTTTACGACAAACCTTTTGACAAGTGCTATCTTTCTGAAACTACACCAGCGTCCGGTACTCGCGAACAGAAATGTAAATCCGACAAAAATTGCACATCTTGCGGAAACTATGAAGCCTGGAAAAACGGCAGCAACTACAGGGGAAAATAAGACTCTCTTTATATAGAAAATTTATTATTTTTTCACGACACATTTTTCTCTAAAACCATCGTGATAATTCCACAGGCTTCCCTGATTTCTTTTTCGGTGATGACGAGGGGCGGCGCAAAGCGGATGATGTTTCCGTGCGTCTGTTTCGCGAGAATGCCGGCGTCCCTTAAGGCCAGGCAGACATCCCATGCCCTAAAACCCTTTTCAAACTCTACCGCATTGAGGAGGCCCATGCCGCGAACCGTTGCCATTTTAGGGCATTTGGCCTTCGCGATTTCTTCCCTGAACACCTTTCCCAGCGTTTCCGCGTTTTTTTCCAGTTTTTCATCTTCCAGCACTTCAAGTGCAGCGATAGCTACTGCGCTTGCAAGCGGGTTTCCGCCGAAGGTCGAGCCGTGAGTCCCGGGGGTAAACACCCGCATGACGCCGCTGTCGGCGACAATCGCCGAAACCGGCATGACGCCGCCGCCGAGCGCCTTTCCCAGGCACATGATATCCGGTCGGGCGTCCTCGTGCTGCCACGCAAAACGTCTGCCGGTTCTGCACAGTCCCGTCTGTATTTCGTCAGCGATAAACAGCGAGTTGTTTTTATCGCATAACGTGCGTATGTTTTTAAGATAACCCCGGGGCGGCACGATGATCCCTGCCTCGCCCTGAATGGGCTCAACAATGACCGCCACGGTATTCGGCGAAAACGCCTTTTCAATAGCCTCTGCGTCCCCGTATGGAACATGCACAAAACCGGGGACATAGGGACCGTAGTTTATCGCGGAAGTGGGATCGGTGGACATGGAGACGGCAAGCAGGGTGCGCCCGTGGAAATTCCCGGACGCGCAGATGATCTCCTGACTGCCGTTTGTCACTCCCTTGACTTCAACTCCCCAGCGCCGCGCTGTCTTGATGCCTGTTTCCACGGCTTCAGCACCGGTATTCATGGGAAGCGCTTTTTCATAGCCTGAGAATTCGCATAATTTCCTGAGAAACCGACCCATCCTGTCATTGTAAAACGCGCGGCTTGTAAGCGTGCATTGATTTGCCTGATCGATCAACGCCTTGATGATCTTCGGGTGCCTGTGACCCTGATTTACTGCTGAATACGCGGAGAGAAAATCAAAATATTCCTTGCCTTCCGGGTCCCTGACTTTGACTCCCTCTGCCCATGAAATAACGACCGGCAGCGGGGTATAGTTATGTGCACCGTATTTCTCGTCTATCGAAATATAATCAATGCTTTTCATGTATCATCCTCCTATATAGATTTCCCACATTATAATTGACGCCGCGCAAGACACATTCAGTGAATTAATATTTCCTTCCATGGGTATCCTTATTATTTTATCACATAGTTCCTTTAGTTTGACACTCATCCCTTTGGCCTCATTTCCAATAATTACCATTATGGGTCTCTTTAGTGTGCAATTTTCCAGCGATACATCTCCCACAGAATCAGTTCCGATTACTGCCATATCGTTTTTGCTCTTTTGGGTTTTGATATACTCCGCCAATATTTCATTTGATTCTATAGGTATAATTTTTGTGAAAAAAATACTCCCTAAACTTGCCCTGATCACTTTCGGCTCATAAATATCAATTCCATGCCCCGTTACGAATATCCCGTCCACATTAAAAGCGTTTGCCGAACGAATCAGCGAGCCAAAATTACCATAATCACTTGGTCTGTCAAAGACCAGTATAAATGGATTTCCCGTGATAATATCATCAATTTTACATGGCTTTATTTTTGCCGTTATCATCATTTCAGAAGGGTTTAGCTTTTCAGCCAATTCATTGTATAAATGATTTGACATCTCAATAATTTTCGTGCTTTCACATTGTTTAATGACGTTTTTTCCCCAATTTGACAAATTAATTCCCTTATTAATAATGATTCGGGTAATTTCGATATTGGCTTTTATTGCCTGTTTTATACATTCTATTCCTTCGATAAAGATTTCATGTAATTTATTCCGTTTCACACGGTTTAACTTTATGGAATTTATTATTTGGTATTCGGCGTTTTCCGTTGTTATAAGCAGCCTGGTCATAGCCTCATTTTATTGTATTCTTTGTTTATGTCAATATCTTCCATTTTTTTACCTCTATCTTCCCGCCGTGATTTTGTGGTAGAATACCATAAGCTGACAATACAGGAGAATAATTAGATGAAAACCGCCACTTACCATCTCAACCTCGACGATAACGTACCATTCAAAAATAACGCCGCTTTTTGCGTGGGTACGGGCAGGATAAACCTCGCTCTGCGGCATGAGTACCACAGGCAGCTTGAGAAGGTGCAGAAGGACATAGGCTTTTCGTATATTCGTGGGCATGGGCTCTTCTGCGACGACATGGCGGTATACCACACGTATACCGAAGACGGCGTCGAGAAAGAGGAATACAACTTCAGATATATTGACATGACGTTTGACGATTACCTTTCGCTGGGACTCAAACCCTTTGTTGAATTGGGCTTTATGCCAGAGAAGATGGCTTCCGGGGATCAAACGGTCTTTTACTGGAAAGGTAATGTCACCCCTCCCGCCGATTACGGCAAGTGGGCGCGTCTTGTAACAGCGGCGATCGATCACTGGATTAACCGCTACGGCAGAAACGAAGTGATCTCCTGGCCCTTTGAGGTATGGAACGAGCCCAACCTCAGCGTGTTCTGGAAAGACGCGGATATGGATGAATACTTCACGCTTTACGACGTGACAAGCAGGGCGATCAAGAGCCGCGATGAGCGGATTCGCGTCGGGGGACCGGCGATCTGCGGCGTGGACGACGAGCGCTGGATGCGCTGCTTTCTGGAATACTGCCTCAAGAACAAAGTCCCGCTTGATTTCATAACAAGACACGCCTACGGCACGGAAACGCCGGACAGGGAAGGCCGCTATGTATACCAAAAGCTCAGGCCCCACGAGGGGTTCATGTCCGAGCCCCTGCAAAGCCGCGCCATTGTTGACAGTTTCCCGGAATTCAAGGGAATGGAAATGCACATAACGGAATTCAACACGTCCTACAGCCCGAGTAACCCCATTCACGACACGAACCTGAACGCCGCTTATGTGGCGCGCCTCTTGAGCGAATTGGGGGATACCTGCGCTTCCTATTCGTATTGGACCTTCGGCGACGTTTTTGAGGAATCGGGCGTATCTTTCACGCCTTTTTCTGGCTGCTTCGGCCTAATCGCGAACGGGATGATCCGGAAGCCGACATACTGGACCTATGTTTTCTACAAAGACCTGTACCCTGCAGCCGTCGCGAAAAACGAGCAGTTTATCGTGACAAAATCCGGCGCCGGGGATTTGCGCGGCATCGCGTGGAATCCCGTTGAGGAAGGGCAAGATGAAAAGCAACTGCGCCTGTCGGTCAATGTCAAAGACGGCGCATATTTTCTGCTCGTAAAGACAGTAGACGAGGTTTGCTGTAACCCGCTAAAGGCATGGCTAAACATGGGCTCCCCCGCGTGCCCGTCAAAAAGACAACTGAGAATATTGCGGGAATGTTCTCGTCCACAGATCACGACAAAACGAATTGAGGTAACAGACGGATCTGTCGCCTTCGATATCAACCTGACTTCAAACGCCCTGTGCTATTTTGAGTTGCGGCGTATCGAGCCGGAAACGGACAGGGGATTCCGTGTGGAGCGAATTCAGGGAACTTAATTTGTTAAAAGAACAGTCATAAGCGAATAGACAAGCCAATCCCAGTATTGATAGAATACAGGCAAGAGGTCTATAATGAAAAAACTAAGTTTATTATTAGTCGTCGTTTTGGCGGTGGTTTTGTTCGCGGGATGCAAAATTGATCCTGACGCGACATATAGGGTTAATTACTATGATAACAGGAGTACTTCCGGCTATCCCCCTGTTGACAGGAACGAATACAAGTCCGGTGATGTCGCCATAGTCCTTGACAAAGAGTCCCTCGTAAAAACCGGTTATGACTTCCTGAGGTGGAATACCAAATCAGATGGTCTTGGCGACTCTTACTCACCCGGCGATACAATCACGATAAAAGGGGCTGTCTTTCTATACGCGATATGGGTTGTGAAACCATGAATCAGGCGGAAACTCCTGAGTTCCCAAAAACCGCCCTCTCCCTGGAAGATTGCCTTAAATACGCGGATGAAACAAGGGATCTTCTTTTAACGAGAGACGCCCTTGTGGAAATTCCCGCCCTCCTCTCGAAGTACTTCACTTTTGATTCAGTATGCCTTATCGCCGATGAAAATACCCTCAAAGCCGCGGGCGAAAGGGTGAAAGGTATCCTTGAAGGGGCGGGAGTGAAAATCGCCGGCAGCCATGTCTTCCCCGCAGAGCCGCGGCTTCACGCTGATTACAACCATGTCATTTTCCTCAAGGAATGGTTTTCATCACTGCCGGGTTTTCCGGCTTTGGTCCCCATCGCCGCCGGTTCTGGCACGATAAACGACCTTGTAAAGTGCGCTTCCGCTGAGCTGAAGCTTCCCTACCTTTGCGTACCAACGGCAGCGTCAGTGGACGGTTATACGCCTAACGGGGCGGCCCTGCTCATGGGCGGCTTCAAACAGACAGTCCCATGCTCCGCCCCAAGGGCGCTTGCGGCGGACCCAGAGCTGATGGCGCGGGCGCCTGCCTGGCTTTCCTCCTCAGGCTTTGGGGACCTGGCAAGCAAGATCATCTCCGGAACAGACTGGATAATCGCGGAAAAGGCGGGCGCCCTTGGCGCGCCGGGAGCGCCTGCGCGAAATCCCGTGGCGTGGAGCATGGTGCAGAACGGCCTCGCGAACGCGCTAAAGCGCTCGGTAAACGCCGCCAAAGGGGACGGGGAAGCGGTAAAGACCCTTTTTCAGTCACTGGCAATTACGGGTTTTGCCATGCAGTACATGAAGAACTCCTGGCCTGTTTCCGGGTCAGAGCACCTCTTTAGCCACACCTGGGAAATGGAAGACCTTTCAGTTAACGGGGCTCCGGTAACCCACGGCCACAAGGTGGCAATCGGAACCCTCGCCGCCACCGCCTTTACGGAGACCTTTTTCGCTGACCCCGAGGGCCCACCGGAGCGGGCAAAGTCCTACAGGCGTCCCGGCAGGGAGGAGCGAAGGGCGGAGGTTTCTGCGGCGTTCAGGGGCAGCCAGGCCCACGATAGTATAGTTACCACGGCGATGGATAAATTCATGGACGAGAAAACTGTCGAAAACATCAACCGGGCCTTCAGGGATTCCTGGAAGGAGATCCGGGATAGCGTGCTGGAAAGGCTCCTTCCCTACGGAGAACTCAAGGCGCTCCTATCGGCAGGGGAATGCCCCGTACAACCCGAGGCGATCGGCCTCAGCCGCAACGAAGTCATCGCCACCGCCCGACGCGCCCAGATGATACGCAACAAGTACAACATCCTGGATCTTTCCTGGGACATGGGTACTTTCGAAGCAGTCCTGGATACGATGGACAAATCAGGGATTTATTTGCGCTAGGGCTCAGGAAAGCGAAATAGCCGCGTAGCCGACAAAGGAAGACGGAATCTCATCCTCGAAAACATCGGCGCTGGTACGGTATTCCAGGAGCTTCGCGCTTTTCTTCTGCCCTGAAACGAAACCTAGCGCCCCAAGCACGGCCCCGGCGGAACAGGCCGATTGATCTTCTTCCGCCCTTTCAAGAACGAGAGCAGGATCGCCCTGTAGAACCGCATTGATAAAAGCCGCATCGTTGACGTTCTTCATCCAATCCAGGGCAGGTTTCCCGAAACCTTTCGGGCAAAAGCCGTAATTGGCGCCGTAATGGGTCAGGTCCGTTGACGCCGTGACCACAAGGCGACGCCCCAAAGCCTCGGCGGTTTTGCTCAAAAGCTTCCCCGCGTCAAATGAGGAGATATCCGCAGGAAACCTGAGCCACAGGAGTTTCGTGTCGGGGAAAAAATAATGAACCATTGGCAGAAGAACCTCGACGGTATTATCCAGGTAGTTGTCCGGTTTATAGCTTATCTGTTTACAGAACCTATCGCGGAGCTCCCTGTCGATTTCCATGACCCCCAGCGGCGTCCTGATCCCTTCCTCGGAGGCGATGAGGATAGGCATACCCCGTGGCAGATGCCCACCTATGACCGCTACCGTTTCCGCTGTGGATTCAAGCGAAGAAACCGCCAGGGCCGCGGTCGGACCTGAGTAATACCAACCGGCGTGTGGGGCCACAACGGCGTGGGCGGCGTCTTCCGCCTTGCCGTTCTTTGTAAAAATATCGAGGAATTCCTCTATCAATTCTCTCTGTCCTGGATACCAGCCAGGTCTGAGAGATGGTTCGCGTAAAATCATTGTACAATTATAGCAGGAAAGGCCGAAAATATAAATATATATTGTGGGGTAATGCCCAAAAGGGAAGGGACATGGGTTTTTCAGGCAAGACAGCAAAAATTTCCTCAATTGTGGCGGTGCTTTGTATTTTGACATACATCGCGGCGATAGCGGTAGGGATAATCAGAATTGTAACAAACATGGGGGAACGCCGGAATTTGGCTGAAACAGAGTTTAATGACCTTGCGGACAGGGCGACTTCCTCAAGCGTTTTCCTGGGCTTTATGAGTGAAGCGTACCAGCAAACCATCAGGGATTATCTTAACGTCTCTGAAACACTTAGCGGAGTCATCATAACGGGAACTTACGGCGAGTATGCTTTTGAAAGGCAATCAGGGGAAACTATCACATGGATCAACGGCTCCCCGCGTTTTAAGACCGGGCTCGTCTTTTCGGGCGGGCCCCTATACCTGCCCCTCAGGATTGACGGTCAGCGAAATGTAACCATACAGGCGGTTTACAATTATCTGAATTACGCGCTTTTTCAACGAACACTCAGGGATGTTCTTTTCGTTGTCCTCGGGGCATTGATCATCGCCCTTTTAACCCTCCTTTTGGAAATATTCCTGAAAAACAAGACCGGCCAGCCTATGGTCTCCGGAGCTCCCGGAAGCGAAACTGCCAATTCTTCCACCACGAACCAAATCTATGACGAACCGGCATGGGACGAGACGGATTTAGGCAACGCGAATGACGAGCCAAGGGGAACCTATTCGCCAAGGGGCAATGTCAGCCGGGAATCATTCACAGCCGACAGACTGGCGTCGGAACTCCATCGCTGCGCTTCTTCTAAATCAGACCTGGTCTTTATTGCAATGGAATGGAGAGATATAAAAATCAGCGACGGTAAATACTCCCGGTTCGCGAATGAGGCGGTAATTTTCTTTAAAATGCGGGATCTTGTTTTCGACAAAGGGGAAAACGGAATTTCAGTTATCATACCAAACTCGGATATTGAACAGGGAATTTCACAAGCCGAAGAATTTTACCGCCATATCAACACAAAAATGCCTGAAATATTCATGGGGGGCTCCGAGCTTTGCATAGGTCTCAGTTCATGTTCCGGAAGGCTCATTGACGCCGATCGCCTTATGCTGGAATCTTTCAGCGCTCTCCAGAAGGCGCTCGCAGACCCGTCTTCCTGTGTCATAGCTTTTAAAAGCGATCCCGAAAAGTACAGGGAGTTTATGAGCAAGGGAATAAGGGTATAGGGGATCAGGGGAATAAGGGTGCTCGTAGTCAGAAAGTTGCGTCTGTTACAATACGAACCGCTTTAACTTTACTTTAAGCAGGTGATTGTGTTATACTAATTTTTTCTTCCTGAAACAAACTTTGTGTTTCATTTTCTTTCCCTATTCTTTTCCCATATAAATTAGTCATATTTATAACCGCACCAAATTTCAAAAAAATAGATTGAAATTTAGATACATCGTTTCCCCAATAAACCATGCAACAAGCCATTGGGGCTCCTTTATTATCATCATCGCCATTTATAATGAATTTTAATCTTGTATCGTAAAGAAAACAGATTGATGCTGCTTCTCCAAAAACATAATACTTCCAATGAGCGGTATTAGTGGCAACAGGGATAAGCGCCAAGACCTCGGAGCCATATTTTTTATTCGCGCCCATACATTTCTTAAGCCAATTCTTAATGGTAGTTCCCCTTATTCTATCAGCGCCATAAGGAGGATTTACATAAATCGTTCTGAAATTCCAGTCTTCCGATAATCCATCATTTTGAGGTAAGATATATTCAACATTCGCATTAACTATTGAAAATTTATTTGAACAGGGGTCTAATTCAATGCTGCCATTAAACATTTCCCTGACTGCCGTCACATATTTTTGAGGCGTACACCAATGTTGTGACAATGTATTTACTTTTCTTCCGGCACTCATCACTAAATCCCC
>JGI24698J34947_10002263_pt1 | contig 10316 bp, 6 predicted proteins | sample TergutMp193P3_FD_34947 | JGI IMG/M metagenome (IMG submission 34947) | reverse complement strand
ACTTGTCGCCGGAGGCTGTAAAGTTGTCGCCGAAGGCGCGAATATGCCCACCACCCAGGACGCGACCGAGTACCTGCTCAGCAAAGGGGTGGCGTTCTTCCCCGGCAAAGCGGCCAACGCGGGAGGCGTGTCAACATCCGCGCTTGAAATGTCCCAGAACAGCGCGCGCCTGTCGTGGTCTTTCGAGGAAGTGGACGTGAAACTGAAAAACATCATGTGCGGCATCTTCAAAAACATAGACGAGGCTTCCAAAGAATACGGCAAACCCGGCAACTTCATCCTCGGCGCGAACATAGCGGGCTTTAGAAAAGTAGCGAAGGCAATGCTGGATCAGGGAGTAATTTAATTCACAGGCGTTAACGTAATCGGCGGTTCGAGCATATCCTGAATGCCGACTGTTCCCAGGCGGACGCGGTACAGGCTTAGGGCCGCGCCGGAAGAATCAACCCTGAAAACCATACGGGCTTCCGTGCGAGCTTCCGCGCCGCCTTCGGGGCGCATCTCCAAAAGCTCTTTTCCGTCAACATTAAAGAAAACATAGCGCCCGCCTCTTGTACTGCCGCCGGCAACAATCGTGTACTCGCCTGTATCGTTAAAGCGGAGCCGTCCCCATGAACTGTCGTAAAGCGCGTTGGCGGCGATTTTTATTGACGGCAGTTGTTCTTTCAGGTTCGCGGCTCTGGCGCGGCGGTAGGAGCCGTCCCAGGATTCGCTTACGTCGATTCTAAGCCTTAAATCCTCAATTACGCGCAGTCTTATGCTGTCCAGCGATTCAAGCTGGATGTCGATGGAACGGCGCAAAGTGCTTATTGATATGTTCTGGCTTGTAATGTAAATGCCGTAACGGGTCGGCGTTGAATTCTGCCAGTTGAAAACCTGTTGGGTTTCATCGCCGAAAAAGATGATTTCCCTGCCGGAAGGGTTAAAATATATGTACTGCCTTGCGTCGATTGTTCCCTGCGGGCTTACATAGTACCAAAGATCGCTTATAAAGTGTTCAAAAACCCCGGGTGCGCCGCTTAACAGTTCCCTCAGCCGTCTTTGTTCTATCTGTGAGCCGGGGATTCTTGAAACATTGTTTCTTTCATAATAACCGCTTGACGGGTTAAAAGAGTATATTGTTTCAATTTGATCCAGAATATTGCTTGAAGAACTGTCCTGCCCGTAAGCGGCGATGTTAAAACTGTGCCCCGACGCAATGCCCTGCTGGTAGGCCAAAGAACGCGCCGTTTCCTGAATAATAATAGAACCGTCAATCTGCAATTCCGCGATTTTTGCAAAGGGCTGGTTAGCAGGGGCGTTCGGGACGCGCCTGAATATTGTCATGGTGTGTTCGTTGCGGTTGTTCATTCCGGTAACAATAACGCAGTTGTTCCTGTCGCCTATAAGGTCTTGAGAAGATACGGATATGGTTTCGGGGCGCATGGCGGCGGTGGATGCGTTCCACATCCTTCTATATCTGCCGCTTCTTTCATCAAAAGTGATGCGGGTTATATATATTTCCCTTGAGGCCCCGGCAGTGTGGCGGTAAGCTACAATCTGCTCCTCGGCAAGCCCCTCTTCGCTCTCCTGAACCAGCACGGCGATTACAATTTCCCCGTCTTCCATTGTTATTTTGGTGGCTAAATTTTCATCCCGCGCCGTTTGTTCCAGGTGGCTGGAATCAGGCGTTAAACCCGCTTCCCTGGGCGTGATAATGCGGGTTCTGATTTGCTCCTCGTCATCAGTCTGCAGAAACCTTTTCCATAAGCCGGTCGCCAAAAGAAAAATCAGGATGACGCAGGCCGTTAAAATGCCCGCCGAAAAACCAATAAACGCTTTCTTCATTTTCCGCTCATATTAACATGAACCCAGGCGCTCTTCTACGCTGGAAAGAAGTTTTTTCAATGTTTCTTCCATACTTAAAGAACATCTGAAACCGGCGGCAGTAACATGGCCGCCTCCGCCGAACTCCTGGGCTATTTTCGAGACATTTACCTTTCCTTTGGAACGAAGGGAACAGCGGATTTCCCCGTTTGGCTTTTCCTTGATCAACAGTGAAACTTCCACTTCTTTTGCCTTTAGCGGTATATTGACAATATTTTCAGCGTCTTCAAAATCGGCCCCCGTAACCTCAAGGTCCTCCTTGCTGAGGGTCAGCACCGCGATTTTTTTATCCGTGTGAAATTCCAGGTTTGAAAGGGCCTGTTTTTGAAGCAGAATGGCCGCGTGGGAGGCGCTTTCCATAAGCTGCCTGTATATGTAGTTTGGATCGGCCCCCCATTCAAGGGTTTTAATAGCGGCCTTGAAAGTTCTGATGCTGGTTTTGGGATAGGCAAAAAATCCCGAATCGCAAACGATTCCGGCGTAAGCGGCAGTCGCCGTATGGGGCTCCAGCGAAATGCCCATAGAACAGGCAAGCTCTACTGTCAGTTCGCAGGTGGAAGCCGCCGTTGAGTCGGAAAAACCGGTCAGTTTCGACCAGGGTACAACTTCGTGATGGTCAAAGGTAAATGTTTCTTTTACCCTTTTTATAGCCCTCCTCATGGAGCCGATATGAAACTCTTCGCAGGTGTCCACAACTAAAAGAGCGCAGTCTTTTAAAAAGGGGGAGTGCTTTTCTTCGTCCCAACTTTCCACAATTGAGGTATCGTCAATAAACTGAAGGTATGAAGGAACCGGCTCCGAGTTGATAATCCTGCAATCCTTGCCGTTGTTTTTCAGGATTGCGGCCAGCACCATCTGCGCCCCAAGACCGTCCGCGTCGGGGGAATCGTGGGTAGTCAGAATGAAAGAGCCGTGCCTTTCTATAAATGAAATAACATTTTCAAACATTTTCCGGTTTGCTCAGGAGCCGAAGAACGCGGCGGCGGCCCTTCTTACTTTTGAATCAATGTTAAGGCCGACGACAAGCGCGCGCCAGCCTGAAAATTCTTCTACTCTGGAAAAACGCAGGAGATTTGCCTGCGGGCCGTTCAACGTTGACGAAAGCGCCGCCGGAGAGGCGCAGATTAACAATGTATAACTNATGCCCGTATTTTGCTTGCCCGCGGCTTCCCTTAAAGCNCCCGAATAATCGACAGAACTGCCGGACGCNGAAAAGTCCCTTATGCTTTGTTTTACAGCCTCTTTGTCGGAAGCGCCGCCTATTTTGCCCGTATACACAACNCTTGCCTGCCCTCCGGCGTTCCAGACGGTTACGCTGTCCCCTTCGGCGAGTATAGCGTCCAGCCGGCTTGAAACCCACGAGGTAATTTCGTCTTTTACGCCGGAAAGAGCCGCCGAACCGTCAATTATTAAATTAACGTTAATCGGGGCGCGTTGAGGGTCAGCCCCAAAAACGGGGGAAAGGCAGAAAAACAGCGCCAAAACCAGCGCCGGCGAAAAACGCCCGGCTTTTAAAATGCCTTCCCGGGAGGGGGTTTTTATTACGGGGCCCGAGGGGCCGGATATGCCAGTTTTCTTCATAAGCACATTATAGCATATTTTTTGGAAATTGGCTAGATTTCTTTTCCAGAGAGAGCAAAAAAAATGATTTTTTTGCGTTAATGAAAAAATATTTGTAAAAGGGCTTTACAACTCCCATGCAAATGTGTTATTCTTTTCTATAAGGTTGTAGTTTTAAACTAATTTATAAGGAGAGTTATATGGGATCAATTGATCTGCCCAAAAGCCCGAATGTATTTCATCCGGAAAAACCAAGCGCCGTCGGTTCACGCAATTCATTAGCCCAGGAATACCGTGATCAGCAGGCTGAAGTAAATCTCTTGCTGGAGGAAGAAACTAATAAAGTTATCCACCACCTTACAGCAAAATTGCCCAAGGATGTTCTTGAACGCCTTGATGTAATGGGCAGTCTCAAGGAGAAACTGTACAATTACTTCAATCAGAACTACCAGAATATGTTCAACAGGTACATGGTTACCTCTGAAGATGAAATGGTTAAGAAAGTCAGGAACTTCATTGACAAGGAAGAAACAAAGGTCCTGACGCGGTACACGCCGAAAGAAATCGCCGACTTGCTTGACGCGGTTGGCGGAGCCGACAAGTTCAACACCGGTGAAATTGAAAAATCACTGGTTAATATGTACGGCCACTTGCAGGGACACATTCAGAGGGGTGTTAACGAGTTAGAAACTCATACCAACAGCATCCTCCGCCAGAAAACAGACACCGGCGCTTTCGTCCGCGGTGAGAACGCTTACTCAATCGTAAAGTGCGCGTTCAAAGACAATCAGATTAAGCCCAAGACCGTTACCGATGTAAAACTTTCGGTCAACATTCTTGATTCCGAGCTTATCAGCCCGATTTTCCACTATCAGGTTACCGTTGAATACCTCATCAAAGACCTCATCGCCAAACACATCATCGACAGCATCGACAAACTTGTCGANCAGATAAAGGACGAGAGGATCGACAAGGGAATGGAAGAGCTTTCAGACAGCGAAATCATCTTCACAAAGATGAACAAGGTTGAGCAATTTACCGATGACAACGCCGAGGAAGCAAAATCCAAGCGCTACAGCATCATGGCCAAGACGCTTATGGAAAGAATTGCCGATCTTCGCGCCGAAATCGACCCCGAAAGTTTTGACGCCCTGAATATCCGTGAAAACCTCAAGAAAATCATGGATATGGAAAATATCCGCAACCGCGGTTTCAACACGGCGATCAACTCCATCACCTCAATTCTTGATACTTCCAAGATGGGCTACCAGTACATCGAAAACCTCAAAAACGGACGCGAATTAATCATCCGCGAATATGAGGACACCGATGTCGCCAATCTGCCGGACGAACGCTATCAGATTAAAATGCGCTATTTTGACAACGCTCAGCTTATCGAAGACCGCAAGGCCTACGATGTCCAGCTCAAGAGCTTTGAAACCGAAATTCAGCACCTGTGGGACATTCTGGAAGTTATTTATCAGGACCAGAAAAACTTCTGGAAGGTCAACGACTTTGACGATCTGGCCAAGAAAAACAGAGGCAGAGTCCGCAAAATTATCAAAGAGAAAACCGGCGAACCGGAATACGAAGCCATTGCCAAAGTTTGGGACGAAATCTCCTTTGTCAAACCGGCTGAGACCGAGGTTGAAAAATCCAACCGCACCTATGTCTACGAAAAAGACAGGGTTCGCACCCGCATTATCAGAATGCGCGACAGGATGAAGAGGATGTACGACTTCCTCTATCCCATCGAAAGGCGCGTTATGGAAGAAAGGCTTAACTGGCTCGAAAGGGAATATTTCAGGTTTGATTACATGATCAACCCGTACCACCTGCAGCCCGGTATTTTGCTGGACGTAGACATTACATCCATCAAACGGAAAAAAGTCACATTGGACGCTATGGCGAACGTACTCAACGAGTTCCTGCACGGCGTGTCCAAAGGCTTCCAGGATGCCGCGTTTGCGTCGTTCAGCCGCAGAAGGTCTACGGTTCGCGAAGACATCAATCAGTCTTTCAGCAGCATAGTTGAGGAAGACGCGACAACGGAGCATCATCATGCTCCTGCCGCAGCCGCAGCGAAACCCAAAGCGATTGCCGCTCCCAAGAAGAAAGCCGGCGTTGTAGATTCCAAAGCGAAAGCCAAGAAGCCTGCTGCCCGCGGCGGCTCGCAGCTTGCGGAAATCTAATTAGGGAACCGCAGGGAACTATTGTGTTTATGATAAGGCGCCCCCGAATCAGCGTGGTACTAACCGCTCTGGCTCTTTCGGGGGCGTTTTTTTGCGTAAGAAGGAGTTTTTATGGCTGATAGCGTAAATCTTGATGTGCTTTCTACCCGCTCAGGTTTTAACAGTGCGGTTAGGCATATAAAGAATACAATGGGGATAGCCTCAAGCGCCGAGTCGGAAAATCTTGGCGATATTCTTCATGCTTTAGAAGATGAAGACATGACAAGCGGCAAAATCGGTTTGCTTTTAAGAATGCTGCTTATTGATAAACTTGGATATAAAACGGCTTCGTCCAATCTTTCCACGACAGTTGATGACGTGACAGTTCTGGCGAAAGAATTTGAAAAGTGGAACGGGGTTGACCTTGTAGTGGCATATCACCACCCGGAGCTTGGGCTGTTGGCGGCAAACCCCAAAATAGCCGAAGAACTGGCCGATTTTGGCCAGCTTAGAAAACGTGAATTACTGGTAATATACGCCGGTTATCAGGGCAAGGGCACCGATGAAAATTGCGTAAAGGCCGCAAATCTCGCGCTTAAGCTCTTCGAGGGAGGCAAAGTGACGGTTCCTTCAACTATTACAAACGGTAAATTTACCGTTAAAAAATCCGCGAAACCAAAGAAAGCAGCCGAAGAAAGCAAGCCGGCGGCTAAAGCAAAGGCGAAAACTCCGGCGGCCAAGCCAAAGACCCAGTCCAGGCGCGCCGCTCCGGTTATTTCAGCTGCGGCTCCGCAGGCAAAGAGCGCCGCCGGTCCTGTAAAAATGACCCCGCGGTACGCGATTATTGTTCAAAACGAGCTGTTTCATAATGGAAACGTGGAAGCGTGGAAACGGATTATTGCCAGTTACAAGGCAAAACATCCCGATCTTGAGGTATATGTTTATTATGAGCAGGAGCGGATTATTGATATCAACACGCTGTTCAAATGGGGCAAGGTAAAACATGGCACCGCCATTGAGTTTGCCGTTGCGGGAAACAATATTCAGGATGTAGCCAAGCTGCAGCGTTACCTGGCGCAGGGAGCCAGCAATCAATTTGAGGCGTTCCTGAGAGGCGCGGTAAACACTGTGTTAAAACTGTTTTAACAAGGAAAAAACATGGATTCAAGAATACATTTTTTTAGTCAAAATACCGTTATTCCCTCCAAAAATAAAGATGATTTATTGGGCATCAGGGGAAGGCAGGCAAACGAATTTGCCGAGTTGTCGTTTCCCATTTTGCCGGGAATAGTTTTGGACACCGATATTGCGTCGGAACTTGATCTAAAGGCCATAAAAAAAGACCTTTTGGAACTTTTGGGAAAATGCGCCAAGCTGGTGGGGAAAAAATTCGGAGACAGCGAAAACCCGATGCTNCTGAAAGTGGTTGTCTCATCGAACCTGGCTATTTCTACATATCCGGTACTGCACAACTTCGGCCTTGTAAAGCCGACAATCGACGGTTTCGCGAAGTGGGTAGGCGAGGATTTTGCCGCCAACGAAGTTTTGTTCCTTATCAACGGCATGATGATAATCCAGGAGCGGATCAAGGAACTGGAAGACAATCTAAAAGAAAAAGATGAAATCGCGGAAAAAATGAAACTGCTCAGGCGGCTTTTGGGTATTAAAGGGCCGTCCAACGAACTGCACGGCGAAGAGGATAATACTCCTCTGCCGCCCAAAAAGTCCGCCGTGGAATACATGGATGAGTACGCAAAATATTTCCCCAAAGGGTTTTTTGATGACGCGGAAAGCCAGCTTCTTATTACGCTCGGCGAAATATCAAGAATGCTTGATATGGACGAGCAGAACGACAACGACACGGCGTTAGTAATACAGCCGATGGTATACGGCAACTACGGAAAAGATTCCTGCGCCGGCGGTTTTTACAGCCGTAATGTAATTACCGGCGAAAAGAAACTCCAGGGCAGTTTTTTCCGCAATAAATTTAACGAAGTGGGCACCGAGGGGCACGAAATCAACGAAATTGATCCTGTGTATCTTAAGCAACTGGAAAAAATCGCGTGGATTTTGGAAGATAAATTCAAGGAAATCAGATACATCCGCTTTACGGTTGAAAACGGCAAATTGTGGCTGATTGAACAGCGGCTTGTGGATCAAAAATCCACGCAGGCGGATATCAAACTTATGCTGGATTTGGCCAAGCGCAAAATTGTCGATTCCGCCTATGTAATCAAATCTATAGACCCGATAAGGCTCAATGAAATTCTGCACCCGGTAATTGATATGCCCAGTATCAAGGGATTGAATTCCTGGAAGGGCGGCATCGCCGGCGCTCCGGGCGCGGCAATAGGGCGGGTTTATTTCAGCACCGACAAACTTTTGGAAGCGAAAAAATTAGCAGCGCAGCAGGGAGAAGACAGCCGCAGTATTTTGGTGCTGGAGTCTTCCTTTGCCGAGGATGTTAAGGCCATTGAGGTAAGTACCGGCGTATTAACCGCCGAGGGCGGCTATTCGGCCCACGCCTCGGTAGTAGCGCGACAGTACGGAAAAGTGTCTCTTGTCGCGCCCGAGCTTAAAATCAAAGGCAACAAGGCAACGTTGGGAGATTTCGGTTTTTCCGAAGGAGACTACATCACCATCAATGTTCCTTTCTACGGCGAGTCTACCGTTTACGAAGGAGTTGCGGAATTAATCGAACCCGATCCGAAAGAATCGGGCCTTCTGGACTTTATCGAACTTTCAAAAAGTTTCCTTAAAAGTTTCCATATCCGCTGTAATGCCGACACCACGAAAGACGTGGCCCTTGCGTTGAGCTTTGGCGCGGAAGGCGTGGGTCTTTGCCGCACCGAGCATATGTTCTTCAAGGACGACCGCATCAACGTTTTCAGGGATATGCTGCTCTCCGATGATCAAAAAGATCGCCAGAAAGCGCTTGACAAGCTGCAGGTTATGCAAAGGGAAGATTTCTACGGCATCATGAAAGTGATGGACGGCAAGGAAGTGACGATCCGTCTTCTGGATTCGCCTCTTCATGAATTTATGCCGCACAATCCCGATGAACTAAATAACTACATTGAGCACGTCGGCAAAACAAAAAAAACAAAGCCGTCAAAAGCGGAAGTTACCGCCCGCATCGACGCTCTTCATGAATTTAACCCGATGCTTGGTCATCGCGGCTGCCGTATCGCCGTCTCTTACCCTGAGATATACGCGATGCAGGTAAGGGCGATATTTGAAGCCGCCTACAAACTTCGCGCCGAAAAGATTGACGTTCATCCTGAAATTATGGTTCCTATCGTAATGAATGTTTCCGAGCTTAAATTGATTGCGTACGGCAAGAAGATTGAAGGTTCCAACTATATGGGCATCGTCGAAATCGAAGAGGCGCTCAGGAAAGAACATCAGGCGAAAGAGGTCGAGTACAAAATCGGCACCATGATAGAACTGCCGGCTGCCGCTTTGGGCGCGGGAGAGATCGCCAGATACGGACGTTTCTTCAGCTTCGGCACAAACGACCTGACGCAGACAACATTGGGCATTTCCAGAGACGACTTTACGGCCTTTATGCCGGATTACACCCTGTTCGACCTTATCGACGGGAACCCGTTCAGTACTCTGGACAAGAGGGTTAAGGAGCTTATTACAATGGCAACGGATCGCGGGCGGATTACGCGCCCCGACCTGGTCTGCGGTCTGTGCGGCGAACACGGCGCTAACCCCGCAAACGTGCGCTTCTGCATGGAATCCGGCCTTAATTATGTGTCATGCTCTCCGTATTCGGTGCCGATTGCCCTGCTTGCAGTAGCGCAGGCGGAAATCGAAAAAGCGGAAGGAAAGTCGGCTTAAAAGCTAAAAAAAGAGGCGCGGATTATCCGCGCCTTAACAATTTGCAAATAAAAAGGGACTGTCTTGCGGCAGCCCCTTTTTTTACGGTAAGCATTTGCTTAAAGCACTTGCTTAAAGCACTTGCTTAAAGCGCAGCTTGCTCTTACTCAAACTCGCCTTTAAAGCCCATTGTGTTTTCTACGAATTTGGCGATCAATAGCGCGGCTTTCTTAGCGTCTGATTGGGGAACCTTCCTCTGCCTGTTTAAAGATTCTTCAAAGAAGACGGCAAGGTTTTTATATACATCGGGAAACTGGTAGAATATAACCGCGAAGTTAAGGCTGAACGGCCTTAAAATCGTGAATGAACCGGTAAGTTCATTCGGCTCTTTGGCGACCATGATCTTTGTCTGGTTTTTCGCGATTACTGTTTCCAGTTCGTTGAAACGCTTCGGGATGCTTTCATTCTGCGCCCTGCTGACAGGTTCCATGTATTTGACGGCGTAAGTGTCGGGTTCCACAAGAACGTACAGTTTTTTTCCGCCGGCGACAAATTGAAGCCCTTCACCTGACGGGAAAATTTCTTTTACTCCGCCGTAGGACACAATCTCGTAAATGGAATAGGCTGTTTTTTCGTGGAAGAACGAAGAAATAATGTAGCCGTTGGAAAAGGGGAGTTTCCCCATCTTGTAAGCTTCAAACAGATCGCGGAACGGTATTTTTGGATCGAGCCCGTCTGCATTAGTTTTTTTCGCCGCCGGTTTTGCGGCAGTTTTAGCGCCTGCTTTAGCAGCAGGTTTCTTCGCGCCTGCTTTCGCGGCGGGTTTCGCCGCGGCTTTAGCGCCTGCTTTAGCAGCCGGTTTCTTTGCCGCCGCCGGTTTTTTCGCGGCGG
>JGI24698J34947_10002262_pt1 | contig 10317 bp, 14 predicted proteins | sample TergutMp193P3_FD_34947 | JGI IMG/M metagenome (IMG submission 34947) | reverse complement strand
TTGTCGGCAAGCGTAATCGCCGGCGCGATGACGATGCTGTCGCCGGTGTGCACGCCCACCGGGTCGAAGTTCTCCATGGAGCAGACCGTGATCGCGTTGTCAGCGGCGTCGCGCATGACCTCAAACTCGATTTCCTTCCAGCCGGCGACGGATCTTTCCACGAGTATCTGATGGATGGGCGAAATTGAAAGGCCGTTAGTCGCTATGTCCCTCAGCATCGTTTCGTTATCCGCTATGCCGCCGCCCGTGCCGCCTAACGTGAATGCCGGACGCACTATGAGCGGATAGCCGATTTCGCCCGCGAAGCCCAGCGCCGTCTGAACGTCGTTCGCTATGACCGAAGGGATCACCGGCTGTTCAATACTTTGCATGGTCTCCTTGAACATCTTCCTGTCTTCAGCCTTGTCGATGGCTTCGGGCGAGGAACCAAGGAGGCGCACGTTCATCTTCTTGAGGAAGCCGTCGCGGGCGAGCTGCATGCACAGCGTCAGCCCCGTCTGGCCGCCGAGTCCCGAGAGGATGCTGTCGGGACGTTCCTTTTCGATGATGCGCTTGACGGTCTTGAGCGTCAGCGGCTCGATGTAGATCCTGTCGGCAATGTGCTTGTCGGTCATTATCGTGGCGGGATTCGAGTTGACAAGGACAATTTCGATCCCATCCTCGCGAAGCACGCGGCAGGCCTGCGTACCGGCGTAGTCGAACTCCGCGGCCTGGCCTATCACGATGGGACCGGAACCGATCACCAGCACTTTTTTGATGTTCTTGTCGAGCGGCATTAGCGCGTCCTTTCCATAAAGCGGTCGAAGAGGAAGTTGGTATCCAGCGGCCCGCCGCACGCTTCCGGGTGGAACTGCACGGAGAACGAATCCCCGTAATCCATGCCCTCGCAGGTGCCGTCGTTGACGTTGACGAACGAGAGGCGTCCGCCGTCGTTAGGCGCACTGTCCGTGACCACCTCGTAGCCGTGGTTCTGGCTCGTGATGTACACGCGCCCGGTAGACAGCTCCTTGACCGGCTGGTTGGTTCCCCGGTGGCCGAATTTCATCTTTCGCGTCGAATAGCCTTTTGCCAGCGCCATCAGTTGGTGTCCCAGGCATATTCCGAAAATCGGCACTCCCAGTTTCAGGAGGTCGCGGATTGTCTGTATTATTACATCGTTTGCCTTTTCCGCGGGATCGCCGGGGCCGTTGCTCAGCATGACGCCGTGAGGCGACATTCTCATGATCTCGCCCGCGCTCGTGTCGTGCGGGAACGACCACACCTCGCAGCCTCGTTTTGCGAGCGCCGCCGCGATGCCGCGCTTTGCGCCGTAGTCCATCAGCGCTATGCGGCGCGCGCCGCCGCCAGATTTCACGACGGTGCGGGACGAAACGGCGGCGACGGCGTTGGTGATTGTGTAGGCTTTCGATTCGGCGCGGTCGGCGTCAGTAGGCGGCGCGGGTGTTATCTTCCCGTTCATGACGCCGTTCTTGCGGATGATCTTCGTGAGCGCGCGCGTGTCAAGGCCGTAAAGCCCGATGATGCCGCGCTCTTTGAGGAATGTGCCGAGGGCGCCTTCGCTCCTGAAATTCGAGGGGTCCTCGCACGGGTGTTTGGCGATATAGGCTTTTACCGCGACGGCGCCGCTTTCAAAATCCGCCGGGATAATGCCGTAGTCGCCGATGAGGGGGAAGGTCTGCAAGACTATCTGGCCGTAATAACTCTGGTCGGTGAGGGTTTCGAGGTATCCGGTCATGCCGGTGGTAAAGACAAGTTCCCCGGTTACCTCCCCCTCTGCGCCGAAGAATTTTCCCGTGAAAGTCGTACCGTTTTCCAGAATCAAATACGCCGTCTTCTCAGCTTTCATACGTTTTTAGAATCCCCTCCGCGATCACCCTCTTTGCGGCGCGCATATCCATCGCCTGCTTTTCTATGAAACGATGGGCCTCCTGTTCGCTCATGTTGAGGTATGTGATCAGTATGTACTTCGCCCGGTTGATTATCCTTATGTCCTCGAGTTTCTGCTCCAGCTTTTGCTTTTCTTCCCTCAGGCGGCACAGCCTGGCCTGCGCCGATCTTGCGAGTAACAGCGCGGAACGGAAAACCGTCTTGTTTACCGGCTTCGAGATTGTAAGAACCCCGTCGCCTTCGCAGGCTGCTGATACCGCGTCAAAACATTCGTCCTTTATGACAAGGATGACCTGCGTGGTGTCCCCGCTTGCGATTTGCCGGGAGAAGCTTTCGCCTGACTCGTCGGAAAGCGGCGCGTTGACAATCACGAGGTCGAATTCCTCTTTTGAAAGAAGCTTCCGCGCTTCAGTGACCTTGCCCATGGCGACAACTTGATTGATCCCGGCGGCGTTCAACATCTCCTTAAAGAAGCCGGTTGTTTTTTCTGTACATGATACAATCAAAGCGCTTTCCATAGTGTCACTGCCGTTTTCCGCCGCCTATGCCGTCACCTTTTGAAGCCTCGCGAGCACGTCCCGATAGGCATCCAGCACGTCCCCCATGTCCCGCCGGAAACGGTCCTTGTCGAGTTTCTTGTTCGTGTCCGCGTCCCAGAACCTGCACGAATCCGGGGAGATCTCGTCGCAGAGGATGATTTTGCCGCCGCACCTGCCGAACTCCAGTTTAAAGTCTATGAGCTTTATACCTGCCTTCAAGAGCAGGCCGCCGAGGAGTTCGTTTACCTTCAGCGCCTGCTTCGTCATTTCCGCCAGTTCTTCGTTAGTCGCAAGTCCTATGGCTGTTATCTGCAATTCGTTTATCATCGGGTCGCCGAGTTCGTCGCTCTTCAGGCTGAACTCGACGATGGTGTTCTTGAGGGCCGTCCCTTCGGCGACGCCGTACTTCTTCGAGAAGCTCCCTGCGGCAACGTTCCTCACGATGACCTCCACCATGATGATCTCCGCCTTTTTTATAAGGCAGGTGGTTTCGTCAATCACCTTGATGAGGTGCGTCTGGACGCCGTGTTTCGTAAGGTAGCCGTAAATCAGGTTCGAAATCGCGGCGTTCAGCGCCCCCTTGCCCGAAAGTTCCTCTTTCTTCTCGCCGTTGAACGCCGTGGCGGTGTCCTTGTAGCGGAGCATTAAGCTCCCCTCGTCCGGCCCGGCGCAGATGATCTTCGACTTGCCTTCGTATAGTATGTCACTCATGGTGGCTTTACAATAGCATGGAGTAGGGGAGAAGGGGAATAGGGGAATAGGGGACAAGGGGACAAAGGGGACAAGGGGACAAAGGGGAGTCCAAATAGTGATTGTGTTTTTATGCAATTTGTGGTAAAATATGGGTGTTTTGTACAATGATATTGAGTTCAGCAAATCCGCTTTTAAGCATAATATCGACGAAGCGGATATTCGTCGCGCTCTCGCCGACTGGATTTATGAGGATCAGATTGATCTCGCCGAACACGAGGACAAACATCTTTTGCTTGGCTTCGATACCAAAGGCCGGGTGTTGGAAGTCCTTTATAATATCATTGATGAGCATACTATTAACGTTTTCCATGCAAAGAAGTGCCGTAAAGTTTGGCGCTCTCTTGCGGGATTATAGGAGAAATTATGGCGCGAATGACCGAAGAAGAAGCGGATGCTTTGGATGAACTCTGGACGAAAACCACGCCTCCCCTCAAGGGCGGGGCGGGCGGTTTCTTTACGCGTCAGCGTGATTTGCTCAACCTTCTGGACGATGTAACGGCAGCCTATATCCGTTCACAAGCAGAAACAAACCATCAAACCCCTGCCGAGGTCATTAAAACAATGGTGCGGGAGCGCCTTACAGCTTCCGCTTAAAAGTGACTGTCACTCTCAGAAATAGATAGTGAATTTCACTATTTCACTTGAAAAAAGTGTAATGATGTGATATGATAGTGAAAAGTGAAATGAAGGGAAGTTGCCTTCCCCTACTTCTGGATCACGCCGAATTTATACCCAACGCCCATGGATACGCAGTAGCGCTGAAAGTATGTTTTGGTTGTGTTAGGCGCTTGCACAAGGTAGGCTTTGCCGATGTCCATTGAGAAGCGGAAGTCGAAGAACATTGCGCCGGGACCGGCCTTGAAGCCATGCTGGTAGCCCGCCGCCCAGGAGTACTGGGGCGGAAAGATATTGCCGACGAGCGGGAAGTTGAGACAGATGCCGCCGTATGGCTCCAGCAGGAAATCGCCCGGCTTTATTACGATTTTCAGCAATACCGGCACCTCAAGAATAATCTCCCGGTAATTTCTCCCGGAAACAGCCGTCAAATCCGAGTTATTTGTATAAATCATCATCGAATCCGGGGACAGTCCCACGCCGGTTCCCAGCGACACGGAGTCCAGAATCTGAATCTCCGGGTAAAACCCCACGCCAAAGTTTAATAAATTGATTTGCAGGAGTTCCACATAGACACGGGGGGTCCAGAAGGCGGAAAACCCAAAGAACAGCCATTTGTCACGCCAATCCCCTTCAGATTCCGGTGTGACCGGCTGAATAGGCTGTTGAACCGGCTGTACGACCGGCTGAACAGGCTGCTGTACGGGTTCAACCGGCTGCTGAACCGGCTGGACAGGCTGCGGGACGGGCTGAACCGGCTGTGGAACCGGCTCGACCGGCTGCTGAGCGGGTTGAACCGGCTGCGGGACGGGCTGAACCGGCTGCTGAGCGGGCTGAACCGGCTGCTGAACCGGTTGAACAGGCTGCTGGATGGGCTGAATCGGCAGTTGGACGGGCTGGACCGGCTGAACAGGCTGTGGAGGCGGCTCGGGAGGGGGCGGGGGAGGCAGAATCAGGGTAAAAATATTGTCGAGCATTGTCTCGATGGCAATCTCCGCGTTCTCCAAACTGCTGTACCTGTAGCGCTGTTCCGACAGAATTTGACTGGTTCTGTTATCATAAAGAATCAGGTTAAAAGAGAATGTCCTGCCTGGTTCAATAATCGAAATAGTGCCGCTCAGGGAGAAGTCGGTAGAGTAGGCGGCCCTCCCCATGGTGATACTGTCCCGTGACTCAATCTCATGGTAGATATACATGTAATAGAACGCGCTGTCCCGATCGTCAATGCCGGTTCCGTTAAAAGGCGGCATGAAAACGCTGACGGTCTGGGCGGTCTGCGCGGCAAGGGAAAAAACCGCGCCTGTCAGAAGCAGGCAGATGAGGAATAGCTTTATTTGTCTTGTCATACCCATATTATGTTGATGCCCGGCGGGTTGCTTTCACCTGCGGGCGGCCCCATTACGTGAATGTAGTATTGGTATAGAGGAAATGATTTGTACCTCACTTGGATGAGTTTCATTCCCCCGGTGGTTAACAGAAGCCCGCCGCTCTGCGGGACCAGGTCATACACCGCGGTTACGCTGGAATCGTGGATCACCCTTATCTCGCACTCATAAATAACAGACCGCCTCTCGTCCCCGTTGGTTTCGAAGGCCTCGAAATCATACCGCTGGAACCTCTCGTTTGTTTCGTAAGACAGACGTATTGGATTAACCAGAAAACTGCCATAGACGCTGGGGGAACTGGCAAGACCCTCCCCGACAAGCCCCACAGGAACGGAGCATCCCGCCACGGCAAAAGCGGCTATTGCGAGTATCAAAAACGTGTATTTACCGCTCTTGCCGGTCACTTGAACCTCTACTGTTTCTTACGGCGAAACAGTTGGAGTAACTCCAATATTCACTTCAGGGCTAGGGGTAGGGTTTTCCAGTTTAAGCAGAACCGCCCCTCCCTTCCCGCCAGCAATCGGGTCAACGGTGTCGTTGTTAATACCGCCTCTGATAAACCAGGTGCCTGCCGCGTGGCCGGTGCTCCCAGCGTTACCCCCAGCGCCAGCGGTTTGATTAACTTTGCCGGTGGTAGTACTACCTACCGTAGTAACCCCCACCTGTATGTAAAGCTTACTGTAGTTACCATCGCTGTTGATGAGAGGAATGTTGACAGTAAAAACCCCTGCGAGCGCTGTCGCAAGAGTGCCGCTATTCGGTATAATTGTTGCCCCTGTGTAACCGGTCGTTGCTGTCGCGGTCAGAGCTCCGGTGGCAGCGGCTGGCGTGGTAACATAAACCGTTCCGGCGCCAATTGTTACCTGGCTAGAAGCCGCGGTAACCATAGTAGAGGCATTGAATTTATAGGTCGCGACTGTTGCGACGTTGTTCGTGATCGTGAATACCGGATAACTCACGGTGTTTATTATTTCTGTTGCGACACTGGTTACTGGTGTTGTTGTCTGGAAATTGGAAGTAGCTGCACTGCCAGTTATAGAGAATGACAGCGGGTAAATTGAAAAGGTGACGCCGGTAGTATCAGCCGCAACATTTGAATTAGGCCCAGCACCAGTGCCGCCGGCAGTTGCTGTTATGTTGCCGACGCCGAGAAGGGTATTGTCGGTTCCCGATCTTCCGGCAAATATAATGGCATGTCCTTTTCCGCTACCACCTGAATTATCATAGTCGGCTATTGCGACGGTCATTGTAAATGTATTCCCCCCATCCCCGTTAGTAGTCCCGGTCCAGGTCTGACGGTAAACATCCGTTCCGTTTGGCGCTACAAAAACCACTTCATAGTAATTAGTATCGGTCGATGCGTCAGTACTGGCCATAGACCGCGCCCTACTGTCAGAGGTATTGATGGTGAGGGTCACCAAGCCCGGCTCGCTGGGCGGCGGGTTGATAACGGCAGCCGGACCCATTGGTATTATGCCATTTTCGCAGGTCACTGCCAGCAGCGCCAGCAAAACGATAGAGACGATAAAAATTGCTCTTTTCATAGCTTTACTCCTTTTTGGATAGGAAACAACAGCGGGCAAATTTCGCCCTTTACTGTTATTTTAATGTTTTGTGGTGAAATTTTCTACCCTTTTTTGAAATTTGTCAAGAAGAAAGCTGTTGCTGTCTTCAGTTGCCAATTATGGGTTTCAGTATACCGGTGTTGCCGTCATTGCCGCTACTGCCACCCGGGTCAGGCGGTTCGCCTGGGTCAGGGGCGCTTACAGTAATACTAAGTATTCTTTCCAGGTCTTCGGCCTCATACACCACCTTTAGCCTTTTATCTCCAATGGAACCAAATGTATGACCCTTTGTCTCGGTAATTTCGTTCCATTTTCCGCCGGGATCTTCAACAGTGACAACACAATTGCTGGTAGAAATGGGCCTGCTCGCGGCGGCTGCGGAGATGACGGAAACTTGCAAATGCGATAACAGGAGCGTATCGCCCAACGTAAACTGACCTGTTACCACAACGTTTAATACACTACGGCCATCGCCGACATCTCCGGGAATAGCAAGGTTCGGCCCAATGATCCCCTCGGGTAGGGAGCACCCGGCAAGGGCAGTAACGAGTATCATAAAAATGTATAGTTTGCCCTTGCCGGTCACGGAAGCTTCTCCTGTGCTTATGGGCCTACTCCGGGGCCAACTGTTGTAGGATTGTTGTCATCATTGCCGTCATCGATCAACAGTAAAACGGCCCCGCCTGTGCTTCCATCAGTTCCTTCGTCAAGGTCTTCGTTGTCCAACCCGCCCTGGATCCACCATTCTATCGCGGTGTCGCTAGAAAAAGGCCCAGAAGTAGTGGCGTGTTTATTAATCGCGTATACCGGTATTTTCAGGAAAATCTTGACAAAGCCTTCTTCCACGCCGCTGGCGTCAATCAAAATATCAAAAACAGCGGAGGTACCGGTGTTAGTAGGAGTGACGGTGTCGACATTGCCGATGGGGACATGGACGGCCTTTGGACCAAAAGCTATGTCGGAAAGCTCGAGGCCGCTGCTTTCCACATCATCATCTTCAATAGTTGGCGCTTTTTCCAGTACCGCGCGTTTAAAGTGGCCGCCGGTAATATTGAAGGTGTATGTCGCCGTTGCGATCGCCTGGTGAATAACGAAAGCCGGGTAAACCGTACCGCCAATAGTCGCTGACACAGGGGTAGAAGAGCTAAGGACGCCAGTAAGTTTAAATGATTCACCGGTAGTGGTGCCTACACCGCTTCTTATGGGGTTTATCGTAAACTGGATACCGGTAGAATCGCCCGGGCCTTTTGAGGAAAGGTCAATAGCTAGTTCGCCAATCAAGAGAAGGATATTGTCGTCGCCAGGGGTCGCGCCTTTTTTTCCGGCAAACATAACTGCGACGTTAGTTTCGCCGTCATAATCGACCGCCGGAACGGTTATATACCAATCCGTCGGCCATGTTGAGGCGTTGGCTATTTGTTTTACTGAACGGACAGTCACGGACGCGGTCTTGAAAACCACCTCATAGTAATCCACCGTGGCCTCAGCCTGAGTTACGCTCATGGCGCGCGCGGTGTTGGCGGAAAGCCCGATGTTGAGGGTCACATAGCCCGGTTCATCGTTCGTTCCCAGCGCGGGCGCCGCGTTCGTGGGCAAAATGCCGCTGTCGCAGGTTACCGCCAGCAGCGCCAGCAGCACAATAGAGACGGCAAAAATCGCTTTCTTCATAAAAATCCTCCTAAAGATAGTTAAGCATAGCAAGTAACAGGTGACTTTCCCCTCTCTTTTTTTTCTGTAACCGCTATTCGTCCAATTATGTTAAAGTCTATGCATTTTTTCTAGTTTGTCAATGAGTAGGCACGCACAGTTTTCCGAAATTTGGGTGGATTTTGGGGTAAAAGGTGACCCGAAGGGTGCCTGTCACCTTTTGGAAGAAAACCACAGGGTACCATTGTAAATTTTTCCCAGTTAGAATATATTGAAATCATGACAAATGCAGGTTGCTTTGACAGAATAACCCAGGAACCCGGCGTTATGGGGGGAAAGCCCTGTATTCGGGGCATGCGGGTCACTGTTGGTATGATTGTCGGGCAAATCGGAGAAGGCCATTCAATTGATGAACTGCTCGCCTATTACCCCTACCTTGAGCGGGAAGATATTTTACAGGCCCTGCAATATGCCGCATGGCGGGTGCAGGAGCGGGAGGTAGTACTCTCGGGTGTGTAGTACTTTATGAAAGTACTCGTGGACATGAATCTTTCCCCGGTGTGGGTAGAGTTATTTGCGTCACATGACATAGAAGCAATCCACTGGTCGAGAGTGGGGGCTGCAAATGCCATGGATTCTGAAATTATGGAATATGCCAAGGTTCACGACTACACTATCCTTACCNACGACCTTGATTTTAGCGCCATGCTTGCAGGGAATCGCCGTGATGGACCGAGTATTATTCAACTCCGCACTGGCGATATTATTCCAGATAAGGTTGCCCCGCTGGTAATAAACGCCTTGGGGCAATGGGCTGGCGAAATAGAAACGGGTGCAATCCTTACGATCGAACTTAGTAAAGCGCGGATGCGAATATTACCTTTGCGGTAGTATGGAATTCAATGGGCAAATAGCTGTTGTGAAATTAACGGTCAAAGAGATGAAAAACCCTATAGATGGAAACCGTATCTATGCTATCAAAGTACTGGATATGGTTTTGAAATAAAAATAGAGGATGCCGTATCTTAGCCCGTGGTAGCTTAATAAGCCCCCCGATCAGCCTCCGTGCATCCCCTATCGACAGGCACGGACACCCATCAATTACCAATATAACCTAATCTTGGGAAAAGTCAAGATAAAAAAGCAGGAAGGGTCGTGGTGGATTTGCCGAGGAAACAGCTAGCCATTCGCGGCTTCTTTTAGCACATTGGGATGACTGATTGCGTAATCCAGAACCGCAGCCATGATCCCGGTGTACCCTTTGCCTAGAAGTTTGTACTGTTCTATCGTTTTTTGGCTAAGTCTTATCCCAACAGTCTGTTTTTTCGCAAGCCTTCTCGATTCCGAATAGAGATAGGCCAACTGTTCCGGTGTATAAGCAGGGCTGTCTTCATCAGCAAAAATAGGCATCTCTGCGGCAGCTTCGATTCTTTTCAACTGTTCTTCGGTTGGTTTTTCACCAGGTTTAAGTTTGTCTGTTATGGTCATGATATAAATCCTCTTCGGCTTTCGTTGCCGATCTTGCCGAAATAAGCCTGATATTTTCGCCTCGTTCAGTGAAAACCACAAATAGAACCTTGCTTACAAGTCCTATGACGAGCCACCTTTCTTCTTCTCCGCTATGATATAGATCAGGAAGAACTATTTTTTTGGGGTCGCTAAAAATGAACTTCGCATCTTCAAACGCAATACCATGCGATTTTTGGTTCAATTTGTTTTTTTTCTCGTCCCATTCAAAGGTGATTTCTATCACTTACTTAGTGTAGCATTAAGTTATACAAATTGTCAAGCATATTCATAACGTGAATGCGGCTGGCGCTCTTTTTATCGCAATCACATTCCCAAACTAAGTTCCTTGTCTCCGTGGGCGCCGACCAATACCTGATTAACCGGGTCAACCATTAAATCCATGTACTCAAGGGGGAG
>JGI24698J34947_10002261_pt1 | contig 10317 bp, 9 predicted proteins | sample TergutMp193P3_FD_34947 | JGI IMG/M metagenome (IMG submission 34947) | reverse complement strand
AAAATATAAGGAAATTTAGAATTCCCTTTGTGGTCTCCGTGAGCTCCGTGCCTCCGTGTGAGCTATTTTGTTGTTAAGTTAACGCACATGGTGACAGTCACTATTACGAATCTGCAAGCGCGGCTTTTACTTTGTCCCTGAGATTATTAGGAACCAGTTCAAGCGCGTCCGCGTCCTGTTTCACGGCGGCAATGCAGATCGCTTCTGTCATTATATTTCCCGGGACATAGCGCAGGGCGTCGCCGTCTATCCGCGCCGCGATAAGGCAGAGTTCTTCTGTCCTTTGCGCTTCGGGGACATCGCCCAAAAAGCCGGTGTCTTCCACCGCCGCTTTGCAGACGGCATCCGTCTTCAGTTCTTTGGGGACGTAAAGCAGCGTATGACCGTTCTTTTTCACAACGGCAAGACACAGTTCTTCAGTAACCGATTCTTTCGGCATATTTTCAAATACGTTGTTGACTACGCAATGCCCGTCACGCCACAAAGATTTGTTTGTACTGACATTGGCAAGACATTGCTCCTGCTCTTTGTTAAACGCTGTTTTTACATCATTCAACGGGGCATTTTTAGGAGGCGCTTTTACGCGCACGCTCTGCGCGCCGCTTCGTTTTGGCTCTCTCGCTCCGGGGACTTTAAAGGCTTTTTTACGTTTGTCCGCCAGTGTTTTCGTTTGATCCTTAGGTTTTGTCGTCTTAACCGTCTTTTTTGCCGCCGGTTTTTTCACTGCCGGTTTCTTCGCCGCTTGTTTTTTTGCCGCTGTTTTTTTCACCGCCGGTTTTTTCGCCGCCGGTTTCTTTGCCGCTGGTTTTTTCGCCGCCGGTTTTTTCACCGCCGGTTTTTTCGTTGCCGGTTTTTTTGCCGCTGTTTTTTTCACCATTGTCTTTTTTACCGCTGATTTCTTCGCTGCCGTTTTTTTAGCCGCCGGTTTTTTCACCGCTTGTTTCTTCGCCGTCTTTTTTGCCTGAAATTTTTTCGCCGACGGTTTCTTTGCCGGCGATTTTTTCATTACTTTTCTTCTTAGCTTTGCCATGATAATTACTCCTTAAATATTTTTAAAAGATGATATTCATCTTTTTTTTGCGCTCGTACTATCCTTGGTTTTATCCGTCTTTTTTTCTTCAGGTTTTTTCACCACTCGTTTCTTTGGCATGATAATTACTCCTTCAAAAGGTGACAGTCACCTTTTTTCGCGTTTATCAGACGCGCCGGGGTCAGTGTCAGACACCAGCGCGTCTAATAAGGGTTACAGGCCCTTTAGCAGATTACCCAATGTAAGCAAAACGCCGCCTGCGAAAGTGATTAAAATCGCATCTTCACCGAAAGGGGTGAAAAAACTGATCAGTCCTCCAACGATCAGAACCACACTGATAATGAAAGTCACATTTCTGGGTGCACTCAACTTCATAATTTTCCTCCGCGTTTAATGTCCGCCGACTTATTAACAGCCCTATGGGCGGTTTTGCACTATAAGCGCACTGTCGGCATCCTAAAGGATGCCTTGCCTTTATTCATCATACTACATTTACTTGTGCTACAACGTTTAGATTTAACTCAACTACACCCTTACGGGTGCGTTTTATTGTTGCATTCCTCATTCTTCTCTCTTCACTCTTCATTCCTTTAGCTCCAGCCTTGAGCGCTTAACAGTGTAGTCATTTTACCACGAGATGCCGATCCAAATGAACCATCTACCGCCAAGCCGTACTTTTTCTGGAAGGCCTTAATTGCCTCTACTGTATTTGGGCCGCAGCTGCCGTCAATACCAAGAGAGGCGTTCATTATTTTATTTAATGACCATTGCACCCACTTGACCTGATCGCCCTTCATTCCGCTCTTCACAGCGTCATTGGGGCGCGGATAGGGAATCTTGTTGGAAGGCCCGGGCGTCGGCCTGGGCGCAGGCGTCGGTGTCGGTCTTGGGGGCGTAGGTGACGGCTTTGGAGGCGTGGGAGTGGGCGACGGCTTTGGGGGCGGTGGCGTTGCCGGCTTTGGCACTGTTACAACAGCCGTCTTGCTCTTGGAGGGATCAGCCGTTGATGTGGCCTTAACAGTGATGTTTCCGCTCTGATTCGCGCCGACGGTCAGGAGGCCGCTTGAGTTTATTGATGTCCCGCCGTTATCGCCGGAAAGCGACCAGTTGACGGTTTTCGCCGGGTTGTTGCTTCCCATAACAGAGGCGGTAAACTGCTTTGTAGAACCACGGTTAACAGTGGCGGAGAAAGGGTTTATGCTCACTCCTGTAACGGTCGGCACGGGCGGCGCGGGCACTTTTACAGCACACGTCGCGCTCTTTGAGGGGTCAGCCGTTGATGTTGCCTTAACCGTAATGGTGCCGGGGTTCTGATTTGCGCCGACGGTCAAGAGGCCGCTCGGGCTTATCGAGGTTCCGCCGTTATCGCCGGAAAGCGACCAGTTGACGGTTTTCGCAGGGTTGTTGGTTCCCACAACATAGGCGGTAAACTGCTTTGTAGAACCACGGTTAACCGTAACGGAGGGGAGGCTTAGTTTCACGCTTGTGACGGTGGGCGTGGCCGGCGGCTTTGCCGGCGCGTGCGCGGGCTTTGCTGTCGTGGACGTTGGCTTTGTGGGTGTGGGCGTTGGCTTTGCGGGCGCGGGCGTGGGCGCTGTCACTTTTATAACAGTCGTCCCGCTCTTGGATGAATCAGCCGTTGATGCTGCCTTAACGGTAATGGTTCCGGGGTTCTGATTTAGGCCGACGGTCAAGACACCGTTCGGGCTTATTGATGTCCCGCCATTATCGCCCGTAAGCGACCAGAAGACGGTTTTCGGCGGGTTGTTGGTTCCCATAACATAAGCGGTAAGCCGCTGTGTAGAACCCCGCTTTAACGTAGCGGAGGGGGGGCTTACAGTCACCTTTGTGACGGTTGAAGCGGGCTTTGGAGGAGTGGAATCATATCCTAAATAGAAATCTATTGCTTCCGTTCCGAGTTTTTTGGTTTCTGCCGCGTCGGAAATGGCGCCATAAACCGCGCCGGCTAAAGGAACTACTTTTTTGGCGGCTTTCACCAATTTTGCCGCGAACTTTCTTCCCAATTTTGCTCTGAGATTTTTAATTATTGCCGCTTTGGAATTCCTATAAGTCTTTGACCCCGTTATTCTCGCCTTTAATTTAGTCTTAGGCAAATCCTTACCGGAAATATTCTCATACGATTCCTTTGCTGCATCATAAAAATCTTCTCCGGCTTCCTTAAAAGCTGCTACAACATCATCCTCCCCGCCTAAAAGCAGTAATAAATGATCCTGAAATTCAAGCTGGGTTGGCGGCTTATCCATGTAAATACACGCAAGGGAATAAGCCATATTCGTCTTTAATATCCATTGCGCCACTTGATTAGCCACTTCCAGGGCTACGGCGAATGCTCCGCCTATAATTCCCGAACAAGCGCTCGCAGCTCCCGCCGCTGTGGCGCAAGAGAGTATAATAGTAGCAGCAAGTTTATCTTTGTTATCATCTGGTCTTCTCTCATTCGCGACCTTCTTTTTTAAATATTCCGTGTTTACATTTGATAACACTTTCCAAACAGCATCAAATGTTTCCATGCTTTTAATGTCCGGGTCTTCGTTTAACGTACCCTTTGTACATTCAACAACCGTCTTTGTTTCATCAGCTCCGAATTTTTTAGGCACCGGCGTTACTGTTATTTTGACGCTGGAATTCGCTTCTACGCGTATGAAGGTTTTGCCGGTCTGCGCGCCAAACGAATCGTTACACAGAAAAAATGTGGCATAAGAGTTCGGTCCCGTGGTTACAACCCAATTCCCTGTTCCATTCATGGCGTTATTTTTCATGGCGTCATAATATGATTTTGGCGGCCCGTAACCTTGCGGTATACCAAGCTGTTCCGGTCTTAGAGGAATAACCTTCCCGTCTTTTTCACATTTGACATTACCTTCAGTAAAGGTCAATTTGATGTTCTCTTTCTCAATTCTGCTAATTTTTTTTAAAGCCATTTTTTATCCTCCGCGTTTAAAGTTCAACGACATTTTATATAAAAACATGATAATTATCACGCTCCTGACGCCGTTTGTATACAAGGTGACAGCCACCTTTTTACTCTTTGAATTCATTGATACTGCCGCCAACCGAATCGGGTTTTCCTTTTTGCGCTTCATAGGCATCGTAAAAACACATGCCGAATGTCGTTGTTCCGCTTACAGGGCAAACCAGGGCTTCATTGCGGTTTTCAAAATTGAGAGTGATCTCAGCTTTTTGCCTGTACTTTGTCCCGTTGCGCGGCCTGCCTTCCGACGCGTGCAAGACAACAATGCCTTCCAATTCGGCTTTTGAGACACGCCCGCTGCTATTAATAGCGGCCTCTCTTTGTTCTGCGGGTTTCCTGATATTGGAGAGTTTTAAAGTGATGCTTTTCGGAACTTCCCTGTGATCGGGGATTGTAACGAAAACGTCAATCTTCTCCGTAATGAAATCAGAAATCACTGAAAAATTCCTGTACGGCGTATTTGGCGATACGGAATTCAACTCCCTCTCTATCAACTTATCAAATTCGAAGCGTATTTCTTCACCGGTCTGCGCTCCTATTTTAATCTCCGCCATCTGTTTCTCCATAGACTTTTTGGGCGGCTGGTATTCCCCGCCTCCTTCCAGTCTGCGGCGCACTTCTTCCTTCAGTCCTTCGGGGACGTATAAAAGTGCTTTATCGTGCTTCTTCACTGCTTCCAGGCACATTTCCGCTGTTATGAGGTTATCAGGCACATATTGAAGCGATCTGCCGTCATTCTTCAACGCTTCAAAGCAGAGTTCCACTGTCATGAACTTCTCAGGCACGTCTGAAATGACATAGCCGTTCTGCCTGACCGCTTCAAGGCACACTTCCGCCGTTATGAGGTTTTTAGGCACATCATTGAGCGCACAGGCGCCCTGCCTGATCGCTTCAATGTAGATTTCCGTCGTTCTGAGGTTTTTAGGCACGGTTCCAAGCAGCCAGCCGTTCTGCCTGACCACCGCCAGAGCTTCTTCTATTGTTTTTATTTTTGCCATTGTCTTTTCTCCTTTCTTTTTCTGTTAAAAGGTGACTGTCACATTTTTATATATTGACGCCTTCGCTTTCCAGCCTGCGGCGTACTTCTTCCTTCAGTCCTTCCGGCACGATTGAAAGCTTATCCGGCCCCTGATAGCGCCATGTGCTGACACTATAGAACCTCTTCGCCGCTTCAAAGCAGATTTCCACCGTCTTTAGCCTTTCAGGCACATATTGAAGCGCATTGTAACCGGGACAGGGGGGGTCACGCTTCGCCACTATAAAGCACATTTCCTCCGTTACGAGGTTTTCAGGCACATGTTGAAGCAACTCACTGCTTTTCTTCACCGCTTCAAGGTAAATTTCCGCTGTTTTGAGGTTTTCAGGCACGAATTTAATCGCTTCGCCCCACTCCTTCACCGCTTCAAGGCAGATTTCCACCGTTTTGACGTTCTCAGGCACGAATTGAAGCGCATAGCCGCTCGTTTTCACCGCTTCAAGGCAGATTTCCGCAGTCCTGAGGTTCTCAGGCACGTGTTCAAGCGTATCTTTCCGCCTCTTCACCGCTTCAAGGCAGATTGCGTGATACTCTTCAAACGACTCCGTTATGAGCTTCTCAGGCACATATTGAAGCGCTCTAATGTCTTTTTTCACCGCTTCAAGGCACATTTCCGCCGTCCTGAGGTTCTCAGGCACGTCTTTAAGATTTCTGTCTTGCTTCACTTCTGCAGGGCACATTGCGCGATACTCTTCAGGCAATTGTGTCCTGAGTTCCTCAGGCACATATCTAAGCTCGCCGGAATTTTTCATCGCCTCAAGGCAGATTTCCGCCGTCTTGATGTTTTCAGGCACGTATTTAAGCGCACTGCCATTCCGCTTCACCGCTGCAAGGCAGACTTCCGCCGTTTTGAGGTTTTCAGGCACGCATTCAAGCGCCAAACCGTCCTGCTTCACCGCTGCAAGGCACATTTCCTGTGTTATGAGGTTTTCAGGAACCACTCTAAGCGCCTTGCCGTCATGTTTCACCGCTTCAAGGCATACTTCCGCCGTCCTGAATTTATCAGGCACGCCTCCAAGTTTCGTGTACTGCCTGACCGCATTCAGGGCGTCTTCTTCTGTTTTTATTTTAGCCATTGTCTTTTCTCCTTAGGTGACAGTCACCTTTTTTATTGGTCTGGGAACTCGTTGATACTGCCGCCAACCGAATCGGGTTTTCCTCTTTGCGCTTCATAGGCATCGTAAAAACACATACCGAATGTTGCTGTTCTGCTTATTGGGCAAGTCAACGGTTCGCTGCGGTTTTCAAAGTTGAAGGTAATCTCCGCTTTTTGTCTGTACTTTGTCCCGTCACGCGGGTTGCCGGGGCTTGCGTGCATTATGACGATGCCTTCCAATTCGCCTTTTGCGACGCGCCCCTCGCAGTTGAAGGCGGCCTCTCTCTGTTCCGCGGACTCCCCGATGTTGGTGAACTTTACGGCAATGCTTTTCGGGACTTCCCTGTGATCGGGGATGGTTACGTAAACGTCGATGTTGCCCGTAACGAAGTCGGACTCCACGGAGTACTTCCTGTTCGGCGTGTTCGGCGGCACGGAATTCAACTCCTTCTCCGTCAATCTAAAAAACTCGAAGCGTATTTTTTCCTGAGTCAACGCCCCAATGTTAACCGCCGCGACGCTTTTGGCCCTGCGGCCCACTTCCTCCCGCAGTTCTTCCGGCACGAATTCAAGCGTCCAGTCGTCCTTCTTCACCACGTCAATGCAGATTTCCGCCGTCTTGAGGCGCTCAGGCACGAATTTAAACGCCCCGCTGTTCTGTTTCACCGCTTCATAGCAGAGTTCCGGTGTCATGAGGTTCTCAGGCACATAAGCAAGCGCCGCGCCGTTCTCTTTCACCGCTTCAAAACAGAGTTCCCATGTCTTGAGTTCTTCGGGCATTTCTTTTAAGACGCGTTCAATATCATTCCTTAGCGCATTACGCTTCGCATTCGCCACGCCATAGCGATCAGGGTATCTGTATGCATGAAGATCTCTGCTGTACGCCCTCACCGTTTCAAGGTACATTCCCGTTGTCTTGAGGTTCTCCGGCACCCATTGAAGCGCGTCGCCGTCCTGCTTCACCGCTTCATAGCACAGATCGATTGTCCTGAGGTTTTCCGGCACGTATTGAAGCGCCCTGCCCTTCTTCCTCACCGCTTCAAAGCACAGTTCGATTGTCCTGAAGTTCTCCGGCACGTATTGAAGTATAATGTCGTCACCCACCCAGCCGCTGGTATTCACCGCTTCATGGCACAGTTCCGCCGTCATGAGGTTAAGAGGCACGTATTCCAGCGCCTTGTAGTTCTTCCTTACCGCTTCAAGACAGATTTCCACCGTCAGCTTCTCAGACGCTTTTTTGATCATTTCGTTATTCTTCATTGCTTCAAAACAGAGTTCCTCCGTCTTGAGGTTCAGAGGCACATATCTAATCGCATAGCCGGTCCGCTTCACCGCTTCAAGGCACATTTCCGCCGTCTTGAAGTGCTCGGGCACGTATGCAAGCGCCGCGCCGTTCTGCTTCATCGCTTTAAGGCAGAATTCCGCCGTCTTGAGATTCTCAGGCACGTATTCAAACGCATTGCCGTCCTGCTTCACCGCCGCAAGGCAGACTTGCGCCGTCCTAAGCTTCTCGGGAACTTCCTTAAGCGCCTGGCCGTTCTGCTTCACCTTTTCAAGGCACATTTCCGCCGTCATGAGGTTCTCAGGTACGTATTCAAGCGCCCTGATGTCCTGCTTCACCGCCGCAAGGCATATTTCCGCTGTCTTGAGGTTTTCTGGCACATATTCAAGCGACCTAGCCTCCTGCTTCACCGCCGCAAGGCACATTTCCGCAGTTTTGAACTTATCAGGCACGTATTGAATCGCATAGCCGTTCTGCTTCACCGCTTCAAGGCAGATTTCCGCCGTCCTGAGCTTCTCGGGCACATATTCAAACGCCTTGTAGTTCTGTTTCACCGCTACAAGGCAGATTTCCGCCGTCTTGAGTTCTTCAGGCATATATTGAAGGTCATTGCCGTCCCGCTTCACCATTACAAGGTAGAGTTCCGCCGTCCTATGGTTCTCAGGTACATATTGAAGCGCGTAGCCGTTCTGCCTGACCGCCTCAAGGCAGAGTTCCGCAGTCTTTAAGTTCTTTGGCACGTATTTAAGCGCCTCGCCGTCCTTCTTCACCACTTCAAAACAGAGTTCCGCCGTCATGAGCGTCTCAGGCACATATCGAAGCGCCGAAATTGACTGGTTCATCGCCCTTTGGCACAGTTCCGGTGTCTTGAGGCTCTCCGGCACGAATTCAAGCATGGCGCCAGCTTTAATTACGGCGATAAGACAGATTTCCGCCGTCCTGAGGTTTTCCGGCACGAATTTAAGCAAGCCGTTCCGCTTCACCGCTTCAAGGCAAAGCTCCACCGTCATGAACTTCTCAGGCACGTATTGAAGCGCCGTTCCGTCCTTCTTCGCCGCTACAAGGCACATTTCCGCCGTTTTGAGGTTCTCAGGCACGTCTTTAAACGCCTTGCCGTCCTTCCTGACCGCATCCAGGGCTTCTTGTGCGGTTGTTATTTTTTGTTGAGCCATTTTCGTTTCTCCTTAGTGATAGTTAATTTTTTCGCTCTTGTTACTGCTTAGTCCAATCACCGTAACCGTCACTGGAAAATGTATATGTTCCCGCCAATTTTCCTCCGTTGTTGTAGACGGACTCAAAGCCGCCGCCGTCTCTGTGGAATACGGGATAAAATTTATCATTGTAATAGTTACCAAGAGTTACATTTGCTCCAATGGTAACGCTGGTCAGTTCGTTGCCGTAAAACGCTCCGTAATAAATGGCGGTAACACTGCTGGGTATGGTAACGCTGGTCAATCCTCTTCCTTGAGGTCCAACCATTTCGCTGTAGCCGCTGCTAAACGCATAACTCTCAATGGCGACCACCGATTTTCCGTCAATTGTTGACGGTATGGTTACAGCGCCTCCGTTTCCTGTGTAGCCGGTTATGATAACTTTTGAAGCTTTGTAACTGTATTTGAAATTACCGGAAGTGCCGCTTCCGTCGTCCTTAGTCAATGTGAATTTAGTACCTGTAGTAATATCAGAGTTAGTATCCATATACGTGAGAATAAGGTTGCCGGAAGAATTTATGTTGTAGTCATAGGCTTTGGTGTAGTTATGATAGGCTTCTGCGTTTTGGTCGTAATAAGCGTAAGATATCGCGCCGTTTTTGGCTATCCATTTTCTCCCAAATTGGCCGTAATCAATCCATTGTTTGTCTCCCACTACGCCGCTTCCGCCAATGCCGCCGGGCAAAAATGTTATTATCAGTGAACGGTCATCAGTTCTCCATGTCCCGTATAAAGACGAATCAACGTCGCCGTCTCCGCCGCCGCTGCCCTGCCTTGTGAGGACGGCGCCGTCAATGGTCAGAGTATTGCCGCTCAGCGAATACGGTCCCGTCATTGGGTCATAAAAAGGAAAGTTCTCTTCAAGTAGTTCATCGACAGATGATGCTGCCTGAGACTGAGATACTCCCATACTAACATAATAATTTATTACGGCTGATCTGAACTGCGATTTTGTATACCATTGATTTGGTGAAATTCCCATTTGTGCTCCGTATGGATCAAACGCGGAGCCCTTAATTTGAGTAAAAGTTATCGTTATGTTATTTCCGCTGGTGGAATATGTTCCTCTCATAAATTCACCGTCATTATTTGATACGGTAAGGTTTCCGTTGTTAAAAACCCATACTTCTCCTGCTTGATTGACCCATGACCCGTTAAGGCCGCCGTCGTTGGTGTCTTTGCCGCCGAGTATGGCGGCGGGATCGCAAGCGGCGAAAGAAAACCCGATTACCACTGCCAGAGCGATAGCGCAAAACCAGCGGCTTTGCGTTCCTATTAGTTTGTATAGATTTTTCATACTAAACTCCTTTTATTTTTACTCCGCGAACTCAGCGCGGAATTTTTCCATGCGCACTGTCGGCAACCTGTCATTTTTTTACCTTAAACTTCACTCTCTTGCTAATAATTGCACCTTTCGACACGGCGTCAAATACAACGGAGTGTTCGCCGATCTCGCTGTAGGTCGTTGTTTTGATCTGCAGCACTCCCATCGCCGTATGCCCCGTATCGATTTGGTTGTCTTTGGCAGGATCGCCGCCTTCGCCCCACCATGTAACTTCGTTAAACTCACCGCCCAGATGGATGACCGCTGTTTTTGGCTCACCGCTAAGGCTGAGGATAATGCCTGTGTCGATTTCGAAACCCGAATCTTTTACGTCGTCCAGGTTGAT
>JGI24698J34947_10002260_pt1 | contig 10317 bp, 7 predicted proteins | sample TergutMp193P3_FD_34947 | JGI IMG/M metagenome (IMG submission 34947) | reverse complement strand
TGGTTAATCTGCGTTTGATGATTTAGGTGGTCAGGCGGCTTCGGAGCCGGGTTCTACAGGAGCTCTCGCCAAGGCATTGCCCGGCCCGTTTTGTATATTTTTAAAAAATTATTTGTGTACTAAACTACCCGACAAATCAGAGTTTGCCAACTTGATATTCCTCGCTCTTCTTGATCGTCGCCGCGTAAATACTGTTCATAAGACCCAAAAATGCGGAGAGGGAAAAGAGAACCTCGATGCCGGTAACCGACCAAATCCACCCGCCCAAAAGGGCGATAAGAACGCTGATGAGGTGGTTCACCGAAACGCCCGTGGACAGGGTGGCGGTTATTTCCTCCTGGCTTGAGGCAATGCGCTGTACATACACGTTACTCGCCATGCTTGCCATGGAAATTATCGAATCCAGCACGAAGTTGCCGCAAACCACAATGAAGGCGACAGCCGGAGAGAAAAGCCTGTGGGCAAAACCGTAGAGAAGGCAGACCACGATAAGGATGAGCGTGTCTCCAACCATAACCACCTTGTACCCCAGCCTGTCGATGATCCTTCCCACCAGGGGACCGCAGAATATACCGAATCCGGCGCAGACCGCGTAGAGCAGGGATATGATCGACGGGTCCGCCCCATAGTGAAGGATCAACACATAAGGCGCGAAGGTTAAAAATATCTGTTTTCTGGCGCCGTAAAAAATTTCAAGCATATAATACTTGCGGAATTTTTTCGCGAAATAAAAACGACGCCTCTGCGACTTCAATGTGGTTTCTTTAAGCGCCAAGGCCGCCATGAAAGCCGTTATCATAAGGGCAACAGAAACGCCGAAAACAATCCTGTATCCAAAAACATCTGTCCGCGCAATGCCCATACGGAACAGGACCAAAAAGATGCCCATTACAAGAAAGTTTCCGACAATATGGCCGACTTGAGTGATGGAACTTGTTATTCCCAGGGAAGCCCCGGCTTTTTCGCGTTTCGCGAGGTCAAGGGAAATGATGGTTCGAACCGGCATGATGATATGTTCTCCGGTACTGAAAAAGACCATGAACACAACAACAAAGAATTTTGTCATGAAAAAGCCGCTTAAGCTTGTCAGGAGGAGCCCTGTCATGCCTCCGGTCATAACCGCGATACCGACCTTGAAAATCCTGGAATCAGAAAACTTGTACATCAGGGCCAGGATGAAGACCAGCAGGAGTCCGGGGGTTTCCCGGAAAAATTCCACTATACCCCTTTCAAAGGGGGTAATTTTTATGATTTCCGCAAGGTAATTACTCTGGATTCCCTGGTAAAGACCGTAAGCCACCCCGGAAAGTACAAGGACGCTCAAAAAACGGGCTACTTTCGCGTCAGGACGGTAAACATCGTTGAACAACATGGGACCAGTATGACCAATTCAGGTCTTTTTGAACAGGGCTATACGTGCTCCTCGAAAGGCTGCATCCATTTTCGTAATACTTCATCCAGTTCCCGCGTATCAATCGGCTTTGAAATAAAGCCGTTGAATCCGTTTTCAAGAAGCATCTCCCTCACGCCTGAAACCGCGTTTGCAGTTATTGCGATAATCGGGAGCTTCCCATATTCCGGCCCGAGCTTTCTTATTTCCCGTGTCGCTTCCACGCCGTCCATTTTCGGCATCATGTGATCCATAAACACAATGTCGTACGCGTCATTCTTCACTTTCTCAATGGCGTCAAGTCCGCTTGTCGCCGTATCNATATGTAATCCGTAAGGCAGCAGTTTCCCTTTGATGACATATAGATTCAATTCCATATCATCCACGACAAGAACTTTTCCAAAAGGTATCGGTTCGTGTTCAATCCGGGTCTTTTTCGGCTTTGTCGTAAAATCTGAACGGAATGTCCGCAATCTCTCCGCCGCTTCACTTCCCAGCGCCGGCGCTCCGGCATTACCCTGCGGCAGACGGACCATAAACAACGAACCCTTGCCCGGCTCGCTCTCCAGGAGAATCTCGCCGTTCATCGTCTCTATCAAACTCCGTGTTATGCTCATCCCCAGACCTATGCCCTCGGTTGACCGGTTTGCCTCCATGTTAAAACGGGAATAATCGTCCCATAACTGGCTTACCTGCTCCTCCGTCATTCCCTGTCCGGTATCGCGCACACGGAAAATGAGCATAACAAGATCATCAGCGGAAGCCGCGGGATTTTCCACTTCAACCGACAGTTCAACCTCACCCGCGTCCGTGTATTTGAAAGCGTTGCTCAATAAATTATTCAATATCTGCTTAATACGCAATTCGTCGCCAAAAAGCATGGACGGAATACTTTCATTCACGTTAAGCAGGAATTCAATCGGCTTGTTCTCGTATTTAATCATATTCAAAAAAACGGTGTCGTTAATCAGGCTTGCGACATCGTAGTTCGCCGGAAACAATTGCAGCTTCCCAGCCTCAATCCTGGACACGTCAAGTATGTCGTTGATAATGCCAAGGAGCAGGGTACCGGAATTTATTATCATGTTCAGCGCCCCTTTCATATCCTCTGAAAGGTTTTCGTTTTGGAGCTGAATTTCCGCGATGCCAAGAATGGCATTTAACGGCGTCCGTATTTCATGACTCATCCGCGCCAAAAATGCCGACTTGGCCCTGTTGGCGTCTTCGGCAACTTTGACATATAGCTCTATGGCGCGGATTTGATTGACGATTTGTATCTGATTCCTGACCCTTGATCTAACTACCTTGGCGCTGAACGGCTTATGTATGAAATCCGCGGCCCCCATGTCCAGCCCTTTTTCCTCATCCTCAAAGCTGTCAAGCCCCGTGATGAAAATAACGGGAATCCTTTGCGTTTTTCCATACGCCTTAAGCTCGGAGAGCGTCTGGTACCCGTTCATCTCGGGCATAAGAATATCAAGCAGAATGAGATCGGGCATATACTGCCTGGCTCTCTCAACGGCACTTATACCGTTTGTCGCCGTATAAATGGTATAATCCTGCCCCAATATGTGGGTTAAGACCTTAAGGTCGGATTTCTCATCATCAACAATAAGCAGGCTGTTTTTTTCTTCCTCTTCCATAAATTAAGTCCATCCTTTTTTTAGCTCCAAAAGTGTTTTATATGCCGTTTCAAAATCAAAATCACTTATCTGTTTTATCAGAGGCTCGCTTCCGGGCAAAGCGCGGAGATCGCCGACAAGATCAAGACATTCCGGATTGCCGCTGTCAAGCAGAAGTTCAAGTCTTTCAATCAACGCCCGCGCTTTCTCAGGCTCAAAGGCGGCAGCTCCGGCCGGTTTCACGCCTTCATCAAGCAGGGGCGATAATTCTGTCAGAACCGTATTCAGTTCGGTTTTGAGGGTATTGAGCTGTTCTTCGGTAACCAGGTTTTTTCCTTCCTTGAGTAGGGCTTCCACATCGGCGGCTGCCTGACGCAGGTTTGACATTCCAATCTGTGCCGCGTTGCTTTTCAGGCCGTGCGCCAGTCTGTACGCCAGACCTATATCTCCCTTTTTCAACGCCCCGGAGATGTCCTCAAATTTACTTCGATTGTCCCGCGCAAAAAACTCCCGGATTTCCTTTTGGAATTTCGCGTCTTTCTCAACATCCCTATTTTCAGCAGCCGCTTCCTGTTTCACGGGCTTGAGGTATTTCAAAAGACAGCGCCACAGTTCCTGCGATGTGAAAGGCTTACCGACGCATTCGGTCATTCCGCTCGTCTTGTACATCTCCAGGTCGTCTGCCATAATGTTAGCCGTCATGGCAACTATGGGTACATTGACGTTATACTTGATAATTTTCTCGGCCGCCTCAAGGCCGTCCATCACGGGCATGTGCATATCCATGAAAATCAAATCAAACTGCTTCACGCCGCTCAGTATGCGTCCGCGAACCATGTCTACGCCTATCTTTCCGTTTTCGGCCACAACGGTCTTAAGCCCGACTCTCGCCAGATGCTCGCAAATAACCTGCTGATTCATGACATTGTCTTCGCATAATAAAACCTCACCCTCGAAAGTCGGTTTCTCAATATCATCAAGCAAGATTTTTTTCTCGCGCTTTTTTTCCTCGGGAATGTCTACGGTTTCAAATGTAAGATCGAAGCTGAACCTGCTGCCAAGGCCTACAGTACTTTCAACCAAAAGCTCCCCGCCCATCAGCTTAATGAAATCTTTTGTTATGGAAAGCCCAAGTCCCGTCCCGCCGTATTTGCGTGTCGTACCGGAGTCCGCTTGCATAAAGGGATCGAAGACCTTGTCTATCTGTTCCTTCGTCATACCTATGCCTGAGTCTTTTACCTCAAAATGCATTGAGACGGAGTTCTCGTTCGTACTTATAATAACCGCCTGAAGCTTTACCACACCGACATTCGTAAACTTTACGGCGTTGGAGAGCAGATTCACAAACACCTGTCGCAGCCTTGTGGGATCGCCCAAAGGCATTTTGCCTATGCTTGGTTCAACATAGAATTGCAATGTGATGCCCTTTTCAATTGCCTTCGGCACGATCAGTGTTCGACAGCTGACAAACAGGTCATGCAGGTCAAAAGGTATGTGTTCCAGTTCAATTTTACCGGATTCGATTTTCGTGATGTCCAGTATGTCGTTGATGATCTGCAAAAGCCAGTCCGCGTTCGTCTTGATTTTTTCCAGATAATCCCTGGTTCGGTCGGTAGTTTCGCCGTCCAGGGCCAGTTCGGAGAAGCCCATGATGCTGTTCATCGGCGTCCTTATCTCGTGGCTCATGTTGGCCAAAAAAGTGGACTTTGACGTCGACGCGATTTCAGCCACCTTCCGCAGGTGATCCACTTCTTCATACGGACGCTTCAGTATGGAGGCCGCAATGATGGCGGCCACTACGCTCAGTATAAGCGTTATCAGCCCGATCAGAATTATTCCGCTGGGAATTTCATTCACTACAGTTCCATTCAACGGCGTGACTATGCCAAGAAACCAGCCCTCGTTCGGACTTGACACGGGGCGAAAGGCACACATACGAGGACCGGCCAGAGTGAACCGGATGGTGCCGCGTTCCATTGTGACTCCGCGGCTCGCCATCCTGCCCAAACCTTCATACTCGGGCATTGTTTTGGACAATACAATGAAGTTATAACGTTCCTGCACCCAATTCGAACGGATATTGGATATAACGGTCCCTTCGGCGTCATCGACGAACAGGTGGCTCGTCTCCCAAAGCGAAAACTGTGATACCACATTGCTTAAGTGGAGCCCTGGCAGGACGGCGGCCAGAACAAGCCCGCCGCCCATGGGCGCGGACACGTACATAACAAGGGCGCCGTCGGGGCTGTACATGGTGGTGGAGACGACCTGCCCGCCGGCCAAAGCGGTCTGCATAAACGGTTCGTAAATCAGTTCCGGCGGTACGGGGGAAACGGCCCAATAATCCAGCAAAGTCGTTTCATCAAAAACGGCTATGCCAATAAAGGCCGGGAATTTCGCGCAGATACGTTCCAGCGCGCCAACTTTGTTGGCGACACCAACAAAGTTGGCGACGCCTTCGCCCTCGCCTGTGCTATACAGCAAATCTGTCTCGCCGGCGGCTTCGGCAGCCATGAATTTCAGCAGCTCTATTTCCTTTACCACAAACTGATCGGCGACGTCAACCGCGACGAGCATATAGTCCTCCATCGCCCTGTTTATACTGCCCATAAGAAACATGGCGCCGACCGCAAGCCCGAAAACAATTATCACAAGCGCGACGGCTACAACGACAATGACGATCTTTGTTTGGATCGATGCGCGTATTTTAGTCAATAGCGCCACATTCGGCTTAACGCCGTCAGAATTATTCCTGTTGGATTTCATGTTATTACTATTTTCTCATAAAACTATATTTTTGGCTACTGACCTTATGGAGATTTTTTCTATGCTGGAGTTTTAAAAAGCTTCAATATTTTACATAGACAAGTTTTCAATTTTATTATTTATGATATAATGAAGGGACATCAAATCGTAATGCCAAGGAGTTTATATGGGATTAATAAAGGCAGTAATGGGAGCCGTCGGGGGTAACCTGGCGGATCAGTGGCTGGAGTTCTTTATCTGCGAAAGTATGGAAGCGAATGTACTTGCCGCCAAGGGCCAGAAGAGGAAAGGCAAAAGGAGCAGCAATACCAAAGGCGAGGACAATATCATCTCCGATGGTTCGGGTATTGTGGTAAACAAGGGACAGGCCGCGATTGTTGTTGAAAACGGCCGTATTGTGGAGTTTTGCGCCGAAGAGGGGGACTACACCTACAGGGGGGGCGAGCCCAGCCTCTTTACCGGAAGCCTGGACAAGAGCATCATCGGCACGATCAAGAGCATCGGTGAACGCATCAAGCACGGAGGCATACCCGGAAAGGATCAGAGGATCTACTATTTCAACACCAAGGAAATAATGGGAAATAAATACGGCACGCCCAATCCCATCCCCTATCTGGTGACTGACCCGAGCATTAACTTCCGCCAGACGATAAGCCTGCGAGCCAACGGGGAATATTCCTTCCGTATGATAAACCCGGCGCTGTTCTTCGCCAACGTCTGCGGTAACGTTGAGGAGGATTATACCAGGGACAAGATAGACAGCCAGCTCAAGTCCGAGATCATTACCGTCCTTGGACCGTCCCTTGGCAAGCTGGGAACGGGTCTTGAGTACCACGAAATTTCATTCCAGACCGAAAAACTGGCGGAACTCCTCAACGAGGCTCTAAGCTCCAAGTGGAGGGAAGGCAGGGGAATAGAAATCGTCAACTTCGGCATTACCTGCACGGCGTCCCCGGACGATGAGAAAAGGCTCAAGGACCTTCAAACTTCGGCGGTAGCGCGTAACGCGACAATGGCTGGCGCAATGCTGGTCAGCGCCCAGAGCGACGCCATGCGCACTGCCGCGGGAAACACGTCCGGCGCGATGGCCGGCTTAATGGGCATGAACATGGCAAATCAGGCCGGCGGCATGAACTCCCAGGCGCTGTTTCAGATGGGACAGGCCGCGCAGCAGCCAACGCAGCCGGCGGCGGCTCCTCAGGCAGCCGGTACCGGATGGACCTGCTCCTGCGGCCACGCCGGCAACACGGGCAAGTTCTGTGCCGAGTGCGGTAAACCCGCTCCCGCGCCGGCCGGCGGATGGACCTGCTCCTGCGGCCACGCCGGCAACACGGGCAAATTCTGCGCAGAGTGCGGCAAACCCGCGCCGGCCTCCGGCGAATGGACCTGCTCCTGCGGCCATGCCGGCAATACGGGCAAGTTCTGCGCAGAGTGCGGTAAACCGCGGCCATGAGGATAAAAAAGACAGGTTATCATGGAGATTAAAGAGTATAAATGTCCCAACTGCGGCGGAACGGTCAAATTTGACAGTTCCACCCAAAACCTGAGATGCCCGTTCTGCGATGCGGAGTTTGGGATACCGGCTCTTGAGGAATACCAGAGAGAACTGGCGGCGCCGAAAAAGGATAACTTCGACTGGGAAGTCGAAAAAGCCGGGAAAGACTGGGAAGCCGGGGAACTTGACGATCTCGCCCAGGGCTCGTGTCCCTCTTGCGGCGCCGAACTCCTGGGCGATAAAAACACAGTTGCGATGGTCTGTCCCTGCTGCGGCAACGCGCAGATCGTCGAACGCCGGCTAACCGGGGTATTAAAGCCGGACTACGTCATCCCCTTTAAACTGGACAAGAAAATCGCCGTGGAAGCCCTGAAAAACTTCTACCAGGGGAAGCGTCTTTTGCCTGACCTTTTTAAAGAAGAAAACCGAATCAACAGCATACAGGGCCTTTACGTTCCCTTTTGGCTTTTTGACGCCAGGGCACAGGGACGTATACGCTACAGGGCGTCCAGGGTAAAATTCTGGAGCGACATCAGTTACAACTACACGAAGACCGATTATTATTCGGTAGTTCGGGAAGGAAGCATAAACTTTGAGAAGGTCCCGGTGGACGGCTCGGAAAAAATGGACGACAGCTACATGGACGCGATGGAGCCCTTTAATTACGCCCTGATTAAAGATTTTCAAAGCGCGTATCTGGCCGGTTACATTGCCGAAAAATACGATGTGGACGCCGAAAAATGCAGGGAAAGGGCGGGACGCAGGGTCAAGACATCGCTGGAAACGGAATTTGCCCGCAGTGTAACAGGCTACGCTTCGGTCAGGCCAGAGAGTTCTGTCGTCAATGTCGAAAGCGGCAAGGTCAGTTATTCGCTGCTCCCGGTTTGGATTTTAAACACCAAATACCACAAGGAAAACTACCAGTTTATCATGAACGGCGAGTCGGGGCGCCTCGTGGGAAGGCTGCCCGCCGATCCCGCCAAGTCCTGGAAATACCGGCTCTTAATCACGGGTATCATCGGCGCGGCCTCTACGATACTAATCCAGATTTTGCGGATATTCATGTAGGAGGAATGTCGGGATGAAAATAAAGAGCCTGCTCTTTTTACCGGTGTTATTCGCTATCCTCGCGGGATACGCCTTCGCCCAGGAACGTGTTGTCGATAATGCCGGTCTTTTAAGCGACAGCCAAAAAGAAGACCTGCGAAGACAAATTGCCTCAATATCCCAGGCTTACAACTTTGATCTGATCATCGTAATCGAAAGGGATATAGGCTATACGGAGCCCGAGAATTACGCGAAAGAGTATTTCACTCGTAACGGCTATGGTTTGGGCGATGACCGGGACGGCTGCCTCTTTTTACAGGTCACCGGGAACCGGGATTACTCGATAATCGCATCAGGTAGGGGCAGAGAAATATTAAACTCCTACGCGTTCGACAAACTGGAAACCGATGCGTTAAAATTCCTGCATGAGAATAATTACTACGGAGCTTATCAGGCCTTTTTAAAGGATTGGGAGCTGTTCCTCAGCCTTGACAAGAACTACAGGAGCTACAATTTCTTTTACGAGTGGAACTATGTTCTTGTAACCATCTCCTGGGTTATCGCCTTTATAATAGGACTTATCGTTGTTCAGGTTTGGAAAGCGGGCATGAACACGGCCCTTCCGCAGAAGGCCGCCGCTGCCTATATTGTTCCCGGCAGCCTTGCTTTTAGAGTGAAGAGGGATGATTTCCTTTACAGTACAGTTACCAAAACTAGGCGGCAAACAGAGTCAAGTTCCTCAGGCGGCAGGGGTATTCATACCGGCTCTTCCGGCGGAGGCTTCACTGGCCGCAGCGGGAAATATTAAAGTATAAGGAGAATTAATGTTTTGAATAACCTGATCTTGAATCCCGGTTCCACCTCCACAAAAATCGCGGTTTTTGACACGTACACCATGGTCTTCTCAAAGTCAATCAGGCATCCGCAGAAAGAGCTTGAGCAATTTGCCGGCATCATGGAACAGAGGCATTACAGGTCGCAAGTGATCATGGACACCTGTGACGAGCAGGGGATCAGGCTGGCGGAAATCAGCGCGGTCATCGGCATTGGCGGTTTTCTCTACCCCGGCGTGGGCGGCGTCTACGAGGTAAACGATAAAATGATCGAGGATCTGATGGAGTGTACTTATGCCGAACACGCGGCCAACCTTGGCGGTGTACTGGCGGCGGAGATCGCGTCACACCTCAAGATAAAGGCGTATATCGCGGACCCCACTACCACCGATGAATTGGATGATGTCGCGAGAATATCAGGAATACCGGATATAGTCCGTACTGGCAGAACGCATACACTCAATCAGAAAGCCGTCGCGTCACGGGCAGCGAAGGAACTGGGCATACCGAGGGAATCGTGCAATCTCGTGGTCGCGCACCTTGGCGGCGGCATTACGGTCGCCGCCCATCGCGGCCTCCAGGTCATAGACTCGAATGACCCCCGCGGCGAAGGCCCCTTCTGCATGGACCGTTCAGGCGGAGTAAACTCCTATTTGATGGCGGAACTCTGTTTCAGCGGCAAGTACACGAAGCATGAACTGATGAAACGGCTGGCCCACGGCGGCGGGGTAGTCGCCTACCTGAATACCCGTGATTTTTTCGACGTTATGCGTATGCGCGCCGAAAAGGATACTAATGCAATCGCCGTATACGAAGCAATGGTCTACCAAATCGCAAAGGAAATCGGCGCCGAAGTTGCCGCCCTTCGCGGGAAAGTGGACGCCATTATTTTTACCGGCGGCATGGCCAGAGAAAAAGAATTCATCGACGATATCTCCGGCTATGTTGGAAGCTTCGCAAAGACAATTGTCTACCCCGGCGAATTTGAACTTGAGGCGCTTGCCGCCTACGCGGCGCAGGTCCAGAGCAGGGAGATAAAGCCGTTAATTTATAAAGGTAAACCCTGATTTGTCGGGATGTTTGTCATATCTATCATCAGGAACAAAATCAGTAAAATAACATCAGGCGGCGCAGGTGTGTCTGCGAAAACTCTGGGGAACCTGC